>Ga0272449_1001877_pt1 | contig 20507 bp, 13 predicted proteins | sample YNPCB0241_FD_198679 | JGI IMG/M metagenome (GOLD analysis project Ga0272449, IMG submission 198679) | Hot spring sediment microbial communities from Yellowstone National Park, WY, United States - YNP-CB-024-1 | ecosystem: Environmental > Aquatic > Thermal springs > Hot (42-90C) > Sediment... | reverse complement strand
CCACCCTGCGGTCCGGCCCCGGATGAATGCGCAGGAAGGCCTCCAGGAGGCGGCTCAACTCCCCTCCCCGGCGAAGGCCCAGGAGCTCGCAGTCCGCATAGAGGAGGGCGCGGGGAGGGTGTCCCCTCCGGATCAGGTCGCGGATCAGGGACTTGAGGAAGGTGGTCTTGCCCACTTGACGGGGACCCCGGAGGATGTAGATCCCATCCCGCTCGACGGAGACCGGAAGCCGGACGGGACGGCGGAGAGGGGAGGCATCTAGGGCCCGGAGGTGGGGGTCCAGCTCGATGGCGGCCGGATCCGCCCACCAGGGGTTCTGACGGCTCAGGAGGTCAAGGCTCATGGCAAAACTGGTCTGCTCAATGACCAATTTTACCCGAATTTGGTCAACCAAGCAACCAATCTGGGGCAAGCAGGACCTCCGCGAGTCCGTCCCGATCAGGCGGGCGAACCGGACCACAAGGTACGGGTCGGCGATCCCCGCCCCGTCCACCAGGTGCACCGGTTGGCTGCCCTCAGCCGGTCTGCGGCGTGAGACCACTGGGCAGAAAGGCCATTGACTCACCATGTGACCTGACCCACACCTCCAAAGGGTCGGCAAAGGGGAATTTTTCACCAGAAACTACCTATAAGGGTTTGAAATGTAGGCAAGGCCCCGAGGTACTGCCAGCCCTACCCCTCGTTGCGGGCGTACCTATGAGGGTTTGAGATGCACGGCGTCGTGCGGGGAGATGATCCCGTGCGGCGCTTTTCTGTTGCATTGGTGGTATAATCCGAGGGGAACCACTGAAGCCACCGGGATGGGGACCTTCAGGTGCACGGTAGAGGTCGGCGCGGGGAGAATGGGCGGTTAGAGCAGGTAGAGGCTTTGGTGTACACCGCAACCACGCCGAGCTCTTCAGGCTGGCAGCCGATCCGGTGAACCGTGGCGTGGTCCGGACGATGCCGTATTCAGTTTAACGTTCCTCTGGGGGGATTAGGGTGCAGCTCATCCTCAAGAACTTCAGGGCAGTGCAGGAAGCGCGGGTCGATCTGGCACCCGTAACCCTGGTCTACGGGCCGAACGGGACGGGAAAGTCCACCCTCCTTTACGCCCCCGTGGTCCTGCGCAACATCGTCATGAACCCCGCACAGGGAATCCCTGCCTTCTTCAACCTCCGGGCGGTGAACCTGGGGGGCTTGACGGAAGTCGTGTTCGACCACGATGCCAGCAGGGAGCTTGAGCTCGGCATCTCATACCAATCCGGGCAGTGCGCTGTGGGGTATCGAGTGGCTCTGTGGGGGGAAACCTCGGGTCGGTTTACCCTCTCCCTCCGCTACGTGCCGCAATGGCCGCAGCCGAGCTCCCCACACCGGAAGAGGACGATAGACGCGGTGAAGGCGTTAGAAGAATCCAAGCCTTCCGGAATTCTGGGCAGCCCCGTAGATGTTACCCTGGAGCTTGAAGTTTCCTTCCCGTACCCGGCAAACTCTCGGAGCGAGACGCGGTTTGACGTAGAAGGGGGGACAGCCCTACTGGTATGGAATGGAATCGCCGTTGTCGAGCAGGATTTCCCTCCAAGATTCGAAGTGGAGGCACGGGACTTTATCGAAGCGGCGAACTCCCCGCTCGAGCGGCTTAGGAAAACGACCTTCGTCCCATTGATTCGCGGATTCTTCAAGCCGCTCTATTCAAGAGTTCCGGTCACGGGCACTCCGCTCGGGGAAGAAGAGGTAGCTTCCTGGATCGAGGCAGATCGGTACTTTGACAGCCGTATAAGTTCCTTTCTTGAGCGGATTGCCGGAAGGCAGTTCGTTGTGAGGGGGTTGAGCGGCACCGGCCTGTTCTCACTAATAACCCGAGACGCGAGGACCGCGCTGGGTGTCGACCTTGTGAACGAGGGCTTTGGGGTCAACCAGCTGGTATACCTGCTCGCCAAGTCCCTCCACCGAGACTCGGAGCTGATCTGCATAGAGGAGCCGGAGATTCACCTCCATCCGGGAGCCATCCGCCGGCTCGCCAGGGTAATCGGGGAGATTGCCCTGCAGGAGGGGAAGACGTTCCTCATCTCCACGCACAGTGAGGCCCTCGTAACCGCGTTCCTTGCCGAGGTGGCGGCCGGGAGGATGAAGCCGGTGGACCTCGCGTGCTATGCATCGCTTCGACAAGGCAAAGCTGTGCGCTTCGAACGGCGGGCCGTCAATGAGCGGGGACAGGTCGAGGGGGGTCTCGAGAGCTTCATGGAGGGTGAAGAGGAGGTTACGAAGGCCCTCCTCGGAGCTGCATACGAAGCGTCCGATGATTCTGGTGCTGGACGAGTGGGTCATCCATGATCTGAAAGGGGAGAACGGCCCCCACCGACGACAAGAGGCGGATCTCTTCCTTGACCGCATCAGAGAGCGATGCGAAAGGGTTGCAGTGCTTTCGGACAGTCCCTGGATTCGCAAAGCAAAGCGGCTAATGAAAGAGACGGATTCACTCACGCGGCAGGCCAGCAGAAAGCTTCACGGCCTCATCCTGCGAGGTCAGAACAAGACACAATATGTGGACGAGTTGGGGTTCCAGGAAATCCCCTTCCCGGTCCCCCCGGACGACCAGTACCTAGTGCAGACGTACATTGCGGCGAATGCCGACGTGCTCGTCACCAGCGATCAGCGCCTCCTTGAGGCCCTGCAGGCACAAAATTCCGGGGGGATCAACGTCGTTCTGCGGGACGAATTCCTGGGCCAGTACCTAAGCAAGTAGTTCTGGAGTCACCCCGCGCTTGGCCACGCTGAGTCTAGCCGCGCTGCATTACTCGACACGACAAGCATGCTCGGACGGTGCCGTGAAAACTTGGACTCCTGAACAGCGGAAGGGGAGCAAGAACCACTTGATAAAATTGTGACTGCTACCGACAATAATAGCAGGAATGCCCCCTGACGTCCTCCTGACCGGCTCCATCGGGCCCGAGCACGCCAGGGTAGAAATCCGAGGGGGTAGCTCCCAGGGGTCCCAGAGCTACCCCCTCTCATTGTGGGAACGCGCCGGAATGCTGAAGATCTGAACGGCTATGGGCTGTCCTTCTCTCATCTTGCGCCCTAGTTCACGAGCCTCCATGGCCCGCCGGATCCGTTTTTCCCAGTCAGGATGTACGGAAGGGGGCCTGCGGAGGACTTCATTGCGATCCTGACGGCCCGGGTCCTTTGCTGAACTCATCGCCGGCACCCCCGGCAGTATGCGAACAACCTGTTACATTGATCAGCGTACCACATTCTCCCCGGACCTGAAGCCTCCGGCGCACGTTTCCCTCCCCTACCTTAGACGCGAGGCTTCTGCTACCATTGCACCGGCGAACCCTGCGGCCGCCCGTTGTACCCGGTCTTCCCGGCGGGGAAGGCAGCCGCTACGCTATAAGGAGGTGAGTCCGAAAACGCCGCCCCCGGTGGGCGGCTTTTACCGGGAAGGAGATCCACAGGGGGGCGGACGGTTGGGATCCGAATCGTTCCAATGGAGACCGTTGAGAACGTCTTCCGCGTTTTGCTTGCGCTGGTGCTGTACTTCTGTTACACTACTACGTACGTAGGCCGTAAAAGGAGACCGACGGGAGACACGCGGTGCCAGCAAAGAACCCACGGGTCAACGTTGTTCTGGAGAGGCCCCTCTACGAGGCGCTGCGGCAGTGGGCCCGGGAAGAGGGGGTATCGCTTTCCATGAAGGTCCGGGATCTCGTCAAGAGGGCCGTGGACGAGCGCTTGTGGGCCCTGCGGCAGACACAAGGCATTGATGGCCCTCGAAGGACCGGTCCCGGATCCCAGGAATGAAACCGGTCTGTCACCGAGGAGCCAGGATGGAGCTGTCTGTCGAATCCTCACACGGCCGGACTGCCGGAGGTGGGCCGATATGCGACTGATCTACGAAACGTGCAGGCTCAGGCCCGAGGTGCTGCACGGCGAGCTGCGGGAGGAGGAGTTTGCGGCCCGCCTGAGCTGGGCACTCTCGCCCGCCCCGAACGCGCCGGCCGTCTACGCTGACCCGGAGCTGTTCTTCACGCGCACCTTTCCTACCGGGGGACTGCGGACCTTGCTCCACGATGTGCTCGGCCGACTCTCCGGCAAGGACGCTTCCGCCCCAGCGATCATCCGCCTGGAGACCGGGTTTGGGGGAGGCAAGACCCACAACCTGATTGCGCTCGCACACGCCACAAGCGGCAGGGTACCCGTGGACTTGATCGCTCGGTTCGTGCCCCTGGACCGAATTCCCAACGAGCCCGTGCGGGTTGCCGCCGTCGTGGGCGAGGACCTCAGCCCGGCGTCCGGGATCCGGCATGAAGATGGAGTCACGACCTGGACGCCGTGGGGCGAACTGGCCTGGCAGCTGGGAGGCGCGGAGGGCTACCGTCTTGTCGAAGCCGAGGATCGTGGGCGAACTGTGCCGGGCGCGGCCGTCTGGCAGCAGCTGGTCGGCGACAGGCCCGTTCTCATCCTTCTGGACGAGCTGGCCCCCTATCTGCGCGCCCTGAAGAGCTCCCAGGAGTACGGCCCGATGGCGGGGGCCCTGGCTCCGTTCCTCAAGGGCTTACTGGACACGGTAGCGTCGAGCCGCCGGGCCGTGTGCGTGCTCACCCTGGCGGAGGCCTCGGACGCCTTCGGACAGGAGACCGAGGAACTGAGCCGGGCGTTGACCGAACTGGTGGGCGAGCTCAAAAGCATCTCGGCACGCGTCGAGAGGACCATCACGCCCACGGCGGGCGAGGACGAGATCGGGCAAATTGTGGTCCACCGGCTGCTGGAGAGCGTCGATGCAGAGGCTGCGGGGGAGGCCGCTAGAGCCTACCGCGAGGCCTACGAGCGCTGGCAGAGGCAGGGCGCGGATCTACCAGCGACGGCCCTGCAGGCGGACTACGCCAGCCTGATCGAGCGGAGCTATCCACTCCACCCCGACGTGCTCATCGTCCTGAACCGCAAAACTTCCACGATCCCGAACTTCCAGCGGACCAGGGGGGCCCTGCGGTTGCTTGCCCGGGCCCTCCGGCGAGTCTGGGAGACTCGACCCGGGGATGCGTGGCTGTTCCACCTCCACCACCTGGACCTGGCGGACCAGGATATCGTGGCCGAACTTACCAGCCGCCTGGACCGGCCCCGCTACCAGCAGGTCGTCCACGCGGACATCGCGAGCCCGACCCCGAAGGCACCGGCCCACGCCGAGGAGATCGACGGGCAGTGGGCGAAGTCAGGCCGCACCCCATTGGCGAGGAAGGTGGCTACGGCGATTTTCGTCCACAGCATCACGCAGGGGGGCGGCTCGGGGGCACGCAACGAGGAGGTGAACCTGGCCGTGCTGGCTCCCGGGGACGACCCGGCGCTCGTGGGCCAAGTGCTGCAGGAGCTGGAACGGTCGTGCTGGCACCTGGAGTACGAAGGCGAGCGGTGGCGGTTTCAACCGGAGCCGTCCCTCACCAAGATGGTCCTCGACGAGATGCAGTACGTGGGAGTGTCGGTAGCCAAGCGAGAGCTGGATGAACGTCTAAGAACGATCTGGCAGCCGGGTGTGTTCGACGTGTGCCGGTTCCCGTCTGAGCCAGCGGACATCCCCGATGACGGAGGCAGGCCCAAGCTGGCTATCATGCATTACGACGCGGCGAGCGAGCGGGAGACGGACGAGGCACCCCCGGATCTCGTACGGCAGCTCTATGAGCAGGCCGGCACGGGCGGAGGTCTTCGCACCTACCAGAACCAGGTCCTGTTCCTGGTAGCCGACGCGGCTCAGGTCCAACGGATGATCGACGCCGCCCGGTACTGGAAGGCCGTGAGCCGCCTGGCCGATGACCCGGAAAGGACCAGGCAGCTCAGCCCCGAGCAGCGCAAGCGCTTGCGGGATCGGAAGGATGCCAGCCTGGTGGAGCTGCGCGTGGCCATCCACCGGGCGTACCGGTTCCTGTACTACCCGTCGGCGGATGCGCCCAAGGGCGCTGCGGGGCTGGCCCGCGAGGCGCTACCGGCCCAGGACCAGGGCGACGTGGAGCGTGACCAGAGCCGGGTGATCCTGGACGTCTTGAAGCGATTGGAGAAGGTCTATACTGCGGACGACCCGCCCATCGCCCCGCAGTTCATCAAGAGCCGCGCCTGGCCGAAGGGCCGGGCTTCGGCCCGTGTGACGGAGATCGCACGGGCCTTCGGGATGCGTCGGGGCCTGCGGATGCTGCTCCACGACCGGCCGCTACGGGAAGGGATCCTGGAGGGGATACGACAGGGGCTATGGATCTACTATAACCCCCAGGAGGGTCTGGGCTACGGAGCAAAGTCCCCAACCCCGTTTGTCGACCTGACAGGCGAAGCCGAGCTGCTGGAGCCGGCCGAAGCCCGGGCCCGCGGCATCCGGATGAAGGGTGAAGAGCAAGAGGAAGAGCGCTGCCCGGTGTGCGGCCACCCGGCCTCGGCCTGCACCTGTGGGACGCTCCCTCCAACCCCTCCGCCGTCGGGCGTAATGCAGGCCGAAGGTGCCGTAGATCAGGCGCTGCAGGCGATCGTGGACCAGATGCACGACCGTAGGGTGGCCGTCCTCAGCCGCTTGGTCGTTCGGGTTCGCGGTGAAGGTGCCTCCGGACTGCAGGAGCTGCGGAGCCTGGGCCTGGCCGTCCCCCAGCTGGGGCCGGGGACCTACCGGCTGGACGTGCGGGTGACCGCTGAGCTTGGACCTCAGGACAGCCTGCGGGTGGAGTTCCGCGGTCCCTGGGACCGCTACCGGCGCCTCAAGGACGGCCTGGAAGCGTTGCTGGCCCAGGCCCCCCGATTGGAGGCATCCGCGGCTCTTGAGGTCGGTTTCGACGGCGGCACGGGGACGCTGGAGCGTCTGGGGACGGTTCGAGAGGTCCTCCGCACGCTCAACGTCGGACGGATCGAGGTCAGCGCGGAACCGGCCAAGGAGTGAGAGGCAATGCGCGAGTTCACCATGCACGTTGTGCCCAGTCCCGACGGCCACTACGGGGTAGAGGTCCGCCAGCGCATCAACGGCAGGCAGGGCCCGGAGGAGTACATTGTGGTGCGGGCCTGGGGGCCTCCCTTCCAGGCGGCCGCAAGCCAGGTCCTGGAGGCCCTCAGGCGGAGCGGGTACCGAGCCGGCGACCTGCACCGGGGACGCAAGGCGCCCTTTGCGCTGAAGGAGGAGTGGGGGGTACGGGTGGCACTGCTCTTGATGGCTCTCAAGCCCTTGCGGAAGACTTCCCGGATGGAGCGCATCGCTGCGGCCATCTCGGAGATGTCGGACGAGGAGTGCTACTACTGGTTCAGCAGATGCGTGAAGGCAGAGAAGCCCAGCCGCGGGCAGCGGGCGCTGCGGATCCTGCTAGCCGACGGATAGCGACCAAGCTATGGACTGGCTGAATCTACTGGTCTCGGCATTCGTGTCAGCCGTGGTGAGTTTGTTGTTCGGGCCCCTTAGGGCGAAGTGGGAAGATGCTGCCAGGAAGGATCTGGCCGTACACCGGGAGATTTCGGGGCATCTTCGGGAGCTGATTCTCCTCCTGCGTCGGGATCTTTCGAACAGGAAGATCCTAAAAAGCGGAGGGAGCGTACCGTTTAACGAGTTCCTGAAGATCTGGGATGTTGAGAAAGTCCTGTGGCGCATCGTTCGCGCGCTCGATTCTCCCGACCTCAACCGCAAGGATCGCGACTGGCTCTGCAACGAACTCAAGCACCTGGCAGGCCCGACGATTGATGTTCTGCGAACCTGCCCGTCCGAAGCGATGATCGGGCAGGATTGGGAGGCCAAGAGGGCTGCTTTTATTCAATACGTGTCAAGGTCCCATGGTACCCAAAGGTTTCCGCTGGATCAGCCCTTTGTCGGAGGAGATCCGTACGATCCTGATCCGATGGAGGACCTGGTTCGGGACGCGGAACGTCTATACGACCGTTGGGAGCGGAGGTCAGGGAGACTGAGCATTCTACGCGAGCTGCCCGGTTTACTCAAGGGGAGGAGGTAGCCGCGCGGAGCGGGTTCCAACGGATGAGCGAAGTGACCTTTCTGCCCTGGCTTGGTTTAGAGAAGCGAACCGAGGTTGCAGGCGTGAGCTTTGTGCCCTGGCAGGAATTTAGGGAGTCGCCGGAGCTACCTGAGGAGGAGCGTCGGTGGTTGGAGCGGTACTTCAGCAGATACCGGGAGCTTGACGGCAAGACACCGGTAAACACCATTACGATAGCTCAGTCTGACGAAGGAGATCGGAGGCGAATACTCCGGGTGGTCAGGGCTACCGCAGCGGCTCACCTTGTGTATAAGCACGCGGTGTATCTGTTCCGCGGTAACCCAACAATGGCTCCTCCTCGCGGGGAACGGTGGCAGGTTCTTACACAGCGCTTCGATCCCTCGAAGGACTGGGTGGCTCTGTCCGAGGGCTACACGACAGTTGCGACAACGTTGGATTCGTTCGTAGAAATCGCACCGATGAGTGCAGGTGAGTCGGTTTGGCAGCTAAAGGAACCGGTAGTAGGCATGGCCAATGCGCTGGTCAACAAGGCGGAGAACGACGAGGATCTGGCCGTAGCGCTTGATTTGCTCGTGGAAGGTGCGAAGACCTCGGACGCGCATGTTCGGAGGCTCAACTTTGTCTTGCTGGGGACGGCACTGGAAATGCTTACCGGGGCGGGCAATCAATTCCACAAGGGAAAATGGATCGCCGATAAGCTCGCGGAGGCGGTGAGGAAGGCGCGTGAGGGATGTCCGGCCGCTGCGGATGAATTGGAGCGGGCAGCGACTTCCGCTCATGAGGTGGATCCCGATCTGGTTTGGATCTGGATGGCCGGTTGCTGCGACTGCCATGATAGAGGGGCCTGCGTGAGGCACAAGCAGGGGTACATGGGGTGGTATCGCCGCCGAAACAAGGTCATCCATGAAGGCCGGGCAGAGGGCGGCTTACTCTTACACCAGCGTCCGGATAATGGCGAATCACACCGCTGGCCAACGCTTGTCGAGGAGAGTCAAGGAGCTCATGCCTGCGACGTCGCACTGGCGATGAGTGGCTGGTTGCTCCTGGATCGCGTGGGAGAAGATCTGAGCTGCAAAGATTGGTCGCACTGGTGCCACCTTTTGGACAACGTGGTGGAAGCAATGGGTATGGGGTGAGGTCGGTAGTGGAGGAGATGGACGTAACGGGCATGGAGACGCGTGGAGAAAGGCTAGTGGTTTCTGGGCCGAGCTTGCTTATCGAGGGCTGGGTACCCATTGGGCCGGTAGGCGGCGAGGCGCAGCGGGAACGCAGGGCCAGCAGCGCCCTGCCGCCGCTATACTTCCTCCACGTCTGGTGGGCCCGCCGCCCTCTGGTGGTCAGCCGCGCCGCCATCCTTGAGAGTCTCCTGCCGGCTTGGAGCGAGGACTGGCCTGAGAACCTGCGGAGGCGTTTCCCGACTCAGGAAGCCTACCGCGAGTGGTTCCTCCGTGACCTCCTGGGAATCCGGGGGGACCCGGTCGCTGCGCGGCGGGCAATCAACGCAGCTAGGCAGCGGGGCGTCCGATTCAGTAGAAACCCCTACGACTACGATCGGGCATTCACTTTCACCCCTTCTGAGGAAGACCTGACCATATCCGCCAAGCTACTTGCCCTAGCGTGGGGAGATGGCGGGGTGATCGTTGCCGACCCCATGGCGGGTGGAGGCTCCATTCCATTCGAGGCTCTGCGGTGTGGCCTTCACGTGCTCGCGGGCGAGCTCAATCCCGTCGCGTATGTAGTGCTGGTAGCGACGGTGGACTACCCTGCTCGATTCGGGGAATCCCTGATGCGGGACATCGAGCGGTTCGGGAAGGCATGGGGCGACCGTGTCCGGGAACGTCTTGCCCATTTCTTCCCCTCTCAACAAGGAGAGCAGGTGCTTGACTACCTGTGGGCGCGGACGGTGGCCTGCCCGTATACCGGCAAGCCGGTACCGCTCTCGCCAAACTGGTGGCTGCGCAGCAAGGATGAACCCGTCGTGGCGGTCCGCTTGGTCGCCGACGACGATGCGGATGTCTGCGGCTTCGAGATCGTGCGCGGACGAGCAGCCCGCGCCGCCCGTCCTGAACGGGGCACCGTCGCCGGCGGGGAAGGGATCTCGCCGTGGACGGGCGATCCCATCCCTGAGGATTACATCAAGGCGGAAGCGCAGGCCGGCCGCATGGGAGCGCAACTGTACGCCGTCGCCATCCAGACGGCGCAGGGGACGAAAGACTTCAGACCGCCAGCGGAGGCCGACCTGGACGCGGTGCGCCAGGCAGAGGAGGAACTCGCCCGCAGGCTCCCAGCGTGGGAGGCGAAGGGGCTGGTGCCGAGGGAGCCCTTCCCCGACACAGCGAACGACACCCGACCGCTCCAGTACGGCATGCGTACGTGGGCCGACCTGTTCTCCCCCCGCCAGCTCCTGGCACTGTGTACCTACCTGGAAGCCTACCACGAAGTGGCGGCCGAGGTGCGCGCCGCCCTGCCGGAGGACCGAGCCCGGGCGGTGCTGACGTACCTGGCCCTCGTGTTGGACAAGTGCGCGGACTACAACTCCACCTTGGCGTCCTGGGATGCCACGCGGTTCAAGGTGCGCAATACTTTCGACCGCCACGACTTCTCCCTCAAGTGGAGCTTCGGGGAGATGAACCTGATCCCGCCCGGAGTCGGGGGTTTCGACTGGGCCCTCGACCAGATCCTCGACGCCTACCGGGGTCTTGCGCGTCTCGTCGGGCCACCCGCCCGGCGCCTGTTCGCCGTTCCCAACCCCCGTCCGCCGGCAACCGTCCGACTGGGAAACGCGGCGCACATGCCGGAAGTCCCGACGGGAAGCGTCCACGCCATCGTGGTGGACCCGCCCTACTACGCGAACGTCATGTACGGGGAACTCTCCGACTTCTTCTACGTCTGGCTGAAGCGGACCGTCGGCGATCTCTACCCTGAGGCGTTCGCGTCCGTGCTCACCGACAAGGACGCCGAGGCCGTGGCCAACCCGGCGCGCTTCAGGGGGCTGGTAGGGCGCAGCCCGCAGGAGCTGGCGGACCAGGACTACGAGCGGAAGATGTTCGCCTGCTTCCGGGAATTCCACAGAGTTCTGCGGGACGACGGCGTGCTGACGGTGATGTTCACCCACAAGAGGACCGACGCCTGGAACGCCCTGGGCCGGGCGCTGATCGAGGCGGGCTTCGAAGTCCGGGCTTCGTGGCCGGTCCGGACCGAATCCGAGCACTCACTGCACCAGGCGAAGAAGAACGCTGCCCAAAGCACGATCCTCATGGTCTGTCGCAAGCGGAGCCGGTCGGGCGATCCGACGTGGTGGGACGAGATCGGGGGGAAGGTCCGTAAGGAAGCCCGCAGGCGCGCGCGGGAGTACGAGGAGGCGGGGATCACCGGGGTAGACCTCTACCTGGCTACGTACGGGCCCACCCTTGGTGTGCTGTCCAGGCACTGGCCGGTACTCACGGGGGAGGTCGACCCGGAGACCGGGGAGCCGCGGCGGCTTGCGCCGGAGGAAGCCCTCCAGGTGGCACGGCAAGAGGTCATCGCACTGCGCAAGCAGGGCCTGCTGGGCCGGCCGGTCCGGTTCGACCCCGTGACCGACTTCTACCTCCTCGCCTGGGATGCGTTCCGGGCTGCGACCTTTCCGGCGGACGAGGCGCGCAAGCTGGCGCTGGCCCTTGGGGTGGACCTGGAATCGAGTCTCGTCCGGCAGCACCGCGTCCTGTCCAAGCAGGGGGATGCGGTCACCCTCCAACAGCCCCGGCAGCGGCGCACCCGGGGTCGGCTCGACCCGCAGGCGGAGACGTTTCCCACGCTGCTGGATGCGCTACATACGACACTGCTCGTAGTCGAGGAGGACGGGACGATGGCGGCCCGGCGTTTCCTCGACGGGCACGGCCTGACCGGTGACGCCACCTTCAGGGCTTTGGTGCAGGGCCTGATCCGGGCCATCCCGGCCGCCCGTGACCGTGAGGGGCGGTACCTGCGCCCGGAGGCCGAGACGCTGGAGCGCCTGCGGCAGGCGGTGTTCCCCGATCTGGAGCCAGCCCCTCATGAGACCCCACCACCCGAGCCCGGGCGCCTGCCGGGGTTTGAAGAGGAGGACGAGGTCTGAGGGAATGGCTTAAACTGGAAAGAGACAGGAGGTGGTACCCCTGGAGGGACCCGGTAGGCTCAGTATCCGAACGGATGGTCAGGCGGTGAGGCGCGGAAGGGTTGCTTCCGACAACCTCCTCCTGTTGCTCTGGAGGATCTAGCCGGCAGTGGAGCGCATCGTGCTCGTCCTCCTGAGGGATCAGGGCATGCGAGGGGGAGGCAGAGGTCTCGGTGAAGAACTTGTAAAGAGCACAGGCTGAGACTATTGAGGCGTGATCTGTGCAGGCGATTGAGGCTCCTAAGGCGAACCCAGAGAACCTTCTCGACATCGTCCGCGACGCTTACAGAGCTAAGGTGGTCGTACCGGAGTTCCAGCGCGCTTTCGTGTGGTCTCGGGAAGACATTGAGGAGTTCATGGCATCGGTCCTGCAGGGGTACTTTGTGGGTACGTTCCTCCTGTTGGATACGCCCACCCACAGCCCGATGTTCCCCTTTCGCACCGTAGAGGGGCTAGAACAAGTGAACAGGCTGGCACGACCTGAGCAGCACGCGACGGTACGCCTCGTCCTGGACGGCCAGCAGCGGATCACCTCGGTGTTCTATGTCCTCTACGCCCCCGATATTCCCCTTCGGTACGCGAGATACCCGTATACGTTCTTTCTGCGGCTGGACGAAGCTCTTAACGGGAACTTAGACGAGGCAGTCGTGGGCGTGTCCCAGCGGGACCTCCGCCACATGGCCGAGATGCGGGAGCTCGAAGAGAGGCAGCAAGCCATCCGCTTCGAGATCTTACGTGATTCTAGTCGCTTTTACAGGTGGCTTTACAACGAACAACGCGTCTGGGGAGAGGAAGACCGGCCCCGTATTCGAAACGGTCTATCTACGCTTACAAAGGTTTATGGTCCCGGTCGTCTCCCTGTCTTCCGAAGCAGGCGAGGATAACATCGTAAACATCTTCGAGCGGATCAACCGGACGGGGATCAGCCTCTCGCTGTTTGACCTCGCTGAGGCACGACTCTATCTCAAACTCAAGGATGCGGGCCTCCGTGGCCTCCGGCGCCTCTTGGAGGATTTTGCGCAGGCGCATCCGGACATCGCCGAAGTGACCAAACCCGAGTTTCTACTCAAGATGATCGCCCTGTTCAGAGGCAAGGAGCCCAGGAAGGGTAACCTTTTGGACGTGCTCGACGACCTTGAGGCTCACGCATTCCACAGCCTTTGGAGCGAAGCAGTAGAAGCCATCATCCTCGCCTATAGACGTATCACGCAACATTACGGTGCATCCAAAAAGGACTGGATTCCCTATACGACGATCATCGTGCCGCTCGCCGCGCTATTGCATGAGCTTACGATCCGCTCAGCGGCTGAAGAAGCTTACCGAAAGGTGGATCGCTGGTACTGGGCCAGCGTTCTCAGCCAGCGATACGATTCGGCGGTAGACACCAAGACGTACCGGGACGTTCAGGATGTTCGTCGTTGGATTGATGACGACAGCGCGCCCGAATGGTTAGAGAGGTTGACGGCCCAGGATATAGACATTGATGTGGACGAGCCGCGATCGGCTTTGTACCGAGGGCTCCTCTGCCTCATCGCGAAGCGCGGGGCGCGGGATTTTCTCACCGGGCAACCGGCCCTCTTGCACGAATGTCAGGATGACCACATCTTCCCGCAAGCGCTCTATGGCAGGTCGTACCCAGTGCACACAATCCTCAATCGGACGCTTATCTCCAAGGCAACTAACAACAAAAAGCGGGACAAGAAGCCCTCAGAATTTCTTGTACAGTGTTTGGCTGGTCATGGTCAGGACGAGGCGCGGTTGCTAGAGACTCTTGGTAGCCACTTCATTTCACCCGAAGCATACGATGCCTTGCAACGAAATGACTTCAATGCATTTGTGGAAGCGCGACGCAAAGCGCTGAGCCAGGCGGTCCAGGACCTCCTTAGAGGGACGGGGCCCTAGGGCAGGGATCAGGCAGTGCAGACGTGCGCGCGGTCCAACCCGTGTGACCCGCTTTATCGCTGCAGCGGGCGGTAGTGCCTGTCTCAGGATGAGACCTTAAAAGTGGCGCGGGGTGAGAAAGACGAGGATTTGTCATGCCCAGCTGCCTGACCGACATCTCCTGGAAGATCTCCTACGGGCCGGCTGACGACCGCCTGAGAGACTTCTACATCCCTGCTCTCAGCCGTTCCGTCACTTACGTGAGGACCGCGGGGTTCTTTTCCTCGTCGGCTCTGGCGGTAGCTGCCGCGGGCATAGCCCACCTTGTGCGCAACGGTGGGCGCATGAGGCTGCTGGTGGGGGCTCATCTGTCCGAGGAAGACGTCCGTGCCATAGAGCGAGGAGAAGAGGCCTTCGGGCTTGTGCTGGAACAGCGGCTGCTTGAGGCCCTGGAGGAGCTTGAGCGCAACCCTGATGGCCTGCTGCGCAGGCGTGTCGAGGTGCTGTGCTGGATGGTGGCCACGGGTACGCTGGAGATCCGCGTGGTTGTACCGACGGGTCCGGACGGGCGACCCCTACCTGCGGAGGCGGCAAGCGACTATTTTCACCCGAAGGAAGGGATCTTTACGGATGCCTGCGGCCACATGCTGGGGTTTTCCGGGAGCGTGAACGAGAGCGCCCACGGCTGGCAGCACAACTACGAAAACCTGATGGTGTTCACCTCGTGGGGGAACGAACGGCCCTGGCTACAGCAGATCGCCGCGCGCATCGATCGGTTGTGGCAGGACCGCGAGGAGGGATGGCGGGCGCTACCGGTGCCGGAGGCCGTCCGGCGCCGGCTGATCAGATACGCCCCGGAGAAGCCCCCGGAGAAAGATCCCCTGGAGGAGCCGGTACGTCCGCGCCCAAGAATACCCGCAGACCAAAGGGAGCGGATCATCTTCCGGTTCCTGCGGGACGCGCCGCTCCTGCGTGCCGGGGAGCGCATCGGAGCCCAGACGGCGGCAATCACGCCCTGGCCGCACCAGGTGCGGATCGTGAGCGAGGTCGTCCGGCGCTTCCCGGACCGGTTCCTCCTTGCGGATGAAGTAGGACTGGGCAAGACCGTAGAGGCCGGGCTCATTCTGCGCAGCCTGCTCCTCTCCGGCCGGGTCCGCCGGTGCCTGATCCTTGTCCCCAAAAGCGTGCTGCGCCAGTGGCAGGAGGAGCTGTACGAGAAGTTCGCCCTCAATGTTCCGGCGTATGACGGGGAGGGCTTTCGAGACTACTTCAGGAGGGAAGTTCCCGCCCCGGCGGCGAACCCGTGGAACGCTTATCCCGTCCTGCTCGCCAGCAGCCAGCTGGCCAAGAGGCGTGACCGGGCGGCGGAGCTCCTGGCGGCAGACCCGTGGGACCTGGTGGTCATCGACGAGGCGCACCACGCCAGACGCAAGGAGTTCCGCACGCAGCAGTACCGCCCGAACCGCCTGCTGACCCTCCTCGAGGGCGACGGGAGTACTCCCGGGCTGGCCGGTCGGACGAAGGGCCTGCTGCTCCTGACGGCCACGCCCTTGCAGATCCACCCGGTGGAGGTCTACGATCTGCTCAAACAACTAGGTCTGCCGGGCGTCTGGGCAGCGTCCGAGCGCAGGTTTCTTCGATTCTTCGAGGAGCTGCGCGCGGCCCGGTCCGGCGGCCCGGTCGACTGGGCGTTCGTGCTGCGGCTGGCCCGGGCCGGCCTCGACACGGCGTCCCTGGGGGAGCTGGTAGGCCCTGCCGCAAGGGAACGGGTGGGACCGGTAGACCGGGACAGGATTGAAGGCCTCCTTGCGGGGCGCAGGCCGCCACAGGAGGCTGCGGCTCTTCCGCCCCAGGCGCAGGCAGTCTTGATCGAAGCCTGCAGGAGGGCATCTCCCTTAGGCCGGCAGATGTTCCGGACGACCCGCGAACAGCTCCGGCGCTACCGGCAGCAGGGGATACTGACGGAGCCGGTGCCGGTGCGGGATCCGAAGCCGTGCTGGATCACCCTGACTGCCCGGGAATGGGACCTGTACCAGCAGGTCGAGGATTACGTGGCCGACTTCTACCGGCGTTACGAGGGTGAGCGCAAGGGCTTGGGCTTCATCATGACCGTCTACCGGCGTCGGCTCACGTCGTCGTTCGCCGCCCTCGCGCGCAGCCTTGAGCGTCGCCGGGCCTACCTCATGGACCTGCGCGGGCCGGTGTTCGGGCTTACCGACGAAGACGATGAGGATGCCGACCTGAGCGAGGACATCAGGGAGGAGCTGGAGGCAGAAGTACAGAGCGGGCGCTTGCCCCCGGGCCTGCGCCGGCTGCTGGAGGCGGAGCTCCAAGTGCTGGAGGACCTGCTGGACAAGGTCGCACGTCTGGGAGATGACTCCAAGTTCCAGTACCTGGTTGAGGACCTCAGGGCGCTTCTGGAAAAGAGGGACAAGGTGGCGGTCTTCACCCACTATACCGACACCATGGATGCCCTCAGGGAGCGGCTGGTCGGTGTGTACGGGCGCCGCCTGGCCTGCTACTCGGGCCGTGGCGGGGAGCGGTGGGACGGCACCCAGTGGCGGATAGTGCCAAAGGAAGAGGTGAAGGAGGCATTCCGGAAGGGCGAGATCCAGGTCCTGCTGTGCACGGAAGCGGCGAGCGAGGGCATCAACCTGCAGACCTGCGGGATCTTGGTTAACTACGACATGCCGTGGAACCCGATGCGGGTGGAGCAGCGTATCGGGCGGTTCGACCGCATCGGACAGCGCTATCCGGACGTGTGGATACACCACTACTTCCTGAAAGGGCCGAACGGGGAACCAACGGTGGAGGCGCAGGTCTACGAGGCTTTAGGGGACCGGATCGACTGGTTCCGGGCAGTAGTGGGGGAGCTGCAGCCGATCCTCGCCAGGGTCCCGGACGTGATCGAGCAGGTAGTCACTACGCGCCGGGGAGAGCGGAAGCCGGCATTGGATCGTCTGATCGCCGAGCTACGGCGGGAAATCGAGGCGCAGCAGGTTTCCGGAATCTCCCTGGAGGGTCTTGGGGAGACACCGCCGCCTGGGGACGGCGGCGAGAACCCTCCGCTGACACTCGGAGAGCTGGAGGAGGCGGTCCGCTCCAGTTCCGTGGGGCAGAGGTTCCTGCCTCATCGGGAGATCGCGGGGGCCTGGCTGCTGGATCTGAGCGGCCGGAGTTGGGAGGTAACCTACGACCCGGAGGTTGCCGATGCTCACCCAGGACGTGTTCGGCTGCTGACGCCGGGAGAACCCCTGTTGGAAGAGCTGATGCGCCTGGTGGACGAGCCCGTTGCGGTGGAGTCAGGTTCCGGGCTGATCCGGGTGGCGGCAGCAGGGATTGTGAGGTGGTACTGGCCAGTCGAGGGGACGGTTGAGGAGATCAGGACATTCAGGGAGCTGAAAGAGGCGTTGGCCGGGGGTGCAAGGGAGGTAGTAACCGGCCAGCAGATTGAGCAGGCCAAGCGACAGCTCCTGCACGATGTGAGGCTGACGAGGGAGCAACTGGAGGAGCGGGAGGTCAAGCGGGTCCAAGAGGAACGGCACCGGATGGAGGAACGGGCCAGGCTCACGCTGGCCGTTGCGGTAGCGTGCCGAAAACTTCTGGACGGCCTTGAGGGATTAGAGGCCGCCTGGAGGACGGTGGTGAGTTCCGGGTACCCTTTCGCAGGGCTGGCACGCTTGGTGGGCCGGCCGGACGACGCCGATATCGTGGCGGCCATGGAGGGGATACTGTCGCCGGACGCGGCGCTGGCCCAGCTCGAGGCCTCGACGCGGCAGGCGAAGGAGCTCTTGCAGTCGCTCGCGGCCGGAAGAAGCGCGGCTCCTGCGCCGTGCTATCCCGACAGCGAGGTAGAGCGTGAAGTAGGAGTGTCTGTATTTCCGTGGTAGCGGACAGGGTGCTGGCCGAGTTCAGGGGAGAGGTCCCGTATCGCTCCCGCTAACGGGCCCTTTCGCCTTATTCTTCTTGCAAGAGCTCTGGCGGGAGAAGTGCCCCCAAGCCAATCCCTTCTCGCGCTTCACCGTTGTAGCCTTCCCCCAAACCGGGCGTCAGGACGGGATTTTTCAGAGCCCTCGCTTCACAGCTCTTGCAAGGATCCACCGTCCTCGGTTCTAACCCACCGCATCCTTACATCTACTTGGTCAGGTTGCACTTCCCAAAGCTCCGCCATTCCCGAGAATCTAGTCCCGATAGGTATATCTCCGATAACCGCCCACCGCCCGTCGGGAGAGAGCGCGAGACTTGTCAATAGGGCCCGGCATCGCCTTCCCCCCAGGCAAGAGCCACTTGCCGTGTCAAAGAGAAGCAAGGTGCCTCCCTGCGCATCGCGCAAGGAGAGCCCTAGCTCCTTCCTGGAGCTAGGGCGGACGAAGGCAACAGTCTTAGCATCCATACTCCCCGAGGCTAACAGTGTCCCATCCCCCGAAAATGCCAGAGCAAGAACCGGACCTCCATGTCCATCTCTCACCCAGACACATCGACCGGTCCCCACATCCCACAAGCAAACGGAACCATCAGCGCCACCCGAAGCCACCAATCGCCCATTTGGAGAAAATCTTATGCTCCGGATCTCACGCGAACTCGTCTCTCCCTTCCACAGACACGACTCCGCTTCCATTTCCCAGAGCCACACACACCCGTCAGCGGTTCCATACGCCACCCGTCGCCCGTCTGGAGAGATGCTCGCGCAGTGCGCATCTTCAAAGTGTGACCTCCCTACACGGGTGCACCGGCCTCGTTTCGCCTCCCAAAAGCACACCTCCCCATTCTCGTCGGTCGACACCACCAACTTACCATGTGAGACAAACGCTATATCCAAAACCGCTCCGCCCTGTCTGTGTTCCCAGATACACCGACCGGTTGCTGCCTCCAACAACCGCACCATCCCATCCGCACTCCCACAGGCCACCCATCGCCCATCGGGGGAAAACCTTACGGAAAGCACCGCTTTACGGGAGCCCCGGCAGCCAACATCCACGGCAGACCAACCACGATGCTCCATGCAGAACTCGTAGTGTTCCTTCTTGCTGCCGCTCTCGTACTTCCAGACATACCACCATGCCCCCACATCCCACAGCGCCACTGTACCATCCCAATTCCCACAAGCTACCCGGCGTCCATCCGGGGAGAAGGACAAAGATAAAATGCCTGCACCGGGCCATAGCGCCGCAACACGATCACGGACCTCGAAAGCCCGAACTTCCAGCTCAACAACCTCTCCCATCTTCATCGACAGGTTGCGGACTACCCCTCGCCCCGCCCGCCACAGGACCACTTGATGTCTCCCCGCAGGGATTTGGATTTCCGTCGGTAGGGGGTAGGTCTTCCCCTCAACCTCGATTTCCATGCCCCCCAAGAGGCTCAACACACGGAGTCGTCCGCTACCCGGGGCAAGGCGAAGTTCCAAGCGGTGTACACCGCCTTCTGAGAGCGTGACCTCCCCGACGGCCAGACTATAAGGAGTCCGGGCCTCCACCCGGTGGCGACCAGACCGCAGACCCTGTAGCGGCAAATAGCCCCCCCGAGTAGTCCCGGCCGGGCGACCGTCTATGACCACCTGCGCTTCCTCGCCCGGGCGGAGGTTTGAGATTTCGACGCCGAGGAAGGATCTGCCGCCGAAAGGGCCGGGGAGGAGTTTGTGAGCCCAGCTATCGAAGGCGGGGCCGGGCCTGAGCCCGGCGGCTTCTATGTGGCGGCGGAGAACGGCGACGGCCGCCTCGTCGGTACCCATTTCTCCCGCCCGGAAGCGGGCGACAGCCTCCTGCCACTGCCGACGGAGTTGCTGCAGTTCGTGGAGTTGGTCCTGTAGGCAGGCACCGTTGATAACCGCGAGGCTACCTGAGATAAGTGGGAAACCACAACACGGGCAACTTATGTGCCCCTCGCTCTCCCACTCACAGATCGGGCAAAGAACCTTCTCCGCCTCATTGTCCGCTTCTGCCATTGCCGGACCTCCGCGGAATTCTCCAATTTCAGGATGTCCTTCCGACTAATCCACCGCGATCAGCTGCATCCCCAAGGAATCCCCCCTAACCTTCCAGGAGGGGATTTCTCTGCTCGGTTGCCGGGCCCGCGTGAGACGGATGCATTTCATGTGTCGCCGCCGACCACAGAAAACAGACCCGATCTCCTTCTTTCAGGCAGGCACCGCTCGCCGCCTCGACCTCACTTCGCCTTTCCAGGTTGGACGCGCGCGCCCGGGAGTCTATACAACACCACGTGAGGTCCTCATTCATCCGGTCGGAAATCCGCCCGTGCGATCTTTTTCGTAATCGTCTACACCCCTCCGGTCCTCACCCGGCATGCGCCGGATCCACCGCGCCGCCGCAAGGACAAGCGCCACGAACGCCTGCACTGAAGCCCAAAGGATGTCCCACGCCACGATCTCCGCGATCCCGCCATCTGCAACAAACCCCCGGACCACCCGCTCAAGCCGGGAGAGTGCCCTTCCCAGGACCAGCAAGAGCACGTCGGGCGACGGTATCCCAAGTAATCGCTCCAGCGTCCGGGGATTGGGATCGAGCAGTGCCGCCGTGCCCAGGAGCAGGAAG
>Ga0272449_1001876_pt1 | contig 20508 bp, 22 predicted proteins | sample YNPCB0241_FD_198679 | JGI IMG/M metagenome (GOLD analysis project Ga0272449, IMG submission 198679) | Hot spring sediment microbial communities from Yellowstone National Park, WY, United States - YNP-CB-024-1 | ecosystem: Environmental > Aquatic > Thermal springs > Hot (42-90C) > Sediment... | reverse complement strand
ATATTTTAACATCTCTCTCAAGATTAAGAGATAAAGGCATTGGAATTAAGAAAGAAACAGGTGAAATATTGACAAGGGAAGACCATCCATACCTTGCAAGCCAACTTTTTGCTTCATATGCAAGAGGAAAGGAAGCAGAAGAACTTGCGATGATTCTTGGAGAAGCAGCATTAACAGAATCAGATATTGCACATTTACATTTTGCAAGAAAATTTGAAGAAGAATTTATAAATCAGGGATTGGATGAAAACAGAGATATTGAAAAAACACTTGATATTGGATGGAAACTCCTTAAACTGTTGCCAAAATCAGATATAAAGAGAATACCACCAAATATAATGGAAAAATATTGGAAGAAATAAAATGAAAATAAAAGTAAATCCAACAAGAATGGAATTATTGAAATTGAAAAAAAGATATAATATTGCTAAAAGAGGTCATAAACTTTTGAAGGATAAAGAAGAACAACTATTGATAGAATTCAGGAAACTTGTTGGTGTTGTTGAGGAAGAAAGAAAAAAAATAGAAAATCAACTTATTGATTTCTATGAAAAAATTTTAATTTTAAGAGGAACTTTAGATGAAAAAAAATGGAATTCAATGCTTGAAAACCCACTCATAAATATAAAATATACACTTTCCCAAAAAAGAATTTTTAATATATCTACCAATGAAATAAGAATGGAAGTATCTGGTGAGTTTGAACCCAATTATTATCTTTCTCCTTTTTACAATTCTCTAATTAAAAAAGGTATAAAAATTCTTGAACTTCTTTTTTATTTATATGAACTTGAAAATAAATTAATAAGTTTTGCAGAGGAAATTGAAAGAACAAGAAGAAGGGTAAATGCTCTTGAATATGTTTTAATTCCGAATATTGAAGAAGTAATAAAATTTATACAGATTAAACTTGAAGAATACGAAAGAGCATCTCTGACAACTTTAAAACACTTAAAATTGATAGAAACTCCATAATTAAACTATTTGACAAAAGGAATAAGAGAAATATGAGAAAGGGAGGGGAAAATGAACAGAAAAAATAGTTTTGTTTTTCCTTTCTTTATAGTTTTTTTATTAACATGTTTCACCATGCAGAAGCCATCTCAATCTGCACCTATATGAAACTTTGTGAAGCAGCAAAGAATCCCATCATAGTTAATCGTTCAATTAGGGTAGATTGTTCAAAGGAAATCGGAAGGATAAAATCATTTGCCCATGTCAATGCAGGTCCTATCCAAGGGAAATTTGACCGAAAAACGATGAAGGTTAAATATCTTGATTTTTCAAAACAATATATGGAAATTGGAATTGAAAGCATCAGGAAGCATGATTTTTCTATGTTTTTTGATGTTAAAGAAAAGAGGATGAGAGCCGGTGGTGATATGTCAACAATTTTCCCTGATTATTCCAAAGACCCTGAGAAAGAGGAAAGTTATAATTTTGAATGGTGTGATAAAGCGATTAAAAGTGGTAGGAATATAGGAGTGGATACTTTTTTCAGAATCGGAGAAAGTTGGGGGAAAGATGAAGATAAACATCCCCCTCCACCTGACTTTGACAAATTTGCCAATGCTTCCAGCCATATTGTGCTTCATTACAACTATGACTGGGCAAATGGGTATCATTATAATATCAAATACTGGGAGATCTGGAATGAACCGGGAGGAGACAAATTCTGGTATGGAGGTACACCTGAACAATTCTTCCAATTATATGAGAAGACTGCTCGTGCAATAAAAAAGTTGATAAAAATTTAAAAGTAGGTGGACCAGCAAATACTATTGCTAATACACTCAGTAAGACATGGGGTTATGGTTTTCTTGAATATATCTTGAATATATTAAGAAAAATAATGTTCCATTGGACTTTTATTCATGGCACATTTATACCTCTCGTCCTCTTGAAATTTTACAGGTTTCTAAGGATGTCCGTAAAATGCTTAATGAACTGGGTTTAAACAATGTAGAAAGTATAATAACTGAATGGAACCAAAGTGAATTTCTTCCAAGTCCAGCCGGAACATTTAAAAGACGACCAAATTATAGAGAATTTTTCAGTTCACCTTACAATGCTGCTTATACAGCAGCGGTTCTTATTCATCTTCAGGACACAGATGTAGTTTTTGCTCATCGTTATCGTGGTGATGCCGGAGGCATGGGACTTTTTGAATATGATGGGAATTATCGTAAACCTGCTTATTCCTATAAAGCATTTCGTGAAATATCCAAGTTCCATCCAATCAGATTGGAGTTAAAAGGTTTAGAAGAATTACCCGAGGGATTTGCTGCCATAGCAGGTATGTCAGAAAATAAAAACTCTATTGCTTTGCTTATCAGTGATTATAGAGAAGGTAATAATCCTTATGAAATTAGATTGTTTAACCTGCCTTTTCAAGACAGTTTCTTAATAATTAAGAGGTATATTATTGATAAAAATAGAAACTTAGATTTGGTAGAATCAAAAAAAATGGTTGGTAAGAATGAAGTTGTTTTGAATAATACTCTGGAAGGGCCTGCAGTGGAATTAATTATTTTAACTAAAGAATAGCATAAACAAATTTTCTAAATTTAAAGGATGGGGAGAGTATCAATAACGATTGACCAATTGCTCAAATAGTAAAATCAGATGATAGAACTTGAAATTTTTTATTCCAAAGGATGTGAAGGAAAGGTAAAATTGATAGAAAAAACTTTGAAAGAAGTGTTTGAATTTATAAATATTTATATAAAAGCAAATCTTGAAATTCCTGAATTTCCTGGAATACTTAATGAAAAGAATCAATATGATGCGGTTAAACTTTTAAAGTTTTTATTGAAAATCGAAGAAGGAAATAGAGTATTATTGATCATAAAAGAAGATATTTATGTTTCTGGTATGAATTTTGTTTTTGGACTTGCCCAATTTCATAAAGGAGCAGTTTTATCAATTTATAGATTAAACAGTGATGAATTGATAGAAAAAGAGGCAATCCATGAAGTTGGACATGTTCTTGGACTTTATCACTGTAATAATGTATGTGTTATGCAATTTTCAAACTCACTTTTGGAGGCAAAAGAAAAACCAAAATCTTTGTGTGAAAGATGTAAAAAGATGTTAAAGTATTATAATTAAATTATTTCTTATCTTTGTCATCTTCTACCTTATATTCTGCATCAACAACTTTTTCATCTTTTCCCTTTTCTTCCTGTTTCTGCTCCTGTGCCTGTCCGGGGGCCTGTGCCTGTTGATATAATATTTGAGCAAGTTTATGGGATGCTTGTTCAAGTTCTTCAATTCCTTTTCTAATCTGTTCTGCTGTTTTATTTTCAGATTGGATTATTTTCTGTAAATTATTTATCTTCTCTTCAATCTCCTTTCTTTCTGATTCACTCAATTTACTTCCATGTTCTCTTAAAGTTTTATTAACTGAATATATCAGTGAATCTGCTTGATTTGAGAGTTCTGTTAATTCCCTCAATTTTTTATCCTGTTCTGCATACATCTGTGCTTCTTTTATCATTCTTTCAATTTCTTCCTGTGATAATTTTTTTGAACCTGTTATTCTTATTGACTGTTCCCTACCAGTTCCAAGATCTTTTGCAGAAACATGTAGAATCCCATTTGCATCTATATCAAAAGTAACTTCAATCTGTGGGACCCCTCTTGGGGCAGGAGGAATTCCATCCAGATGAAATCTACCAAGTGAGAGATTATCCTTTGCCATTGGTCTTTCACCTTGAAGAACATGTATTTCAACTGATGTCTGATTATCTGCTGCAGTTGTGAATATCTGACTTCTCTTTACAGGAATTGTTGTATTTCTTTCAATTATCTTTGTAAATATCCCTCCAAGTGTTTCAACTCCAAGAGAAAGAGGGGTCACATCAAGAAGTAAAATATCTTTATCTTTCATTTCTCCTGCTATAATTGCTCCTTGGATTGCTGCACCAATAGAAACACATTCCATAGGATCAACTCCTCTTTCCGGTTGAATACCAATATAATCCTGAATAAATTTTTGCACTATTGGCATTCTTGTAGGACCACCTACAAGAATTACCTTATTTATCTCAGATCTGCTAATCTTTGCATCTTCAATTGCTCTATCAATAGGACTTTTACATCTTTCTATAATTGGAGAAACAAGTTCTTCAAGTTTTGCTCTTCTTATTTTCATAACAAGATGTTTAGGCTGCCCTGTCTGATCTGCAGTTATAAATGGCAAATTTATTTCTGTTTCAACAACAGAAGATAACTCTATTTTTGCTTTTTCTGCCGCTTCTTTTATCCTCATCATAGCCATTTTATCATTTCTTAAATCTATTCCTGTTTCCTTTTTAAATTCCTCAACAATATATTCAATTAAAACGTTATCCATATCTGTTCCACCCAGTTGAGTGTCTCCACTTGTAGATAAAACTTTAAAAACTCCTCCCATCATCTCCATTATTGTCACATCAAGAGTTCCTGCCCCAAAATCAAAAACAAGTATTTTCAACTCTTCTTTTAATTTATCAAGACCATAAGCAAGAGATGCTGCTGTTGGCTCATTTATTAAACGGACTACTTCAAGACCTGCAATTGTGCCTGCATCTTTTGTCGCCTGCCTCTGATTATCATTAAAATATGCTGGAACTGTAATAACTGCCTTCCTTATTGGATAACCAAGAAATTGCTCTGCATCTCTTTTAATTTTCTGTAAAATAAAACCAGATATTTGTTCTGGAGTATATGTTTTCCCATAAATATTATATTTATAATCGGTCCCCATTTTTCTTTTAACTGCAAAAATTGTTCCCTCAGGATTCACTGCTGCCTGTCTTCTTGCAGGTTCTCCTACAAGAACCTGGCCATCAGGAGTAAATGCAACATAAGAAGGAAATGCTTTACCCCCAACTATTGTTGTTCCTTCTGCACTTGGAATAATAACAGGTCTGTCTCCTTCCATTATTGCAGCTGATGAATTACTTGTTCCAAGGTCAATCCCTATAATTTTCTCTCCCATAATTATCCTCCTTTTTTATTTTTTTAGATGGAGAATTTCAAAAAAAGTTTCACGTCCCTTCCTCTTCTTATTTTTTCAATTTTCCCTTAATTTGGCAGTTCAGGACTTAACGGCTTCGCTTGCTTTTTTTATTTGCTTTCAGAAAATACAAACTCTGGTCGGCCATCCGGCACTGAAATTACTTCAACTTGTCGCAATTTCAAAACATGCCTCCTTTCAAGTCCTGCAGTCCATTACCGCCTCAGTTATTACCCTCTTTCTGCCTATGTTCTTCTATTCTGCCTTAGTTGGGCGGTGCAGGACTTGAACCTGCGGCCCCTACCTTGTAAGGGTAGTGCTCTCACCACTGAGCTAACCGCCCACTTTATATTTTACATTTTTTTGGATTCAATGTAAAATTATATTTGACAAGATTTTTTTATATGTTTTAATTATAAAAAATTTTAAATAGGAGGGGAAAATGGCAAATGATTTATTAGTAGGAATTAAAGAATCTGTTATTAAGGGAGATATGAAAAAGACAGAAGAATTGGTTGATAAAGCAATAAAGGAAAATATTTCTGTAGATAAAATTTTAAATGAAGGTTTAATAGCAGGAATGATGATTGTTGGAGAAAAATTTAAAAATAATGAGTATTATGTTCCGGAAGTGTTAATAGCAGCAAGAGCAATGAACAAAGGAATGAGTTTGCTTGAACCCTTGATTATTCAAGCAGGTATAAAACCAATTGCTAAACTTGCTATTGGAACAGTTAAAGGAGACCTCCATGATATAGGTAAGAATCTTGTTGTCATGATGTGGAAAGGCGCTGGCTTTGAAGTGATTGATCTTGGAATAGATGTCCCACCAGAAAAATTTGTTGAAGTTGCAAAAAGTGGAGTTCAAGCAATAGGGATGAGTGCTCTTTTAACAACTACAATGGTGCAAATGAAAGAAACAATTGAAACATTGAAAAAAGAAGGTGTGAGGGATAAAGTTAAAGTAATTATTGGTGGAGCTCCTGTAACCCAAGAATTTGCTGACGAAATTGGTGCAGATGGTTATGCTCCTGATGCTGGAAGTGCTGTAGACAAAATAAAAGAATTACTTGGTTTATAAGTGAATAAATACTATTATTTTTTATTTTGTTATTTAATTGGAAGTATCCCAGTCGGGTATATTCTCTGTAAAATTTTTAAAAATATTGATATAAGAAAGTTTGGGAGTGGCAATATTGGTGCAACAAATGTATATAGAGTTTGTGGATTAAAGTTAGGGCTCTCAGTATTGATATTAGATATTCTTAAAGGTTTTATATCTGTTTATATTGGTAAAACTCTTAAATTTCCAAATCCTTTAATTCTATTTGGTGGTATCTTATCAATTATTGGACATTCTTTTTCAATCTTTTTAAAAGGAAAGGGGGGTAAAGGAGTTTCTACTTCCTTTGGTGTTATAATTGGTATTTTCCCTCTACCTGCTTTTTTTTCTTTTCTTATATGGATTATGATTGTCTTTTTAACAAAATATGTTTCGCTTGGTTCTATTTTAAGTGCTTTATTTTTACCATTTTGGGTTTATATATTTACTAAAGATATCTTTTTATTTTTTGTGGGTATTTTGATTTTTCTTTTTATTCTTTACACCCATAAGGAAAACATAAAACGATTGTTGAATAAAAAAGAGAACAAAGTAATTTTCCCATGGGAGAAAAAATAGGAATAATTGGTGCTGGTGGATGGGGAATTGCATTATCAATTTTATTGAATAGATTATATGAAATATATATGTGGGAACCATTGAAAAAAAATTATGAAATTCTAATAAAAAACAGAGAAAATCCTGATTATTTAAAAGGTGTAAAAATCCCAAATTCAATAAAAATATCAAATTCAATAAAGGATATAGTCAACGAAGTAGAAATTTTGCTTATTGTAGTTAGGTCCTCTTTTTTCAGAAAAACTATAAATTTAATAAAAAAATTTTATAGAAATCAACCAATTCTTATAGGAACAAAAGGACTTGATTTTAAAACATGTAAAAGAATGTCAGAGATATTAAAGGAATTAATTAATACTAAAAATTTTGCTGTCATCTCAGGACCTACAATTGCAAAAGAAATAGTTAAAGGATATCCAACAGCAGCAGTTATTGCATCATATAATAAACATATAGCCAAATATTTTCAAAAATTGATAAGTTGTGGAAAGTTTAGAATTTATACAAGTGATGATGTAATTGGTGTAGAGATTGGAGGTTCATTTAAAAATGTTATAGCAATTGGGGCAGGAATTATTGATGGACTTGCTCTTGGGACGAATACTAAATCCTCTTATATATCAAGAGGATTAAATGAAATGATTAAAATAGGGAAAATTCTTGGTGGAAAAGAAAAAACATTCAGAGGTCTATCTGGATTAGGTGATTTAATTACGACTTCTTTCAGCAAATATAGCAGAAACAGGTCTTTTGGAGAGGGGATTATAAAAGTTGGGAAAGATAAATATTTAAAAAAAACAAAGATGGTAATTGAAGGGATACCTACAACAAAAGCATTTTATAAATTATCTCAAAAATACAATGTTGAACTTCCAATAACGAACTCTATATATAGAATTATATATAAAAATTCAGATCCTTTAGATGAAATTAATAAATTGATGTTGAGAGAGTTAAAAGAAGAATGAAAGAAAAATTTTATTACATAAAAGAGGTGTCAAAATTACTGGATGTGCCTTCTCATATATTGAGATATTGGGAAAAAGAATTAGATTTTAAAATAATGCGAGACCAAAAAGGAAACAGAATATATACAGAAAAAGACATAGAGAAATTAAAAGATGTGAGAAAATTGATTTATGAAGAAGGTTTTAAAATTAAAGGAGTAAAAAAGAAATTGAGGGAGAAGAAATTGGAAAACGAAGAAAAATATGTTAAATTATTAAAAAATATTTTAAAAAAAATAAAAGAGATAAAAAAATGTTTACAATAGGAATACTTGCCTCTGGGAAAGGGACAAATTTACAGGCAATTATTGACTATATAAAAGAGGAAAATTTAAGTATAAAAATTGGAATAGTTATAAGTGATAATCCTGATGCCTATGCACTTGAAAGAGCCAGAAGAGAAAATATAAAAGCCATCTGTATCCCTTCCACAAAATATAAAACAATACTTGGGAAAAAAATTGAAAAGGAATATGTAAAAGTTCTTAAAGAAAATAATGTTCAACTTGTATGTCTTGCTGGATTTATGCGTATATTAAAAAGCACATTTATAAGAAGTTTTCATAATAAAATTGTAAATATTCATCCCTCGCTACTTCCTGCTTTTCCTGGTCTTGAAGCATGGAAACAAGCTCTTGAATATGGAGTCAAATTTACTGGGTGTACAGTCCACTTTGTTGATGAAGGAGTTGATTCAGGGCCTATAATTCTACAGGCAGTTGTCCCTGTCCTTCCTGATGACACTCCTGAAACATTACATAAAAGGATTCAGGAAAAAGAACATATAATTTATCCTCTTGCAATTAGATTAATTGCTGAAGGGAAAGTGAGTATATCAGGAAGAAAGGTTTACATCAGATGAAAGAAGAAATAATAAGGAAAGCGGGATTAAGAGATGTAAATGAAATAAGAAAAATAGTTAATTATTTTGCATCAGAAGGGAAAATGCTTCCTCTTTCATTAAATCAGATCTATGAAAAAATAAGGGATTTTACTGTTATTGAAAAAAATAAAAAAATAATTGGTTGTGGTGCATTAAAAATAATATGGAAAGACCTTGCAGAAATAAGATCAGTTGCAGTAAAAAGGAAATTTCATAAAAAAGGTTATGGGAAAAAACTTATTGAAAATTTATTAAAAGAAGCAAAAGAACTTGATATTAAAAAAGTATTTGTTCTTACTTATGTTCCACAATTTTTTGAAAAATTTGGATTTGAAAGAATAACAAAATCAAAACTCCCTCATAAAATATGGATTGACTGTATAAATTGTCCAAAATTCCCCAGATGCGATGAAATTCCAATGATAAAGATAATAAAAAAATGAAAAAAATTCTAATTTTAATTTTAACAATATCCAATCTATGTTTTTCCAAGGTTTTTATTAAGGACGAAATTAAATTAAATAATTCAAATGAAGAAATTTTTGTTATTGGTGAAAATATTGAATTGAATGGGTCATTTAAAAATAATTTTATTGGAATGGGAAAAAGCATAAGCGGAAATTTTAAAATTAATGGAGATTTTTTATCTTCTGCCTTAAATCAAAAAATTTCTTCAGTAATTGAAAATGATTTTTTTTCAATAGGCAACAGAATATTTTTCACAGGGAAAATTGGTGGCAGTTTTACATGTATGGCAAGGAATATAGAAATTAAAAATTCAGAAATTAGAGGGGGGTTAAGGATAATTGGAAACAATATTAAAATTGAAAATGTTAAAGTTTTTCAAAAAACATCAATCTATGGAGGCAAAATAAAAATTTCAGGTATTTTTTTAAATATTATTTTACATGGTGAGGAAATTGAAATTGAAAAAGGAACAAAAATTCTTGGTGATTTAATATATTACTCCTCAAAAGAGATTTATGGGCATGGAGTTGAAGTTAAAGGTAAAATTGAGTGGAAAAAACCATATGGAGAAAAAATTAAAGAAAAATTAAAAAGAGTGAAATTTCTCTATTCTTTTTTATCCTTAATTTTTCCGTATATTCTACTTTTAATCTGGGCTCCTAATTTATTAAAATCAACCGTTTTAACAGTTGGAAAAAATTTCATAAAATCATTAATTTTGGGTTTTATATTGGTGATAATTTCAAGTTTTTTCATCTTAATTTTTCTACTCACAATTATAGGTGTTCCAATTGGTTTAATTTTAATCTCTCTATTCTTATCCACTCTTTATATTTCCAGAGGTTTTATTTTCATTTATCTTACAAGAATGATTTTCTATAAATCTGAAGATGAAAAATTTGTATGGGTCCTGTCAATCATAATTGGTATTCTCATTTTTAATCTTTTATCTTTGAACTCTACATTAAAAATTATTTTAAATATAATTTCCTGCTGTTCTGGATTTGGAGCATTTTCACTTGATAGATTTAAACTTTATAAAAAATTAAGAGAGGAAAAATATCTTTAAAATCCCGTTTTTTTCTCCCACCTCGTAGGTGGGCTTGGGAAACGATTGATTTTCAAAGGACTTGAAGAACTTAAAAAACTGGAATACCATAAATAAAAATGATATAATTAATCAAAAAGGAGAAATATGAAAATAGTGATTGCTTATTCAGGAGGCCTTGATACATCTGTTGCAATAAGATATTTAAAAGAAAAATATAATGCAGAAATTATTGCCTATACTTCTAATATTGGTCAGAAAATAGAATCTCCTAATGTTCTTGAAGAACGAGCTAGAAAGGCAGGAGCAAAAAAATTCTACTATGAAGACCTAAGAGAAAAATTTGTTAATGAATATATAATACCTACACTCAAAGCAGGAGCATTTTACCAAGATAAATATCCTCTTGCAACTTCTCTTTCCAGGCCTTTAATAGCAGAATCTCTTATAAAAATTGCAAAAAAGGAAAGAGCGGATGCAGTAAGTCACGGTTGTACTGGAAAGGGAAATGATCAGGTTAGGTTTGAACTTACTTTTAAATATCTTGCACCTACCCTTAAGGTTATTGCACCTTTAAGAGAATGGGGATTTAAATCAAGAGAGGAAGAAATTGAATATGCAAAGAAAAAAGGAATACCAATTTCTGCTACAAAGGAAAAACCATATAGTATTGATGAAAATTTATGGGGAATCTCAATTGAATGTGGGGTTCTTGAAGACCCATATATTGAACCACCTGAAGATGCTTATCAAATAACTATTTCCCCAGAAAAAGCTCCAAAAAAACCAGAATATATTGAAATTGAATTTGAAAAAGGAGTTCCTGTTGCAATTAATGGAGAGAAAAGGAAACCAATTGAAATGATTGAAAAACTGAATGAGATAGGTGGTAAACATGGGGTTGGAAGAATTGATATTATTGAAGACAGAATTGTTGGAATAAAATCAAGAGAAATATATGAAGCACCGGCGGCAATAATTTTACATACAGCACATAATGAAATTGAAAAACTTGTTTTTTCAAGAGATCTATATGAATTCAAAAAAATTGTTTCAATAAAGTATTCTCAAATAATTTATTTTGGGCAGTGGTTTTCAGAGTTGAGGAAATGTCTTGACAAATTTATTGAAGAAAGTCAAAAATATGTATCCGGAAGTGTAAAATTAAAACTTTATAAAGGAAATTGTATAGTTTCTGGGAGAAGATCACCATATTCTCTCTATAAGGAAGAACTTGCAACATATACAGAAAAAGATATATTTGATCATAGAGCATCAACTGGCTTTATTGAAATATTTGGTCTTACAAGTAAACTGGAAGGTGAAAGAAATGAAAAAAAATAAAAAGATAAAGATTGAGGAAAAGGAAAAAAACACACAAAATTTCTTAAAAGCAGTTCTATTTAATTATCCTGAATTTATTCCTGTGAGATTTGGATTCCTACCTGCTACATGGTTTAAATATGGTGAAGAACTTGAAAAAATTGTCCTTTCTCATCCTTTAATTTTTCCAAATTATAAAAAAGGTAGTTTTAAAAATATAAATTTATCTCCTGAATATAGAAAAGGAAGATTTAAAGATGTATGGGGAATCGTATGGGAAAATTTAAATGAAGGAATATGTGGAGCACCTGTGGAAGAACTTGCACCTTTAAAAAACTGGGATGATTTTGAAAATTTTGAAATACCCGATCCATTAAAATATGATAGATATGGGAATGAAATAAATTGGGAAAAAATAAAACTATACATTGAAAAAACAAAAAAAGATGGTAGAATTGCAGATTGTTGGTTATTCCATGGTTCAATGTATATGCAACTTTATTATCTAAGAGGATTTGAAAATTTTATGATAGATATTGCAGTGGATGAACCAAAACTTTTAAAATTGATAGATATGGTTTGTGATTATAATTTAAAAATTATTGAAAAGTATATAGAAATGGGTGTTGAATGGATGGGATTTGGAGATGACCTTGGATTACAGAAATCTTTACCTATAAGTCCTGAAAAATGGAGAAAATATATAAAACCACCCTATAGAAAAATGCTTGAAAGATGTATTGAAAATGGAGTTATAACTTATCTTCATTCAGATGGTTATATACTTGATATAATACCTGATTTAATTGAATGTGGTCTTGATATGATAAATCCTCAAATTAGGCCAAATACACTTGCAGGAATAGAAAAATACTGTAAGGGTAAAATTGGTGTAAATCTTGACCTTGATAGACAACTATTCCCATTTGCTACAAAAAAAGAAATTGAAGAACATATAAAAGAAGCAATTGATAGATTAAATTTACCGGAAGGAGGGTTGTCTTTAAGTATTGAAATAGGGCCAGATGTTCCACTTGAAATATTTGAAACAATATGTAATACACTGGAAAAATTAAACTGTCGTGGCTGGTAAAATGGAAATATATGTTGGAACAAGTGGATGGCTTTATGATTGGAATGAGGGAAAAAGTTTAGACTGGTATGTTAAAAATTCAGAATTAAATTCAATAGAATTAAATGCTTCATTTTATAGATTCCCTTTTCAAAACCAGATTAATGGATGGGTAAAAAAATCAAGAAATATATTTTTTTCAGTTAAAGTCCACAGAAAAATAACCCATTTATTAAAATTGAGTGAAGAAAGCAAAAATGTCTGGAATGACTTTAGAAATTTATTTTTACCTCTTGAAGAAAAAATAAAATTTTATCTTTTTCAAATGCCTCCAAGTTTCTCAATAGAATTGTTTGATAGATTAGTTAGTTTTTTTAACAATTTTAAAGAAAAAGATAAGGTTGCAATAGAATTTAGACATAAAAGTTGGTTTTCTGACGAATGGGTAAAGAAAGTTGAAAAAGTTGGGATTATTTTTGTAAGTGTTGATAGTCCTGAAATTAAATCATTCATTATAAAAACAAACAATACTATTTATTTAAGATTTCATGGAAAAACTGCGTGGTATTCACATAACTATACAGATAAAGAACTTGATGAAATAGTAAAAAAAATTAAAGAATTAAAACCTGAAAGAATTTTTGCTTATTTCAACAATAACCATAACATGCTTTCAAATGCCCAAAAATTTTACAAGAAACTCAATAAATAATTTCATCTCCTAAACTCTTTGTCTTTCAAGGATTCCCATAGCCCACCTACGAGGTGGGCAAAAAAAGGGGCTTCACATAAGAAGTTAAAAGAAGTAAAATATTCACATGAAAAACTTATTTAACTTATTTGGGCAAGAGTTTAAATGTAAAGAATGTGGGGAAATTCATAAGGTTGATATTAAGGGAATAAAATATGGTAATTTAGATGGAATTGATAAGTTTATTTCTGAAATTTATGGAAGAAATAAAAAAATACTGATTTTGTGTGATGAAATTACATATGAAGTTAGTGGCAAAAGAATATGTGAAAATTTAAAAAATAATGCCTTACCATTGATTCTTAAACCAGAGAATGAAAAAAGAGTTTATGCAAAGTATGAGTATATTGAAGAAATTGAAAAAAATATCAAAGATATAGATTTGATTTTGGCATGTGGAGCAGGAACAATAACAGATTTAGGTAAATTTACAGGAGAAAAAAACAAAATACCTGTGATTTCTTTTCCTACAGCACCAAGTATGAATGGATATACATCTCCTGTAGCGGCATATATAAAAGATGGTGTTAAAATTACAAATCCTGTTAAAGTATGTGAATATGTTTATATAGATGAAGATATAATAAAAGATGCTCCTATTGAACTTATAAAGGCTGGTTTTGCTGATTCTCTCGCTAAAAGTTTTGCAAATTCTGACTGGAAAATATCATCAATAATAACAGGTGAAAAATTCTGTGCGTTCCCTTTAAAAATTGTGAGCGAAGCAGAGAGGAAATATATAAATAAAGGGAATTTGATCAAAAAAAGGGATAAAAAAGTTGTTAAAAGTATTATGGATGGACTGAATCTTGGTGGTATTTCAATGATAATTGCTGGTTCTTCCTCTCCTGCATCAGGCGGAGAACATTTAATTTCCCACTTTCTTGATATGTATTCTCATCAAAATAAAATTGAGCCGTTCTCCTTTCATGGATTACAGGTAGGAATCGGTATTTATATAAGTTCTTTAATTTATAATTTATTAAAGGATTTCAAAACAGAGGATATTGAAAAAGGATTGAGAGAAAGAAAAATAGATTATGATGAAAAGTTTAAAAAAATCAGTTCTCTTTTCCCTTCAAGCAAAAATCTACTCAAGGAAATATTTAATAAAAAATTAAAACTCACAGAAATAATTAAAGAAAATTTGGTTGCAAGATGGGAAAACATAAAAAAAGAAGTAATACCAATGGTTTATTCACCTTCTGAAATTGAAAAATTTTTAAAAAAGGCAGAATGTCCGTTACATTTAAGTGAAATCTGTGATGATAAAAAACTTATTGAGAATACAATTTTACTGTCAAGATTTATAAGAGAAAGAATTACAATTCTTGATATTGCTGACGAAATAGGAGTACTTGATGAATTTATTTACCAATATTTAAAATGAATGAAAAGAAAATAATTGAATTTTTAAAGAAGATGTTTAAAAGTAAAAAAGCAATAGTAGGTATAGGCGATGATTGTGGAGTAGTTCAATATTCAAAGAAATATTATTTAATTCTAACAACAGATACTCTTGTTGAAAATGTCCATTTTGAAAAAGAAAAATTTACCTGGTTTCAGATTGGAAAAAAAGCAATGGCAGTCAATTTAAGTGATATCTCAGCAATGGGTGGAACTCCTAAATTTGCTCTTGTTTCTCTTGGATTACCTGAAAGTAATTTTGAAATTATAAAAGGTTTAACCAAAGGAATAAAAGAGATGTGTAGAAGATTTAAATTTGAAGTAATAGGAGGAAATTTAACAAAATCTGAAAAAATTTTTATAGATGTTTTTATGATAGGAATGGTTGAGAAGAAATATTTAAAAACAAGAAAAGGAGCAAAACCGAAAGATTTTATTTATGTCACAGGAACACTCGGTGCCTCACAGATAAAAAAGCAATTCAATATAAAACCAAGAATTTTTGAAGTAAGAGAAATAATTAGAAAATATAAAGTTAATTCAATGATTGATATATCTGATGGGCTTTCTTCGGATTTAATTAAATTATGTGAGGTAAATAAGGTTGGTTTTAAATTATATCTTGAAAATTTACCTGTTTCAGATGAAGCAAAAAAGATAAGTAAAAATAAATTTGAGGAAATTTTACATGCTTTAAATGATGGTGAGGATTATGAAATTTTATTTACAGCACCGGTAAATGAAAAAATACCTGAAAAAATAGGGAAAACAAAAATAACAAAAATAGGTGAGATAACCACGGAGAGAAAATATACAGGAATTTTTGGAAGTAAAATCATTGAAATAGAGGATAAAGGGTTTTCACATTTTTAATGAATATGAATCACTTTCTAATTCTTATAAAATGGCTATTTATTTACTTCTTTGTAATTATTGTATTCAAAAAGTATCAACCTCCTTTTATTTATCTTTTTATTTCATTTTGTTTTCTGACAGGTTTTATTTTAAGAAAATTCAATCTTTATCCGGGGAAAGAAGAACCATTAATTCTTGATTTTTTAACTTTTTTAATTTCTTTACTTTTTTTTATTCTACTTAAATTTGGCTTTAAAATTGACTTAAAAATTTCTTTCTTTATAATACTTCTTCCTCATCTGATATATAACCTCTTAAAAATTCTAAAATAAACAATTTGAACTTTAGGCCTTTCTAATCTCTATTTATACTTACTTAAATCAAATTCAAAAGTGCAGATTGTTTCTTTGGGTTTTCCTTTCTGAAATTCTCTTTCAAATGGGATATAGGAAACAATAAGTTTAATCTTTGCATCCTTTGGAATTTCTCTGTTTGGAAATTTTACTTCTCCTTCAGATATATGTGTATAATCCCTTGCAAATTGGGAGTAAAATGTAGTATAAGAAGAGATTGGATTTATTCTTTTCCCTTTATATTCTAAATAAAACTTTGCAGTTTTTCCAAATTTTCCATAATCGCCATAAAGAGTAACTCTAAAAACAATTTTATCAGAGATCTCTCTTAAGGCAAGATTTATAACTTTCATCTCAAGTTTTTGCCCTCTTTCTTTTGCATTTTTTGCAAGAAGGGCTACCCTTAAAAAAGGTGTAATTAATATAGCTTTCCCTTTTCCATAGTCATATCCATAATCAATAGTCCATTTTTCTGTAAATTCTGTAAATGTTAAAGATGCATTTTTTTCACCATAATTTATTGCTTCCTTAATTTCCTCTGTTCCAAGGGGTATTCGGACTTCTTCCTTTTTCCCACAACTTACTATTAAGGAAACAAGGATTAAAAAAATATATTTTTTCATTTTAACTCCTTTTTATTTTAAAATTATAACTGTTCTCCTTTCTCTTTTCAATATTTGTGGTAAAATAATAATTTAAAAAGGATGGAAAAATGGAAAAAGTTTTAATATTTGATACAACTTTAAGGGATGGAGAACAATCCCCTGGAGCAAGTTTAACAAGTGATGAAAAATTAAAAATTGCTTTACAACTTGAAAAACTTGGAGTAGATATTATTGAAGCAGGTTTTCCAATTTCAAGTCCAGATGATGCAATGGCAGTTAAAATTATTGGAGAAAATATAAAAAATTCAACTGTTTGTGCTTTAGCAAGATGCAAAGATGAAGATATTAATGTTGCTTTAAAATCTCTTGAAAAAGCCAAAAAACCACGACTTCATTTATTTCTTGCAACAAGTGAAATCCATAGAAAATATAAACTTAAAAAGGCAAAAAGTGAAATAGTTAAAATTGCAAGGGAAAAAGTAAGATATGCAAAAAAATTTATTGATGATATTGAATTTTCACCGGAAGATGCATCAAGAACAGAACCTGATTTTTTACTTGAAGTATGTCAGGTAGTCATAGAAGAAGGAGCAAAAACTATAAATATTCCTGATACTGTTGGATATGCTATCCCTGAAGAATTTGGAAATCTTATAAAATTTTTAAAGGAAAATTTACAAGAAGATATAATTATAAGTGTCCACTGTCATAATGATCTTGGTCTTGCTGTAGCAAATTCTCTTGTTGCAATTAAAAATGGAGCCAAACAGGTTGAATGCACTATAAATGGAATTGGTGAAAGAGCAGGAAATGCTTCACTTGAAGAAATTGTTATGAATCTTATTGTCAGAAAAAATTATTATAATGTTCAAACAAATATAAATACAAGAGAGATTTATAAAACAAGCCGTCTTGTTTCAACATTAACTGGAATACCTGTTCAGCCAAATAAAGCGATTGTAGGTAAAAATGCTTTTAGACATGAAGCAGGAATACATCAAGATGGAATATTAAAATATCGCCTAACATATGAAATTATGGATCCTAAAATGATTGGAATACCTGAAAGTGAACTTGTCCTTGGAAAACATTCAGGAAGGCATGCATTAAAGGAAAGGCTTAAAATCCTTGGATTTGAATTTGATGACGAAAAATTTGAAGTAATATTTGAAAAGTTTAAAAAACTTGCTGATAAGAAAAAGGAAATTCACGATGTTGATTTAATAGCAATTGCCGAGGAAGAAATAATTCCAATTAAACCTATTTATTCTCTTGAGTATTTTCATATAATTTCCGGTTCATCAACAATTCCATCTGCAACAGTTCGTTTAAAAAAAGACAAAAAAATAATTGAAGATGCTTCAAGAGGAGATGGACCTGTTGATGCTATTTATAAAGCAATTGATAGAATTACAAAGATTTCTCCTGTTTTGAAAGAATATAAAATTAACGCAATAACAGGTGGAAAGGATGCCCAGGGTGAAGTTAATGTAACCCTAGAAATTGATGGTATGACTGTTTATGGTAAAGGAGTAAGTACAGATATAATAGAAGCTAGTGCCAAGGCATATATAAATGCAATAAATTTTTATCTTGCAAGAAAAGACCTTACTAAAAAAAATATAAAAGGAGCCTAAATGACCATTTCACAGAAAATCCTTTTGGCTCACTGTAAAGAAGAAGAAATATATCCAGATAAATATATTGAATGTAATATTGACCTTATACTTGCAAATGATATAACTGGCCCTCTTGCTATTGAAGAATTTGAAAAAACTGGTGCAAAAAAGGTGTTTAACCCTGAAAAAATTGTTCTTGTGCCTGACCATTTTACTCCATGCAAAGATGTAAAAAGTGCTGAACTTGTGAAAAAATTGAGGGAATTTTCAAAAAAATATAAGGTTAAATTTTATGAAATAGGAAAAGTTGGAATTGAACATGCCCTTTTACCAGAAGAAGGATTGACTCTACCTGGACAATTGATTATTGGAGCAGATAGTCACACCTGTACATATGGAGCAATTGGATGTTTTTCCACAGGAGTTGGAAGCACAGATGCTGCATATGCAATGATTACAGGCAAATTATGGTTTAAAGTCCCTTCAACAATTAAATTTTATTATTATGGAAAATTAAATGATTATGTTGGTGGTAAGGATTTAATTCTCTATACGATAGGTTTAATAGGTGTTGATGGAGCAAATTATAAGAGTATGGAATTTACAGGGCCTGTTATTGAAAATTTACCAATTGATGATAGATTTACAATATGCAATATGGCAATTGAGGCAGGAGCAAAAAATGGAATAATAAAACCTGATAGAATTACTGAAGAATATTTTAGAGAAATTGGAAAAGATATTAAAATTGATGAAAGTTTAAAAACAGACAGTGAAAAAGATTACGAAAAAATAGTTGAAATAGATGTAAGTAAAATAGAACCACAGGTGGCTGCTCCACACCTACCTAGTAATTCAAAAAGTGTAAGAGAATATGAAAATATAAAGATTGACCAGGTTGTTATTGGCTCATGTACAAATGGAAGGATAAGTGATTTAAGAAAGGCAGCAAAAATATTAAGAGGGGAAAAGGTTCATCCAGAGGTTAGATGTATCATAATTCCAGCAACACAAAAAGTTTACAAAACAGCATTAAATGAAGGTTTAATTGATATATTTATTGAAGCAGGTTGTGTAATATCTCCTCCAACTTGTGGCCCATGTCTTGGAGGACATATGGGAGTTCTTGCAAAAGGGGAAATAGCAATAGCAACAACAAACAGAAATTTTATAGGAAGAATGGGACATCCTGAAAGTTATGTATACCTATCCAATCCAGAGGTAGCAGCAGCAAGTAGTATAAAAGGTAGAATATGTCATCCGGAGGAAGTAAAATGAACTGGAGAAAAAAAGAAATTTTTTTAAAAATAATAAGAAGAGAGGGTTGTGGTTTTGTCCCATGCATGGTATTAATTAACGGAAAAATATGGGATGAAAATGCCGGATATTTTGAAAAAATAAAAGATGGACATAAGAATGTAGAAATATGGGTTAGTAGAAATCCTGAAAGAGAGAAAGAAAACTTTAAAGAAGATGAATGGGGTTGCTTATGGCATTATCCAGGAAATTATCTTGATGGTCAGGTAATTACACATCCTCTTGAATCATGGGAAAATTTTGATTCATATAATCCACCGGACCCATTAAAAAATAGAAACTGGGAAGAAGAAAAAAAGAGAATAGAAAAGGAAAAAAAAGAAGGATTAATTTCAGGTGCGGGTGTTGAGCACGGTTTTTTTTATTTGCGACTTACATATTTAAGAGGTTTTGAAAATTTAATGATTGATATTGGAATAAAGGAACCAAAACTAAAGAAACTCATAGAAATTTTAACTGAATACTGGAAGGTGGTGATAAAAAAACTTGTTGAATTTGAACCTGATATTATTTATTTCGGAGATGACCTTGGACACCAAAATTCTCTTCCAATGAAACCTGAAGTTTGGAGAGAACTTATAAAACCTTCCTACAAAGAAATATTTTCCATATGCAGAAAAAAGAATATTGAAGTTTATTTGCATACGGATGGATATATTGTTGACATTATTCCAGATCTTATTGAATCAGGAGTTACAGTTTTAAACCCTCAGGATCTTGTAAATGGACTGGATAATATTGAAAAACTAACCAAAGGGAAAGTGGCTATAGACCTTGATATTGACAGACAGAAAATAACAGTTTTTGGTAAACCAGATGATATTGATTTACATATTAAAAATTGTATTGAAAAACTTGGTTCAAAAGATGGAGGTCTTTTACTTATATATGGTGCTTATCCAGGAACACCGGCAGAAAATATAGGGAGTGTGATAAAATCCATGGAAAAATATTGTAAATTATGGTGTTAAATGGAGAGAAAAATGAAATTAAAAGGAAAGGTATGGAAATTTGGAGATCATATAAATACAGATGATATAATTGCGGCAAGATATTTAAATACCACTGATGAAAAAGAACTTGCAAAACATTGTTTTGAAACGATAAGACCTGATTT
>Ga0272449_1001875_pt1 | contig 20511 bp, 22 predicted proteins | sample YNPCB0241_FD_198679 | JGI IMG/M metagenome (GOLD analysis project Ga0272449, IMG submission 198679) | Hot spring sediment microbial communities from Yellowstone National Park, WY, United States - YNP-CB-024-1 | ecosystem: Environmental > Aquatic > Thermal springs > Hot (42-90C) > Sediment... | reverse complement strand
GGAGGCGTGGGACGCCGAGGGGCATCGCACACAGAAGCGCCTCTACGACAGTTGGGGCTACCTCCAGCAGGTGCAGGACGCTTTGGGGCGCGGCGGCGAGGTGCTGCAGCGCAACGCGCTGGGCTGGACAGAGCGCGTGCGCAACGCCAGAGGGCAAGCGATAGAGTACCGCTACGACAGCTGGGGTCGGCTGCGTGAGAAGGTGCTGCCCAACGGGCGCGTGGTGCGTTATCAGTACGACCTGGAAGGGCGCCTCTTGCGGATGACCGAGCCTGGACGGGAGACGGTATGGAACTATCAGGATACCACAGGCTTTCTGCAGAGCGTTGCCACGCCCGAAGGTGTGGTGGAGTACGAGTGGCAGCAGGGCTTGCTGCACAAGGTACGCATCACGCCTGCTGGCGGCACGACGCAGGAATGGCGATACAGGTACAACGACGCGGACGAGCTGGAGCAGGTGTACCGCAACAGCAGCAGCGACGCCGACCCGCCTGAGGTGGTCTATGTGCGGGATGGTTTTGGTCGGCTGCGTCAAGTGCGATATGGCAACGGCACGGTAGTGGAATACACCTACGACGGCGCCGACCGCGTGCGACGGGAGGAGTACAAAGCGGGCAGCGTGGTCTATCGGCGAGTGGAGTATGTGCGCGACGGGCTGGGGCGCATTCAGCAGAAGCAGGAGACGGTCTGGTCAGGCGGCACACCGCAGACAGCCACCACCACCTACACCTACGACCATCAAGGGCAGCTCATTCGGGAGGCGCGCACAGGGGCGAACCCGTATACGATTGACTACACCTACGACTTGGTGGGCAACCGTTTGACGCGCACGCGCACGGTGGGCGGGCAGACCTTCACGGATGTGATGGCGTACAACGCGGCGAACCAGTTGACCTCGTTCAACAATCAGGCTTGGCAGCATGACTTGGACGGGAATGTCGTGGTGCGTCGTGTGGGGAATGAGACTTGGTTGTTGGGCTACGATGCGGAAGGGAACTTGGTGAGCCTGCAGAAACAGGGCGAGGTTGGCTGGGTGTACGAGTACGACGGGTTAGGTCGTCGGGTGCGTGCAGTGCGCGGAAGCTGGGAGGTAGTGTACCTGTATTCGGGCGACACGCTGGTAGCGGAGGGCAGTCGGCAAAGTAGTAATGACCCGTTGCAGTGGGTATACTACGGCTACGGTGGGTCGATGTACCAGCAGGTTGCGAGCGGTCAGGCGGAATACAAGCACTGGAACCTGCGCGGGGACTTGGCATCGACCAGTAGCCCGACAGGCGCGTACTCGCCTGCGCCGATAACGGATGCGTTTGGCGACTTGGTTGCGGGCGCGCGTCCGACCTACGACTGGAACGGCGCGTGGGGGTATCGGAACGAAGCGCTGACGGGTGGCTTGCAGAAGGTTCGGGTGCGTTGGTACGACCCGACGGTCGGCAGGTTCTTGCAGCAGGATCCGTGGCTGGGGTCTATCTACGCGCCGCTGACGCTGAATGCGTATGGGTATTGCGTGAATGACCCCGTAAACGCAGTGGATCCGAGTGGTAGAAAAGTGAGTCAATCTGATGCTCTGACCGCCTCTGGCATAGTTTCTGGAGGAATGATCGGTGCAGGAGCTGCGCTCGGCGCAACTACTGGATTAGGCGGGGCACTAATTGTAGGTGGTCTTTTACTGCTCACCTATCCTGCATACGTATTTGGCACTTTCCTTGCAGAGCAGTTGATTGATTTTGATGCTTCTCTACCCCCACCGACTGCGGAAGATATTCGCGACGCTCGGAGAAATGCGCACTGCTATTACTGGAACAATCCGAATGTTCCCCGTCCTCCAGATTTTAGCATTAAGTATCCCAAATACTACTTCGATGAGTATCGTCGTCCAGAGCCACGATACCCAAGGCTGGGGGTACTTTAGGATGTTGCTTGTTGGTATCGTTTTAGTTTTGCAGCTTTTGGGAATAGTCGTTGCGATATGTTTGCTCAAGCGTATCGCGCCATACTTCTCTGCGGGCGAAAGCACAGGACTGGTGCGGTACGCTTCAACAATTTCTATATTCTTGAATACCATTGTGTTATTGAACTATGCGGCTACTTTGTATTTTGTTAGGAATTCTAATTTGGAACCAGTATGGTTGTTGTATATTGTAGCTCTCCAGATAATTACGGCTACTTGGGTTGTGTTTTTAGCCCTGCTTAAATCACGAGTAGAAGCAAAAAAAATAGAACATATAGGAAAGGCAATTTACCATCCTGTTTAGGGAGTATTGGAAAGCCTCGCGTAGCGAAGTCGCTTTGCTGCAGGCTATACGCTCCTGCGCCTGTAGCAACAATTCCCAACAAGCGCGTGCGCTCTCATGGTTCAAATCATCGCGATTCAAGATCGCGAGGAACGCTGATGTATCCACGAACACAGCCACGAGTTCACTCCCAATACTCGTCGTGATTCTGCGAAAGGTCAGGGGCTCCCCGAAACTGCCCGACCACCGAAAGTGCGCTTCGCTTCCGCTCTTCCCAGTCTTCAGGAGCATTTTCTGTGAGGGCTTGGTTCACAAGAGTCTCCAGCAGCTGCGATACGGTCATACAGCGTTCTCGCGCCATTTTGTTGAGCTGTTCCCACTGTTGCGGCGTCAGTTCTGTCTCCGCCTTCATCGGCTAACTTCCTGTGCTACCGCTTCACAGGCACGCCCCAGCCGTCGTACTCGCCGCCAAACGACTCGGCAACCTGCTCCAGAAACGCAATCCGTCGCTCCAGCTCGTCGGCGCGGGGACAGTGGTAAGCGTAGACCACCAGCAGCCACTCCCCGCCTGTGGCAGGCTCCACCTCCGTCTGATAGCCGACATCCTGCAACGCCAGCGCGGCAAAACCTGCCAGACGCGCATCGTCGAAATAGAGGAAATGCTCGAACGGACAAACTGCATCGGGGCTAACCCCAGTGTCCAGCATATACTGCAACGCTGCCCAATCGTCAACTCGCATGCATGACCCCCTACCCACAGTATACCCCACGCGGTATAATTGCAATCAGGTGAGACGCGATGCCAGTGCTGGAGGTTCCTGAGAGCGAGACGCTTGAGCATATCGGCGACTCGGAAGGGCATGTGTGGCAAGTGATTCTCTACAACGACGATTATCACCTGTTCGACCAAGTGGTGGCGCAGGTGCAGAAGGCGACGGGCTACGCTTATCCGCGCGCCTACGCTATCACGATGGAGGCGCACACGACAGGACGCGCGGTCGTTTGGTCAGGCGCGATTGAAGAGTGCCTGCGCGTGGAGGCAGTGCTGCGCGAAATCGGACTGCACACCGACATTGTTGCCTAACCTGCAGGAATCGGCGGCACGGCGGCGTATACAGCCCTTCTGGGAGAGGCGACCCGACGATGGCACGACGAACCGAACGACAGGAAGCGCGCCGTGAGCAGATTCTCAACGGCGCGGCGCGCGTGTTCTCCAAAAAAGGCTACCACGCCAGCACCGTAGATGAAATCGCAAAGGAGCTCGGGCTGACCAAAGCCAGCATCTACTACTATGTGTCGGACAAGAGCGACCTGCTCTACCAGCTCTACAAGCGCGCGATGACGATGCTCTTGGAGTCGCAGGCGGCGATTATGGCGCGTCCCGACCCGCCCGACGCGAAACTGGCAGCAATGATCGAAGAGTATGTGCGTATCGTGGGCGGCGCGACCGCGATGTATAGCGTCGTCGTGCTGCGCGAGCATCACGCCCTGCCCCCGCGCAAACGCAAGGAGATTATCGCCATGCGCGACCAGTACGAGCAGGCGTACCAGCAGTGCATTCAGGAGGGCATCGAGCAGGGCATCTTTGAGGCGCAGGATGTCAAGATGGCGTCGTATGTGGTGCTGGGCGCGCTGAACTGGATCCCGAACTGGTACAACCCGCGCGGTTCGCTCAGCAAGGAGCAGATCGGCAAAATGTTCGCCGAGCAATTGGTGCGCGGGCTGCGCAAGGTTCCCTGCCCGTCAGAGCCGTAGCGTGGCGACGCGCTCCTTGCCGCCTGTTGCTTGGATGCGCACGCGCACGGTCTCGCCGCGCCGAAAGCCGCCCCGCTTATATAGGCGCAGGTGCAGGTCGTAGCACGGCGCGTACTCCAGCGTGTCCAGCACTTCGCCGAACGCCTCGCGCAAGTCCTGCGCCTGCTCGACGGCGACCACGCTGCCCCCCGTCGCGTTCGCCATGTATTCCAAGGTGCGGTACACCTCGGCGTAGGTCGGGATGGTCGCTTCGCTGCCCAACAGCACGAAGACCAACTTCACGCGATGCTGCTGCGCCACCTGCAACGCCTCCTGCTCCGTGTGGGTGTGCCCTGCCGTTTCGTTCTGCCCGTCGGTGAACAGGATGACCCAGCGTTCGCGGTCGGACGGCTCGTTCGCCAACAGTTCAGGGATGGCGTAGCAGAGCGTGTTCCATAGCGGCGTGCCATGCGCGGAGAAGTCGGTGCGGTTCAGGTACTGTAGCGCGTCGATGACCTGCGCTTTTGTGCTGCCCATCGGCGCGCGTGTATCGTAATCGGCGTAGCTAAATCCCAGCGAGGCGAAGTTCACCAGCCCCAGCCGCGCATCGTTGGGCAGATCGCTTACCAGTCGTTCGCCTGCAGGGAAGCGACGGCGTTCGGGGTCGGTTTCGCTCAGCGAACTGGACTGATCCCACGCGATTAGCACGCTGAAACGCCGTTGCTGCTGCGGGCGACGCGCTTTGGACGACTTGTAGCCAAGCACCTCCACTCGCACGCCAGGCGTGTCGCTGACGACCTTGAACGCGCTCAGGTCAGGCTCGCGCAACTGCGGCGCGTCCGCCTTGAAGTAGACGGCGTGCGCCACGCGCGTCTCGCGTCCCGACGGCTCGGCGGGCAGCTCGTACACCCGATACTCAGGCGCACAGCCCACCAGCCAAAGACCCATCCCCAATAGTATCCAGCGGTAGCGTCGCATTTCGTCCCCTCCTGAAGGTACAATCTGAACGATGGCGAAGCAGTCGGAAGGCGGAATCAAAATTATCACCACGAACCGCAAGGCGTACCACGACTACCATGTGGAAGACACGATTGAGGCGGGCATCGTGCTGACGGGTTCGGAGGTGAAGAGCGTCGCGGCGGGCAAGGCGAGCCTGACCGACGCCTACTGCCGTGTCGACGACGGCGAGATGTGGGTGCAGAATATGCATATCGCGCCCTACGAGAACGCAGGCTACGCCCAGCACGAACCCCGCCGCAAGCGCAAACTGCTGCTGCACAAGTGGGAAATCGAACGCCTGCGCGGAAAAGCCGAGCAGAAAGGCTACACGCTTATCCCGCTCAAGCTCTACTTCCGCAACGGCAAGGCGAAACTGGAAATCGGGCTGGTCAAGGGCAAGCGGCAGTACGACAAGCGCGAGACCATCAAGCGCAAAGACATCGAGCGCGAGATGCAACGGGAGTTGGGGCGTGGATGAAAAGCACTCGGTTGCCACTGTGTAGCGAACCGAATCGAGCGATGCTATGCTATCGATTTCTGTTTTATGAACCAAAATGTGCAGGTACATCGGCAATCCAGCTGCCACACTGGCATCCAAAACAAGCGTTGTTATCATCGGCGTTCACGATCCTCGCGTATAAGTTCGGGGCTGGATGTCAGCGATCGAAACCTTAGTGAGTCGTGAAGCGTTTGCAGATACCTGACGAGAGATGCGCGATCCGTATCTAACGCCAGTCGCAGCAGCTCTGCTGCTTCTTCGCTGACACTGCGCTGTCGGCGTTGTGCCCGCAGCTCTAACTCACGATATATGCGCTCATCTATCTGCATAATTAGCTCAACCATTTGAATCACCCAATAGATGGTACCTTAGGGCGATTGTAGTCCACTGCCCTACCTCCCCGCCTCCAACCGATACGCTTTGCTGAGTCGCTCCTTGCGAATCGTGCCGCCCGAGCGCACGACCACATACTGCATCGCCCAGAAGATGAGCGTGATCATCAGCCCGATGGCAAGCCCAAGCAGCGCGGCGACGAGCCAGCGTCCTGTGGCGTCGGAGTGGTGCTGCAGCGCCCAGCCGTATGCCCACAGCCCCAGCGCGCCGCCGATTGCTCCTGCCCAGCGCGCGGGGTTCACAGGCAGGTTCGGAATGCAGTGCGCCAGCCCATAGCCCAGCAGCCCGCCCAGCATCGCCAGCCCGACCAACCGCGCGAAGTCCTCGCCCAGCCCGTAGAACCAGCCGAACAGCGCCTGCCCCAGCGCGCCTGCCAGCCCGCCCAGCACTGCCCCGCCCAGCGCACCGACCACGATGCGCCCGACACTGAACTCGCGTGGGTCATATGCCTCGTGCCGCTTGAAAAACGCCTGCGGCAGGCGCAACCCCAACGCCAACACCAGCCCCAGCGCCGCGCCCCACGCGCCCATCACCACAAACGCCCAGCCCATCCGCTTCGCAGGCAGCGGATACCAGTCATCCACCGCGCGTGGGTCGACGCTCATCCGCTGGCTCTCCTCGCCATGTCGCAGGCTCCCCTGAAACTCGCGTGTGCGCCCGCCAATCGTAATGCGCAAGGTGTATGGCGTGGGGTCGGGTGCGCCGTGATTGGCGTAGTGATGCACATAGACCTTGTAGACGCCTTCGGGCGCGTTGTCGGGCGGCCAGTAGATGTTCTCCACGGGTCGCTCTGTGGTGCGCAGTGGGTCAGCGTTCGCGTCCACATCCAGCTCGCCGCCTGTGGGGCTGGTGCGCTGGCGATACCAGATATGGTTGCCAGCAGGGTCAATCACATGCAGATCCAAGTCGTTGCGGTTGTTCCACGCCAGCGAGAACTGCGGGTCGCCGAACTGCGCGCCCGCCTCTTGGAGACGCTCCACCACCTCGTCTTCGGTGTCGAACAAGAGCACGCGCGTGCCCGCCAGCAGCGCGCGGGTGTTCAGCGCGTCGAACAGCGCATTCATCCCCAGCGCAGCGAGTAGGGCGACGGCAAGCCCTATCGCGCCAAACAGCAGCCTGACCCACATCGCCTACCTCCGAAACAGCCCCAGCAGCTTTTGCAGTAGCGTCTCGTTGGAACCGCGCCGTTGGGGGGTGTAGCGCGGCGCGTGGGCGTAGGGTGCCTGCTCTTTGCGTAGCCATGCAGTCAGCCCGTCCCAGTAGTCGCAGAACTTCTGCGTGCTGCCGACACACTCCGTGCGGGCAGCGTCGAGCCGCCGCTCGATGTGTTCCAGCTCGGCAACCAGCGTCTCGCGACGCTGGTGTAGGTTCGCTACCTCTTGGGCTTTGGCGAACGCCTGCTGCACGGCTGGCTCCTCACGCCGACGATCCACATGCTTCCAGCGCAGGTAGGTGATTCGCGCCTCGCGTTGGCGCGTTTCAGGCTCGCGCCAGCCCTTGACCGCTTTGTAGACGATGTACGGCGCGCTGATGATTAGCCCCGCAATGAAGAAGACCCACAGCGGCACTTGTTCGCTGCTGGTACCGCCTGTGAGTTGCGCCTCCTGCTGACGCTCTTGATACAGCATATGCAAGCCGAGCGCGTCCACCGTGGCGATCGCGACGGTCATCAGCGCGATAATCGCCATAAAGAAGGCAGTCCGCACGCTCGAACGCATGCTGGGAAACGGCTCCGTATCGCCAATCGCATCGCGTTTCTCCGACGCCATCGCTGCCGAGGACATCAGCGAGTAGGCAGTATTGCCGACCAGCTTTTCGACAAACAGCCCGATGACCGCCGCCAGCGCGACGAGCCACAGCGCCTCGCCGCGCTGCAACACTTCCAGAGTCACCAACCCTGTAATCACGCCTAAGTTGACGCCCAGCAGCAGTCCCGCCGCCAGCGGCGCGAAAAACTCGAACAGCCACTGCCCAACCGTGACGAACACATTCCCTCGGGACGATACGGGCGCGACGCCTTGCTCGCCGCACACTTCGTCTTCGTGGGCGAAGTCGGCTTGCAGCGCGCGCTCCACCAGCAGCGGGCTAATCGGTTCGGGCGCGGGCGGCTGTTTGGTGCGCTTTTTGGGCGGGGGCGGCACAGGCAGCGGTATACGGGCGGTCGCCATCGCCTGCATGAACTCGGTCTGCGCCTGCTCAATCGCCCTGTCTGTCGCGTGAATCTCTCGCTGGCGCTCGATGCGCTGCGGCTCCAGCTCCTGGCGCAGCTGCTCGTACTGCGTCGCGGGGATTTTGACCCAGTGGGTGTAGCGCATGCGCAGTTCGCTGGCTTCCACCTCGTAGCCCGCCTTGCGCAGGTACGACTCCATCAGCATCACAATGCGCTCGGCGTCCGAGAGTTGGCTGTGGACAATCAGCGGCGTATCGTGGAACACATGCGGCTCCAGCGGCATGTGCCAGAACGGCGCGGAATCGCGGTACGGCTCAATCAGCGGACTGGGCGCGAAGACCCCGTCCACGCTGGGTACAGCGGGCGACACGCCTGCTTGCCGCTCCACTGCTTCCGCGACAGTGCCGTTGGTCTCGCTGGGTGGCGGCGCGGCAGGCGATAGGCTCGCTTGTGGCTCTACTGCGTCAGGAGTTGCGCTGCTTCCCCCTTCCGACGCAGGCGTCGCTGGATTCTGCTCGTCAGCAGGCAGATGCGCCGCTACTCGGTCGAACTCGTTGCGCTCCATCTCCATTTCTGTCCCCCTCAGTTCTCCAGTGCGCGGAGCCGCTCCTTGAGGCGCGCCAGCGCGTCCAGACCGTCGGTTTCACCGAACACGAACAGCTTGCCCGCGTCGTGCAGGGGCGCGTAGTAATTGTTCTCCACCGCGCGACGGTAGCGGTTAATCACAGGACCCACGACCACAGCCGCCACTCGGCGGTCTTGCGCCAGTCGAGCCGCTTGCTCGCGCGTCTCTTTGGGCGTGTGGCACTCACCATCGGTGAACAGACACAGCACGAACTTGCGCTCGGGATACTGCGCCGTAAAACGCTGGAACTCCTGCAACACCTTATCGGGGCGCGTGCCCCACTTGCCCAGATAGTTCTCGATGGTGTCGCGCGAGACCTTGTTCAGCTCCTTCGAGGCGATAGGGCGACTCTCATGCACAGTCTCGATGGTCTCGGCATAGCGCCAGATTTTGGTGGGCGTGCGCGCGGGCATAACTTCGCCAATCATCTTGTTGAGGAACGCGACGGCGCGCTGCTTCTGCTCCTTGCTCATCGACTGGCTCACATCGAACCCTGCGCCGACCGCCAGCGGAATCGTGAGGGCTTGGCGACGACCGTAGCTCCACAGCCACCATCCAATCCCGACTAGCGCGACGACCAACACGAGCAGCACGAGCGCAGCAAGAAGCGGATTCTGCGCATCCCCCTCATGTCGATAGCTCCGACTTCCCCTGTATCTCGACATAACTGTCTCCCACCTATTCTACGAATATAGTGTCAGGAGAGTTCCCAAAGTATATGCGTGTACCCCCTGTGCGCCTTATTATACCCCGTGCAACAAATTATTCGTCGCCGTAGCGCAGGGCTTCGGCTTCCAGCTCGATTCCGCCGCGGGGATACTGTTTCACGACAACGCGCAGGAAACGGGGTTTTAGCACCTCGAACAGGTCATCGGCGATGCGCGCCGCCAGCGACTCGCAGTATGCCCCCTCGTCGCGGAACGCCCATAGGTAGAACTTGAACGCTTTCGATTCGAGGCAGAGCTGGTTCGGCTCGTACTCCACGATGACCTCGCCGAAGTCAGGCTGTCCTGTGCGCGGGCAGATGGCGGTGAACTCTTTCGCGTGTAGGGTGACGCGCTTGATGGCAGGCGCGGGAAACGCCTCTTGGCGGAGGGCTTCCACCGCCTCAGCGAGGTCTTTCGGGCGCGGCATCGGTTCCGAACGCGGCAGGTAGTAGTTGCGCTCGATCATGGCTTATTCGGCTGGCAATCGCATGGCGCACTCCAGAAACGCCAAGATTTGGCGAATTTCCTCTTCATTATACCCGCGCTCCAACGCTAACGGTGCCGATTCGCCGCACGCCGACGCTTTCCCGCCAAGTGGGTAGAATTCAGACATGCCAAAGCGCGACGCTCAGCCCCGTGTAGTAGACCCTGTACGCGGCGCAGAAGACGCCGCCAGTGAAGCGACTCTGCGCCCGCAACGGCTCAGCGAATTCATCGGGCAGCAGCAGTTGCGCGAGAACCTGAGCGTGTTTATCCAAGCTGCGCGCGCTCGCGGCGAAGCGTTAGACCATGTGCTGCTGTTCGGTCCGCCAGGCTTGGGCAAGACGACGATTGCGACCATCATCGCCAACGAGATGGGCGTCCCGATTCACATCACTTCGGGTCCCGCCATCGAGCGCCCCGGCGACCTCGCGGCGATCCTGACCAGCATGGAGTCGGGGCAGGTGCTGTTCATCGACGAGATTCACCGCCTCGCACGCGCCGTCGAGGAGGTGCTGTACCCCGCGATGGAAGACTTCCAGATCGACATCGTGTTAGGCAAAGGCGCAGGGGCGCGCTCGCTGCGGTTAGACCTGCCTCGTTTCACAGTAGTTGGCGCGACCACACGGGCAGGGCTGCTCACCTCGCCCCTGCGCGATCGGTTCGGCATCGTCCACTACTTCCAGATGTATACGCCCGAAGAGTTAGCGCAGATTGTGCGCCGCTCGGCGCGAATCCTGCAAACGCCGATTGAGGAACCCGCCGTCGAGGAAATCGCCAAGCGTTCGCGTGGCACACCGCGTATCGCCAACCGCCTGCTGCGGCGCGTTCGCGACTTCGCGCAGGTACTGGGCACAGGCGTCATCACGCTGGAGATCACGCAAGACGCGCTCCAACGGCTCGGCGTTGACCCGCTGGGGCTGGACGAGATGGATCACAAAATCCTCCGCACGCTCATCGAGAAGTTCGGGGGCGGTCCAGTGGGGCTGGACACGCTCGCTGCCGCCATTCAGGAAGACGCAGGCACAATTGAAGATATGTACGAGCCGTACCTGATGCAGTTAGGCTTTGTGCAGCGCACGGCGCGCGGGCGAATGGCGACCCCACGCGCTTACGCGCATCTGGGCATCGCAGCAACGGGCGTTGCACTCCAGCCGCCGCTGGACATCGTTTAGGGGCGTACCCGCTCGCGCTGAATCTGCTTGTTTCCCTGAGGATCGGTAATCACACGCTGCTGGTACACCTCGCCGTTCAGTTGCACCTGATAGGTGACCTGCATGTCGATCTTTTGCCCGAAAAGTTCCATCGTGGTCTTGATGGGCGGCTTATGCTCCAGAATCACCGTTTCTGGCGCGGCGTCGGGCTTGGGCGGCTTGTAGACCAGCCGTACCTCTGTGCCGTCATTCAATCGAATGGGACGCGTCGGGTCTTCAGGCACATACTTCGGCACGAGTTGCTTTAGGCTCTGCGGGTACTTACCGTTGTTGTCGGCGGCGTAGCGTTGCAGGGCGTCGTAAACCGCGCGCTGCTTGGGCACAATCGCTTGGGTCTTGGTCGCCAACTCCTTGATAGGCTCCCCGAAGGTGTTCACCAGCGCGCGCCCACCCAAAACGATCGCCAAAACCCCGACAATCAGCAGCCCCAGGCAGCCGATGCCGCCCAGCACCCAGCACGATGCGCGTCCATGTAAGCGTGTATGTCTCATCGCGTCTCCCCTGCCCCGAATTTTACCCGATTAGCCAATCGGCACGCTGTTAATCATCAGGTGGAACTGACACTCCAACGCCTCTGCGGCGCGACGACACATCACCATACGGTCCAAGAAGATCTCAAAGTACTCCATTAGGCTGGCGACGCTTGTATCGATTTCCAAGTTGAGCTCGATCAGTCGCTCTTTGGGCATCACGCGCAGGCGCGAGCGTTGCGTTGCGAAGTTCACGCGATCGTGAATGTCGAACTCACCTTGATTGGGATTCTGCACGCGCGAGAAATGCACATCCGACTTGTCCGCCAAAATCACGGCGGAGGCAGCGTAGTTGACAGGGTAACCTGTGGTCTCCTCGTGGTTGCCAATCGCGCTGATGATAATCGCGATATCGTCGGGCGGCATGCCCATCTGGGTCAGCAGTTGGAACGCAATCACCGCCCCTGTCTGGGCATGGTGATCGCGGTTGACTACATTTCCGATGTCGTGCATAAACCCTGCGATTGCCGCCAGTTCCGCTTGACGCTCGGTGTAGCCGAGTTTGAGGCACAGCCGCCGCGCGTTGTTCGCCACCAGCCCCGCATGGCGCAGCCCATGCTCCGTGTAGCCCATCGCGTACAGCATCTGGTTCGCCTGCTGAATGTAGGTGCGAACCGTCTCGTTGTTGCGTACATCCTCTAAGGTAATGAGTGTCATACCCTTATGATTCTCGGTGAAGCGCGGTAGTTCCTGTAAACAGGCTCAGAATATGGTCGCGCAGCGCATCGTCCAAGCGCGCCTCGATCAGCAGCGCATAGGCGTCGCAATTGTCAGGAAGCCGACCGCGCAGCTTCACGGCATCCTTGAGCGTGGTCAACAAGGTTTTGCCCAAAAACCTATACAGCTCGTCGGTCGTGTAGGCGTGGTGGTCGGGAAAAGCGTGCGCCTCTGCCACTGTGTACCCCAGCAGGTCAGCCATTTGCAGGAACCGCTGCGGACGCGCGATTCCGCACACGATTGTTAGCGGCTGCCCACGCAGGGAATCCAACGACAGGCGTTCGCCCGTCGCCAAGCGCATCAAGGCAGTGGGGGCGATTGTGGCAGTATAGGTGGGAAGAGTTTGCCCCCCTCCTAACCTCCCCCGTACACGGGGGAGGAATCCCAACTCCCTCCGCGTTGATGAGGAGGGTTGGGGTGGGGGCAACTGGCACTGTTCCCATTGCACCCAAACCACCCCCCCTGCCCTGCGCACTCCCTCTTGTGGCTCGCGCAGCGGTCCCGCAGGCAAACAGTAGCCGTTGCCCAGCGGCGACTCGGCAGGCAGCAGCACCAAATCCAGCGCGCGCGCCAGCGGCAGATGCTGGAAACCGTCGTCCAGCACCAGCGCGTCGGGCGACCAGCGTGCAATCGCGGCGTGCGCCATCCGCACGCGCTGCTTACCGACGGCAATCGGCACATTGGGCAACGCAAGGCGCAACTCCGCCGCCTCGTCGCCGACTTCGGTAGGGTCTGGGTGTTGCAAGGGGTCAATCAACGCGCCCGTGCGGTAGCGGCTACCCCCGTAGCCATGTGTCAGCACCGCCACGCGCACGCCCGATTCCTGGAGCAACTGAGCAACGGCGATTGTGACGGGCGTCTTCCCTACCCCACCCGCCCACAACGAGCCGACGCCAATCACGGGGATAGGTATCCGTGCGCGACGCTTCAATCCCAGCGCGTAGATGCCCGCATACGCACGCCACCCCAGCGTGTACAGCCGCGCCAGCCCCCGCAACCACACAGGCGGCGACGACCGCCACTGCCCTTCCAGCCATTCCGATACAGCGAGCCTCTGGGTACGAGCCATCTAAGCCAGTAGCATACCCTGCCCCTCCCAAAACAGGTATACTACCTGCACCTGCAACGAAGGAGGTTGGAACTATGCAAGATATTATGCCGATTCGGCGCATCGACCATGTGCGCTTCTTTGTGAGCAACGCGAAGCAGGCGGCGTACTACTACCGTACCCTGTTCGGCTTCGATGTCGTGGCGTATTCGGGGCTGGAGACGGGCAACCGCACCGAAGCCAGCTATGTGCTCCAGCAGAACGACATCCGCTTCGTGCTGACCGCCCCGTACAAGCAAGACCACCCGCTGGCGCAGTGGCTGGTCAAGCACGGCGACGGCGTGCGCGACATCGCCTTCGAAGTGGACGATGTAGAGCGCGCCTACAGTGAAGCCGTGCGGCGCGGCGCTCAAGGCGCGATGGAGCCGACCGTCCTCAAAGACGACGACGGCGAAGTACATATCGCCGCCATCCACACCTACGGCGATGTGCTGCACTCGTTCATCAACCGCGATCGCTACAAGGGCACCTTCATGCCCGGCTTCAAGGAGATGTTCATCCCCGGCGAATCCATCGGCGTCAAAGAGATCGACCACATCGTCGGGAATGTGGAGCTGGGCAAAATGAACTACTGGGTGGATTTCTATCGCGAGATTATGGGCTTCGACCTGCTGGTGCATTTCTCCGACGAGGACATCAGCACCGAATACTCCGCCCTGATGTCTAAGGTGGTGCAGGACGGGCGCGGCAAGATCAAGCTGCCCATCAACGAACCTGCCGAAGGGCGACGCAAGTCGCAAATCGAGGAGTACCTCGAATACAACGCGGGTCCAGGCGTGCAGCACATCGCCCTGCTAACCGATGACATCATCAGCACAGTGCGCCACCTCAAGGCGCGCGGGATGCAGTTTATCTATGTGCCGCAGACCTACTATGAGGAAGTGCCCAATCGCGTCGGCGCGATAGAGGAAGACCTGCGCACGATTGCGGAGCTGGGCATCCTCGTCGACCGCGACGAAGAGGGCTACCTGCTGCAGACCTTCACCAAGACCGTGCAGGATCGCCCGACGCTGTTTTTTGAGGTGATCGAGCGACACGGCTCGCGCGGCTTCGGCAAGGGCAACTTCAAAGCGCTGTTCGAAGCCATCGAACGCGAGCAGGCGTTGCGTGGGAATCTATGATCGATCGCTACACCACCCCCGAAATGCGCGACCTCTGGAGCGAGGAGGGCAAGTACCGCGCGTGGCTGGAGGTCGAAATCGCCATCTGCGAGGGGCTGGCGCACTACGGCTACATTCCCCCCGACGCGCCAGCCCTCATTCGTGAACGCGCCCGATTCGACCCCGCGCGAATCGCCGAGCTGGAACAGGAGACGCGCCACGATGTGATGGCGTTCGTGCGCAACCTTGCCGAAACTGTCGGCGAGGCGGGACGCTGGATCCACTACGGCGTGACCTCCTACGATGTGGTGGACACCGCGCTGGCGATACGCCTCAAGCGGTCGGTGGAGCTGATCCTCGCCGAGTGCGACGCGCTGCACGCCGAAATCCGCCGCCTCGCGCTGGAACACCTGCACACGCCGATGATCGGGCGCACGCACGGCGTCCACGCCGAACCCATCACCTTCGGCTTCAAGCTGCTGGGCTGGTACGCCGAGTTCGAGCGCCACCGCCAGCGACTGGAACGCCTGCTGCCCGAAATCAGCGTCGGCAAGGTGTCGGGCGCGGTCGGCATCCACGCGAATGTTGACCCGCGCGTGGAGGAGTATGTGTGCGCGAAACTGGGGCTGACGCCCGACCCCGCCTCCACGCAAATCATCGCCCGCGATCGCCACGCGAGCCTGCTGTGCGCGTTCGCTGTGCTGGCAGCCTCACTGGAGAAGTTCGCCACCGAAATCCGCAACCTGCAACGCACCGAGATCCTGGAGGTGCAGGAGCCGTTCGCGCAGGGGCAGACGGGCTCCTCCGCCATGCCGCATAAGCGCAACCCGTGGAACTGCGAGACAATCAGCGGGCTGGCGCGTATCGTGCGGGCGAACGCGCTGGCGATGCTCGAAAGCGTCGCCACCTGGCACGAGCGCGACCTGACCAACTCCAGCGTGGAACGCATCGTCATCCCCGACACCTGTACGCTCATCCACTGGATGCTGCGCAAGTTCACAAGCATCCTGCAGGGGCTGGTGGTGCTGCCCGACAATATGCGTCGCAATCTGGAGCTGCTCGGCGGGCTGCCCTACAGCGAGCATGTGATGCTGGTGTTGATTCAGAAGGGTCTCTCGCGCGAGCACGCCTACAAGTTGGTGCAGCGCAACGCCGCGCGCGTATGGGATGAGCGCGTCTCGTTCCTGGACGCGCTGCTTGGCGACCCCGAAGTACGCCAGCACCTCAGCGAAGACGAACTGCGTCAGTGCCTCAGCTTGGAACACCACCTGCGCCACCTGCACACAACGGTGGAACGGGTGCTGGGAAACGCAGGACACTAACGCCGCACGCTCACGCCGCCCCGATCACTGCCGACTCGAACGGCGTGCTGCAAATCGGCGGGGTCGGAAAGACGCACACAAAGGTCGTGCCCTGCCCCAGCGAGGACTGTACCTGAATCATGCCATTGTGTTTTTCTATGGCGCGATGCACCAGCGTCAGCCCGATTCCGCTCCCGTGCTGGCGCGTGGTGACAGCACGCTCAAAGAGGTGGTCGCGCACCTCTGGAGGCATACCAGGTCCCGTGTCGCGGATGACCAGTATCGTTTGTTCAGGATGTTCCACCCAGTCATACTCGATGCGCCGTTCGCCGTGCCAGTCGCGCATCGCCTGAATCGCGTTCAGCGTCAGGTTCAAAAACAGCTGCATCAAGTAGCGACGGTCGGCTTGCATGCGCAGGGTCATCGGGATATTGTTGACCAGCGTAATCGGCGGGTTGAACAATCGCGCCCCGGAGAGCCGCTCCACCTCGCGCACAATCTCGGCGGGCGCAACCTCGCTCAGTTCCAAATCGCCCTCCTCGCGCGTCATCGCCAATAGATCGATGAGATATTGATGCGCCTGCTCCGTCGCGCCGCGAATATTTTCGAAATAGCGCGTTGCGTCAAAGTTCGGGTCGCGCTTTGCCCGCATTATCCCGACATCCGAGAGCGACTGCACATTATTGAAAAAGTTTTTCAGGTCATGCACAATCCCGCGCACGACCTGCCCTATCGCGCTGAGCCGCTCTTGCTCCACCATCTGGCGGTACGCATCCTGCAGCTCGCGGTTCGCCTGATCCAAATCGCGTGTCAACTGATAAATCTGCGCGTTCAAGCGAATAGAAAGCGCCAACGAGACCACCCAATAACTGAAATTCCAAGTCGGCACGAAGGTCAGCACCCCATAGTAGACGAGCATATCCGTCACGATAAGCGGAACCATCACGCTGAGTGCTGCCAGTAGGAGCCTGTCTTGCAGCGTGAACTGGCGCCACCGCCGATATGCCACGACAAAGACGCCCAGAAACGCGGTTAGGTACAAAACGGAGTAGACCAGCCCCAGTCCTGTGCTGACGCCCTGAATGTATTGCCCCCCCAGCAAAATCGGGCGCGCCTCGAAATCTGGCGCGACAATCCACCCCAGCACGGCAAATACGGGCAACGGTAGGGTAATCGCCCACAACGCACGCACCCAACGCTCCAAACGCAAGTGCAATATTTGGTTCAAAATTTGTACAAACATCACCGCGCAGAAGGAGGAAGCGACAAACTGCCCCACGGCGTAAGTGTAGGCGTTTCGGGGCGGGACAGGCGTCGGTTGATACATCTGCACATCCACAAAGCTGAACACCAAACAGCAGACGAGGAACGCTATCAACCACAGGTTCAGCCCCCTCTCTCGAGAGAGGAGCGCCTGCAGCGCGTGGTGGACGATGAGGTACCCGTACAACCCCACGCTTAGCCACAGTATCGCCTGCGTCCAGCCATGCATGTAGCCACCCGTTGTATCTTTCCACATTATCGGCAGAGCTGCCTCTGAGGTACACTCAGGGCTGATGACGGTTGAAATCGTCTCCATCGGCACGGAGCTGCTGCTGGGTCAGATTGTGGACACGAACGCAGCGTGGCTGTCGGCGCGGCTGGCGGAGATTGGCGTCGGGGTCTATCGGCGCACGACGGTCGGCGACAACCGCGAGCGCATCATCCACGCATTGCAGGAAGCCCTAAAACGCGCCGACGGCGTCATCACGATTGGCGGGCTGGGACCGACCGACGACGACCTCACGCGCGAGGCGATTGCCGCCGTGCTGGGTGAACCACTCGTGCTGGATGAGGGCGAGGCGGCGCGCCTGCAAGCCTTCTTCGCCGCACGCGGACGCGACGCCAACGAACGCCAACTCCGCCAAGCGATGCGACCTGCCAGCGCACAGACCATCCCCAACCCGAACGGCACTGCGCCCGGACTGTACGCCGAGCGGGATGGCAAGCCCATCGTCGCGATGCCAGGTCCCCCCAACGAGTTCCAGCCGATGGCGACCGACTATGTGCTGCCGCGCCTTGCCGCGCGCACGGGCGGGCGCGTGATTCGCTCGCGCGTGTTGCGCCTGTGCGGGATCGGTGAGTCGGACGCCGAAGCGCAGCTGCACGACCTCATCGACAGCGAGAACCCGACGCTTGCGCCCCTCGCGAAACTCGGCGAGGTGCATTTCCGTATCACCGCCCGCGCCGATAGCCCCGAACAGGCGGAACAGATGATTGCCGCGATGGAGCGCGAAGTGCGCGCACGGCTCGGCGCGTACATCTTCGGCACGGACGATACCACGCTGGAGCAAGCGGTCGTGCAGAGCCTGATTACGGCGGGGCAGAGCCTCGTCGTCGCCGAGTCCTGCACGGGCGGGCTGCTGGCGAACCGCATCACGAATGTGCCGGGCAGCTCGGAAGTGTTTCTGGGCGGGGTCGTAAGCTACAGCAACGCGCTCAAGCAATCGCTGTTGGGCGTGCCCGCCGAGGTTCTCGCGCAGTATGGCGCGGTAAGCGAGCCGACTGCCCGTGCGATGGCGGAGGGCGTGCGCCAACGGCTCGGCGGCTGGTGGGGCGTCGGCATTACGGGCATCGCGGGACCAGGCGGCGGAAGCCCCGAAAAGCCCATCGGGCTGGTCTACATCGGCGTTAGCGACCCCGATGCGACCGTCGTCAAGCGGCAGCTGTTCGCAGGCGACCGCGCGACCATCAAGTACCGCGCTACGCAGTACGCGCTGTGGCTGCTCTACAAGGGGGTACAACAGGGCGGATGCGGCTCTTTATCGCAGCTTTGATTCCCGACGCGGTGCGCGACGCGCTCCATCAAGCGCGTGAACAGCTCCAGCGCGCTGCATCTGACCGTGCCTTGCGCTGGGTCGCCCCAGAAAACTACCACATCACGCTGCTGTTTCTGGGCGAACAGGAAGAGGCGCGCCTTCCCGCCATCGTGCAGGCGATGGAAGCCGCGCGTGCAGGCGTCCCGCCGTTCACAGTCGCCGTGCAGGGGCTGGGCGTGTTCCCGAACTGGAACCGCCCAAATGTGTTGTGGGCAGGCGTCTCGGAGGGGGGACGATTGCTTGGGCAGATGGCAGCTGCCCTGGAGCGCACCCTGCTCCCTGCCCCGTCGGGCAAGCCTTTCCACCCGCACATCACACTGGCGCGCATCAAGACGCCCTGCCGCGACGCCGACGGGCTGAAAAAACGGCTCTACGACGCCACAGAGCGGTTCGCGCTCGCCAGCTTCGGGCGGTACGAACTGCGTTCGATTAGTCTCATGCAAAGCACGCTCACCCCTGACGGCTCGGTCTACACCGAACTGCACGCCGTCGCGCTGTAGCTGCCTACCGACGGGGGAGACCGTCAGGCAGCTTGCGGAACTCCAGGAACCCCTGCGACAGCCCGTCGCCGACGAACCATTCTACACCCTCTTGCTGGGCAAGCGCTTGCACATCGGGCAAGCCCCACTCTTCCCCAATCACTGCAGGCGTCGCGTTGACTCCCGCGCGGCGCAGCAGCTCCGCCCGCGCCGCCGCGCGATTCACATCGTCTCGGCTAACCTTGATGCCGACCTCTACCACCATCACGCGGTCGCCTTTCCACCAGATAATGTCCGCTCGAAACGGATTCGCCAAATGGGAAATCTCGACGCCCTGTTCGAAGAGCGGCTGGAGCCACTGCCGCAGCTGGTCTTGCACCATCGGGTTGCCCAAGCCGCCTCCTTGCCCGCCGTAGAAGAAGACAGGCGCCGAAGCGACCACCTCGCGTTCGTAGCGTTCGCCACTTTGCCTGCCGATTTCGCCCTCCAGCCTGTTTTCGAGCCGTTCCAGCCGCGCTTCCGTCCGACGCTGCGCCTCCGCCAGCTCGCGCACCACCTGCACCAGCTCTGCAATCCGCTCGTCGTGGTGCTGGAGGATTTCATCGTGCCGCCGTACCATGCGCGTCAACTCTGCTATCTGCTCCCCCTGACGCTGCACGGTCTGTATCAGCTCCGCAATCAACGCATCGTGCCGCTGCACCGTTTGGATAAGCTCGGCAATCAGCTCATCATGACGCTGCACCGTCTGGATGAGCGTGGCAATCGCCTCATCGTGCCGCTGCACCGTGCGCGTTAGCTCGGCGATCTGCGCGCTGTTGCGGGCATCCGACTCAATCAACTGCTGCACCAGCGCCAGCAGGCGTTCGGGCAACTCCAGCAGCTCGCGGCTTAGAATCGCCCGACGCATCCGCTCCTGCCATTCTGGATTGCGCTCCAGAATGCGCAGCATGTCCTCAAAGTCCTCAACAGTGAACGCCATCGCAGCCCCCGTATATGATACCCGACGCATATCGGGTATCATTTGCCCATACTGGGGGACTGTATGATACGACAGAGACTGAACCAGCTGACACACTGGTGGAACATCGCGAAGGAGCTTTCGCCGAAGCAGGTGGAGCGCGAGCTGCTGACGCCGTTTCGAATCGCGCTGGTTGGGCAGCCCGACCGCGTGGAAGCCGTGTGGCGCGTGCTGACCGCAGGCGCAAGCCCCACCCAGCTGCAGACCGCCGCCGAGTATGTCAAGCGCTTCAACGCGCCCGTGAACGAGGAGTTCGACTTCGTTTTGGGCTGCGACGCGCTCGAGGTGCCCCAAGACGCCATCGAGGCGATTGTGGATCACTTCCAGAAGCACGAGTTCCCGCTGATT
>Ga0272449_1001874_pt1 | contig 20514 bp, 15 predicted proteins | sample YNPCB0241_FD_198679 | JGI IMG/M metagenome (GOLD analysis project Ga0272449, IMG submission 198679) | Hot spring sediment microbial communities from Yellowstone National Park, WY, United States - YNP-CB-024-1 | ecosystem: Environmental > Aquatic > Thermal springs > Hot (42-90C) > Sediment... | reverse complement strand
ACGAATATTCGTCCGCACCCCTGGTCCCTTGGAAATCTCCTTCCCGCCCCTGCGGAGTGCTCGCCTCCGAAGGAGATGGCCCCGAAACAAGAATTGCCTCTGAAGCCTCGGAGAGAGTGCTAGGCGGGGATGGGACACTTGACACCGACGGTAGATCAACTTGTTCGTAAACCCTCCCCGGTGCCTCAGACTGAACGGGGTGCAAGGGCCTTGCCACGGGCACAAATTCGGACTCAGGAATCCCTGGCAGTTCCCCCTCCGACAGACGAGCTTCGCCCACGGAAAAATCCATCCCGCAAGCCGGACAATGAACCAGTTGGTCAGCCCCTAGACGCTCCGGCATCAGTCCAAGCCGATTGCACCAGGGACACGCATATACAGTTTTCATAAGTACACCCTCTCGTGCTCAACCAATCGGGACAAAGTGAGGCTTTTCGCGGATTCCTGGTCCCTTGGAGGCCTTTTCTGAACCGAGGTATACGTAACCATCATTTCCCCTCTGTACTTGACCGGCAGAGTTTCGTGTCCCGAATTCCCACCTCCGAGAAGAACCGCCACGTGCGATATTTAGTGCCAGCACCGATACACTAAGGGACGTCCTCGGATGATTCGGCAAGGCCTGGCCGGTTTTGGGGGCAAGTTGTCCTTTCGGGCCTCCCCGGGGAGCACGCACCTTCCAACCTCTTTTTGCCTGTGACAAGAGTTTCAAGTGGGCGTTTTAGCCGAGTCCACCATGGTTCTTGGTCGGGAAAAATAGGAGTCACCAGGATACTCCGCAGCCCGGCCAAGCGGGCGGCCAGCACGTCGGCAAAGATTTGATCTCCCACCATCGCCGTAGATTTCCGCTCCACTCCCAGCCGTCGCACTGCTCGCCAGAGGGCAAACGGGAAAGGTTTCCAAGCTGGGGCAATATACGGCAAACCTACTTGCTTAGCGAGCGGCATTACCCGGCTTAATCGGCCATTGCTCACAAGAAACAGCCGAACCCCATTTTCCTGCAATTCCTCAATCCAACGAATCACTTCTGGAGCGATGGTCTTCGCCCGATAGGGCTTGAGTGTGCAATCTAAGTCCAGCAAAAGGGCCTTCAGCCCCACCTTTCCCAAGAACTCTGGGGAGAGGCATTGCACAGAATCGACGACAAAGTCGGGAAGAAAGACCCGCCGCATACCCCTTTGCCACATACCCGAAAGTCTCTTGCCCGGCCCACCTACCATTGGGGACTTTAGCTTATTTGTGGCATTTTTACGATCGGTATGACCGGTTCCATTGCCGGACCGTACCGCCGGTTTCTTTCTTTACTTTACTTGCATCCGGCAAGGAAACCCCCGGGGAAAGCTCACCTCCGAAAAATTGTCACATTCTGCTCTAAAACTGCTCCACAGAGGTTGCTTTTAACCTCTTGCGGTAAATCGCGAAACAATTTCCCGGGTCTTCAAAATAAGAATTCGCTCACCGCTGATGCCGGCTCCCCTCAGGAGTGACTCACTGTGTTGCTTTCGAAAGGATCGGCATTCCCCACCCGGCTTTCTCCCGGTAAACCCTTCCTGCGGGGTTTACTCCTCCGGTTTGCTTTCCGAATTCGGAGCTCTGCCCTTGGAACCAGCAGGACTCATGCACCGAGAATCACTCATCCTTTGCATCTCCAAAGATCTTACTGCCACCGCCCCTTAGCTCCAAGAAAATACTCGGCTTAAAAGGCAATGGCAAACCTCTTTTGCTGGTTAAGACTGTTTTGCCAAGGGCCCGAATCCCTCACAATTGTTCCGACAGAGCCCGGCGAACAAACCCGAACTTTTCCTTCGAAAATCGCCCGCCTTTGCCGAACCGCAACTTACGATCCGGGGAGGTTTCCCGCTTCTCGGAACCTCCTGAGCCATCAACAAGGCCATTGCAACTGGCGGGCATTTTCCGGATTTAACAAAAGATCTGGCTTTAGCACTTGCAGCCCTCGGTGCACGCAGTGCTTCCAATCAAAAGTGTTTCCAATCAAGGCAGTGCTTCAAATCAAAGTTCGCAGGCAAGTCCCGTTACCGCCGGCTTGGACGTTTAATCCGAACGGTTAGAAATGGAGTTCGACATACCTCGACAGCTGTTCTTGTCCTCCCGCCGCTATCCTAGCTTTATTTCCTGCCTAAAGGTGCTCCCGGCTGTGCTGGACTGCGTTTTCCGGCAGACCGTGAGGACACCTGTGCCCTTCCCTAATCCCAACGCCAGTATCGGAGAATACACCACACCGCGTGGAAAGCATCCCGAAGGCGGATTTTCTTTCCCTCCGCATAAGTCCGGCCGAAATAAGAAATCCCCACCTCATAGATCCGACAGCGACGGCGGGCCACTTTGGCCGTCACTTCGATCTCGAATCCAAATCCTTCCTCGCGAAGCGTCGGAGCAATGCTGCGGATGAGATCCCCGCGGAAAACTTTGTAGCAGGTCTCCACATCCGTTAAATTCAGATCGGTAAACATGTTGGATAAGGTGGTGATGATCCAGTTGGCAACCGCATGCCAAAAATAGAGGACCCGATGGGGACCAGCGGGCAAAAAACGTGATCCATAGACGACATCCGCCACCCCACTGACAATCGGGAAGATAAGTTCCGGGTAATGGACCGGGTCGTATTCAAGGTCGGCATCCTGAATAAGGACCACATCGCCTCTTGCGGCGGCCAATCCAGTCCGGATAGCGGCCCCTTTTCCCCGATTCCTCTGATGGAAGAAGATCTGAAACCCCGGCCGACCCTGCCATCCTTCGAGGATTTCGCGAGTCCCGTCCGTGCTCCCGTCATCTACCAGGATGATCTCCTTGGGAATCGGCACTGCCTCCACCCGGGTGACCAACTCGCGAATCGTTGCCCGTTCGTTGTAGACCGGGATAATCACCGACAAAAGAAAACCCGGAGGCAGATCGATCCACCCGATTGCCGGGCCAAACTTTTGCAAAAAAAGTGACATCCTGGCCCGCAAGTCGGCGGTCCAACCTTCCGAGGGAACCGAACTACCACATAAAGGGCATATCTCTGGGAAGCTTTTTATCGGGAATTGTTGGTCGGATTGCATTACTCCGGGCAATTCGTGAAATTGTCCGGTCTCGCCATCCGTTTGGAGGCAGGGATCACGGTTTTCCTTAGTATTCACATAACCACCCACATCCAAAGTGCCTGGTTCGGGTTTCTGCCGATTTGGTTCGCCTTTTGACTGTGTGGTCTCGATTCCGGGTAAGCTGTCGGATTTTGCCACTTCATCCCTCGGGTTCGACTCTAAAGTAGCCGTGTCTCGGCAAACATTTCCAAAACCGAACCACCTGGATCCGCCGGAGGTACCCTTACCTTCAAGAAAAATGCCAAAAACTCCCCTATCGGCGGTTAACTTGCAGGGCGGTCCCCACCTCTAGCCATCCTGACTTCCCCTTGGGGCTCCTATCGGGAATCGGCTGGTGAGGATCCCTCACCGGGGAATTTTCAAGCATACCACGATTGCTTGCGGCTCTAAAGAAAGGGGCTAATCTGCGGGCCTTGATTTCCCCTGCAAAGGAAAACTACGAGAGCCAAATCAGAAAAAAGCCCGGCCGCCAACGGGCACGAACGCGGGGGATCAAAACGGAAAAACAAGGAGGTTTATCTCCGTTAGACCAAGTAATTCCCGCAAGGTAACCGAGGGAAAAAGCAAGCCTCAAGACGTGAGCTGGATTCCTCGGCGATTCATGGCAACCTCTGGAAAAGTTCCCCAAAGGGTGCGATCGGGAAACCCTGCAAAATGTGCCGGGAGGTTAGCACCGGAAGAATTCCTCTTGCCACATAGCCAGTTCGCTTGCCCTGTAGTTGTAAAGCCCGGCAGAATCGGCCGGCCCAAAAACCAAGCAATCCAGACAGCTCAAGGCCCCCTGCCCCCGATTTCCGCAAAAGCCCCTCCCCCCTGCTACTTTGAAAACCACTGAAGCGGTCAAACCAGGTCAAGGCTAATGCCGATTCCAAAATCAAGGCCAACTCTCGAAGGTAGTTTCGAACCTTCTGACCGGCATTTTCCCTGCTATCAACGAAAGCGAGCAACCCTTTAGCCACTGGCACTATCGCGGGTGCTTTCTTTTCGACTTCTCCTTGGGGTTCGTCGGCAAGGCCATCATTTCGATCTCTGCCCAAAGGGAGAGATGTGCCCCGTAAAACCTCCACCATCTTGCTGATCGGGAGCGGAGGCCCTGCTTCCTTTTAAAATCCGCCTTTAGAGGTCAGCTCAAGCAGAGAATTCCTCTGAAGAGGCCGGCCCCTTCGGAGGAAAGGCGTCACCCACGACTACTTGACCGCCGGTTCGTGTGGAAAGATGGCTTGAGTACTGGCACTGATTTCCCAAGGGAAGGGTTTGCCGGCGAATTTGGCTACCACGGCAGTGACCACTTTTGGCGGTAGGAAACGAGCGAGGACTTCCGGCCCGGCAATGGGAGCAATTTGTTTGATCAGAGAGCTAGAAACGTGGGCTAACTCCCCGTCAGCCACCATAAAGAGAGTTTCTACCTCAGGAGCCAAGCGGCGGTTGGCCATCATCATCGTTAGCTCTGCCTGAATGTCCGTGATCGGCCGTACACCGCGGATCATAATCTGGGCACCGCAGCGTTTCACAAACTCCACCGCCAGTCCCGTAAAAGTCCGAATTTCAATGTTGGGAAGATGTTCCGTGGACAGTCGAATCAATTCCACCCGTTCTTCCGGGGTAAACAGCGGGGTCTTTTCGATGTTCACCCCCACCCCGACGATTAGTTTCTCAAAGAGGCGACTAGCCCGCTCCATCACATTCAGGTGCCCAAGAGTGATCGGGTCAAAAGAACCAGGATAGACCGCCACCCCCGCTTTACTCGGAACTCCTACCAGCCGTTTGTCGCGACGATCAGTCGAATCTGTAGACATCGGTTTCCCTGTCACCTTCTTTCACACATCTATTCCAACGGGTAAGGCCCCGGTTGCTACGAGCCTTACCAGACTCCCCAAACGGAAGGCGAATTGTAGCCAACTAAACCACGGGCTATACCTACATTCCTTCCGTAATTTGGTTTAGACCCAATTAAACCCTAATCTGATTCACCCGTAACAGATCAATTCAATCTTTGGTATCCAGCGAAAAACCCGGTAGAAACAAAAAGCTGGCGGACGGGCCCCAACCCCTTCGCCACGCTTAGCTTTGCTTCCCCGAAGCTTGCGAATATCCAGAGCTTCTTGTGTGCACGCTCTTCGGATCCCAGCCGTTCCACTCGTTGGCGATGAATTCTCCCGGGGCAACTACAACTTTTCCTAGCTCTCGGCCCACTCGCTATGGGCGACTATTCAATGTGTGTACCCACTTAAGCCGGGACCGATTGTTGGCAGTAGCGAATCACCTCAATAAGCCGGTCGATATCGTCTTCGTTATTGTACGCATGGGGACTAATCCGGATCTTTCCTCCCCGAACACTTAGAACTACCCCTGCTTCAAGGCATTTCTTCCGCACAAATGCTGGATCGATCCCAGGCACCTCAAAGGCCACAATTCCGCTTTTGGCACTCTCCGACCGATCACTTACGATCACCGCCCCCAATTCAGCGAGCTTTTCACAGGCATAGTCGGTTAGGGAAAGGATCCGTCGGCTCATCCGATCGGCTCCAAATTGGAGCAAGATCTCTAAACTTGCCCTCAAACCAATGGCTCCGACCACGTTGTGCGTTCCCCCCTCGAATCTGGCAGCGGAAGGTTTCAGTTCCAACTCGATCCGGCTAAAGTCGCGAGCGTGGATGACGCTGTGCCACCCCACGCCGATAGGTCGGAGCCGATCCAAGTGCTCGCGGCGGACGAAGAGGATCCCGGCTCCTTCTGGTCCCAACAACCACTTATGCCCATCGGCCGCCAGGAAGTCCACCGGCGTCTGGCTCACATCTATTGGAAAGACCCCCAGTCCCTGAATGGCATCTAAACACAGAAGGGCCCCGAACTGGTGGGCTAGCTCGCATGCCCGGTCCAACTCAATCCGATAACCGTCGAGGTATTGGACCCAGCTAACGGCGATTAGTTTGGTGCGGCGATCACAGGCTTCTCGGAGCACATCTAAAAGGGGTTTTCCCGGCTGAGGGATGACCCGACGAACCTCCACCCCTTCGTCCCCAAGTACCATCCACGGGTACTGATTGGTGGGAAATTCGTGGCCCGGAAAGACGACATTATCGCCAGCTCGCCAATCTAGTCCAAAGGCAACTATGTTAATTCCATGACTAGTGTTACTCACAAGGGCTACCTCTTCTGGCTGCGAACCGATCATTCTGGCAGCCAAAAGATGAACTTGATCAACTTTGGAATACCACTCGCCGCAAGCAAGTTCCCCCTCCCGGGTAGCCTGGTCAGCCCATCTATGGATAGCTTCTGCCGTGGGGCTGGGAATGGGGGCCACTGCCGCATGATCCAAATACGCCCACCGCTCGGCCACGGGCATGAGTTGCCGAAACTCCTGCCAACTTCTTTCCCTCGACTCGCCACTCATCGATCGGAGTACCCTCACTTCCCTTGCCAAACCATAAAGCTGGTTGGTGAAAAAGCTTTCGAATCGACCATTCTCAACCCTGAGGAAGAAGGGGTTTTATACTCAGGAGTGAAGACTCACAACTTGGGCCCACCAAGCAGTCCGGAATTCACCGTTAAGGGGCCAGTCCCTAAAAACCGTCATCCCGGTGGCCATTAAAGTTACCCCGTCTGGCAATTCCATCCCGCATCAAAATTTCCAGCTAACCTTTTTTGCCCATTAAAGCGGAACTAATCCAATGAATCCGGCCAAAAACTCTAAACGAATAGCAAATTTCCGGGAGGATACCCTTGTGCACTCACAGAATGTTCTAAAGCCTACGACACCAGCGGTCGGCCTCCTTCCGTAAGTTACCCCTTGCTATCGCAAAAGGGCTAACACGGGCCACGGGGCTAACCGCTGCCAGCCCGGTTGATCTCTGCCCAAGGACCGGACCAATCCGTTTACCGAGCTTTTATTCCAGGTGCAGTGTGCCGAAACCCACTTCAGGGTGGCCTCAGGATTGGTTTCCTGGCTCCATTTCCGTTTACCAGCCGAAGTGGCTAAATCCGGAGACTTCAGAGCAAACCTCAAAACCGGCCAAGAATTTACACCAACTCCGGAGCGGCACATTAAACCCATCCCGGGCGGGCCAGCACCGAGGTAACTTGGTCCTCCTCTATGGAACGGTCTTACTTGTGCCTAGCCGCCTGGCGATCCCTACCCAAGGCGTGATTGGTGCCACCACCAAAAGACATAAAAACCGAAACCTGCATCGGGAAATCCCTGGTTCGAAGAATCGTGAAACCACTTCGGCGGGCAAAACATCGAATTATACTTTCTTGGTTGTGAACCCGTTGTTGTGTCCCCGGCTCCCGCCGGGGGACCGCTTTTCCATCGTCCTTGGACAGGATGTTCCCACGGAAATGCAAATGGAAAAGACGCGGGCATTTGCTTCTGCAAAGTTTCGCGTTCTGAGTGGATAAACAGTCCTTCGAAACCTGCTGGAAGATACTTTCGGAAAACTGAGTGGAAACCGGGCATTTTACCGTAGGATGTACCCTTTCCATCGCTTGAGAACTCGGAATCAAGCGATCTTTTAGAAAAATGGAATGATTCCTCAATTAAGGGAGGGATGGGCTGCCGTCGAGGCTACGAAGCCTTGCCCTTTGCCCGGATGGTTATCTAGGTCACGAAATCGTTACCTGCAAAGACCCCTTTCAAAAGGCGTTGTCATTGGAAAGAAAAGGTCGGTAGCCTTCGGAGATACCCTTTTTCCGGAGGCCAGGAGTAACCGCGGAAGAGCCCAAAAAGTGGCTAAAACTTAAGGTTGACCGGCCTGATCCCTCCCTCGTGGATAAGAATGGGTTAGAAGTTTAAATATGGGTTCCTTCCATCGGTATCGCGTTTAACTGTCCTGATGCACGCCCAATCAGAGGCTAACACCTAACCTGAAAAAAACCAAACCTTGGGCCACAGCTATGGGAAGAGCATTGTGCATCTTTGGGTTGGTAGCTGCAGCTTTCCTGCTGGTTCTATTCGGTGCCGATATAGCCACGGGTGCCCTCCAGCTTGGCAGCATGGTAGTAGACATTGTCTTCCTCATCTGTGCGTTAATTATCGGCTACCTCAGTTGGACCACCCTGCGGGAACAACTGTAATCTGCCAACCCCAGCTCGAGGAGAACCGTGGCCAGCTGTTTCTGCACCGGGTGCCATAAACCCATTTCGTTTTCTGCCTTCGCGACAATATCTTCGTGGAAACCGCACTATCTTCGTGGAAACCGCACTCATAAACGTCTCGGACGTCTCCTTTGCTTCTCGGACAGAACGCATCAGTTTGATCCCAGTGCTCTGGCAGAGAGTTTGACTTTCACCAGAGGACAATTTCCTGCTTGCGTCCAACTCCCGAGCAATGCATAGGGGCGTAGGAGGAAGCCCACAACGACTGCCCCGGGGCAAAAGTTATCCGCTATGTAAGGCCCGGGGTCAGAAGATTTCGAAAAACCCAAGAAGCCGCAGAACAAACGCAGAATCACTGTCTGCTCGTTGGGGCCGGAATAGAAAGAGCGGACGAAGTTTGTCAAATCGGCTACCCCTTTTGGTGGGCAATTCGGGTTCGAACTGCCTCTGGGCCTTGCAAATTCTCACGTGATCCAACCTGTGCTATGCAGGGAAAAGTCAAGCCCTCGATTTTCTGAAAGATTGCCCGGGGAAGATGTGGCGTTGGTTATTGTTGCCACCTCTTTAGCGTTTCCCCAAGCCCAGGGGAAGGGAGGTGGGGAAATACTCGGATGTCGGTACCATCCGAGATTTTCGGCATGCTAGGAATCGGCTTGGGACAACCCCCAATTTGACTTCCAGTCCGAAGTCCTGTTCCCCCCCTGCCACACGCACCTTTATCAGCGACGAGGTACCGGTGGTTTCAACTGCCGAAGATGAGTCCGCCCGAGAATTCTTCTGCCTTTGCCCTTTGGTCCCCTGGGGGTTGGAAAGAGAAACGAGTTATTCTCAGCCCGGACAGCAAGCCGCCACACAAGGGGCATCGACAGCCCGAACGGGATTCGGAATTAGGCAGAGAAACCGTAGGGGGTGGTTACTTTCATTCCGAAACTGATGGAGCACTCCCGGCGGCACATACACGACGGTACCCGGCCCGAGCGGATAGCGACACTCTCCCACTTGCACCGAACCCTCTCCTTCAAGCACGAATACCTCGTGCTCGTAGGGATGAGAGTGAAGTGGCGTATGACCACCGGGTGCTACCTCGAACTGCCGCATCGTGAAATTGGGAGCACCATCTTCCTGGCCCACAAGGACCCGCATTTGGCAGCCCACAGCTCCTTCCAACTTCACAGGCTGGAGGGGAATCTGGTGATAGGAAAGGACTTTCACTGCACAGACTCCCAAAAAGGTCAAATGCAGATGTATTCTTCTGTATACTCCAAATGTTTATCTTGGAAGCGTTGGAGGTTTTCAAAGAAATGAATGATCCCTTACTGACCCTGACCTGTTACAGATCGCCGAAGCCAGTCGGCAAGTAGCTCCAATTCTTCGCGAGTCAGAAGGTTTTTTTCCGGCTCCTTGGTAAAAGCGTGGTATGAAGGCATCCCATCATTTCGGTTGCCGTAGAACCGCTTGTGAGCCGGATCGCTTAAGATATCGATCGTCCACTGGCGGGACCCGTAACCGGTCAAATCAGGTCCCGAGCCTCCGCCCTTGCCATACACAGAGTGACAATCGGTACAAGTGAAATCCTCAAAAAGAAGGAGGGTCTCTTCATCCACCTCCTCTTTTGGAGGTGGAGCATCCAGTTTGGCCCACTCTGCCAAAGTATCAATGAGCCGATCTAGCTCCTCCTTACCGATTTCCTTGACCAGTTCGGGCAGGCTTGTGCGGACGAATTTCACCATGGAACCGTTTGCGAAGGTGGTGGTACCGAAATACTTCGGCCCCCCTACTTGATTCCGATCGAGCCAACCGGCGATCCACTCGCGGGTAGCATACCGTCCGAGGTCTGCACCGGCTGGACGATAGGCCACAATCGGTTCTTCCCCTTCCACACCGGTCATGCTGTGACAAAGCGAGCAAAGCTCCTTTTCATAGAGCCACCGGGCCCGCTCGGCAGCCGAGTCGCCAGGGATAGGAACGGTTGGCCGAAGCCCATCCCACCGCCCGGCAATCATAAGGAAAGGTTCCCGTTTGGGAGGCAAAGGCCGATCCGGCTCGAACCACTCCTCCCGTAAAAACTGGGCAAGAACTGCTACCTCCTCACCTTGAAGTCGATTCGCTCCGGGATCGACCGCACTCGCCCAATAGGTGGGCATGCGATCATTCCGGGCACCGTAAAAGAGCCCGTGGGTCGGATCGGCAATGATCCCCACAAGCCAGGCGTAGGATCCATAGCCATCCAAGGTGGGTGTAAATCCCCGCGGTCCTTCCCCTCGATAGACATGACATTGCGTACAGTGCTGGCGGATGACCTCCCGCCCCCGAGCAACAAGTTCTTTCTGCACCGGACTTTCACCAGGAGACCCATCCCGTCCAGCCTCCGCTACCAAGGCTTCGATGATCGCTGCCTTGTCAAAGTCGGGGAGAATTTGATACCGCCCTTGCACATACCGAACCATGGCACTTGCCGCAAATCGGGTATTGCCGAAATATTCAGGCCCCCCAACTTTCGTCGGATCCAACAACCCTTGGATCCATTCCCGCCGGGCAAACCTGTAAAGTTGAGGTGCCGATGGTTTCTCGGCACGGATACTCATAACCGATTCCCCCGGCAGATCATGGCAAATCACACAGTGGCTCGCAAAGAGCTTTGGGCCGCGGGTTTTGGGGTCTTGATGTAAAAGGCTTAAAGCCCCCTGTGGAGGAATCCCACCAAGCCCGGCAGCCAAAACTTTAACCCTCTGAGCCATGGCCTCTGCTTCGGCAACTGCCTCGCGATAATGCGGATCTGCTGCATCGTACCAATAAGAAACCAACGTGAGGAGAAATAAGGCCACGGTAACGAACGCCACTCCCGCCACATTTACTACGTGTCCCCACTTCCACCAAGCGATAAAGGGCATCGCAAGGAGAAATAAGGCCACCAATCCGGTGAGGACAAAGATCGGCACAATTTTCCACGAGACTCCTAACCCTGGGATCGGGTTGCTGGGAAAAAGATTGGAAAGCTGATACAAACCGCGGAAACTCCACTCCGGTCGAGCCGCAGCATAAAACGCGGCGGGATCGGGATCAGCCGGAGCAAGAAGCCGGGCACCTCGATCTGCCACTCCTCCTCCAGCCTCCTTCGCCGCAGGTTTCCACGGGTGCAGCACCAAAAGGAGAATGATGACCATCAACCCAAGCCAAACCACGGCATTGCGGAGGAACTGCCCCGGCCAATAAGGTTCGTTCGCATAAAGGGAGGGTGGGGTGGAGTTTGCCTCCCCTTGGCCTACGATGCCCAATCTTGCTTTCCACCACTGCCGTAACCCCCTGCAAGCTGGGCACTGCACAAGGCCACTGTCCCCCGCAAGGCGTTCACTTCGCCGAAGCAAATACCAATGTAGTCCAAAAACCACCCAGAACCCCAAGGCAATCACACTGACGTGAAGGACAAAAAATCGGGTGAGGGTATGGTGGCCAAAAGTAGGTCCTCCCACCGCTAACCGATAAAGGGTATCACCAATCCAGGGAAGCAAGTTCAAAAAACCAACCCGGACTTGGGTTGCGGAATATCCGTTTACGTCCCAGGAAAGAAGATCTCCCGTCAGACATCCACCCAAAGCTAGGGCCAACAGCAATAATGCGGTCCACCAAGCCCACTCCCTGGGCGGCCGATATCCCCCGGAGAAAACCAAATGCAATAAATAAAGGCCGGTTACCGCTACAAGCAGCTGAGCGGAATAGTGGTGAATCCCCCGCACGAGCCAACCGCCGGGCAGTTGGTACTGAATATAGTACACACTTTCCCAGGCCGTCTGAGCACTCGGACTATAATGCATCCATAAGCACACACCCGTGATGGCCTGAACCACGAGCAAGAAAAGGATTGCACTCGGCCAAACGCGGCACCAGCTCACGCCACCGGGGAGAATTCTACCGGCAATTGTTCGATAGGCCGAGATGATCCCCGTGCGGTTTTCAAGCCACTGGCCGATCACCTTCCCAACACAGCCAATCGGACATCCACCCTTTGCCTCCGGGCTATCCTGTCGCATATTTGCTGAACCGACGTTCATTATCGTGACCTCACTTGGGGAAACACCGTTGACGGACTAAATCTGCCGCCTGACTGCCTTAAAGCTTGATCTTTATTCCGGGACCCTTTCGGCCACCCCTAAGCGAAAATGTTGAAAGCGAATCCAAATTTCTCCCCCGTTGCGGACCTCTACTTCCAAAGGATCGAGATCCCGTGGACTTTGCGAGTTGACTTCCAATCGTTCCCCATCGAGATTAAATCGAGCATTATGACAGGGGCACAAAAGCTCCCTTTTTGCCGAGTCATAGATAACTGTACATCCCAGGTGGGGGCAACGAACGTTCAGGGCCAGTAACTTTCCCTCCTCCGTTCGCCGGAGGAAAATGCCGCCGATAGGTTGGCTCGGGTAGCGGTTCCAGGCATCCACCCTTTCTGCCAAAATCGGGACAGTAATTGGGGTACCGTTCTCCGGCACCATATCCAAGGTAGCTACCCGGCGAAAATCCCCTGCCTGGGCCGATCCCTTGGCCCCAGGAGCCAAAAAGGCCCGCAAAGCGGCGAGGATCGGTGTGAGATAAGCAGCAAAAGCTGCTGCCCAACCTACCCAAGCGGCTAACCAGCCGCGTCGACCACACAGCATGCAACTCCCAAGTTCTTCCTTCCGATGAGCATCTTCACCCAGCGAAAAAGCAGCCGCATTTTCCGGTTGGTTTGTCTGTTCAGACATCTTTCCGCCTCGCTAATCACACGTCTGTCTTCCCTCAAAGCTAGGTTATCCCTGGCAAACCGCGGCAATTACGACTGGACTCGCAACTGGCGGGTTTGTTCCGTCGAAAATCGTTTGCGTTTGCCCTTCCAGCTTACCACCGTTTGAGGAACTTTAGCCCCTTTCCGCCTTACAGGCTTTCCCTACAGCCTTTTTGGTTTACAGATTTTCAGCCCTAGAAACCTCCAAATATTCAAGCCTACGAAGCATTAAAACTTAGCAAGGCTGCAGCCCCGTTAGATAATGCTTTTAACATGCAGCAGGTTACAGATTGGGATTTCCGACCCTCATGAACAACTGGAGAATAATTCTTCCCAGGCTCTTGTGGTGCTTAACAGTTCACAAGCTCATTTTACGATTCCGACTTTACCGCCCTTTTTGCGGGCCGCAGGATTCGCGTTGTAAGTCAACCGGGCCTTGCTTGAAGCTCTCCAACCAGACCGAATCCAATCGACCGCTAATTCACGCGGACAAACCAATAAAACTCCCACTAAAAACTGCTGAACCGCAAGCCAGCAAACTTACCAACCCCGGCGGAAGGCCGAAGAGGTGTTTTTCCCTCAAAAGTTGCTCGCTTCGGAGCTTGAATCTTCCGCAAAACCGAGGCCCCGAGGGCAACCTGAAGTGGCACTTGCAGGGGCAATTCGTCGGATTGGGAAACGTATTGCACTCTACGCTTTAACCGCTGGAAAAAACCGACCCGGCCGATTGAACGTCTACTCGTGCTAAACCACGAATGGCCAGCGTAAATGTCGGGATCACACCGCGGCTCCTAAAGACCGCCGCTGAACCTCCCTTAAAGATTAAACCCTAAACCTGAGGCCGCCCCCAAGAGGACAACTTGCAGCGTTTTTTCCCGGACGGAATGTACAAAAATTATGCCATTGCTTGCCGAACTGCGTCAAGGATGAGACCACGCAGCCAAACACGCGGGTCTACTTCCGGCGGTATCTGAAGAGGCCAAGGATGGTTGAAGTAGATCCCTGCGGCACTCCGATGTCCTCCCCCACCAAATTTGGCGGCAATCGCGGCACAATCGAGCCGTCCTTTACTCCGCAGACTCACTTTCATATCGCCACTGGGCTGCTCGATAAACAGCACGGCTGCCTCCGCCCCATCCACGGCAAGAAGCAGATTGATAATATCCTCACTATCACTAGGAAGGGCACCGGTGTGCTGGAAGTCCTCCCGGGAAAGCCAGCTATAGACAAGCTTGCCATTCCCATCGAGTTGGGCCCGTTCCAAGGCACAACCGATAAGCCGAACCCGACCTAGGGTCTCCGCCTCATAAAGCTGCCGATAAACTTCAGTGGGGTTAACTCCGTGAGCGACCATTTCTCCCGCCAAATGATAGGTAGCGGCCGTCACCGAAGAAAAGCGAAACCAACCTGTATCCGTCGCAAGTGCTAAGAAGACATACCAAGCAAAACGGGCATCGATCGGCATCCCCGCCCGGCAAGCCAATTCATAAACCAGCCGCCCCGTCGCTTCTGCCGTGGGATCACAAAATCGTTCGGCCCCCAAATCGTCCGCCGTGACATGGTGATCTAGGATGACTTTTGCTGTAGATGTGCCTTTGATCACATTCCCCATTGCTCCCAGCTGAGACCACGCCGAAGTATCGAGAATAAAAATAAGATCCGCTTTCTTGAGAAACTCCTGAGATTCTGGCTCCTCCAAACGATGTAGCTTTCCCTCCGGATCAATGAACCGAAGATGCCGCGGCACATCAAACGGGTTGACAATTCGAACCCTCTTTCCAAGAAATTCGAGAATTTCACTTACTGCCAATTCGCTGCCCAAGGCATCGCAATCCGGACGAACATGAGTAGTCAGAACCACAACCGAAGAGCTTCGAAGGATCGACAGTAGTCGTTCCCAATCGATACCCCGCAAGGCCGACGAGCTATATCCCGTTGCTCCTTGCTGGGGAAAGGCCATCTCAGAACCTATTATCCGGCCAGTCTCTCCCTCAGCCACTTTCACCTCTCCAAGCTGGAAGAACTTCAGACAACGACCAACGTCCGGATCTTTCAATCACGATCTGGCAGGACCGACACACCTTTAGCATCCCACAATCATCCGGGCAAGAACTCCGGATTGGTGTCAACTTTCCCTCCCAACGCCTTTAAGCCCGGCTGGAATTGCTCCGAGGATTCTTCCGACCTCCGCTCCGAATGACCCTCCCTCTTGGAGGGCGGTATCCGCTTTCCTTCGGGCCGGAAAGTACCTCCTGGGTAGAATCACCCCTTCTGCTTTCCCATCAGCCAACCGATTTCCCATCAGCCACCCGAACGGCTCATTCCGGAATGCTAACAAATCCTCAAGAGATTCCCTTCCCGGGAATTCTCCGCCAAAGGAGAACCCAAACTTTTAAAAAGACCTTGTCCCGTCGAAAATCGGAGCAAGGCCTAGGAGCGGATCGGCAGCACGCACCCCGTAATCTCTCGAGTTGCGAGCACATCCCGATGCATTTGCTCAACGAGCATTTGAACATTATCGAACCTTTGAATGTCCCGCAATCGGGACAGGAATTCCAATTCGATTGTCTGGCCATAGAGGTCCCCCTCGAAATCGAGGAGGTAGGCTTCGATCTTCAGTCCCGTTTCCTCAAATGTGGGATTCGGCCCGATGCTTATAGCCGCAGGATAAACCACCGTCCCCTCCGCAAGATATGCCCGACCGGCATAGATCCCTTGAGCTGGAAGAATTGTTGTCACATCTGCTAAGTTGGCGGTGGGAAAGCCTAGCGTCCTCCCCCGCTTTGCTCCCACAACCACCCGGCCCTGGATGCGATAGGGTTCGCTCAGCAACCGATTGGCAGCCGAGACCTCCCCGGCGGAAATTAGGGCCCGAATCCGCGAACTTGACACCGGATGTCCGTCGACTACCACGGCCGGAACTAGCTCCGCCCAAACCCCCCGCTCCCTAGCCCATGCTTCCAAAAGCTGCCAATCTCCTTCCCGGTTTCGCCCAAAACGGAAGTCCGGCCCTTCCACAATTCCCCGGATCCGCAGCTTTTTTAGAAGCAATTCCTCCAGGAACTCTCGCCAAGATAGGGAAAGCAATTGTCGGTCGGTAGGGTAGACGAGCACTGCATCTAATCCAAGAGGACGAAGAAGATCGAGCTTTCTTCCCCGGGCGGTCAACGGCAGCGGAGGATTTTGGGGCTGAAGAATGGCAGCCGGATGAGGATCGAAGGTAAAAGCAACCGCCGCTGTGCCTACTTGCCGGGCAATTTGTACCGTTCGTCGAAGCAGCCGGACATGCCCCAGGTGGACCCCATCGAAATTTCCTATCGTCACCACAGTTGCCTCGAAAACCGAGGATACTGATTCCAAACTTTCGAAAATGATCACGGCCAATCCCAAATCAAGGCTGCAACTTCAAGAATGGAATTTTCTTAACGATATTCGATTTACGATCTCGGGACCGCGGGACAAAGCCGACCATCACATCCACCAAATCCTTCCAGCCACCTCCCTTACCGGCCTATTCCCTCCGAGGATACCTTTCCGCACCCAATGTTCACTACGCGAACCAACTTTTTTGAACCCGGAACCCCTTCCTCCCTTTTCTCTTCACCTTCGGATCCAAAAAATCTCTTTTTTGGCAGCTTCGGATCACAAAAACCACAGGGTTTCCCACCCCTGAGGGATGGAATTTCCTCCTTTAAAATGGACAAAAACCTCCCAAAGGACGCAATATGAGCGGTATGAGCGGATCAAATGTATGGGTTTGCTCAGGCCGGAATCAAGAATCTGTCCATTTGATTCAGCCTCTACCTTTGTCTCTTTGATCAATATGCTAAGGTAACCGACACCCTGGGGAACCTCCCGGGCGATTTTTGGGGGCTAGGAACCCAGATTCCCCCCGGGTGAGTAACGATGGCACACCAGGCTCTCAAGTTTCCTAACTTTCCATTTGTTCCGTCAATTCCGAGGGCAACCGTTCCGAAAACGGGAATTCCGGCCAGGAAGCACTTGCAGTGAGGGGCGGCCGTCTCCCTTTTTTCTCCCGCCCCATAGTTTTTCCCGGGCACCCGCCAAATACCTGACAAAAATTGTGGAAAAACACGACACCTTTGATCCCGCCTTTTCCTAGCGGGAAATACGTAAAAACCGCTGGGTTCCAGGTTTATTTGCCCTCGAAGGATTCCTGCTTCGCTGTGATCCTTTCTGCCTGGCTTAATCGGAACTCCCGGAAGTGCTTTCGCTAAGCAATCGACGAATTTCGTCGCGGATCATCGCGGCTTCCTCAAAAGCTTCTGCCTGAACTGCCTCGTGCAGCCGGCGTTGCAGAAGGGCAATTCGAGCGGCGTGGGCCGACTCGGGTGGAACCCCAGGACCAGGTTGACTGAGAATTTCTTCTCGCCACTCCTCAAGGTTTTTCAGTTCGACCCAGTTATCCGCCTGATCTTCCAGTCCGTACTGCTCGAGGAAATGTCGGATAGCCTCGATGGCTGCATCCACGACCCGAAGAGCCTCGGCCTGCTTACCGGCCTCCAACAAGGGTGTGGCTACGGCACGAGCGTTCATCATAAGCACGTACGGGCGGAACTGATCAAACTGCCACACCTGGCGTTCGTCTGAAACCGTTCGTCGGATGAATGCGAAAAGTCGCAAATTTCGGGCGGTATCGCGGGCACAAAGGTCATATCGCTTCAAATACCAGAAGCTCAGATAGCGATGGTAATACTGGATCCCTTCTTGCCACAGCCGGGCTACCGCCTCGTTATCCAGCTCGAATACTTCACCTTTGGCCTTGGCCCGGCGTTCTTCAGCCTCGTAGTAGTCCAACCAGGAAGGAAACCCCATCGGCCGCTGCCCGTCAGGCCGGCCATCCACTTCCATTTGCAGCAGACCCAAATCCAGCCGGAGCTGGATCTTTTCCTTTCCGTCGTCTCCGATAATTGTCCGGACGACGACTTCTTCAGGGTCGTAATCCCACCCTTCGAGAATTTTCGAAATGTCTTTCGACACCGAGGCTACCCTCCGACTAAAGATGTTCCGCTAAACGCATACCGAATTTCAACTCCCTGCACTCACCGCAAGCCTTCTCCCTGCAAATACTCTCTAAACCTGTGGCCTCAAAGCCGGAATTCGAGCACCAGATTTTTTTGTATCCCGAAATCCCCTTGATTACCGTGTGTTCTTCCCCCGTAGTTACGTCCCCTGTTCCCCCGGCTTGGGGTTGCAAGTCTGCGGGTAAAGGAGGATGCGAAAGATTTTAACACGCGAAAACATGTCCTCCCGGGCAATTATACCTTGACAAGCGGTTCTCAAGATAACCCCTTGCAGCACCATCCGTACCCCACTTTTCTGCCCGACTTAGGTTTGCCAAACCTCCTGAACCAAAGGAACACCATCACCACCCCCGCACCGTACTTCCGGAAACCCAGGGGGCAGGCATTGACCAACCGGAATCCCGAGCATAGCTTGGGATCACCATTGGTAACCGACGGCTATTCAAAAACGTCAAAGGTGTGCTGGGGAATTGGTGATCCCCAACGCAAGGAAGAAAGGCGGAAATTGGCTACCCTTAACTTGGCCCCGTTGGTCCTCCGACTAACGGAGCCTGGGTCCCTTTGAGGCCCCGGGATGTAGTGGATGGTTTTTCATACCCTCGGTACAGACGGAAGATGTTGCTTCTGTGCAAATGACCACCCAGACTTTTTAAGGAGAGAAGTGATGTCCGGCAGACCTTCCCGACGGGAAATCTTGCGAAATGCAGCTTATGCGGGGATCGGGATTTGGGCCTTTCGCAACCGGCCAGCTTGGCCGCAAGCTCCATCCCCCAATGAACGTTTGAATATAGCTGGCATCGGGGTTGGCGGTCGGGGGCTCGATAATATTCGGGGATGCAGCTCGGAAAATATAGTCGCCCTTTGCGACGTGGATGAAAAACGGGCCGGTCCTGCCTTCGAGCAGTTTCCCCACGCTCGCCGCTTCCGCGATTTTCGGGTTATGTTCGACCAAATGGCCAATCAAATTGATGCCGTGGTCGTCAGTACACCGGACCACACGCATGCCATCCCTGCGGCTATTGCCATGCGATTAGGCAAGCATTGCTACTGCGAAAAGCCACTTACGCATTCCGTCTACGAGTCTCGATATCTCGCCGAGATTGCCGCCAAAATGAAAGTGGCCACCCAGCTGGGGACCCAAATCCATGCGGGGGATAATTACCGGCGAGTGGTCGAACTTGTGCAAAGTGGGGCCATTGGCGAAATCCGCGAAGTGCACGTATGGTTTGCCGGGGGTTACGGGGGCATGGATCGGCCGAAGGACCAACCCCCAGTCCCAGAAGGATTAGACTGGGACCTTTGGCTGGGGCCAGCTCCGTATCGGCCATACCATCCCGTCTATGTCCCCGCAGGGTGGCGGGCATGGTGGGACTTTGGCAACGGAACCCTTGGGGACTTCGGCTGCCACTATATGGATCTTCCATTTTGGGCACTGAAATTGAGTCATCCGGTGCGGGTGGCCGCCTCTTCACCCCTTCCCCCACATCCGGAGACCACTCCGCCGGTTCTCACTGTAGTGTACGAATTTCCCGCCCGCGGAGACCTTCCCCCCGTAACTCTCACTTGGTACAACGGCAGCAACAATCGTCCGGAAGTACCGGAGATTAAAGATCCAAATCGTTGGCCCAATGGAGTGCTGTTTGTAGGGAGTAAAGGAAAATTGGTGGCCGACTATGGGAAACATCAATTGCTGCCAGAAGAAGCTTTTGCTGACTTCAAGCGGCCGGAGCCCTTTATCCCGCCTTCCATCGGACACCATCAGGAATGGATCCGGGCCTGTAAGACGGGCGAAAAAACCACGTGTGATTTCGGCTACTCCGGCCCGTTGACCGAGGCAGTGTTGCTTGGGAACGTTTCCTTCCGCGTGCAAAGTCCCTTGGAATGGGATTGGAAAAACCTGAAGGCTACCAATTGTCCTGAGGCAGATCGCTTCATCCGCCGGGAGTACCGCCAAGGCTGGAAGCTCGAAGGTTAAACGTTCAATTTTCTATGGCCCTAAGTGAAAGAAGAGCTCTCCATCAGCAAAACTTTATGCACGCAGAAGCCCCTCTCGCTCAAGATGGCGAGAACTGTCGACGTGCCTCAAATCCAGACAGTAGCAAGCCCCTAGGTAGTTACCTCTGGATGCCGTAAAAATTGAAAGTTTCCTCAAGATGCCGGGCCCTGGAAGGGGCATCATCCTTTTACCTTTTCGAATCCCTGCCCGGTAATTCGCGAAACTCTCGAAAGGTAGAGTACCCAAATGCAAGAGAGAGTGCCTAAATGTAAGAGAGTTGTTTTAGCCTCTAAGTTTCTCCAAAGAACGTCATTGGGCGTAGCGACCGGTAAAAAGGAGTTGGGAAACCCCATGCCTCCCGGTTTGCTCAACATCCGGTAAACTTGCGTCGCCGCGAGGACGGTCATCCTTCGGACTCCTCTCGGGCGGTAGCAGACCCCGGTTCCACTTCTCGCCATGGATTTTGCCAATCTCCCCAGTGGGCCAAATAGGTCCGGTAAGCCGGAACATGAGCCGCCTGGG
>Ga0272449_1001870_pt1 | contig 20546 bp, 18 predicted proteins | sample YNPCB0241_FD_198679 | JGI IMG/M metagenome (GOLD analysis project Ga0272449, IMG submission 198679) | Hot spring sediment microbial communities from Yellowstone National Park, WY, United States - YNP-CB-024-1 | ecosystem: Environmental > Aquatic > Thermal springs > Hot (42-90C) > Sediment... | reverse complement strand
CCAGTCCTCCCCCCGGTAGCAAGCCTCACCACCCCCGGGTAAGGGGGGACGATAGGGGCCTTCCCGTCCCCTCCGGGAGATCGAGGGGACCGCTCCGGGAACCGAGGGGACCGGGCCAAACCGGTGTAAGGCCCGGCCCCTTTCCCCTTACCCAGTCCTCCCCCCGGTAGCAAGCCTCACCACCCCCGGGTAAGGGGGGACGATAGGGGCCTTCCCGTCCCCTCCGGGAGATCGAGGGGACCGCTCCGGGAACCGAGGGGACCGGGCCAAACCGGTGTTGAATCCTGTGCTAAAATTACAGGGAATTTCCACGGAGGGGTTTAAAATGCCGAGGCAAACGGCCTCCAAGCCCACCGACGAGCAACTCGTCGCGGCATATTTGGAGGGCGACCAGAAAGCCTTCGAGGAGCTGGTCGAAAGGTATAAGAACCGCATATACAACCTGGCCTACCGGATGCTGGGCAATGCCGAGGACGCCTACGACCTGGTGCAGGAGGTCTTCCTGCTGCTGGTGCGGAAGTTGCCTTCCTTCCGGGGAGAGGCCAGGTTCTCCACCTGGCTCTACCGGGTGGCGCTCAACGCCTGCTATGACCGCGCCAGGAAGGGCCGCAACCACCTCTCCCTGCAGGAAAGCCCGGGTGAGGACCTCCCGGAACTGGGCGAGACCCTGGCGGACGATAGAGCGGTCTCGCCCGAGGAGAACATGGAGAGGGCAGAGATAAGGAGTAGGGTGCAGGAGGCCATATCCAAGCTCCCCCCCAAATTCCGGCAGGTGGTAGTCCTGCACGACATCCAGGGTTATGACTACCGGGAGGTGGCCGAGATACTGGGTATATCCCTGGGGACGGTGAAGTCACGGCTGAACCGTGCCCGCAACCGCCTGGCCCGGGAGCTCTCGGGCTATTGGGCGGAAAGCGCCGGCACAAGGGAGCTGGGTCCGGAAAAACCGGCTAGCCAGGGAGCTGGTCCCTGATCGGCCCTCCGGGAGGCGACACGCCGCCGGCAGGGAGGGGGATTCCGCTGGCTGGGACGGGGAATCCAGCCGGGACGGAAGGGGCTTTGCCCTCTGGCCCTATGCCTTCAGGGCCTGCTCACCAGCTTGCCCAGGAAAGGCGGTAGGAGCCGGATAGTGCACCGGAACCGGGCGGGAGGACCGTACTTCCCGAGGGTCGCGGAGAGGAACTCCCAAGGCCACTCCGGGCATCAAAGCCCATGGAGGGTGAAAAGGAGCGCGGACCCCGTGCCTGGAGGAATCATTCCCTTCCCCAGGGAAGGCGAGTCGCACCGGCCGGCCCTCCCGGAGGCCGGAAGGTTCCGCCAGCAGTGTCCAGGCAGGAGGTAGGAAAGGTTGAGATGCAGTAAGGCCAGGAAGCTCCTGGGGGAATACATCGACGGCGAACTACCCCCCGCGAAGAGGGAGGACTTGGAGAAGCACGTAGCCGGATGCCCCGAGTGCTCATCCCGGGAAAGCCTCCTCCGGAACCTCCTTTCGGAGCTGGCCTCCCTTCCCCAGCAAGTCCTCTCCCCCCAGCAGGAGTCCAGGTTGAGGGCTACCCTGGCCAGCAGCCTGGCACGACCTTCCCGAGACGCCTACCTGGGTCACGCCCCAGGTGGCGGCCGCCGCGCCATCTCCCGGTACCCGGCCACGGTGGCCGCCGCGGCGGCGTTCCTTCTTCTCGCAGCGGGCCTCGCCTACGGACTGGTATCCATCCGGGCCCACTCCAACAAGGGGGAGGCGGGTAGACCCACCGCGATGGCGGAAACCCCCGAGACGGAACGCGGCGCACGCTTGGTGCAGGCCCTGGTGGAACCCTCCGGGGAAGAGGTGGAACTGCCGGTGGAGCCGGTGCTGGACCTATCCGGCCGGCAATTCCAGGAAGGGGACTTAGCCGCTTTCTCGGGCGACCTAACCGCCAGGCTCCAGTTCTACTCCGCTTACTGGTACCCGCTGGGTAGCTACGACCGCGCCGGCGAGGCCCTGGAAGCCTTGAGGGTACTGTTAATCCGCTCCCTTTTGGGCAGGGCCTCCGCAGTGGACGCCTCGCGGCGGCTGGAGGGGATCCTGTATGCCGTGATAACCCGTCTGGAGGGGGCCAAGGCGCTTCCATGCTACGTGGCCTACGTCCTCTGGGAGGGTAAAAGGCCCGCCTGGCTCGTCTCCCTTTCCACCCCCGGCGACGCCCTGGCGCTGGGCGACGTGCTACTGGGATTGGACGCCTCCACCGTGGAAGCGGGGTCTCCCACCGGCAAAGCCACCTACGGCACCGCCGGATGGGAGGGAGCCCTCAACTACCTGTACCATCTCCTCCTGCCCGCCCGCAAAGGCGCCGGTGACGCGGAGAGCGCGGTCCGTTCCGCGGTCAACCACCCTGTGAAGGCGGGAAGGGAAGGGGAAACGGTCCCCGGACTCCCACCCCACGAGGACGCCTCACAGGAGGGCAAAGGGGAGGAGATACGGGACCTGGTGGAAAACAGGCTTCGTGCCATTTCCCCTGCCTGGGGAGGAGATGTTCTGTTAAACGCCTGGGAGAGCGGGGACTACGCGGCCGTCCTGCGTATGATCACCTCCGACTGGCGGGGCTTCTACGAGGCGGCTCTGGAAAGGCGAGACCTCCGGCTGGTACCCCGGCTTATATGGGTCGTGGACGCGTCCACCGGGGAGATACTGCATCCCTCGACAATAACCCGCTGAGACGCGGCTCAGCGGTCCCACCCCCTTTCGCCCCAACTCGTCTATCCATATCCTCTGTCTCGTTTATCCATATCCTCCGTCTCGCCCTTTCGCCCCGCTCCCGCGGGCGGCCCAGGCCCCGCCGGTCAGTGCCTTGGCCTGGCCCCCGGACGCCTTATCCGCCATCCCCCTGGCAGCCTCCCGGGCGAGAAATCCCGCTGAGAGTACCTCATAAGTGAGGAGAGGTTTAATCAGGCATCCTCCGCCCTATTCTTCCTACGCCGGCTTTCCCGCCGCCCCCGGGAGAGAATGGTCCCCCCTCCTGGTCCCCCGGTTCACAGGTCACATGACGCCGCCCCACCCGGGGCAGGGGTAAGCGGTAGGCTCCCGCACACCGGAGCTCATCGAAACCGCCGGAGCGGGCCAGATCAAGAAATCCCAGGAGGGGAAGAAAAGGGGGCGCCGGCGGTCCCGGCGCCCCCTTCCATCTGCCGACCCTCAGAAGCAGAACAGCTGGTTAGGGTCCACTTCCTCCCGGAGGATGCGCAGCTCTTCCTCGGTGGGCTTGGGGGTCTCGTGCACGTTTTCGTCGATGAGCAGCTCGAAACCGGTGAACTGCTGGATGAGCTCCGGGGTGACCCCAGGGTGGTAGGAGAGGAGCTTCATGCGGCAGGTCTCCTCGTCGAAGCCCATCACCCCCAAGTGGGTGATGACCCTCCAGGGCCCCCTCCCCGGAAGCCCCGCCCGCTCCCGGGCGCCGGGACCGTCCAGAAAGCCCGGGGTGGTGATGTAATCCACCCGCTCCGGAAGGCGCTCGGGGAGATGGAGCCCCATGAATATGACCCTATCGCAGAGGGAGGCGATGTCGTTGGCCCCGCCGGAGCCGGTGAGCCTGACCTTGGGATTGTGGTAATCCCCGATGCAGGTGGCGTTGATGTTTCCATACATATCTATCTGTGCTCCCCCCAGGAAACCCACGTCCACATAGCCGGCCCGGGTATGGCCGAACACGGAGGACATGCTCAGGATCACGGGTGCCTTGTAATAGGTCCAAGGGCAAGACACGGACCAGGGGAGCTGGCGGGGCTCCGGGTCGATGGCCCCGCACTCGTAGACGGCCATCATGTTGGGCGCGTGCATCTTCTTGGCCAGCATGGCCCCCACCAGGGGAAGTCCGGTGCCTACGAACACGCTCTCCCCGTCCTTCAGCATGCGGGCGGCCACGCAGGCCAGGAGTTCCCTCGGCGTGTACTGGATATCGGACATCCTCTTCACCTCCGTCCCTAAATGGCCCTCTTGGCCACCTCTTCGTATCTCCACTCCCTCTCGCCGCCTATTCCCCAGGTGCCCAATCCGTAGCAGGCGGCGTCGCAGGCCAGGTACTCCAGTTGCTTCACGTACTCGAGCACGTTCATGCCCTCCTCCTCCGCGGCCAACTGGAGCATCTCGAAGTGGTCCTTGGTGCCGAGGATGTACTTCTCGTACCAATCGCGGGTACCTTCCTCGGTCTTCCACTCCACCCGGACCACCCGCTCCTGGAGGCGGCGGTCGAAGTAGTACATGCCGGGCATGTCCCCCGGCCAGGCGCCGTAAGGCACCTCGCACACCGCGTCCACGCAGTAATGGGGCACGATGGTCTGGTAGGGATTGGACCGGATGTCCTCGGTGTCCACGATCCGCTCGCAGGTGAGGATGACCTTGCGGGCGGCCACGGCGATGGCCGTGTCATTCACTGAAGGACCGAGTATCCTCCCGTTACCGTACTTGTCGGCGAAATGTACGTGGATGATGGCCACGTCGGGATATATTGCGGGCACCAGGCATACCGGCTCGCCCGTCCAGGGGTCCTCGGCCAGCTTGATGTAGGGGTTGGTCTTCATGATGTCGGTGCCCAGCATGGACTTGCAGGCCACGTAGTTCAGTCCCTGCTCCGCCGCCCTCAGGGCCAGGGCCAGACCCCCGTGGCTCCACTCAGAGAAAACCTTGAAGGTGCCCCTCTCCACGCCCCGGCGGAAGGGGGAGATGAGGCCCCTCATCTCCACTCCTACGTAAGCCACGTGGGCGCCCTCCATGCCCCCGAACTCGTGCCAGACGGTGTTCAGGCCGCCCGGGGTGAAGATGCCCACGAGGTTCTTCTTACGTTGACGGCCGATCTCCCAGTAGGCGGCCATGGGGCCCCGCACGTACGAGAAGCCCGTCTCGATGATGGAGTCGCCATCCTCCACGTACTTGGCCACAGCCTCCTGGAGGGACATCCTCTTGTCCACCTTGGCCCGGGTCTTCTTGAGCTTCCACTCCCTGGCCAGCTTGTGGTCGAACAGTCTGTCGTTGGCATGGCTCATGCTGCCTCAACCTCCCTTACTCTGGAATCGCCGGAAACCTGCCTCCATGACAGGCTGCCTCCCTGGATGAGATGGTTTGCGGTCCCCGCCTCCTGGCCAGACGAAAAGCCCTCCGGGAACGTAAGCGGGGAAGACGCCCGGGAACGTTGGAAGGGAAAGGGAAATACCAGAGGAATCGAAAGATGCCGTTTGCAACAGGTACAAGATACGGGTTGCAGTTGCTTCTGCCAAGCCGGCTCCTTCCCTTGTGGCGTTCCCTGGTACAAAGTCGATTGCGAACCTGCCCGGGTACAGTATGTACTGCCCCGGGCAAAATCAACCTATTATAAAACCATGTTCCGGTCACTTGTATACCCTTTCCAACCTATTCGCTTAACACCTCTTTGGGATGGGGACCCCCTCAGCTTAATACCTTGCGCTTAATACCCGTGGGAGAGGGAGGCTTGTTCTCGGGGTCCAAGGTGAGCTCCCCGGGGGTCCATGGGATCCCAAGGCGGGCCGGCCGAAAGGGGGCTCCCTGTGGAGCTCCCAGGAACGGGTAAGCGGGTCTCATTCCCCGGAACGGGTAGGCAGGTCTCATTCCCCGGCGGGTGGTTATGATGTATTCTTGTCCGGTCGGAAGGCAAAGCCCGCCCTCCACCGCCGTCGGCGCGTCCCGGCAGCCCGTACCGGCACGGGCAGCACCATTCCCTTTAGGTCAGGGCGGGGACGGGAAGCAAGCGCCGGCAGATCACACCCGACCATGGCAGGGCGGCCGTGACTGCTCATGGCCGGGTTCGGGGTGGTGACGGGATGCGAAGATGGCGGTGACCGATAGCAAGGATGACCGGTAGCAAGGCTGGCTTTACTCCGGGGCGTTCTTTTCCGGGCGGGAAGGGAAAGGCTCCCTTCCGGGGCAGCGCGTGGGGAGTAAGGTGGCCCGCGGACACGTTTGAGGGACCGGACCAAGGAAGCTGCGGGGCGGTGACGGGATGCACGAGATGGCGGTAACCGAGAGCATAGCCTCCATATGCTTGAGGCATGCCGAAAGGCACGGGGCGAAGCGGATACTGCAGGTCAACATCCGGCTGGGCGAGCTCACCGGCATAGTCGACCGTTATGTGGCCTTCTACTGGGACATGGTCACCAGGGATACCATCGCCGAGGGGGCCCGGCTCCACTTCACCAGGGTGCCGGTGAGGGCCCGCTGCAACCGCTGTGGCCAGGAATACCCGGTGGGCCAGGACCTGGACCTCACCTGCCCCGGCTGTGGAGAGGTGGACTCCGAGATCGTGTCGGGAAAGGAGTTCACGGTAGAATCCATAGAGATAGAGTGAGAAGATAGAGTGAAGCGTGGCCTACGAGAGGGCTTTCTCCTCCCATACCTTGAGGAGTCTGGGCGCGAGTGCGCCAGGGAGGGGTTAGCGCAGAAGAAGCCCGAGTTAGGCCAAAAAGGTCGGGGCAATTAAGGGGGTTATCGCCAAGGGAGTGGATCAAACGAACAAAACGCCCAGGCGCCGCGACCCGGGTTACCCGCCGGGGCGGGCGGGACGGAAAGCCACGAGGTGAAACCTGGGAAATGAAGGCACAGAAGGAGATCGGGAAGCCTTCCCTCCCGGGGTCACGGAAAGACACGAGGTGAAGCCTTGGAACTGAGGGTATGGGAAGGGGTGTTCGACGCCAACCGGAAGATAGCCGAGGAGAACCGGGAGCTCTTCCGGAAGCACGGGATACTGGCCGTCAACCTCATGGCCTCGCCCGGCGCGGGCAAGACCTCCCTCATCGATCGCACACTGGCCCTGCTCAGGGGCAGGGTGAGGATGGGGGTGATAGAGGGAGACATAGCCTCCAGCGTGGACGCGGAGAGGGTCAAGGCCCACGGGGTGCCGGTGGTCCAGATAAACACCGGAGGAGCCTGCCACCTGGATGCCGCCATGATCCGTCAGGCCCTGGACCACCTCCCCCTGGATGAGCTGGAGCTCCTGATCGTGGAGAACGTGGGAAACCTGGTCTGCCCCGCCGAGTTCGACCTGGGGGAATCCCTGAAGGTCACCATCCTCTCAGTGGCGGAGGGCCACGACAAGCCCCTCAAGTACCCCCTTATCTTCACCCAGACCGATGCCCTGGTCCTAAACAAGATGGACCTTTTGGGGATGGGAGACTTTGACTTGGGGGCCCTGCGGAACACGGTCCTGAAAATGAACCCGGATGTCACCATCTTCGAGCTGAGCTGCCGCACCGGCCAGGGGCTCGAGGAATGGGCAGGCTGGCTCGAGCGGATGGTCCGGGGGCGGGAAGGTCATTTCTGAAAACCTGGCCCCGAAAACCATCCAAAAGCGCCAAAAACGGAGGTCTTGGCAGGGGTTAAGGGCTTCCCTCCTCCCCATTACCCCACGCCTACCGATTCAAACACGCCTACCGCTTCAAAAACGGGCAAGCTAGACACAGGATGGGGATCGGGGAAAAATCCCATGCCGGTGGCGAGACCCGATCCCGGACCTTTCCCGCGAGGGAGAATGGGCTCACCTGGCAAGGAGCAGGGCTACCAAAGCCAGGGAAAAGGCCACCCGGTAGATCGCGAAGGGCGCCAGTCCTCTCCCCTTGAGCCAGCGGAGCAGGTACCGGATGGCCAGTAGACCAGCCACGGCCGAGGAGAGGGTCCCCACCCCCATGGCCAAGAGGTCCCGGGCGGTGATGCCCTCGGATATGAGCCCTGCCGCCTCGAAGACGCCCGCCGCAGCGATGACGGGAACGGACATGAGGAAGGCGAAATCGGCGGCGTCCTCCCTCCGCAGGCCGGCGGCCCTGGCGGCGCACATGACGGCACCGGAACGGGAGACCCCCGGGGCCAGGGCCAGGGACTGGGCCATTCCCATGGCCAGGGCCCTGCGCCAGTCCACCCCCTCCAGGGTGAGGGCGGAGGGAGCCAGGGAATCCACCGTCCAGAGCAGGATCCCGAAGGCGCCCATGAAGGCCGCTATGGCGAGGGGTATGCCTTGCAGCTCCTCGGATATGCGGGAAAACAGGGCCCCGATGGCCAGGGCGGGAAGGGTGGCCAGCAGGAGCATCCAGGCCAGGTGCGCCTCACCCTGCGGCTCCTCACGGCGAAGAAGGCTCCTCCACCAGGCCCCCGCCAGCGAGAGGATGCGTCCCCGATAATGGATGACCACCGCCGCCAGGGTCCCTAGGTGCAAGGCCACGATGAAGGACGTCCTGGGACCGCCCCAGCCCGTGGCTTCCAGGACCAGGGCCAAGTGCGCCGAACTGGAGATGGGCCAGAACTCGGTAACGCCCTGTAGCACTCCCAGGAGCAGGGCAGTGACCGGGTTCACGGGCCTTCCCCCCCGGGGCCTCTGCGGCCCGCCAGGTCCTCCGCCCTCCTGGCCAGCATGGCCGCCACCTTCACCGCCCTCTCCGGGCTGGTGTAGACGCACAGCCTGTCCCCCCCGCAGGATCCCCCCTCGAAGAGCTCGTCCTCCCTTTGGGGCATCCCCACGGTGATGATGGGCTTTCCCGTGATCTCCACCAGCCCGGCCACCCGGCGACGGAAGGCCAGGGTCATCTCCCTCACCCGCTTCCTTCTCTCCTCGACCCCGGGGCCCTCGTCCCGGAGGCTGAAGGCCCCCGCCGCGTTGACGCTCCCCAGGGCTATCACTATGTCGTAGGCGGGGGAGGAGGCTACGATCTCCAGGCACCGGGCGTGGGCTGCCAGGTCGAAAAGCCCCACCATGTCCACCGGGTTGCCCCGGCTCCAGTAGGGGGGGAGGATGCTGTCCAGTTCCGTCCTCACCTCCTGGGGAAGGGGTACCACCTCCAGGCCGCTCCTCTCGCAGAGGTCCGCGGTCACCACCCCCCAACCTCCGCCCCAGGTGAGGATGGCCACCCTCCCGCCGCGGGGGAGGGGGAGTTTGGCCAGGGCGTCTGAGAAATCCAACATTTCCTCGGTGGTCTCAGCCAGGATCATACCCGACTGCCGGGCCACCCCTCGGAACACCTCATCCGACCCCGCTAGGGCGGCACTGTGGGAAGCCGCCGCCCTGCTCCCGGCCCGGGTTCCTCCCGCCTTGTACACCACCACGGGCTTCCGGCGGGATATCCTCCTGATCACCTCTGCCGTTTCCCTGGGCCTGCGGAACCCCTCCACGTAGAGGAGCACCACCTCGGTGGCCGGGTCCACCCCGAAGTACTCCAGATAATCCAGGAAATCCAGGTCGGCCTGGTTGCCCACGCACACGAAGCGGGAAAACCCCACTCCCCGGTAAGCTCCCCAGCCCAGCATCTGGGTGCCCAGGTTGCCGCTCTGGGCGGCGAAGGCGATGCGACCGGGGCGCGGCCGCACCGGCGGCATCAGGGCGCACAGGCTGGCGGGTCCGGAGTATATCCCCATGGTGTTGGGACCCACCACCCGCATCCCCAGGGAGCGGGCCTTCTCCACCATCTTCGCCTCCATCAGGGCGCCCTCCCGGGAGGCCTCGCTGAAACCACCCGCTATGGGGATGACCACCCGGACGCCCGCCCGAGCGCAATCCTCCAGCACGCCCTCCACCTGGGCCGCCGGCAGGGAGATCATGGCCATGTCCACCCTACTCCCTGCCTCCTCCAGGCTCCGGTAAAGGGGAAGCCCGTGCAGGGTACCGCCCCTGGGGTTCACCAGGACCAACTCCCCCCGATAACCCCCCCGCAGGATGTTGTGGGGGATGACGTACCCCCATTTGCCAAAACTGGCGGAGGCCCCGATCACCGCCACGCAACCCGGTTCGAAAAGGGCCTTCATGGGATCCATGTCCTCACCTCCACGGAAAACCCCGGTGGGGCCGGGCGGGGAATGGGGGTGGGCACCGTGGTCCACGCCCACCCCGGGCGGGGAGCCCGTGGTCCACGCCCACCCCGGGCGGGGAGCTCATCGTAGCTCGTAGATCATCTTTCCCAGGTCCCTGCCCACCTGGAGCAGGTGGTCCACTCGGGCTTCCCTGCCCGCCACCCACTCCACCAGCTCCCTCTCCGTTCGCTCGAAAATCCCCTTTCTGGACTCATACCGGGCCAGGAACTCCTCCAGGGGGGCCTTGTTCTCCTCCCCATAGCCCGACCGCACCGCCTCCGCCCCCTCTTTGAGGTGCCGGAAGGACTCCACTAACAGCCCGTGTCTCTCCTGAAGCTCGGGGATGACCTTCATACCCTCCACGTCGCGGAGGTAATCCTCCAGAGTGGCCACATCCTCATCGGCGGCCGCGTGCACCGCTGCCGCATCGGCCCCTTCGGGCAGGTGAACCAGGGCCAGGTTCTCCATGTCCGCCAGCATGGGCAGGACCGAGCGGGTGAACCCTATGCCCGCCGCGCTGCCCCCCATGGCCTTTTCCCCGGCCGCGTAGAACTCCAGGAGGAACCGGTGGAGATTCTCGGCCTCCTCTGGGGGCTCCAGCGAAGATGTCGCCGCGTAGGACGAGCGGAACAGCCCGCTCAACCTATCGTAAAGCTCCTTCAGTCCCTGGAGTTGCTGGTAATCCCGGGGGTCCAGGGAGGGGAGTTCCTGCAGGCCCTCCCCCAACCCCATCGCCAGTTCGTCGTGGATGGCGGAGACCTCCTTCTTGTATTGGGAAAGGCTCAAGGGGCCGCCTTTCTTCCCGCAACCCGCTATCAGGGCCAGCAGGACCACTGCCAGCACCGCCGCCAGGGTGAGCTTCCTTGTCGCCTGGGGTCCCAACTCCTCGCTCCTTCCCGCCCCCTTCCGGTTAACTGGGGCCTTCCCGGTATCCACACCTTTCCCCGCCATCCCGCCGGGCCAGCACGACTGCCGGTTTCGCCCCCATCCAAGCGCGTAAGCCTCTCCAGCCGGCAGGGACATTATAAACGTCGCCGGAGAACGCCTCCTTCCCGGTAATGCTAAAATAACGGCATGTGAAAATGAAAGGTGGTGAGGGGGGATAAAGGAGCGCGAGACCTACCTCAGGGATTTCTCCAAGAAGGCGGCCAACTCCCTTTACAAGGTGCGCATCAGCAAGGGTTTCGTGGACTCCAGGTTCGGGGAGGGCTTTATGGTGGAGGTGTGGGATTACCGCACCAAGAAGCTGGTTTACGGGGAAGCCTTCAAGGACCTGGAGAGGGCCCGGCGTCGCCAAAAGGAGATCCAGTCGGACCTGGACAGCATGACCGTGGAGCGGTTCCACAATTCCTACCTTTCCCGGGCTAGGTGAGGTCCCGTCGGTAAAGCGGCACGGCAAAAAAGCCGGATCGTAGCTCAACGATACCGCCACAGAATCCTTCCCCCAGCGGGATGAATCCATCGCACGAAGCCACGCCCGGGGTGAGCCACTAGAACGTAGGAAGCAGGGACCCTTTACCCCAAGCTAACATTCCCCAGGCGAGGATGGGTCCCTATGGGCCTGGTAAAGCCGGAGTACCTTGCGGATCCGGGAGGCCAGTGCATCCTTTACTTCCGGGGGACCCAGCACCTCCGCCTCCAGCCCGTACTTGAGGATCTCCCTCTCCAACCACGACAGGCTATCCGACCTCAAGGTGCACACCAGCCCCCCTTCTTCCTCCCTCCAATCCTGGAAGATGGGCTGTTCCCGGGCCCACTTGGCCAGACGGGGTGAGAAACGCAGGGTCACCTGTAGGGAATCTTCTCCAAAACGAGGGAAGGGGGTCCCTCCCTCTTCCTCAACCCTCCGGGGGAGCTCGAACCTCTCTTCGGTGACCTGGTAGCTCTTCACCCGGTCCAGGCGGAAGTTCCTCGTCTCCCCCCGGGCTTCGTCCCAGGCCCTCATATACCAGTGGCCCACCCCGAAAACCAGGGAGATGGGATATACCCTCCTGGAGGTCATCTCGTCCCGGCCGTGGACGTAGTATTCCATCTCCACCACCCTCTTCTCCCTGGCAGCCCGTGAAAGGTCGTCCACCATGGCCCTCTCCCACCCCAAATCCGGAACCTCCACGCTCCCTTCCACCTCCCCCTCCCCGGCGGGAACGCGGAAACCCAGGGCCCTTTCCATCTTTGCCAAGGCGCTCTTCAGGGGGCGGGAAGCGGACCTGCCCAGCATCTTCTCTGCCGCCTTGCAGGCCAGGTACATCCCGGTCAGCTCGGAGGGGGTGAACATGAGGGGACGGGAGAAGTAGTCGGCCATCCTGATGTAAACCCGGTCACCGTCCAGCTCCACCTCTATGAGGTCGGCTGGGGTATAGTCAGGCTGTCCACAGCAGAAGATGGTATCCAGGTCCGCCTGCAGCTGCTTCCGGCTCACGCGGAAGACCTCGCACAGCTCCTGCACGGTGCACCCCTGGTGCTTGATCACATAGGGTATCAGGGAGAGGAGCCTCTTTATCCTGCGGGAAGAATCACTCAAGGTCCCCGCCCCCCTCCAGCCTGTAAAGCATCTCCTCCAACCTCCTGATCACCTTTTCCCTGAGCTCGGGCGGGGAGAGCACCACCGCATCCTCCCCGAAGCCCATGAGCCACTGGATCATCCCCTCCTCGTTCCTCACCTCAAGGTGAAGGACGCCACCGCCGTCATCCCTGGGCTCGAAGGTGTAGCGGTCCCCCAGGTCCCTCTCCACCATCCAAGCCACCTTGGGCGAAAAAAGCACCCGGGCGTGATACGCCCCCTCGCCCTCTTCAAACTCCCAGGGGAATTTCCGGGAATAGTCCTCCAGGCGGAAACCCGGCGGACGCTCGAAATCCGGCTCCGCCCTCCCCGGGAACGCCGGCTCTACCTCCGACCTGATCCGGTCCAAGCGGAAGCACCTTATCTCCCCCCTCAGGTGGCAATGACCCACCAGGTACCAGCAGCCATGGCGGTAGAAGAGCCCGTAGGGGTCCACCTCCCGGGTTTCGGGGGCCTCCCGGCTCATGGACTGGTAGGAGAACCTCACCCTCTTGTGCCGCAGGACGGCGTCCCAGAGCCTGTGGAGGTCCTCCCTCGTGCTGGAGGAACCCACGAAGTACATGGGATAGGATCCCGGCTGCAGTAAAACTCCGTCACCGAGATCGGGGCTGAGCTTTAAAAAGGCGGACTCGACCTCCGGTGACAGGGGAAGGCCCTCGGAGGCCACCGCCCGGGATACCAGGAACAGGGCAGCCTTCTCCTCGGGGCTGAAGTCTATCTCGGGAAGGTAATAGCCCTCCCTGGGGATACGGTAACCCTGCTCCTCACCGAAGGGGTCCAAGGGCTCCACCTCGATGGGCACGCCCATCTCCCGGAGCTCCTTCTTATCCCTTTCGAACATCCTCTTGAAGGAGGCGGGATTCTCCTGCTTGTAATCGGGGATGGCCTGCCTGATCCTCTCCAAGGTCACCGGCCGCCTCGCCGCCAGAAGCATGGCTACCAGGTTTATGAGCCTCTCCGTCTTAGACATCCTTCCCCCGCCATAACGAGAGGGGAACCAGGGATCCCCCGATAATGTCACCGCTCGAACATATTATGGACCCAGGACGCCCATAATGGGAAAGGAAAGGTGATCCACGTGAAGGGAGAGGGGACGCGTTCCTGCAGGCGGGATGCAGCGCGGGCATTGGCGGTGGCCTTCATATTCCTGCTCCCCTCCCTGGCCGAGAGCAGGGGTTATCTCGGGCTGGTCATAGCTGGCCTGACCTTCTTCCTCGCCCTGGGATGGGCGGTCTTTCTGGCCCCCGGGCGGTCCAGCGTGACGGAGCGCCCCCGGGGTGAGGGCAGCGAGGAAAGCCGCGGCATGGAGGCTCGTGAGGCGGTGGCCTGTCCGGCACCTGCGGACCGGCGCGGTAGCCGTAAGAAGAGGCCGGGGGCAAAGCCAGCCCGCCTGAGGCCCCACTGCCGCGCCGGTTGATGGACCCGCGGGCGCGGTGGCGGCCCCCGGGCTGAGCGCGTCATCCTTCCCCGCCGCTTCACAGGCCGGCAACCCCACGGCAATCCACACCGGCAAGCTCCGGACTGGCCGTTACCCCTTCCCCGGGTCCTCGTGTATCCCGCCCCGCACCCCGTACTTCTCCCGCCGGTCACCGATGACCTTGGCTGGAACTCCCGCCACTATGGCGAAGGGAGGAACGTCCCGGGTCACCACCGATCCCGCCGCCACCACCGCGCCCGTCCCCACGGTGACCCCTTTCAGTATCACCGAGTGGGACCCGATCCAGCAGTCCTCCTCGATCACCACCGGCCCGTAGGTTCCCCTCTGGAATCGCATGGGCTCCCCCAGTTCCATCCCGTGATCGGCACAGTTTATGTTCACGTAGGGGCCCAACATCGAGTTCTTCTTGATGATGCAGTCGTCGAAGGCGTTGATGATGTTGAAGGGGCCGATGGCCACGTTGTCCTCCAAGAGTAGCAGGGCGTCGTTGGCGGCGAAGAGCCGGGCCAGGGTGTCCAAGGAGCAGTTCCTGCCTATCACTATCCTCCCCCGATCGTTGCCCCTGATCTGCACCGTGGTGGGTATGAAGGTGCCATCGCCGATCTCGCAGGTAGACTCCCCGGCCAGGGCCACGTCGGGTCTGCCGGATATCCACACGTAGGGGCCGCACTTCACCCCTCCCCTCCGGAGGCACCACTGGTAGTACTTGATAACCGGGTGCCTGGCGGCAAACACCATCCTCCAGAACAGGTCCGCCGCGCTCACCGCCATCCTCCCCCGCCGACACCCTTCAACCGCATCCTCCTCTCGAACTCCGCCAGCTTATAGCCGGCCCAGAGGACGTAAAGCAAGTGAACCTTCAGCAATTCCAGCTCCTCAAGCCGCTGCAGAACCGGGTAGGAGGTGACCTCCCGGACGAGGGACTCCGCCAGGGAATCAACCCCCAGCGGCTCGTCGGCAAAAGGCTCCTCGCCCACTGCCTCCTCCTCATACATGGAGCGCAAAGCCTCCACACCTCGTTCCACCGAGCCCGGCACGCTGGGATCGGTGAAGGTCAGGGGCTCCCAGCCTTCCCCTCGGGCCGCACGGGCCAGGATGTATCCCTCCAGGTAAACGGAATCGATGACCTCTCCCACCTCCCGGAGGAGACCCGGGGAGGCCACGTGGGGAAAGCAGTTGCGGAAAACCCTCTTCCTGAAGACCTCCAGCCACATCAGAGCCATGGCCCTTGAGGCCAGGTCCATGTCGGAAAACCTTATATGCCTGCGATATTCGAGGAACCTCTCCCTGAGGGTCAAGCGGACCTCCTGGGAAAACGCTCCTTGCGGATTCCGCCGCGGGGGCGCACTCCTACGGCGCTTTTCCCGTCAACTAGGCACGTTCAAGGACGAGAGAATTTTACCCCCTGAGCGGGGCACGGGTCACCCCAACCTAACCCGGCGGAGTACCTGAGGTGAGAAAGGACGGATAGGCCACGGTGCGGGAAACGCCTCTTCTTCGAAAGAGGCCGGGGCCGAATGGCGCAGGTGCACCCCCGGGGCCCCGCAAGGTTGTATCGGGAGCCAGTCCGGGTACTTCAAGATGCTAGGAAGGCCATGCGCTCACGCACTCTAACCGGGCAGTGGAGGATCGGGAGCCAGTCCTGCACTTCAACCATGCCGCCGGGGAAGGGGCTGCGGCGGTCAGAGAGGGCGGGGGAGGATCGGGGGCCATTCCGGACACTTCAACTGCTGAGGTGGGAACCTTCCCCTCGCCCTCGGGTTTTCACCCACCTCCTCCTCGCCACCCCGTAGGTGGCCAAGAAGGTAGGCTCGATGACCATGGCGGCGAAGCAGGCGCCCACCAGGGCCAGGGCGGTGATCACCCCGAACCTCTTGAGGGGCGAGAGGCTGGAAAAGGCAAGTATCAGGAAGGCGCCCGCCGTGGTGAGGGCACCCGGGATGAGGGCAGCCCCCACGCTGCGAACGGTGGCGTTTATCCCCTCCTCGGGCTCCACGCCCTTCTCCAGCTCCTCCCGGAACCGGTGGGCCACGTGAATCCCGAAGTCTATACCTGTCCCGATGACCATGGAGGCTATCATCACCGTCATGATGTCCAGGGGCCACCCTATGAGCCGGAGCAGGCCCAGCTCCAGGACGATGGCCAGGAACACCACCGAGGTGGCCATCAGCCCGTAGGCCAGCGAGCGGAATATCAGCGTGACCAGCAGGGCACAGAGGAGCAGGGCCAGCCCGCCGGTGCGCAGCTGGGTGGAGAACAGCCTCCCAATGGCATCGGACACGATGAGGGGGGTGCCGGTGGCCTCCGCACGCACCCCGTACCTCCTCTGGATCTCCGCAGCCTTGTCTTGCAGGATGGCGGCCATCTCCTTCTCACCCTTCTCGTCTACGAAGGGTACCTGGAAAACCACTAGGGCGCGGTCCCGGTCGGGTGAGACCAGGGAGGACGCCTCGAAGCCGAAATCCCTCTCCAAGCGCGCCAGCTCTTCCTCTGCCTGGGCCGCGCTCCCAGGCGATCCCGTGCCCGCCAGGGCAAGTATCCCGGGGAGGCTGTTGGTACGCGAGGGGTCCAGGTACTTGTAGCCCCCGCCCTCCGCGCGGTTGCGGGGGTCCTCCACTGCCTCCCGGACCAGGGTCTCCATCATCTCCAGGGAAGCGGGGGAAAGCATATCCCGGCCCTCCAGCACCACCAGGGCGGTGTCCTGGGCGCCGAAGACCTCCTCGATGCGAAGGAAGGTGACATACTCGGGGAGGTCCTGGGGCACGAAGGTGCGGAAGTCGGCGGAGGTGGAGAGTCCGGTGGCCAGCAACGCGAAAACCACCACCAGCGTCACCGTCCCCGCCCATGTCAGCGCCCGGTGCCTCTCGGCCAGCAGGGAGAGCTTGGCCAGGCCCCGGTCCAGCCAATCTATCAACTTGTTGCTCTCCTTGCGGGTGGCCTCCAACCTTTCCCTCCGCTCATCCCGGATCACCAGGGCGGCAGGTAGCAAGGTGATGGAAAGGAGGAAGCCGAAGAAGACCCCTACCAGGCACATCCAGCCGAAGTCCCGCATGGGGGGCATGTCGGAGATGGAGAAGGAAAGGAAGCCGAACATGGTGGTGGCGGCGGCCAGGAAGACGGCTATCCCCACCGTGGAAACGCTGGTAACCGCCGACTCCAGTGCCCCCGACCTCTTGTCCCTCTCCTCGTAGTACCGGGTCAGGACGTGGATGGAATAGGCGATGTCGATTCCCAGCAGCAGCGGAACGATGGCCACGCTCATCATGGTGTAGCGGATGCCTACGAGACCCATCAGGCCGAAGACCCACAGGTTGGACAGGGCCACCACCAGCAGGGTGAGCACCACATCCAGGACCCGCCGGAAGGTGAGGAATAGCACCAAGACGATGAAAAAGAAGGCGACCAGCCCCAGCAGGGCCGAATCCCTCATGGCCCGCTCCCGGAAGACCTTCATTATGTAGACCTCGCCACTGACCGAGGCCTTGAGACCACGGGAGGCGAAAAAACCCTCGGCATATCGGCGAAACTCTTCGGCTCTTCCGTACTTCTTCTCCTGGTCCAGGGCCGGGTTCACTTGGACATTGACCAGGGCGTAGCCGTGGTCGGGCGAGAGGGTGCGACCCAACACCATCTCCCCTCCCGGGGAGGAGAGGTACTGCCTCACGGCCTCCTCCACCCCTCGTTCCAGCAGGAACAACGTTTGGCCTTTGAGCGCTTCCCAGGAAGCGTCGTCCAGCCCGCCAGAGACCAGCCTCTCCGCCGCGGAAAGGAGAGGAGCCGCCCGGGGGTCGTCGCGGTAATCCGCCACGGCGGGATCCGCCAGCGCCTTACTGACCAGCCCCGTGGCCTCCTCGCGGGATCCTTCCCGCAGGGCGAGGCACAGGCTGAAAAGCAGGTCCGCCTGAGGGTTCCGGGTGAGGTTGCTCACATAGCTCTCCAGGCGGACCAGGAAATCCCCGTGAAAGTCGTTGTCCCGCCCCTCTCGCAGGTCCCGCTCGAAGCGGTAGAGGGCCAGGGCGTTCCCGGCCCCGGTCAGATCATCCCCTTCCACCAACACCTTGGCGTATTCCGCCCCCCCGAACTCCTCCTCCACCTTCTCCATGGCCCTGACGGACGGGTAGTCCCTGGGGAGCATGGTCCTCTGGGTGAACTCCATCCGTAGCCTGGGTATACCCGCGCCCAGGGCCACGGTGAGCGATAACACCAAGGCAATGGCGAGGTAGGGCCTGCGACAGCTACCGGCGGCCATCCAGGCGAAAGCCCTCTTCACCGTTCACCTCCTTACCCGGGGTTCAGCGTTCGCCCTCATACAGGGAGATGAGCATCCTGAGGTCGCGGTTGACCGCCTCCGCCAGGCGGTAGGCTCGTTCCCTCTCCTCCGGCCCCAGAGCATCCACCTGCTCGGCCAGGTATTCCGCCTGCTTCCTCTTGATGGCCTCCAGCCTCCTCTTGCCGGTGGGGGTCAGGGATACCCAGACTTTCCTCCGGTCCTCATCCTCCCTCCGGCATCGGACCCATCCCTCCTTTTCCAGGGCGTAAACCATCCGGCTCACCGTGGAGGGATTCAGGAACAAAAGGCGGGACAGTTCCCCTTCGCTGATCCGCCCTTCCAGGTAGACCAGCATCAGGGCCCCGTACTGATGGTAGTTGAGACCGTGCTCCCGGAAGACGGAGCTGAAGAAGGCGTAACGCTGGTGGAGGAACACGAAGACAGCCTCCACCGTGTCCGCCAGAAGCCGCGTGAGTTCCTCCCTGTCCATGCCTCTCCCCCTCACAAGCCGGGTCCCCGGAGGTGGTTCATCCCTCCTGGGAGGCTATTTGCAATTTGCATCCTTTTCGTTTTGAACAACATAACAGAAAGGGTCCCGGGTGTCAAAAGGCTTGGGTACCTATGGGTGTCAAAGGCGGGGGTGGATCGCTGGGCAAAGTTGGTCGCCCCGGAAGGATACCGGTAAGATGGACTCAAGGTCCCGCCGTTTTACGCATCGCCTAGTCTTGGTGGGGCCCGCCGGGCCCTACCAAGGCTTTCAGGTAGGACGGGTAGAGCAACCGGAGGAATCGCGGGAGGAACCTCCCCCCAGGCCCAGCACGGAAAAGAGTTTCCTTATCCTGGAAGAACCGCAACGGGGACAAGATCTATCTTCCTCTCCGGCCTCCTCCGCCCTTCGGAAAAACGCATCGAATCGATGGCCACAATCCTCGCACCGGAACTCGAATATAGGCACTGCCGCTCCTCCTTTGCTAATGCTTCCCTGGTCTTGGCTGTTCATTCGAGATTTGATTTTATCTTCACTGGGCTTACCGTACATGATCTACTTCATGTCCCCCAAAGACGGATAGGCCGCTGGCTCCCTCGGGCATCGATCCCTGTCGGCGATCACACATTACCGAAAGCCAGCCCGGCCGGGAGCCGGGAGTGTCCCGGCAAGTACGAAAGCCCGTGCCCGTAGCCCCCATCTCCCCTCATCGCCCCTGGCTAGGCTCTCCGCACTTCTTTCGGGGAATGGCCGGCCCTTGAGGCCCGGTGCCCGATCCCAGCTGGGGATGCACCCGTGCTCCACCCAGGAGCCGAAGGGCGGCGTTATCAATCTCAGGGGATCACAGGGGGCGACCGGTCGTATCGCCCTCACCTTGGGAAGGCCGCGGCGGCCGAAGGCCCAACGCTAAAAGCCTCGAATGCTGGTATCATGGACTTGCAATAGGATAGGCTGCGGGAAACCGAAGAGCGGGTGGGTCGCAAGATCGCGCGGTGGCCGGACTTACAATAAGATAGGCGCGATAGGCGGCGGAAAACCAAGGCAAGAGGCGTGAGGGGAAGATGAAAAGGCTCATCCTGTGGTACGGTTCACTGGGTAGGAGGTGGAGAAGGCTCATCCAGCTGGGCGGAGGGGCCCTGGCGGTGCTGGCCGCGGTGCTGGTATTCCTCTTGGCCACCAGCCCCAAGAAGGTGGAGGTGCGCTTCGGGACCATCGTGTGGGACCCCATCGACGGGACCGTCTGGGAGGACAACACCCAGACCGCGCTGGTGGACGCAAGGGAGGCGGGCAACTACCGCATCGAGTACGTGACCCGCTACAGCCCCGAGCACCAGGCGGAGCTGGAGAAGCAGGTCCAGGCCTCGGCGGAAGAGCTGAGGAAGGTCCAGGAAGCCCAGGGGCTGGAGCCCGTCCAGGCTGCCATCCCCAAGGAGCAAATGGACAGCCTGCGCGCCCTACAGCAGAAGATCCAGACCATGGGGCACGACATCGTCACGGGTATGAAAATGGCCCAACAGGTCAGCGAGACCAAGACCATGCTGGTGAACCTGCGCAACCAGGTGGCCTCCACCCCCTTGCCGGCAGAGCTGGAGCCTTTGCGCCAAAAGGCCCTCGCCATCTTCGACAAGTACATCACCGCCTGCGATCTTTACCTCAAAGCCATCGCCACCAGCGACCTTTCCTTCCTAGATCAGGCCAACCGGCTCATCCAGGAGGCAGGCGAATTGTTGCAAGGCCTGATCCCTTCCTGAAAACTTTCGGATAAAGGCGGGTCCTCCAGCGCCCATGGCCCATTGCAGAACGAGGTCCGCCATGAGGATATGCCCCCGAACCTTTAAGGAACCTTTGAGGTTTTCAACGGGAGGGGATTGGGTTACCATTTTCCAGCGGCATGTCCGTCGGACCTTCGAGGTAGGGCCCGGAGGGGGAATAAATATCATAAAGGGAAACATAGAGGGAACCCATGGAGGGGACGAATAT
>Ga0272449_1001868_pt1 | contig 20565 bp, 24 predicted proteins | sample YNPCB0241_FD_198679 | JGI IMG/M metagenome (GOLD analysis project Ga0272449, IMG submission 198679) | Hot spring sediment microbial communities from Yellowstone National Park, WY, United States - YNP-CB-024-1 | ecosystem: Environmental > Aquatic > Thermal springs > Hot (42-90C) > Sediment... | reverse complement strand
AGGTTTCAGCAAATACCAGAATTGCAATGAGAATCAGAACAAGTTTGACCACAGCCGGAACGTGGTATTTGGCTTTGGAATATGCGCCGGATGAGCAAATGAAACAATCGGCTTATAGATTTTTTGACAATTTAGATTCAACGGATGTAGGCACGGCGCTTGCGGCGCAGGATACGGCCGCGACTTTAAGTTCAACCGGCGCGGCGTTCAGATTAAGAATGCTTTTACATATGACGACGAATAAACTTGCAACTTTATCGGCTCAATCTTTCAAACTTCAATTTGCTCAAAGAGGAAGTGATAATCAATGCGATTCTAATTTTAATGGTGAAAGTTATACCGATGTTACCACGACAAGTGTAATTGCCTACAACAACAACCCTACACCGGCTGACGGCGCGACTCTTACTGCTAATGCCAATGATCCAACCCATGGAGCTGATATGATTGTCAATCAAACCTACGAGGAATTAAATCCTTTTACTAACTCTCAAGGTGTTATTCCTTCCGGCCAAGACGGTAAATGGGATTTTGCGTTAAAAGATAATGGCGCACCAGCAAATACTACTTATTGTTTTAGGGTTGTAAAGGCTGATGGCACACTTTTAGATACTTATACTGTAATTCCTCAAATTACAACTGCTTCTGCTGGAGCCATAACTTGCACTTTATCTGCAACTTCAACTTCATTTTCAGCTTTAACCCCTTCTGCTGTTTCAACTTCTTCTCCTGATATCACTATTACGATTACTTCAAGCGGTGGATTTCAAATTAATGTTAGAGATGCTGGAAATGGAACAAATCCTGGATTATATAAATCAACTTCTCCAACTTATTTAATTCAATCTCAAGATGCAACTTTAAGTGCTGGAACAGATGGTTATGGAATTCAGGCAACAACAACTAATTCTTCAATTTCAATAAATCCAAAATATAATAAAAGTGGCAATAATGTTGGTGGGCTTTCTTTAACTGATGTTGTTTTAGCAACGTCTTCTGTGTCGGTAAGCAACGCGACAATAAATATTAAGCATAAAGCAAGTGTTTCTGTTGTAGCGCCAACTGGTAATTATCAGGATACGATTATTTATACATGTTCAGCGCAGTAAGACACGAAACAACACGAAAAATGGACACTAAACAACACGAAAATGTTTATGAGACACGAAACAACGCGAAAAATAATAATAAACACAAAACAACACGAAAGTTTTTCGTGTATTTTCGTGTTTTGTTTTCGTGTGTTTTAGTATATAACTTTCTTTTCGTGTGTTTTCGTGTGAATTAAAATTTTAGTGTTGTTTAGTGTATAATGTGAATAACTTGATAAAGATTTTATGGTAAAATATATATTGAATTATTATGACACCAAACAACACGAAAAATAAAACGAAACAACACAAAAAATAATTATGGACACAAAAAAACACGAAAATGAAAAAACACGAAACAACACGAAGGTTTTTCGTGTATTTTCGTGTGGATTAAAAACTTTTGTATTGTTTAGTGTGAATTAAAATTTTCGTGTGGTTTCGTGTATAATTTTTATATAACAGGGTCGAAATTAATTAATAAAATCAAAAAATGGATCAATTAATTAAGGGGGGGTTAATATTGGTTGCTGTTTTGATGGGATATATGATTTTTGAGTCTTTTGTTTATTTAGCTTCTGCTCAAACTACTGGAACTGTTACTGTTACAGCCTCGGTAACAACCAGTGTTACCTGCTCTCTTTCGACAACTACAACGGATTTTGGTACACTCAGCGTTAGTGCTGTTACCACTTCTTCTCCTAATGTAACAACGACTGTTTCTTGTAATCCTGCAGCTGGATGCCAGGTTCAAGTAAAAGATCAAGGGAATGGAACAAATGGAGGTTTATATAATTCAGCTGCTAATTATTTAATACCTTCTCCTGCTGCTGGTTTTCCTGCTACAGCGACGTTAGTTGCTGGCACAGAAGGTTATGGAATTCAAGCAGCAACAACGACTGCTGGCTCTGGAGTAACTTTGACTTTGAATTCAATTTATAATCAAACTGGTAATACTGTTGGTAAATTATCAACAACATCAGTAGTTTTGGCTTCATCATCCCAACCTGTTGCTAATAGAGAAATTGTTGTCACTCATAAAGCAGCTATTTCTGGTTTAACCCCAGCAGGTTCATATCAGGATATAATAACTTATGATTGTGTTGCTAATTATTGAATACGAATAATAAACACGAATAGCAACAAATTTATTTACGAATGGCAACGAATATGAAATATTAAAAACACAAATGGCAACAAATTTGAAAACAAATGATAACAAATCATTCGTTGCAATTCGTTTGTCATTCGTTGTTATTTGTGTAATGTATAATTAATTAAAAATTAATGAATTGTAAAAAATTATTTTTGCTAATAATTACAGGAATAAGTTTGATAGCTTTTAATTTTTCTTATGCGGTGACTATTGCTCCTGCTAAAGTTGAGTTTAATGTTAATCCTGGTGAGGAAATTAAATTTTCTATTTATACAAGAAATGATGGCGAAGCAGCTACTTATCTTTATTCTGTAGTCAAAGGTTTTACAGAAGATGAGGTCGGAACAAAAATCTGGGTTGAAGATGCTCCGGAAATAGAATGGGTTAAAATTCCTGAAAAAGTTTCTGCTCCTCCTGGAGAAATGATAGAGGTTCCTGTTACCATTAGTGTTCCTCAAGATGCTCCTCCAGGAGGACATTTTTTAGCTATTGGCTTTGGAACCATACCAGCAAAGCAAAAGGGAAGTGGGGTAGCCATAGGCGTTAATGTTTTAAGTTTGGTTTATATTAATGTTTCTGGGAATAGGATTGATAAAATTTCTGTTTCAGAATTTAATGCTAAAAAGGTTTATTTTAGTTTTCCTGTTAAATTTGCTTATAAAATCAAAAATGAAGGAAATACTTATGTAAGACCCACAGGAGATATAGAAATTAGCAATGCTTTTGGAAGACTTGTAGCTAATTTAAAAGTTAATGAAAGAGAGCTTCAAATTTTGCCTGGGAAGGAGAAAGTTTTAGAGAATGAGTGGATAAATAATTTTGCTTTTGGACCTTATAAAGCTAAATTTAATATATATTATGGCTTAAATCAAAGCAAAAATCTTGTTTTTAATTATTGGTTTTTCGTCTTTCCAATAAAAGCAGTTATAATTGCTTTAGTTTTAATAATTTTTGTCTTCTTTATTTTGCCAAGATTAATAAGGAAGTATAATGAGTATATTATTAGAAAAGCAATGCAAACCCAGAAGTAGAGTCCCGTACCAGAGCAAAGCTCGGTACGGGATCCCGAACTGAACTTCGTTCTAGTTTGGGGCAAATCTCACTTCTGGGCAAGCAACGTAGTGAGATTACTCTACTACGGAGCAAGCTTTAAAAACTTGTCCCGAAGTGAGATTTCTCTACTTCGGGACTTGTCTCGAATTGAACTGAAGGTTCTACATCGGATGTTATATTATAATAATAAAATGACTACAAAAATAAAAGAAAAAGAATATAAAAATCTGATTAAGTTAAAAAAGAAATTGGATGAGATTTTAAAGAATATTTTTATCGAGCAGAAAAAGACAATGAACGCCTATGAACTTTTGGATTTTATAAGATTAAAAATAAGAGGTGGACCGAGAGATTTATCTAAAAAAGCAAAATTTTATATTTATTCAAGAAAATGAAAATTTTAGTAGATACTGATTTTCTTATAGCTTTAATTAAAATAGATGATAAAAATCATTTAAAAGCTATAGATAAAATTCAGAAGACTAAAGAAGCTAAAGTTTTTATCACTCCCTTTACGATCCCCGAAACAGTAACAGTTCTTTCTTGTAAAGTTTCTCATATAGCAGCGAAAAATTTTCTTAAAACAGCGCGAAATAAGTTTTCAGAGCTACCCTTAAATGAAGAAATTATTGCTTCAACTGATAAAATTTTTCTTTCCCAAAATAAAAAGGGAACATCGTGGATAGATTGCCTGAATGTAGCTTTAATTAAATATTATAAATTGGATGGTATTCTTTCTTTTGATAAGTTCTATTTAAAGTTGGGTGTAAATGTCTTTTAATTTAAAATAAATGTATGGAGACAATTTTAAAAATATCTTTATTCATTTTAATAACCATTTTCTCCTTTTTTATTTTTCAAAAAATTAAAAGTGCTTCTGTTACGATTACTGCTATTGTCCCCGGAGTTTGTGGTAATGGTGTTAAGGAAATAGGAGAGCAATGTGATGGTAGTGATTTTGGAGGACAGACTTGTTTTAATTTTGGCTATTCAGGTGGGAGTCTAAGTTGTAACTCAGATTGTACTTTAAATTTTAGTGGCTGTACTACTGCACCACCGCCTGCTGGCGGAGGCGGCGGCTTTATTCCTCAATATGGAAAAATAATAATCTCTGGTTATGCTCAGCCTAAAAGTAATGTCACTTTGATGTCAGATGGAACAATTAAAGCAACAACAATTGCCGGTGATGATGCAAAATTTTCTTTTACTTTAGACAATTTATCTCCGGGAAATTATTTGTTTACTTTATTTTCAGAAGATAAAGATGGCAGAAGAAGTAGTTTATATACTTTTCCTGTTAGATTAGAAGCAGGACAAACAATAACAGCAGGAAATATTTTACTTTCACCAACAATTGATGTTGATAAATTAGAAGTTAAAAGAGGAGATTTTATTTCAATTTTTGGTTATGCTCAACCATTTGCAGATGTAGTAATTAATGTAAGCTCTGAAGATGAACTTTTTTTAAGAACTAATACCAACAGAGACGGATTTTATTTATATCAATTAGGAACTGATATTTTGGAAAAAGGAGATCACTTTACAAAATCAAAATCAATTTTAGCCAATCAAATGGTGAGCAATTATTCAAGAGTTGTAAGTTTTAAAGTTGGAGATAAAACAGTTTCAAAAGAAGTTAAAAAAGTTTGTGGTAAAGCTGATTTAAACTGCGACGGAAGAGTTAATTTAATTGATTTTTCTATTGCTGCTTATTGGTATAAAAGAAAATTAAGCCCAGCCTTTGCTCTTATTGAAAAAGAAAGATTAAATGGAGATGGTAAAGTCGATTTAATTGATTTTAGTATAATAGCATATTACTGGACAGGGTAATGACACGAAAAAACACGAAAATGTTTAACATAACACAAAAAAATACGAAAGTAGAACACGAAAAAACACGAAAGGGGAAAGTGAATCGACACGAAAATACACGAAAGATTTTCGTGTTGTTTAGTGTTGTTATATTATTTTTCGTGTTGTTTAGTGTAGGTATTGCTAATGCAGCGGTAATAGAGCCAAGGATAGAAACAAAAGAAGTTAAAAAGAACGAGTTTATCGTTGTTCCTATTTATCTTGATACTCAATTTGAAGAAATTAATGCAGTTGAAGTTTATGTTAATTTTTCTGATAATCTAATTTTTAGAGATTATTTAGATGGTAAAAGTATTATTACTCATTGGATAGAAAAACCACGGGTAGTAGTGCCTTCGGCACACTACATGGCAAGCCAAATAACTTTTTCTGGAATAATTGCTGGTGGGATCAGTGGAAGGAATTTGAATTTGATCGAGCTTGTTTTTGAATCAAAAGAAAGTGGAATAGCAAAAATAGGAATTGATGAAAACTCAAAAGTTTTGCTTAATGATGGTTTAGGGACAAAAACAAAATTAATTGTTTTATCTCAAGGTTTTAATATTTTAGATATAAAAAGAAAACCAGAATTAAAAGTTAAAGATAACTTTCCGCCAGAGCCATTTAAAATTTATCTTGCCCAAAATAAAGAAATTTTTAATGGTAAATATTACATAACTTTTGGGACAAAAGATAAACAATCAGGAATTGCTTATTATGAAATTAGTGAAAAACCAATTAATTTTATTTTTTTATCAAAACCAGATATTCAAAATTTATCTTTTAAAAAAACAGAAAGTCCTTATGTTTTAGAAGATCAGAGTTTAAGAAGTTATGTTGTTGTCAAAGCAGTTGACAAAGCAGGAAATGAAAGGGTGGAGATTTTGTATCCGCAAAGAGTATTAGTTTTTGATGATGTTTTAGTATTTGCTTTTTGTTTAGTTATTTTAGTGGTTTTAATTGTTTTTATAATAAAATTTAGATATAAACAACACGCCCCGAACCAGAGTCCCGTACCAGAGCAAAGCTCGGTACGGGATCCCGAACCGTAGTTCGTTCTGGTTCGGGACAGAGCACGGTTCGGGGCGCCCTGAACCGAACTTTGTTCTGGTTCAGGGCGAATAACTATGAAAAATAAACAAATATCTATGAATAATTCGTTGCCATTCGTCTGTAAATTCGTCGCGATTCGTGTTTTTAATATTTTAGATTCGTTGCCATTAGTTCTTAAATTCGTTGCCATTGGTGTTTTTATTTTATTGCCGATATTTACAGCTTTTTCTGCTGATCTTTATGTTTTGCCATCAAGTAAAGATTTGAATGTTGGTGATAATTTAAATGTTGCTGTTTATGTTGATTCTCTAGATCAAGCGATGAATGCTGTTTCTTTTAGAATTTCTTATCCTGAAGATCTTTTAAAATTTGTTTCTTTATCTAAAACTGGGACGATTATAAATTTATGGGTGCAAGAACCAAAAGGAGGGAATGGAGAAGTTTTGGCAGAAGGAATTGTTTTAAATCCAGGTTTTACTGGAATCAGAGGAAAAATTTTAAATATCACTTTTAAGGCTTTAAATTCTGGCAAAGCTGATCTTAATTTTGTTTCCGGTGCTGTTTTAGCGAATGATGGTTTAGGAACGAATATTTTAAAAAATATGAAAGGAGGAAGTTATACTATTAGCAAAGTATCTGTTGAAAAACCTTCTATTTCTTATTTACCCACACCTAAAATTACTTCGCCAACACATCCTGATCAAGAAAAATGGTATAACAACAATAATCCTATTTTTGAATGGGAATTACCAGAAGGTGTAGTTGAGGTAAGAATTTCTTATTCAGAGAAACCTAAAGAACTGCCAATTTATCGTTATTCACCTCCTATATCGCAAAAGAAATTAGAAAATGTTAAAGATGGTGCTTATTATTTTAATGTTCAATTCATAGGCAAAGGAGTTAAAAGCGAGATCACAAGATATAAATTTAATATTGATACTAAGGAATCTACATTAGAAGAATTTTTCTTAGTTTTCACCAATCATAATTCTTTGAAATTAAGAATAAAAGCAAAAGATGAGCTTTCGGGTATTGAAAAAATTGAAATTTATTTAGATAATACTCTAATTTCAGCTACTAGTTCGGATTCGTCAGAAATAGAAGTAAACAATCTCCAACCAGGAACTCATATTTTAAGAGCAGAAATTTCTGATAAAGCAGGTAATTTAACTAGAAAAGAGGAAACCATAAAAGTGCCAACGCCTGAAAAGAAAATAGAAAAAGAGATAATTGTGCAGAAAGACTACACTCTTTATTATGTTCTTTTGTTCGTTTTGATACTGCTTATAATATTAACTATCTTTATTTACTTTCTTAAACACCGCGTAGATGTCATTCATAAAGAAATTAGAAAAGAAAAATTGGAAACAGTCAAAAATGAATTAAAAAGCCATTTAGTGAATTCACTGCAAAATTTGAAAGATAATATCAGTGCGCTTGATGAGGATCTAAAACGTCCTCAAGAAGAGACTGAAAAAGCACTTTATCAAGAAGCAAAAAACATTTTAGAAGAAGCTGAAAAGAAAATCGAAGAAAAATTAAAAGAATTAGAATAAACAATTATCTTATTTTTCTACCCCCTTTTTTTATTTAAACTTATTTTAAAAACACGATCGTGTTTTATACGTAAGTTTATTTGTGTTATAATTAATTCATAAAATGGTTAGAAATAGTGAAAAAACTTTATTAAAAGAAAAGAATAGAAAATTACGAAAGTTAAAATTAGGAGTTTTAGGAAGACAGATTTTATCTTTATTATTAAGTGGAATAGCATTAGGTCTTACCGTAAGTCCAAGAAGACATTTTTGGATTTTAGATAATATTCCCAGAGAATTAAAAAGAGTCAAAAAGGATTATCTAAATAATGCTATAAGAAGATTATACAGATCAAAGCTGGTTGATGTTAAAGAAACCAAAGACGGAAAAACTATTTTAATTCTTTCTGAAGAAGGGAAGAAAAGAATGCTTATTTATAATCTTGAAACTTTAAAGCTTAAAAGACAAGATAAGTGGGATGGATATTGGAGAGTAATTATTTTTGATATTCCTGAGAGATTAAAATATGCAAGAGAGTGGTTATCTCGTAAACTTAAAGAAATAGGAATGTATCAATTACAGAAAAGTGTTTATGTTTATCCATTTGAATGTAAAGATGAATTAGAGTTCATTATCGAATATTTTGGTTTAAGACCATACGTAAGATTTGGTTTATTAAAGGAAATTGATAACGAACTCCATTTAAGAAAAATTTTTAATCTAATTTAAAAGAGGGTCTTTAAGTTAGTTTTTATGAACTTATATTAAAAACACGATCGTGTTTTATATGTCAGTAAATAAAATGGGGAAAGGAAATGTTTATAAAACATTTGTTTTACAATTTATTTAATTATGTTATAATCTTATTATGGGAGAGATTTTGAAAGAAAGGGCAGATAAGTTTGTGAAATTGGCTGAATATGCTTATATTGAAAGTAGATATCTGCCAACGCAATTTTTAAAAGAAAATGTTGATAAAGCTTTCGAGTTTATAGAAGAATTAAAAAATCTTTTGGGTTTATAAAAATGGATTATATCTCTCTTTTAATAGAGGAACAAAAAGTCAGAGAAAAAGGTTTTCCTGCTTACCATCCCTTTGAAATTCATCTCACTACTCCAGAAATTTTTGAAAATTGGTATAAAAAATTTATTAAAAAAGATATTAAAAAAGATATTAAAAAAGTTTGAAATGCTAAACCTAGAGTTAAAATTAAATCCGAAAATTTTTGATAGTGATGTTGAGCAAAAGCCGATAAGGGATGGTTATGGTGAGGCCTTGATGGAGCTTGGAGAAAAAAATGCTAATGTTGTTGTTTTGACAGCTGATTTAGCTGAATCAACAAGAGTTCATAAGTTTGCTGAAAAATGGCCTGAAAGATTTATTGAGTGTGGTATTGCTGAACAAAATATGGCTGGGATTGCTGCTGGTTTAGCTGTTTCTGGTAAAATTCCATTTATTTCATCTTATGCAACTTTTTCTCCGGGGAAAAATTGGGAAACAATAAGAACAACAATTATTTATAATTCCGCTAATGTTAAAATTGCTGGTCATCATTCTGGAATTGTTACCGGTCCTGATGGAGCTACCCATCAAGCCACAGAAGATATTGCTATTACAAGATGCTGGCCAAATATAAAAGTTATTTCTCCTTGTGATGCTATTGAGGCAAAAAAAGCAACTTTATATTCCGCAGAAATTTATGGTCCTGTTTATATAAGATTTGTAAGAGATAAAACACCAGTAATTACTACTGAAGAAACTCCTTTTAGATTTGGAAAGATAGAATGTTTTTGGGAAAGTGACAATCCTCAAATAGCAATTTTTGCCACAGGACATTTGGTTTATCAAGCTTTACTTGCAGCCAAAGAATTAGAAGAGGAGGGAATTGGAACTTGTGTTTTAAATGTTCATACAATTAAACCTTTAGACGTTGAGAAAATTTTTGAGGTAGCAAGTAAAGTTAAAGGGATTGTGACTGTTGAGGATCATCAAGTTGCTGGAGGAATAGGAAGTGCTATAGCAGAAGTTTTAGTTAATGCAGAGAAACAACCACCCGGATATAAACCGGATAATCTTCCCGGATCTAAACCGGATTTATCCGGTGGTCATCGGGGTAATATATCTGGTAATTATCCGGGTAAATTTATAGTGCCGCCGATTATTTTTATTGGTCTTCAAGATACTTTTGGAGAATCTGGAAGTATGCAAGATCTTTTGAGAAAATATAAAATGGATAAATCCGCAATTAAAGAAGCAGTAAAAAACTTATATGAATGGAAGAGAAGAAATTTACAAAATTAGAATTATTAAAGAACCAATAACTTTTGAAGAATTAAAAAAAATTGCTGAAGAAAGATATGGTGATATGATTAAAGCGGTTGTAGATGTTGAAAGAGAAATTGTAGCTTTAGGAGGTGATTTACATTCAGATGAAGAGATATTTTTAATTGAAAATGGATCTTTGCAGGAAAATTTATGGGGAATTAATTTATGGATTGAAAAACCTTTTAAAGAGATGATTGAGTTTGATTCAATTATTAATATAAGACCAAAACAAGGAAACCGTTCAAGATTTATTGAGGATGAAAATATTAGAAATAAAATAAAAGAAATAATTAAAAAATTAATTCAACCAGCGGATTAACACAGATTTTAAACGGATAAACGCGGATGACATCCTACCCTGATTAAAACCGGATAAAATACCCGGGTATAAACCGAATAATATATCCGGGAGACATCCGGGCAGTAAATCAGGTAGTCATCCGGGTAATAAATATCAGCGTTTATCTGCGTTTATCAGCGTTACAATGTTTGACGAAAATTTTAAAGAAAGATGGCAAAAGTTATCATTGATCGAACAATTAGCTAATATTGGCTCTGAAGTTTATAGAGTAAAAATGTGGCAAGGAAAAGATAAAAAGCTTTTTGAAAATTCAATTATCAGAGCACTGGATCTTTTCAATTTAACCTTATCGGATCCCAAAAATAAAGGAAGATTAAAAGAGGTAGCAAGAGCCAAAGAGTTTTTCTTAGATGCAGTTTATAATGGAGCAAAAGAATATAAAACAACACTTGATGATCTTGACAAGTATTTTTACCAATTTGCTTTGATCTTAAGACGTAAATAATAATTGTATAATTTATTTTTAGGAGGGTCGTGAATTATTTATAAAATTTCAAAGATGCCAAAACAAGTACAAAAAAGAAAAGGACATCAAGAAGAATTTCAAGTCGAAAAATTAAGAAGATCAATTGAGAACGCTGCTAAAGAAGCAGGTTTTCCTGAAGACAAAATTTTTCAAGTTGTTGAAGAAATAAGTTCTTATGTTTTGGAGAATGTAAAGGATTTAGAGTCTGTTGATACTCAATCAATGAGAACTTTAATTTTAAATAAATTGGATGAAACTTATCCTGAAGTTGCTAATACTTGGAGAAAATATGACAAAGAAGTGAAAGGTAGGGAATAGACGTTTCGTTTTTCGTTATACGGCGTCGATACCCGTATCGTTTTTATTAATCCTGACACGAAACCACACGAAAAATGAACACGAAAATACACGAAAATTTTTTTTCGTGTTGTTTAGTGTTTTTTTATTTTCGTGTTGTTTCGTTTTCTAATTCGTGTTGTTTCGTGTTTATACGGGCTTCGATGCCATACAACGTATAACGTATAACTTTTTTGGGAAATGAATATTGAAGAAAAGTTAAAAGATTTTGATTATTCTTTAGAAGAAGATATTTTGGAAGAATATTCTCAAGATAAAAGTATTTTTAAGATTAGACCGAAGGTTGTTGTTTTTCCTAGAAATTCTGAAGAGATAAAAAATTTAGTTAAAATTGCAAAAGAAAATAATTTTGGAATTACGCCAAGGGCAGGAGGAACTGATATGTCTGGTGGTTCGATCGGTGAAGATATTTTAATTGTTTTTACAAAATATTTAAATAAATTTAATATTGATATTGAAAAGAAAATTGCTATAGCTGAGTCAGGAGTTTATTTTCGAGATTTTGAAAAAGAATTGAATAAATATAATTTAATGCTTCCTTCTTATCCAGCTTCAAAAGAAATTTGTGCTCTTGGTGGCATGGTAGCCAATAATTCTGGAGGGGAGAAAACTTTAAAATATGGAAAAACAGAAGATTATGTTTTAGGATTGAAAGTTGTTTTAAGTGATGGTGATGAATATTATTTTGAAAAAATTGATGAAGATAAACTTCAAAAAAAACTTTCTTTAGAAAACTTTGAAGGAGAAATTTATAGAAAAATCTATCAGCTTATAAAAAATAATTATGAAATTATTCAGAAATCAAAACCAAAAGTCTCTAAAAATTCCTCTGGCTATAATATCTGGAAAGTTTATGAAGATGGTTATTTTGATTTAACTAAACTTTTTATTGGCTCTCAAGGAACTTTAGGAATTATTACAGAAATAAAATTTAAATTATTAGAAAAAGAAAAATTTTCTCAGCTTTTGGTTATTTTTATTAAAGATTTAAAAGATTTGCCACATTTAACTAATGAAATTTTAAAACTTGAGCCAACCTCTTTAGAGATTACTGATGATCATACTTTTAAAATTTTTCTTAAGTTTGCTAAAGAAATGGCAAGCCTCTTAGGTGCTAAGGGAATTTTTTCAATGTTTAAATTGTTTTTGCCAGAAATTTTAATGATAGCTAAAATTGGTTTTCCTAAATTAATTGTTTTACCAGAATTTACAGGTCAAAGTCAAGATGAAATTAAAGAAAAAACCCAAAAGGCAAAAGAAATAATTAAAAAATATAAATATTTATTTAGGCAGCCAAAAGATGAAAAAGAAACAGAAAAATATTGGCGACTTCGAAGAGATACTTATAAACTTTTAAGAGAAAAAATTAAAAATTTAATAGCCTCGCCTTTTATTGATGATTTTATCATTTTGCCAGAATATTTACCAGAATTTTTGCCAAAACTTTATCAAGTTTTAGATGAATATAAATTGATTTATACTATTTCCGGACATTTAGGTGATGGTAATTTACACATTATTCCTTTAATAGATTTGAAAAACGAAAATCAAAGAAGAAATATTTTAGAGATTACTGAAAAAGTTTACGATTTAGTTTTAAGTTATAAAGGAATTTTGACAGCAGAACATAATGATGGTTTAATTAGAGGTCCATACTTAGAGAAAGAATTTGGCAAGGAGGTTTACGAGATATTTTTAGAAATTAAAAAAATTTTTGATCCTCAAAACATTTTTAATCCTTACAAAAAAGTAATGGCAAAAAAAGAAAACATTGAAAGATATATGCTTAAATGAAAATTATAAAAAATAAAAATTTAAAAGAACTCACTAGTTTCAAAATTGGTGGTGTTGCAGATTATTTCACAGAAATTCAAAACTTAGAAGATTTTTTAAAATTTTTCTCTTGGCAAAAAAATAAAAATTTACCAATTTTTGTTTTGGGTGGAGGAACAAATTTATTGATTAATGATTTTAAAGGAACAGTTTTAAAGCCTGAACTTAAATATATTCATAATATTGGAGACGGAGTATTGGTGGTGGGTAGTGGGATTTTGGTGAGTGAACTGTTAGATTATGTAATTAATTCAGGATATGAAGGGCTTGAATGGGCTGGTGGACTTCCGGGAACAGTTGGTGGTGCTGTTGAAGGAGGAGTTGGTTGTTTTGGAGGAGAATTTAAAAAATTAGTTCTTGAAGTTAAAGCTATTAATTTGAAAACAGGTGAAGAGAAAATTTTTTCTAAAGATGAATGTTTGTTTGAATATCGAAATTCTTTTTTTCGTCAAAACAAAGATTGGTTAATTGTTGAGACAAAATTATTTTTTGAAAATAGAAAAAATAAAGAAGAGTTAAGAAAAATTGCTTTAGAAAAAATTAATTATCGAAAAATGAAACATCCCTTAGAATATCCTAATGCGGGAAGTATTTTTAAAAATATTCCTTTTGAAAAAGCACCAAAATTTGTTCAAGATTTAGCTTTAGAAAAAAATAAGATAAAAAATGACCCCTTCCCAGTTATTCCTACTGCTTTTTTAATTTCTGAAGCAGGACTTAAAGGAAAAAGAATCGGTGATGCACAAATCTCAGAAAAACACTCTAATTTTATTATTAATTTAGGAAGAGCAACTTTTAATGATGTTCATCAGTTAATTGACTTTACAAAAAAAATTTTAGAAGATAAGTTTGAGGTTGAACCAGAGATTGAAATCAAAATCATAAACGCGGACTTACGCGGACCATGCGCGGACTAACGTGGACAGAAATAATCTACCCGGATATCAACCGGATATGTCACCCGGATTAGAACCGGATACATCCGATAAACATCCGGGTAGTTTATCCGGTAAGTATCCGGGTAAAAATACAAAAAGTCTGCGTTTAGTCTGCGTAAGTCTGCGTGATGAAAGTTTTTCACAATTTTTCTCTTGACATTCAAAAATTTTTGAGATAAAATTAAAATGTAAATTTTATTTTGTTAACACTGCAAACTATTGCGAATCGCGAGAGTCCGTGTAAAGTTTATAGTAGTTCGCGTCTTATTGAAAATTGATTTCAATTTTGCAACGGAGGGGTTTGGTCGGCCCCTTAGAAAAAATTTTTTAGAATAAAGAGAGATGGCAAAAAAGAAAGCAGCAAAGAAAGGTGGTAAAAGATAAGCCACCACAGCCCCCGGTGATGAGCCGGGGGCATTTTTATTTTGTGAATTTCCTGTGAAAAGATTTATTTAGCCTGCTTAAAAGAGGGCTTTTTTTATTATCTAAAAATTTTTAATAAATTAAAAAATGGTTTAAATTTAGATTGAAGTGGTAAAAAGTGGTTGATTGTGGATAACTATGTGGAAATTGTGGAAAACCAATAAACCGCAGACCTACGCGGACTGAACGCAGACTTACGCGGACATAAATTATCATTTTAACTTTTAACTTTTGAATTTTGAATTTTTATCATGTTAATAGGAGAATTTCATTACAACATTGATCAGAAAGGAAGATTGATGATACCGGCAAAATTTAGGCAAAGATTTGGTCTCGAAGCAGTAGTAACAAGAGGTTTGGAGAATTGTTTGTTTGTTTTTCCTAAAGATGAGTGGGAAAAAGTGGTAGAAAAAATTTTGAAATTACCTTTAAGTCAGGCAAATTCAAGAGCTTTTGCAAGATTAATGCTTTCAGGTGCTTATGAAAGTACTATTGATAATCAAGGTCGAATATTAATTCCAGAATATTTAAGATCTTACGCTAAGCTTTTAAAAAAAGTTGTTATTGTTGGCCTTTATTCAAGAATTGAAATCTGGGATGAAAAATTGTGGGAAGAATATAGGAAAGAAAGTGAATCTCAGGCACAAGAAATTGCTGAAAGATTAAGTGATTTAGGAATTTAATGCATCAACCGGTTCTCTTAAAAGAAATTATTGAAATTTTAGAACCAAAGGAAAATGAAAATTTTGTTGATACTACATTTGGAGAAGGTGGTGTCAGTTTGGAGATAGTAAAATTTAATAGACCAGATGGAAAGATTCTTGCTTTTGAATGGGATCCGGAACTTTATAAATTAGGGGTCGAGAAAATTAAAAATCTCAAAATGGAAAAAAGAATCAAACTTGTCAATCAAAATTTCAGAAATATCAAAAGGGTTGTCAAAGAAGAAGGCTTTACCAAAATTAAAGGAGTTGTTTTTGATTTAGGAATTTCTTTGTGGCATTACAAAAAATCTAACAGAGGTTTTTCCTTTCAAAAAGATGAACCACTTGATATGAGAATCAATCCTGAAATTAAAGTGACTGCTTTTGAAATTATTAATTATTATTCTTATAAAGATTTAGTGGAAATTTTTAAAAACTATGGTGAAGAAAGAAATGCTGAAAAAATTGCTCGAACAATTATTGATCGAAGAAGAAAGAAAAAAATTGAAACTTCAAAAGAGTTAGCAGAAATTGTTGCTGAAGTTGTACCCTCAAGAAAAATTCATCCAGCGACAAAAATTTTTATGGCTTTGAGAACTTTCATTAATGGAGAGTTGGAAAATCTCGAGCAAGGCTTAAAAGATTCTTATGATATTTTAGATAAAGAAGGAAAAATTGTTGTTTTAAGTTTTCAGGGTTTGGAAGATAAAGTCATTAAGCAAGTTTTTAGACTTTTGAAAAAAGAAGGGGCTGAAGTTATTACTAAAAATGTGATTAGACCAAAGAAAGAAGAGATATTAAAAAATCCTCAAGCAAGGTCAGCAAAATTAAGAGCCATTAAAAAACCATGAGAAGAAAAAGATATAAAACATTATCACCGCCAATTAATTATTGGTTTCTGTTAAGTTTATTTTTAGCTTTAATTTTGCTTGTTTTTTCGTTTCTTTTGATTCAGGAAAGGCAATTTTTAGCTAAAATGGAGATTTATTTAAGTAAATATAAAGTAAAAATAAACGGACTTTCAAATTTTAATGCTCAAATTTTCAATAGCCATCTCTCTTTACCGACCAATCCCTCGTCTTCCTCAAAAATAATCTATATTGGGCCTGAAAGCTTTTCTTTAAGATAAAATATACCCTAACACGAAACCACACGAAAAATGAACACGAAAATACACAAAAAACAAATATGAAAACACAAGAAAAATTTTTTTCGTGTTGTTTAGTGTCTTTTTATTTTCGTGTTGTTTCGTGTCTATATAGGCTTCGATGTCCTACAACGTTTAACAAATAACTTTTTGCGATGGTTAGATTAAAAAAGATCAAAAGTAACAATCTAATCGTAATTTTTGGTTTTTTCATTATTATTTCTTTTTTCTCTCTTTTGATTTTTCAACTTTATAGATTGCAAATTGTTAAAGCTGGTTTTAATCATAATTCATTTAGTAAATTAACCAAGATCCCCCCTTTAAGAGGAAATATTTATCTTCGAGACAAAGATGGCAATTTGTTTTTAGCAGCTACGAGTTATTATCTTTATGATCTTTACTTTTATCCTCCCAAAGCAAAAAATATTGAAGAAGAAATAAAAACAATTTTTAAGAGATTAAACTACTCGGATAGAAACCAGATAAATTCACCCGGATTAGAACCGGATAAATCCGATGGTCATCCGGGTAAATTATTAAATAATAAATCCGGTAAAAATCCGGGTAATTCATTAGATAGACTCATCACTTCAGCAAAAAACTCATCTAAAAGTATTCTTTTAATCAAAAATTTGACTGATGAACAAAAGAAAGAAATTGAAAAATTAAAATATGATTCTGTTTTCTTTGAAGAAAAAATTTTTCGTCAATATCCATTGAATGATCTTTTGGGAACAGTAATTGGTTTTGTAAGATTCAATGAAGAGACAGGTCTTTTAGAAGGACAATACGGTTTAGAAAAATATTATGATGAAATTTTAAAAGGAGAAGTTGGTTATCGAAATAATTTTCAGATTATTAAAAATCCTCAAAAGGGAGCTGATATTGTTTTAAATATTGACTATTATATCCAAAGAAAAGCTAATGAGATTTTAAAATCTGCTCTTCAAGAATTTTATGCCAGCGGAGGCTTAATTATTGTCGCTGAAGTAAAGACAGGAAACGTTTTAGCAGTTGCTGAACAGCCAAATTATGATCCTAATAAATTTTCGGAGCAAAAAGATTATTCAATTTTTATTTCTCGTTTAAGTAAAAATTATGAACCAGGATCAGTAATGAAACCATTTACTTATGCAGCTGCTTTTGAAGAAAAATTAATTAAACCTGAAGATACTTATGAAGATAATGGTTATGTTGTTTTAAATGGCTGGAAGATTTTTAATTTTGATAAAAAAGGAAGGGGGGTTGTAGATTTTAAAACTGCTTTAGAACAATCTTTGAACACAGGAGCAGTTTATGTTTCTCAGCTTTTGGGCAAAACAAGATTTTTAAAATATATTGAAGCTTTTCGTTTAAACAGTAAAGCTGAAGTTGATTTCCCAATTTTAGAAGAACCAAATTTTAAAAATTTGAAAGATCCGGGAAGGGAAGTGAATTTTGGTACTGCCAGTTTTGGTCAAGGAATTGCCTTGTCTCCTTTGAATCTAGTTCAAAGTTTTAACGCTTTCAGTAATCAAGGTCAAATTTTAAAACTTAATTTTGTAAAAGAAATAGTTTATCCTGATAATTCAAAAAAAGAAATTAAGCCACAAGTTATTACTAAAGTTATGAAAAAAGAAACATTAGAGACTATTTTGCCAATTTTAGAAGGAGTAGTTGAAAATCAAGCCAAGAAAGCAAAGATTAAGGGTTTTAGAATTGCTGGTAAAACTGGTTCTGCTTTAATTCCTGCAGCTAAAGAAACACCAGAAAATCCCTCTGGTTATACTGAAAATGCCATTACTACTTTTATTGGTTTTCTTCCTGTCTCTAATCCAAAATATATTGTTTTAGTAAGATTAGATAAACCAGCGCAAGGACTTTTAGCTTTTGGAACTGCTGTGCCTACCTTTCGCAAGGTAGCCGAATTTCTAATTAATTATTATAATATCGAACCAGACAAATTTGAAGAACTTACTAAAGATATAAATAATTATAGTTTTTGAGGAATTATTGTATAATTTGTTTAATGAAAATTTTTCTTGGAGCTGATCACAGAGGATATAATCTTAAAGAATTTTTAAAAAAGAAATTAAAAGAGAATAATTTTGAATTTGAGGATTGTGGCAATTTAATTTATGATCCCAATGATGATTATCCTGATTTTGCTTTTAGGGTAGGAGAAAAAGTAAAAGAAAATCCTGAAAGTTTGGGAATTTTAATTTGCGGTTCGGGAGCAGGTGTTTGTTTTGCTGTCAATAAAATAAGAGGAATTAGAGGAAGTTTGGCGATGAATCCGGAAATGGCAAAAATGATGAAAGCAGATGATGATATTAATGTTTTATGTTTAGCAAGTGATTTTATTGAAGAAAATTTAGCCTGGAAAATTGTTAAAGCTTTTTTAGAAACAAAATTTAAAAATGAAGAAAAATATTTAAGAAGAATTAAAAAAGTTGAGGATTATGAAAACAAAAATTATTCCATCCATTAATGCACAAATATTTGAAGAAATTAAAGAAAAAATAAATTTATTAAAAGATTTAACCGATCATTTTCATTTGGATATTGCAAGTTTGGAATTTACTGGTTATCAGACTTGGCAAAATCCAGAAGATTTAACAAAAATAGAAAATGTAACTTTCGATCTTCATCTTATGCTTTCTTTAAAACCTCAAGAAATTTTAAAATGGGCAAAGGAAAATGTTAAAACTTTAATTTTGCATTTAGAAGCCAGTCAAAATCCCGACGGTCTATTGAAAATGGCTAAAAAAACAAAAAAGAAAATTTTTATAGCTTGGTCACCTGATGTTGAATTTGATTTTATCAAAAAATATTTAAAATATGTTGATGGAGTTTTAATTTTAGGAGTAAGGCCAGGAAGAGCAGGACAAAGATTTTTGGAAGAAACTTATGAAAGAATTGAAAATCTAAAATCTAACCCCGCACCAGAGTCCTATACCAGAGCAAAGCACGGTATAGGATCCAGAACAGTACTGCGTTCTGGTTCGGGACAGAGCACGGTGCAGGGCAGGCTCCAAAAAAGAAAATTAAAATTAATGATTGATGGAGGAGTGAATGAGAAAAATTTTCAGAAAATTTTGTCTTATGAGCCAGATTTTATCGTTATGGCAAGTGCTATTTATAATTCAGAAAATCCGAAAGAAAAATATCTATGGTTTTTAAGTCAAATCAAGAATTAGTTAATTATTTAAAAGAGAGAAAAGTTTTGAGAACAAAAGAAATTATTAATGCCTTTTTAAAAATTGATAGAAAAGATTTTGTTAAAAAAGAATACAAAGATCAAGCTTATCTTGATACTCCTTTACCAACTTTAATGGGGCAAACAATTTCTCAGCCTTATGTGGTTGCTTTTATGTTAGAATTGCTTGAACCTCAAAAAGGACAAAAAATTTTGGACATTGGTTTTGGTTCCGGCTGGACAACTTGTTTACTTGCTGAAATTGTAGGAGAAAATGGTAAGGTTTATGGAATTGAAATTGTGCCTGAAGTTTTTGAGTTTGGCAAAAAGAATATTGAAAAATATAATTTTCTTCAAAAAAGAATTGTCGAGATTTTTTTAATGGATGGTTCAAAAGGTTTTTCAGAAAAAGCACCATTTGATAGAATTTTGGTTAGTGCTGCTTCGAAAAAAATTCCTGAAGAAATGATTTTACAACTTAAAGATAATGGTATTTTGGTTATTCCAGATTTTGAAGGAATATGGAAAATAAAAAAAATAAATGGTAAAATTGAAAAAGAATATCATTATGGTTTTGCTTTTGTGCCATTAGTTGAAAGATGACAACATTTACTGAGCTAACAATAATTTTTGGTTTTGCTTTTCTTTCTGCTTTGATTTTTAGAATTTTAAAACAACCAATTATCATTAGTTATATTTTTGCAGGGATAATTTTGTCTCAAATTTTTCTAACTTCACCACAAACAAAACCATTGGTTGAACTTTTCAGCGATTTGGGAGTTGCTTTTCTCTTATTCATTGTTGGCCTGGAACTTAAATTGAAAACTTTAAGAGAAATAGGAGTTCCTTCTTTGATTATTGGTTTTCTTCAAGAATTTTTAACAATCTTAGCAGGCTTTTTTCTATTAAAATACTTTTTAGGTTTTTCAACCATTGTTTCTCTTTATTTAGGCATTGCTCTTTCTTTTAGTAGTACTATTATTGTTTTAAAACTTATTACTGATAAAGGAGATTTAGAAAAGCTTTATGGAAAATTGTCTGTTGGTTTTTTGTTGGTTCAAGATTTGGTTGCTATTTTAATTTTATTTTTAC
>Ga0272449_1001867_pt1 | contig 20570 bp, 20 predicted proteins | sample YNPCB0241_FD_198679 | JGI IMG/M metagenome (GOLD analysis project Ga0272449, IMG submission 198679) | Hot spring sediment microbial communities from Yellowstone National Park, WY, United States - YNP-CB-024-1 | ecosystem: Environmental > Aquatic > Thermal springs > Hot (42-90C) > Sediment... | reverse complement strand
AACAAAAGTTATCAGGATATTGAGAATCTTCATGAGCTACAGGTAAGAATACTTGATAATGCGGCAAGTTACTTAAAAAGAGGAGGACTTCTTTTTTATTCCACATGCACGCTTGGAAGAAAAGAAAATGAAGGGACAGTTTTAAAGTTTTTAGACAAACACAAAGATTTTTCATTGGTGACCCAAATAACCATTTTCCCTGATGAGTTTAAATGTGATGGATTTTATATAGCTAAACTAAGGAAAGAGGGCGAAGTATAAACAAGATGAAAAAACTTATAAAAGATTTGACGTTTGATGAGCTGAAAAAGTGGCTCGAAAATATTGGTGAAAAACCTTTTAGAGCAAGCCAGATTTTTGAGTGGCTTTACAAGAAAAATGCTACTGATGTAATGCAGTTTACAAATCTTCCCCTTGAACTTCGAAAAAAGATTGATGATGAATTTTTGATAACCTCTTTACAGATTTTAGAACATCAAAGTGATGGAGAGAGTATAAAATTTTTATTTGAACTTTGCGATAAAAATGGGATTGAAAGTGTATTTTTGCCTTATCAGTATGGGAATGCAATATGCGTCTCAACACAAGTTGGATGCAAAATGAACTGCAGGTTTTGTGCTTCTGCCATAGGCGGGTTTGTAAGAAACCTTTCGGCAGGGGAGATGGTTGACCAGATAATCAACGTAGAAAACTTTACAGGCAAAAGAATAACCAATGTCGTTCTGATGGGAAGTGGTGAGCCATTTGACAACATTGAAAATGTGTTTAAGTTTATAGAGATAATAAATTCAAAAGAGGGGAAAAACATAGGGGCGAGACATATCACCATCTCCACAGTTGGCATAGCTGAAGGAATTTATAGGCTCTGTGATTTTCCAAAACAAGTAAACCTTGCGATATCTCTCCATGCTCCGAATAATAGGCTGAGAGATAAACTTGTTCCAATGAACAAAAAATATCCTGTTGAAGACATCATGAAGGCAGTCGACTACTACATCCAAAAAACCAACAGAAGAGTCACATTTGAGTATGCCTTGATAGATGGAGTAAATGATTCTATTGAGTGCGCTGAAGAACTTGGACAGATGCTAAAGGGTAAGCTTGTACATGTAAATTTGATTCCTGTAAACCCTGTTGAAGAAAAGGGGTTTAGAAGACCTTCAAAAGAAAAAATAAAAGCATTTTTTGAAACCTTAAGATCATATCAGATTCAAGTTACAATCAGAAGAGAGCTTGGTAGTAGTATATCTGCAGCGTGTGGACAGCTGAGAAGACGGTATTTTAACATTTCAGAGAACTAGGGGATGAAGTGTGTGAAATACGTTGCACTCACAGAAAAAGGAAATATAAGAACAAACAATGAGGATTATTATCTTGTTTACACAGGGGAAGATGGACTAAATGTTTTCTTAATAGCTGATGGGATGGGTGGACATAGTGCAGGTGAAGTGGCAAGTAGCCTTGCCTGCAAGTATGTACTGGACTATATTTTATTGAATCAGAAAAGTTTAGAATATTCTTTAAAGGAGACCATAAGAAAAGCTTACAAATACGCAAACCAAAAGATTATACACCATCAGATAAAAAAACCCATTTTGTATGGAATGGGGACCACTTTAGCGGGACTATTTTGCTACAGGGATAAAATATTTATAAGCAATATTGGGGACTCAAGAGTTTACATCGTAGATAGCAACGAAATTAGACAAATTACAGAAGATCATTCTCTGGTTTATGAGATGTTCAAAGATGGAAAAATTACAAAAGAGGAAATTTACACCCATCCAAAAAGAAACATTATAACAAGAGCGGTTGGCATTGAAGAGGATCTGGAAGTTGATATTTATGAGCTGACCAGAGATGAAAGTCAGCACTACTACTTTTTGCTGTGTACAGATGGGCTTACCAACATGGTACTTGAGTCATACATACAGAAGATATTTGAGGAGAATAGTTTTGATGAAATAGGGAAGACATTGATAGAAAAAGCCCTTGAGGCAGGTGGAACTGACAATATAACCGTTATTTATCTTTTGGTATAAAGAATAAAAGACGTGGTGAGGGTGATGATGCCATATGGATGATTTTGTAATAGGTAACAGATATAAAGTGGAAGAGAAGTTAGGAAGCGGTGGAATGTCGGTTGTGTACAAAGCCAAAGATGCAATTTTAAATAGATATGTTGCCATAAAAGTTTTAAGATCCGAATTTGCAGCTGATGAGGAATTTTTGCAACGGTTCAGAACAGAGGCGCTTGCAGCTGCATCTCTTTCGCATCCTAACATTGTATCTATCTATGACGTTGGGCAACAGGATGGGATGTACTACATAGTTATGGAATATGTAAACGGCAAAACTCTGAAAGAGTTTATGAAAGAAACGGGCAGGCTCAGTCCAAAAGATGCAACAACCATTGCTATACAGGTTTTAAGAGCTTTGGATCATGCTCATAAAAAAGGCATTGTGCACAGGGATATAAAGCCACAAAACATCTTGATTGACGAAAATGGAATTGTCAAAGTAACAGATTTTGGCATTGCGCGTGCAGTTTCAACAGGTACCATAATAAATACAAATCTCACCATTGGCTCTGTCCATTATTTTTCGCCGGAACAGGCAAGAGGGGGATATGTAGACAACAGGTCTGATCTGTACTCTCTTGGAGTTGTACTTTATGAAATGGTGACGGGAGTTTTGCCGTTTGATGGTGACACTCCAATTTCCATTGCATTGAAGCATTTGCAGGAACAGCCTGTCAAACCCACACTTTACAATCCCAATATACCAAGAAGCTTGGAAGCAATAATTTTGAAAGCAATGCAAAAAGACATTCTGCTGAGATACCAGTCTGCTGGCGAGATGATTCAAGATTTGAAAAATTCACTTGTTGAACCAGAGGGTGATTTTGTCAAGATAGAATCTCATGAAAATGTTCCCACAAAACAGTTTCAGTTTGACCAGATAAAATCAGGTGATACTGCTTTGAACGAAAAGAAACAGCTAAAAGAAAAAAGAAAAGATTGGATTTATGTGGTAGCAGGAATTTTAACTGCCCTTATTATTGTTGCAATAGGCTGGCTTATATTTTATAATGCTATTGGGAAAAGTCTGACTTATCAAGAAAATGACATAACAATGCCAGATCTTGTTGGTTTTTCGATTGATGATGCAAAAGCTAAGCTTGACGAGCTGGGGCTCAAATATACAGTTGAAGAGCAAAACGATCAGGCTGAAAAAGGTACAGTGATTAATCAAGACCCTGCAGCGGGTATCAAAGTAAAAAAGGACACTACTGTGAAACTTACGGTAAGCAAAGGACCAGAGATGATCAAAGTGCCTGATGTGGTTGGACTCAATATCAAGGATGCTCAAATAGAGCTTGATAACAGTGGTTTGAGCGCTGATATAAAGAGAGATTATTCTGACAAGCCGGTGGATACGGTTATTGAACAGCAGCCTTCTGCAAACCAGCTCATAGAAAAAAACGGTACTGTGATTTTGACTGTAAGCTTAGGTCCAAAAATAGAAAAAGTAGCAGTTCCAGACGTTACAGGAATGAATGTAGTTGATGCCAAGGATGTTTTACAAAAAAATGGACTTAACGTCGGGAACATAACTTATAAAGAGGTTACAGACAGAGAGTCTGATATTGTTATCAGCCAATCACCATCTTACGGACAGCAGGTTGTAAAAGGAAGCAATGTGGATTTGATAGTGACCAAAAAAGTTGAGCCAAAAAGTACCACTAAGATAATTATAAAAACAGTAATTTTACCTTCTGGTTTAGAAGAAGCAAATGTTAAAATAGTGGTTGTCTCAAATAGTAATGAGAGCATTGTATTTGATAGGATAGTGAAAAAGGAAGAAACTCCTTTGCAAGTAAAAATTCCTATTACTGGACCATCTACAATCAGAATGTATATAAATGACCAATTATCAACAGAGGAGACGGTGGAGTAGCTATGCAAATAAATGGGGTGATTGGGAAGCTAATTGCTGGATTTTATTATGTCTATGACCATGAAGGAAATGTATATGAATGCAGAGCACGAGGAGTTTTTAGGAAGGATGACATAGTTCCGCTTGTGGGTGACAATGTTGTTATTGTAGAGAAAAGCAAGGGTGCATATGTTATAGATAAGATCTTACCACGAAAAAATCAGCTTGTTCGTCCACCAATTGCAAATGTAGACATTGCCATTGTGGTAGTAGCGTCAGTGTCGCCTGAAGTATCTTTAATTGCCCTGGATAAACTTTTAGTAAATGTGTTAAAAGAAAAAGTAAAGCCTGTAATTTGTGTAAATAAAATTGATTTAGATGGTGGGAAAACATTTGAGATGATAAAATCCCAATACACTGTGTTTGATGTGATAGGTGTGTCTGCAAAGACTGGAGAAGGTATTCATGAGCTCAAAGATTACATCCAAGGAAGAATCTCAGTTTTTGCTGGGCAATCTGGTGTGGGGAAAAGTTCTATACTAAACTGTTTAATTCCAGGAGCTAATTTAAAAGTTGGTGAAATCTCTAAAAAGATTGAGAGGGGAAGACACACAACAAGGGTAGTAGAACTTTTACGTGCAGGGGATGATACCTACATTGCAGACACACCAGGTTTCAGTTCAATTGAGATAATGGGACTTCTAAGACATGAACTCAAATATTATTATCCAGAGTTTTATGAATATGAAGGGTGTAAGTTTCCAGGATGCAACCATATATTTGAACCTGACTGTATGGTGAAAGCTGCTGTGACTGAGAAAAAAATAAATTTTGAAAGGTATGAGAGGTACAAACAGATATTTATCCAACTTCCTGCACAAAAAGAGTACAGTTAAAGGAGAGGATTAAAAGTTGCCAATAAAGATTGCACCGTCCATTTTATCTTCTGATTTTGCAGACCTTAAAAGCGAACTTAAAAAACTCGAAGTGGCTGGAGCCGATTTGGTTCATATAGACGTCATGGACGGAAATTTTGTGGACAATATAACAATTGGTGCACCAGTTGTAAGTAGCTTAAGGAAAAACTCCAAACTTTTTTTTGATGTACATCTAATGGTTATACATCCCGAAAAACATATCGAAAGGTTTGTCCAAAGCGGGGCTGATAATATTACCGTCCACGCAGAGGCAACCTACCACTTGGATGCCCTTATCAACAGGATAAAAAGTTTTGGCAAAAAAGCAAGTGTTGCACTAAATCCTGCAACGCCTGTATACATGATAGAGAATGTACTTGGTATTGTTGACATGGTTTTAATTATGACTGTAAACCCTGGGTATGGAGGGCAGAAGTTTATACCATATACTCTAAAAAAGATTGAAATGTTGGCAAACCTTAGAGAAAAGGAAGGACTTTCGTTTGAGATAGAAGTTGACGGTGGTATTAACGAGGAGACAATTGTTGATTGTGTCAATGCAGGGGCAAACGTGATAGTTGCTGGTTCATATGTATTTGACAGTGGTGATGTCTCAAAATCTATTGAAATTTTGAGAAGTAAAATTCAGAGTTTGAGGTAATAATTTTTGCGCTTCTTGTTAAAATAAAATTAAGGTGGTATAATATTTATAATCAGAGGTGCTGACATAAAGTAAATTAGCATGAGAGTGGGTATCCCCCACTCTTTAATATTGTTTATGGAGTTTTCATAGGGAAAAAGCTTTAATCGAAGGGAAGGGTATACTGATGTCAAAAATAACAAAGAAAGTGGAGGAACTTGTAAAACCTATATTAGAAAGGTATGGCTTTGATTTGGTAGATATTGAATTTAAAAAGGAAGGAAAAAGTCATTTTTTGAGAGTGTATATAGACAAACCCGGCGGAATTACAATAGATGACTGTCAGCTTGTTAGTGAAGAACTTTCTGATAAATTGGATATTGCTGATCCTATTCCTTTTAGCTATTATTTAGAGGTCTCATCGCCAGGTGTGGACAGACCTCTTGTTACTGATAGAGATTTTATAAGAAACAAAGGAAGAGTTGTGGATGTGTTTTTGAAACAGCCTTTTTTAAACCGCACAAAATTCACAGGAGAGCTTGTGGAGAAGAATGAGAAGTCCTTAGTTTTGATTGTGGATAAGGAAAAGATAGATATACCTGTTGAAAATGTAAAGAAGGTAAAACTTGCGATAAGATTTTAACTATGGGATGAAGGGGGATTTCAAAAAAATGCCAAAAAAAGAACAAACTCTTGACTTTCAGGAGTTATTTTCGGCAATTGATGAGCTTGAGAGAGAATATAAGATAGAAAGGGATTATATATACTCAGTTTTAGAATCAGCTCTTCTGACTGCTTATAAGCAGGTGAAAGGAATAAAGGACAAAAATCTTTCCAATGTTAAGGTTTCTATCGAACCAGAAAAAGGAAGTGTTAAAATTTATGAGTACAGAAAAGTGGTTGAAAATGTTAAAGACAGAAAAAGTGAAATTTCTCTTGAAGATGCACAAAAAATTGATAAGCGATATAAAGTTGGGGATATTGTAGTGATAGAGGTTCCAATTTCACAGTTTAGTAGAAAAGCGGCAATGACAGTCAGACAGACAGTTATTGGGAAGATTCGAGAAAAAAGAAGAAGTATTATCTTTGAAGATTACTCTTCAAAAGTTGATAATATTGTAACGGGTATTATCCAGAGGATTGACAAGAAAAACGTTATTGTAGAGATTGAGGGTGGAAAAGTTGAAGCAATTCTTCCCATGGAAGAACAGATACCTGGTGAAGAATATAAACCAGGGGTAATGATGAAATTTTATATTACTGAGGTTAAAATTCCACCCAAAGAAAAAGAGCCCATTGTTTATCTTTCAAGAACCCATCCAAATTTGATAAAAAGACTTATGGAGAATGAGGTACCTGAGATACAAGAGGGTATAATTGAAATAAAGGCAATTGCGAGAGAGGCAGGTTCAAGGTCAAAGGTGGCAGTTTATTCTAATAGTTTAAAGGTTGACCCTGTTGGAGCTTGTATAGGTGAAAAGGGTATACGAATCCAGAATGTACTAAAGCATTTGAATGGTGAGAAGATTGATATTGTAAAATGGAGCAGTGACATTGGCGAGTTTATAAAAAATGCTCTCAGTCCTGCGGAGGTTGTGCATATTGATTTGAATCTAATTGAAAAAAAAGCGTTTGTCCTTGTTCCAAATAGCCAATTGTCTCTTGCTATTGGCAAGGGGGGACAGAACGCTCGGCTTGCAGCAAAACTGACTGGCTGGAAGATAGATATTAAGGGTAAATGATTGATTGGGGTGAAAAGGTGCAAGAGTATATTCCGCATAGAAAATGTGTCGGATGTATGAGCATAAAGTCGAAAAAAGAGCTTTTGCGAATAGTCAAAACAAATGAGGGGATTTTTATTGATCCAAAACAGAAGATGCAAGGGAGAGGAGCATATATTTGTAAAGATTTAGAGTGTTTAAAACTTGCTATAAAGAAAAAGGGGTTAGAAAGGTCGCTGAAGATTAATATTCCAAAAAGCTTCTATGAGGAACTTGAGAGATTTTTGAAAGATGGGCAATAAAAAGCTTTTATGCGGAGGTGTGGGAATGTCTAATAAGCTTAGAATATATGAATTTGCGAAGTTATTGGACATGCAAAATAAAGATTTGATGGATGTACTTAACAAGTTGAATATTGAGCATAAGAATCATATGAGTGCTCTTGAAGAAAATGATATAAATCTTGTGCTGGAATATATTTTACAAGAGAAGGACAAACAGCAAACAGATAGAAAAACAGAAAGAAGATCTATTTCAAAGGAGCCACAGGTGCAAGAAAAGAGGCAAAAACCAGAAGACAGAAAACCAAGAAGGTTTGACGAAAAGCCTCGTCATGAAAGAAAGCCAGAAGGGAAAGAACAAGGAAAACAACAAAGGCCAGTAAAGCAGCCAATTGCTAAGGTCGAGAGTGTAAAAAGAGAAACTGATGAAGGTGGTAGAAAAATTACAGATGTTGTTCTTCAGCAGGAAGTAGAGAAAAAACAGATTTCAAAACCAAAGTACGAGGTTGCAAAGGAGCAGAAAATAGAAAAGAAGTTTCAGGATAAGTCTCAGGCAAAACAAAAACAAGAAAAAGCTCCAAAACACAGAAAACAAGTTTTTGCTGTTGAGGAAGAACATCATGATGTGCTATTGGACAGAGAAGAGCTTGAAAAAGTTGACAGAGAAGTAGAAGATACCCTTTTAGAAGAAGAATACTTGCAAGAAAAGCATATCAGACGCGGTAGAAAAGAAAAATTAAAGAAGAAGTCGAAAGAGCAAAAAGAGGTTTTGAAACTCCAGACAAAGACTTCTCAGGAGAAGAAAGAGGAAGTAATAAAGATTCCAGATAAGATTGTAGTTGGGGAATTTGCAAATTTGATAGGAAAACCTGCAGCAGAGATTATTAAAAAGCTAATAATGCTTGGCATAATGGCAAATATCAATCAGGAAATAGACTTTGATGTTGCATCTTTAATAGCAGAAGATTATGGATTTAAAGTTGAAAAGGAGATTATAAAAACTGAGGAAGAGATTCTTTTGGAAGACCAGGAAGATCCACCAGAAAGCCTTGTACCAAGACCACCTGTTGTTGTTGTGATGGGTCATGTTGACCATGGAAAGACATCCTTACTTGATGCTATAAGAAAAACTAACGTAACTGAAAAAGAAGCGGGTGGAATTACACAGCATATAGGTGCATCTGTTGTTGAGATAAATGGCAGAAAGATAACTTTTTTAGACACCCCTGGACATGAAGCGTTTACTGCAATGAGAGCAAGAGGTGCTCAGGTTACTGATATAGCAGTACTTGTTGTTGCTGCTGATGATGGTGTTATGCCACAGACGGTAGAAGCTATCAACCACGCAAAAGCAGCAAATGTTACCATCATAGTTGCAATCAACAAAATCGATAAGCCAGAAGCAAATCCAGAAAGGGTTAAACAGCAGTTATCAGAATATGGACTTATTCCAGAGGAGTGGGGTGGAGATACAGTTTTTGTAAATGTCTCTGCAAAGAAAAAGATAGGTATTGACCATCTGCTTGAAATGATTTTGCTTGTTGCAGACCTTATGGAGCTCAAAGCAAATCCGAACAGACCTGCTCGCGGCAGAGTAATTGAAGCGAAACTTGATAAAGGGAGAGGACCTGTTGCAACAGTTTTGATTCAAAAAGGAACATTAAAAGTAGGGGATTATGTTGTTGTTGGGAACACATGGGGCAGAATTAGGGCAATGATAGATGACAAGGGTCAGAGGATAAAGGAAGCAGGACCTTCCATGCCTGTTGAAATTTTGGGGCTTGAAGATGTACCTGTTGCAGGTGACGAGCTTGTATGTGTAAAAGATGAAAAAACAGCAAAAACAGTTGCCCAGATTAGACAGGAAAAGCTCAAAGAAGAGAAGATGCAAAGTACAAAGATATCTCTTGATGAACTTTTTGAGAGAATTCAAAAAGGTCAGTTGAAAGAACTAAGGGTTATAATAAAAGCTGATGTTCAAGGGTCGGTGGAAGCGTTAAAATCTGCTGTTGAAAGACTTTCAAACGACAAGGTCACTGTCAAGGTTATACATGCTGCGGTTGGTGCAATTACTGAATCTGATGTTACTTTGGCTTCTGCATCAGATGCTATAATAATAGGCTTTAATGTCAGACCGGAAGTTGGTGCAATGTCACTTGCTGAAAAAGAAAAGGTTGATGTGAGGATGTACAGAATCATCTATGATGTAATAAATGATATTGAAGCTGCTATGAAAGGGTTGCTTGAACCTGTTTATAAAGAAGTGGTAATAGGACATGCAGAAATAAGGCAAATATTCAAATCATCTACAGTTGGTACAATTGCAGGATGTTATGTTTTAGATGGCAAGATAACAAGGACAGCAAATGCGCGAATTATTCGTGACGGTGTTGTTGTATATGAAGGGAAACTTGCGTCGCTCAAGCGTTTTAAAGATGATGTCAGAGAAGTTGCAGCCGGATATGAATGTGGTATGACCTTTGAAAAGTTTAACGATATAAAAGAAGGGGATATTGTGGAAGCATATGAGATGCAGAAAGTAGAAAACTAAATTTATAAAAGAGGTGAGGGGGACAGTATGCAGTTTGAGAGGTCAGATAGGGTCTCTGAGGAAATAAAAAAGGAACTGAGTGATATAATTCAACATGAGCTCAAAGATCCTCGCCTTTGTGCAGAGCTTATAAGCGTTGTAAAGGTGAATATGAGCAAGGATTTGAGACATGCAAAGGTTTATGTTAGCATATTTGACAAAGACAAAGAAAAGGTTGAAAGTACAATGAAAGCGTTAGAAAATGCAAAGCCTTATATTCGAAGGGAAATATCAAGGAGAATAAGCTTGAGATTTACTCCAGAGATAACATTTGAACTGGACGACTCGATTGAGTATGGAGCACGAATCTCCCAGATTTTGAATCAGCTGAATATTTCAAAAGAAGATGAAAATATTGAGGAAAGTGAAGGTGAAGAAGAAAATTGATAGAAAATAAAATTATTCAGCAGCTTTTGAAATCAGATTCGATTGCTATTGTCTCGCACGAGAATCCTGATGGGGATTGCATTGGTTCTATGCTTGCACTTTATATTGCACTTAAAAGAAAAGGTAAAGATGCAAGAATGTTCTTGAAAAATAATGTTCCAAAGAATTTGAGGTTTTTACCTGCAGCAGAAAAAATAGAGGTGGTAGACAGAATTGACGAAAAATTTGATGTTCTTGTTCTTCTTGATACAGGCGAACTTGAAAGGACAGGGATTGAAAACATTGAAAATTGTTATTCAAAGCTAATAAACATAGACCACCATGTTACAAGCGAAGGAATAGGCGATTTGTTTTATATAAATTCTTCCTCTGCTGCAACAGGTGAGATTATATACCAGATTGTCAAACTGATGGGCATTGACAATGACAAGGAAATTGCAACTTGTCTTTACACAAGTGTTTTTACTGACACAGGAGGATTTAAATATTCAAATACTACTTCAATAACCCATCAGATTGCAGGTGATTTAATAAATACTTGAATTGATTTTGTGTATATTATCAACAAGGTATTTGATGAGATGAGCCTTTCAAAGTTCAATCTTTTAAAAGATGTTTTACAGACGTTAGAACTTTTTGAGAAAAACAAGATTGCCTTTTTAACAGTAACAAGAGAGATGCTAATTAAAAATGGTGCTTCACGAGATGAGACGGAAAATCTCATAAATTTTGCAAGAAACATCGAAGATGTTGAAGTAGCTGCAATATTTATTGAAGAAGAAGACAAAATAAAAGTAAGCCTGAGATCGAAATACTATATTGACTGTGCCCAGGTTGCCAAGGAATTTGGCGGAGGTGGGCATCTCAGAGCAGCTGGTTTTACAAGTAGAAATGTTTCTTTAGATGCTTTAAAGGAAGACCTGATAAAAAGATTGAAAAGTGATCTGAGATGAATGGAGTTTTACTTGTTGACAAGCCAGTGGGAATTACCTCACATGATGTTGTTGAATTTGTCAGAAAAGTGTTCAACGTGAAAGCTGGGCATGCAGGAACGCTCGACCCGTTTGCAACAGGGCTTTTGGTCATTTTGATTGGGGGGGCTACAAAGCTTTCTTCTTTCTTTACCAGTCAGGAAAAAACATATATAGCAACAATGCAGTTTGGTATAAGAACCGACACACTTGATATAACTGGTAAAATCAAAGAAAAGAATATGATAATTGTTGAACAAAAAGAGATAGAAGAATGCTTTAAAATTTTAAAAGGAGAAATCGAACTTAATGTTCCAATTTTTTCTGCCAAAAAACTCAATGGTAGAAAACTCTACGAGTATGCACGAAAAGGAATAAATATTGAAATTCCAAAGGTGAAGAGTATCATATATAATATAGAGATAATAAGCTTTTCCTATCCGTATCTTAAATTTAAAGTTCAGTGCAGCCATGGAACGTATATAAGAAGTTTGGCAGAAAAAATCGCAGAAAATCTTTCGACGGTAGGTCTGCTTTCTGAGCTAAGAAGGATAAGAAGCGGTTTTTTTGATTTGAAAGATGCAGTTACTTTGAGCGATATCAGGGCAGAAAGTATAATTCCTGTATGTAGGTTATTTAAAAATGAGATAAAAGTAGGTAGAAAAACATATAAGAAAATTTTAAATGGGAATCCACTCGTAAACCAGGACATAGAAGATATTATAGATATAGATACTGCATTTGCAGACTTTTATAAAATTTGTGTTGATGAGGCTGTCTTTATCTACAAAAGAGAAAAGGATGTATTCAAATATGTTTTAAAGGTGGAAACTACAGATGAATGTTTATGAAATGGTGGCGAAAAGGGGAGATACCCCGGCTGTTGCGCTTGGTTTTTTTGACGGCTTTCATATAGGTCATAAAAAGTTGTTTGAGGTTTTAGATGCAAATGCCAGGGGTAGAAAAAAAGTTGTTTTTACTTTTAAAAATCATCCTGACAACCTTCTTGGCTTTAATATAAAGTATATACTTACAAATGAGGAAAGATTAGAATTTTTCAGAAATTATGGCATAGATGATGTGTATTTTATAGAATTTAATAAAAAGATAATGCAGATGGATAAAGATAGGTTTATTGAGGAAATTCTAATTGATAAGTTAAATGTATCAGTGGTAGTTGTAGGGTATGACTTTACGTTCGGATACATGGCAGAGGGTGATAGCAAGTATCTGTGTGAAAAACTTCACCAGTTTGGTCGAAAGTGTATAGTGATTGACCCGGTGATGTACCAAGAGCACATTGTGAGCAGCACGCTAATTCGAAGGTTAATACTTGAGGGGAACATAAAACTTGCAAATTGTATGCTTGGCTTTAACTTTTTTATTAATGGTACTGTTAAAAGAGGTAACAGGTTGGGGAAAAAGATAGGGTTTCCAACCATTAATATAAAATTTGATAAAGAAAAGATTGTACCAAGGAAAGGTGTATATATTACAAATACAATTATCGACGATAAGAGGTATCTTTCTATAACTAATGTAGGGACAAATCCTACTGTTTCAGCATCAGAGAATATAAAAATAGAGACACATATATTGGGTGTTGATAAGAACATGTATGGCAAGCGAGTTAAAATAGAATTTATCGATTTTGTGCGTGAAGAGAAAAAATTTTCAAATATAGATGAACTTAAAAATCAAATAGCGAAAGATGTTGAATATGTAAAAACTTTATTTTGCAAAGCAAATATATAGACATAAGCAAAGATTTTTGCTACAATATGCTATGTGCTAACCTGAGTCATTGTCAGAGGATGCTCCCAGCCTTTGACAAAGATTCAGGCATTTTTAGAGAAAAGGGAGGTGTAAAAAGATGCTCACAAAACAGCAGAAAGAAGAAATCATCAAAAAGTATCAACTTCATGAATCTGATACGGGCTCACCAGAAGTCCAGATTGCACTTTTAACCGAAAGAATTAACAGACTCAACGAACACCTTCAGATTCACAAAAAGGATTTCCATTCAAGAAGAGGTCTTTTAAAGATGGTAGGGCAGAGAAGAAAACTTCTTAATTACCTTAAGGAGTATGACATCAACAGATATCGTGAGCTTATAGAAAAATTAGGACTGAGAAAATAAATGACAGAAAAGTGGAGCGGTATTATTCCGCTCCATTATTTTAGAAAGAGGTGGTAGGGATTGGAGAGTAAAATTTACAAAATGGAACTTGCGGGAAGAGAGCTCAGCTTTGAGATTGGGAAATATGCTCTTTTGGCAAACGGGGCTGTGCTTGCAAGATATGGTGACACAGCTGTGCTTGTCACTGCATGTGCTTCTGAAAAGCCCAGAGAAGGTGTAAACTTTTTCCCGCTTACAGTTGACTATGAGGAAAGGTTGTACTCGGTTGGGAAAATTCCGGGCGGATTTATAAAGAGAGAAGGCAAACCGTCAGAAAAAGCAATTCTTTCTGCAAGGCTGATAGACAGACCTATAAGACCGCTTTTCCCAAAAGATTTTTATCATGATGTCTCTGTTATAGCCACAGTACTGTCGGTTGACCCTGACAATCCACCGGATGTTCTTGCAATGCTTGGTTCATCTGTTGCACTGTCAATCTCTGATATACCATTTGAAGGGCCAACTGGTTCTGTGCTTGTTGGGTATGTGGATGGAAAGATTGTTATAAACCCTACGGCTAAAGAAAGAGAAGTGAGCAAGCTTCATCTTGTTGTGTCAGGGACAAAAGACAGAGTGATGATGATAGAAGCTGGTGCGAAAGAAGTTCCTGAGGACATTATGATTGAGGCTATATTGATAGCACAGGAAGAGATCAAAAAGATTGTTGAGTTTATTGAGGAAATAGTAAAAGAAGTTGGTAAACCTAAAATGGAGTATCAAAAGAGGGTTGTACCAGAGGAGATAAAACAAAAGGTACGTGAGATTGCATATGACAAGGTTTATCAGTATGTGCAGATACCTGACAAGGTTGAAAGGGATAAGAAGCTTGATGAACTTAAAGAAGAAGTGTTCAAAGCTTTCGAAGGTGAAACAGAAGAAACTCTTTTACTTGTGGATGATGCGCTTTATAACCTTGAAAAAGAGATTGTAAGAAAAATGATTGCAGATGAAGGGAAACGCCCTGATGGTAGAAAGTTTGACGAAATAAGACCGCTGTATGCTGAGGTTGGTATTTTGCCAAGAACTCATGGTTCTGCTCTCTTCAAAAGAGGTTACACTCAAGTTTTGACAGTTGCTACTCTTGGGACAAAAGGTGAGATGCAATTTTTAGACGGTCTTGAAGAAGAAGAGGCAAAAAGGTATATGCATCATTATAACTTCCCACCATTCTCTACAGGTGAATCGAAACCTGTAAGAGGTCCAGGAAGAAGAGAAATTGGACATGGTGCACTGGCTGAAAGGGCACTTGAACCTGTTATTCCTTCAGAGGATGAATTTCCTTATACAATTCGACTTGTATCTGAGGTTTTGACATCTAACGGTTCAACATCACAGGCAAGTGTATGCGGCAGTACTCTTGCTCTTATGGATGCTGGTGTGCCAATTAAAGCGCCTGTTGCAGGAATTTCTATCGGCCTTATTACAAAAGACGACGGCAGTTTTATTTTACTTACTGACATTCAAGGTATAGAAGACTTCTTTGGAGATATGGACTTTAAGGTAGCAGGGACCCGAGAAGGTATTACTGCAATTCAGCTTGACATAAAAATCCATGGACTTACAAGAGAAATTATCGAAAAGGCACTCTATCAGGCAAAAGAAGCAAGACTTAAAATTTTAGATTTTATGCAAACTGTAATTGACAAGCCAAGAAGCGAGCTTTCCCCTTATGCTCCAAAGATATTCAAAACTACAGTTGATCCTGAAAAGATTCGAGACATAATTGGACCTGGTGGAAAGATGATAAATAAAATCATCGCAGAGACAAACGTAAAGATTGATATAGAACCTGATGGAAGAATATTTGTTGCGGCACCTGATGATATTTCTGGTAACAGGGCAATTAGCATGATTGAGGGAATTGGTCGTGAGATTGAGGTGGGGCAGTTTTTCCTTGGCAAGGTAACAAGAACTGCATCTTATGGAGCATTTGTTGAAATATATCCTGGCAAGGAAGGACTTGTCCATATATCTCAATTAGATGAGAGAAGATTAAAGTCTGTAGACGAAGTTGTAAAAGTTGGAGATTTGGTGCTTGTAAAAGTAATAGGGATTGACAAACTTGGCAGACTTTCACTTTCACGAAAAGAAGCACTGAATGTCACATACTCAAGAAAAGCAAAATAAAAGAAAGCATAAACCATTTGCAAGTGGCTTATGCTTTCTTTTATTTTAACTTTACTTTTTTGTTAAGGGCTGAGAATACCCAATTAAATGATGTTACAAGCATTATTGCCACTGCAATTGAACCTGCAATCAGCAGGGTTTGCATACCTGTTTTGATAGCAAGTTCAAACTGACTTTTGAGAAGTGCTGTCATTGTATTATACATGCCAGCTCCTGGCACAAGTGGTATCAATCCCGGGATAAGAAAAATTGGCACAGGATTTTTGAGAGATCTTGCAAATATTTCTGACAGTACATTTATAGCAAGTGCTGCAAAGAAAACTGATAAAATTTGTGTAAATCCAAATCGTAACAATAATATATTGACAAACCAGCCACACATTCCATTTATTCCGCAATATAACAAACTTTTACTTGGGGAATTTGTAAGGATGGCAAAAGAAAAACTTACAATGAATGCTGAAATTAATTGAAACACTAAACTTCTTTCCAACATTTTTCCTCCTTTTAAGATTTATCTAAAAAGACTGAGTGCAATACCGGCTCCTGTTGCAATGAACACAGCTATTAAAAAAGCTTCAATTCCTCTTGCAACCCCGGATAAAAGGTCACCTGCAATAGTGTCTCTTATTGCATTGGTAATTGCAACACCTGGTGTCATTATCATTACAGAACCGATGATTATTTTATCTAAATGAACACCAATATTGAGGTTTACTGTGATGATAGCTATCAAAGCAGTTATAGCTCCTCCAATGATGTAAGAGATAAAATAAGAAAAGTTTTTGAAGTTCATAAAATTCAAAATGGTTTGAGTGACAAAACCTACAAAAAATGCTGAGAATGCATCTTTTAAATTTCCTCCAAACAAAATTGTGGAAAAACAACAAACAAGTGCTGCTGCAAATGGTAGCAAGTAGAAAGAATATCCTTTTTTATTTTTGATATTGTTTAAGATTTCAATTGCTTGTTCATAAGTATATTCATGGGTTTGAAAATCGCGGGAGAACTGATTTACAAGAGAGATTTTATTAAGATCAATTGTTCTATTTTTTATTCTTTTTGAGACAGTAACAAGATTATTGTTTTCATCTGCAACTGTTGCAACAATTACTGTTGGAATTACAAAACTTTCAGCAAACTTTAATTTTCCTTTTGAGCATATCCGAACCATTGTGTCTTCCACTCTGTGCGTTTCAGCACCGTTTGTGAGCATTATCTCACCTGCTAAGAGCGCAATTTCTACAAGCTGCTTTGAGTTCATCATTTCAGAAATATATCCTCCATCCTCTTGATTTTTTACAGTAAGATTATATAGTATTTGTGCTTATGTGTGAACATTAAACTTTGTGCACAAATATGTTCAAAAGGTTGACTTTTAAAATTGGACTAAAATATAATATACACAAAGAAAAAATTGATGTATAATCATAAAGTATGAACGTTCGAGTATTTTTACAATAAAACATTCGGAAAGGGAGATGAAGATGTACTTTTACAATTTAGTAAAAGACACAGACCCAGAAATAGCTGAGGCAATAAAGAGCGAGCTTAAAAGACAGCAGAATAAAATTGAGCTTATAGCATCTGAGAACTTTATATCAATTGCAGTAATGGCAGCAATGGGTTCACCTTTGACAAATAAATATGCAGAAGGATATCCAGGAAAAAGATATTATGGTGGATGCGAATATATTGATGTTGTTGAATCTATAGCAATTGAGAGAGCTAAAAAGCTGTTTGGAGCTGAACACGCGAATGTTCAGCCACATTCAGGTGCGCAGGCGAACATGGCTGTATATTTTGCAGTATTGAATCCAGGTGATACCATTCTTGGGATGAATCTTTCGCATGGTGGACATCTGACTCATGGTAGCCCTGTGAATTTTTCAGGAAAGCTTTACAATATTGTTTCATATGGGGTTGACCCTGAAACAGAGACAATTAATTATGATGAAGTTTTAAGACTTGCAAAGGAGCACAGACCAAAACTTATCTTAGCAGGAGCATCAGCGTATCCCAGGGTGATTGACTTTAAAAAGTTCAGAGAGATAGCTGATGAAGTGGGAGCATATTTGATGGTAGATATGGCTCATATTGCTGGGCTTGTTGCTGCAGGGCTTCATCCATCACCTGTTGAATATGCCGATTTTGTTACAACCACAACACATAAAACGCTTAGAGGTCCTCGTGGAGGTCTTATTCTTTGCAAAGAAAAATATGCAAAACTGATTGATAAGACCATTTTCCCTGGTATTCAAGGTGGTCCTCTTGAACATGTAATAGCTGCAAAAGCTGTTGCTCTCAAAGAGGCGATGACAGAAGAGTTCAAAAATTACCAGGTTCAAATATTGAAAAATGCAAAGGCTCTGAGCACAAGACTCATCGAAAGAGGATTCAGGCTTGTGAGCGGTGGTACAGATAATCATTTAATGCTGGTAGACTTGAGAAATAAAGGCATCACAGGGAAAGATGCTGAAAAGATATTAGATGAGCACAATATAACCTGTAACAAAAACGCAATTCCTTTTGATACTCAAAGTCCAATGATAACAAGCGGGATAAGACTTGGAACACCGGCTGTGACAACCCGAGGGTTTAAAGAAGAAGATATGATTGAAGTGGCAGATATCATCCATGATGCTTTGACAAATTCTGATACCAAAGAGAATATTTTGAACAGGGTGAAAGCTCTTTGCGAAAAACATCCTTTGTATAAAGAATTTGATGAACAAGCTTAAGGTGAATTAAAATGGACTTTTTCCAATATCTTGGTGAAAAAAGGTTGAAAAAAGAATCACCTCTTGCTTATAAACTCAGACCAAAATATCTTGAGGAGATTGTGGGACAAGAACATATTTTGAGCCCGGGCAAACCTCTTTATAACTTAATTAAAAACGATAGGCTTACTTCAATAATTCTCTATGGGCCGCCTGGGACTGGGAAAACTACAATTGCGCATGTGATTGCTAATGCTACAGGCAAGACTTTCAAAACCATAAATGCTACAATTGCAGGTGTAAACGATATAAAGAAGATTATAGAAGAAGCCAAAATTGAGTTTTCTCAAACAGGTAAAAAGACCATTCTTTTTATTGACGAGATACACAGGTTTAACAAACTTCAGCAGGATGCGCTTTTGCCTTCTGTGGAAGAAGGAATAATAATCTTAATTGGGGCAACAACTGAAAATCCCTTTTATGAAGTCAATAAAGCGCTTGTATCAAGGTCTTTAGTATTCGAACTTTTTCCACTTAAGGAGGAAGATATATTAAAGATCATTGAAAGAGCAATTTCGGATAAAGAGAATGGACTTGGTGAACTGAATATCCAAATAGAAGAAGAGGCCAAAAGGCTTATAGCAAAGCTCTCAGGTGGAGATGCAAGAGTTGCTTTGAACATCTTAGAGGCTGTAGTGTATTCTTCTTCCGCTCAAGATGATGGCAAGATTTATATTTCTCAGAAATCTGTTATAAATCTTTCAAGTAGAAAAACTGCTAATTATGATGCAACGGGGGATATGCACTATGATACCATTTCTGCCTTTATAAAAAGTGTAAGAGGGTCTGACCCGGACGCAGCACTGTTTTACTTGGCAAAGATGCTTGACAGTGGAGAGGACATAAAATTTATCGCAAGAAGACTTATAATATTGGCAGCAGAAGACATTGGTTTGGCAGATCCGATGGCACTCACAATGGCAGTTTCTGCAGCAATGGCATGTGAATTTGTGGGAATGCCTGAAGCAAGAATTATTTTGTCTGAGGCGACGATCTATCTTGCATGTGCTCCAAAAAGCAACTCTGCATATTTGGCCATTGAAAAAGCCTTGGAAGATGCTAAAAATGTGAGTATAAAAAGTATTCCTATGCACCTTAGAATGGCAACACATGGAGAAGAAAAGCTCGGACATGGCATTGGGTACTTGTACCCTCATGACTATAAAAATCACTGGGTTTCTCAACAATATCTACCTGATGAACTTATTGGTAAAAAGTACTATTATCCAACTGAGATGGGAAAAGAAAAGCTTATAGCTGAATATATTAAAAAGTTGAAAGAGCAACTTGATAGTTGAGGGAAAAATAAAATTTGCGATTACAAAAAGAGCGTGAGAGGAGAAAATAAAAAATGGATGTAAAAACGCTTGCACTGCAGCTTCACAGACAACACAGAGGAAAGATTGCCCTCAAAAGCAAAGTTAGTGTAGATAATCAGCACGACCTCAGTATATACTATACACCTGGTGTTGCAGAACCTTGCAGAGAAATTGCAAAGGATAGGTCTTTAGTGTATGAGTATACTTCTAAATTTAACTGGGTTGCAGTGGTAACAAATGGTACAGCTGTTTTGGGTTTGGGAGACATTGGTGTGGATGCCTCTTTGCCTGTTATGGAAGGCAAGGCAATTTTGTTTAAACAGTTTGGCGGAGTTGATGCATTCCCTATATGCATAGCTTCAAAGGATATTGATGAGATTGTAAAGACGGTAAAGCTTATTGAAACATCCTTTGGAGGGATAAACTTAGAAGATATAGGTGCGCCGGCATGTTTTGAGATTGAAGAAAGACTTATAGAAAACCTTGATATTCCCGTATTTCATGATGATCAGCACGGAACTGCTGTAGTGGTATTAGCTGCTCTGATAAATTCTCTTAAAATTGTTGGGAAAAAAATATCAGAGGTTAAAATAGTAATAAACGGAGCTGGTGCTGCAGGAATTGCAACTGCAAAACTTTTATTAAAGTATGGAGCAAAAAATATTATTGTTTGTGATAAATGCGGGACTATATACGAAGGAAGAGAAGAAGATACGAAT
>Ga0272449_1001865_pt1 | contig 20601 bp, 21 predicted proteins | sample YNPCB0241_FD_198679 | JGI IMG/M metagenome (GOLD analysis project Ga0272449, IMG submission 198679) | Hot spring sediment microbial communities from Yellowstone National Park, WY, United States - YNP-CB-024-1 | ecosystem: Environmental > Aquatic > Thermal springs > Hot (42-90C) > Sediment... | reverse complement strand
CGAGTCCCCGAAGACAGAAGATTTGTCTGGTCTTCCAAGCTTTATACAGGATAATCCTTGGCTTAGGATTCTCTCCAGGGAGAGGAAGAGGTGAGCGCTACGTCTGAAGAGAAACACATTGGGAAAAGCATGGAAAACATGTTGCGGGAGATTTTCGAGAAGGAGCTGAGCGGGGATCCCGAAGCAAGGGACCTAGCCATGAAGATACTTGAGGAATATAAGTCGAGGGGTAGAAGAGGTGTAAAAGAGCTGCTTAAATCCCTGGTGGAACAGTATGACGCTTCTCTTGAGGGAGCTTGAAGTTGAAGGATTCAGAGTCTTTAGGGACCCCTTCAAGATCAAGATAAATGAAGGCTTAACGGTTATCTCTGGACCAGTCGGGTCCGGAAAGAGTAGCATCATCTCCGCCATCGAGTATGCCCTCTACGGGACAGACGCCAACATCGACAAGAAGCTTTACACCAGGCGGGATCTAGTAAATGATTCATCGGAAACGGCAAGGGTTTCACTGCTGGTCGAGGCTGAAGGGGAAGGTCTCTATAAGTTTGAACGTATAATAACGAAGAGTGGAAAAGAAAAAGCCACACTAGTGTTGCCAAGCGGTGAAACAATCCAGGGAGCCGAAGCGATAAAGGGTCTTGTCGAGGAACTCACCGGACTAGACTTCTTCGAGTTCTCTAGGAGCGTCGCTGTGAGTTATGTCTCGCTTTTCCTGCTTGCCTATGGTGGCTCGTCAGATAGGAGCAATGTCATAGATCGATTGCTGGGTATAGAGTCTGTCAAGGAGCTTGCAAGTTCCCTCTCGATAAAACTCCTCGAAAACAAGCTCAACGAGATAGATTCACAGATAGAGAGCATTCGGGAAATATTCGGCGGAGAGACCTACGAGACAAGTCGCCAAGAAGAGTATACAGTTGTAAAGAAGGAGCTCGAGGGTTTTAAGGCAGAAAAGGAAAAGCTTGAAAACGAGAAAAAGAAGCTCGAACCCTACGCAGAAAAGTATCAACAAATAGAACAACAGATTAAGGGTGGAGAAGGGGCTTTAAAGGTTCTAGAAGAACAGCTAAAGAAAGGAGTTCTAAGCATGGAAGAAATAACAGAGGCTCTAATACAGGTTCAGGAAAAAATACTAAGTACAGCTGAAAAGCTCCAGGTACCCGATTCCACGAGGAAAAAAATAGAGAACATAGAGATAGGAGGCAAAAACCTGGAAAATGTTTTTGGAGAACTCGAGGCCGCTTATTCGGAGCTTACAAACATATACTACGAGAAATATGAAGCACTAAAGGAGCAGGAGGCCCACCTTAAGGAGCTCCATGGCAGGCTTAGAGCCATAGAGGAAAACCTTGTCAACTTTGAGAGGGACGTGGATAACTACGAGAAAGCCGAAAGAATAGTTGAAGAGCTAAAAAACAAGTATGGAGACGAAAAGGAGCTTCACCAGAAAATACAGGAGCTTTCTAGGGAACTCGATGAACTTCAGAGGGCAAGCCAGATGGAACGCTATGCACTTGTCTTGAAGAGACACGTTGCCGAGAAGGTTGCAAAGAACGGCGAGGCAGACTGTCCAGTATGCGGCTACAAGGTAACGCCCGAGTTCCTTGAAAAGGCCAAGCTAGACGTGTCCCAAGGCTCAAAGAAGCTACGGGACATAGAGGAAAAAATAAGACAGCTGGAAGAAAGAATAAAAGAACTTAAATCCGCCCTCGAGGACCTCAGGACATACAACTTGGTGATTATTTCTCTACAAGACAGATATGACACCTACCATGAAATGTTAGACCAGAAACAGCAACTCGAGGAAGAGCTAGAGACAGAGAACATGGAGTTCCAGAAGGCTAAGGCAGCTCTCGAAGATATAGAGGTAGAGCTTAAACAGGCCAGGAACGAGCTTTCAAGGCTTCGAAAAGAATATGCAAAGATACCCCTAGTAAACCAGGCATACGAGATAAAGTCAAATTTATCCAAGCTTCAAGCCAATTTATCCGAGCTCAAACCATACTGGGAAAAATACAGAGAGCTCGAGGAAAAAATCAGGGAACTGGAGAGCCGGATAAATGAGAAAACGCAAAGGCTAAGTTTTCTCGAAGAGAAGTCAGAGGAAATAAAAAGAACAATGGATAAATTGGAAGAACTCAGACTAGAACGTGAACGCATAGCCCGCATGGCACAAAACATCTCAAAGATAAAGGGTATCCTAATAAACGTCCACTCGGAGCTCAGAAAAAACAAGATCCAGGAACTCAACAACACAATGAACATGCTTGTAAAAACCATGTATCCATACACTGACATAGAAGAAGTTAGAGTACGCATCAGGACGCCCCCAAAAGCAGAGAACAGGCAACCCCAGAAAAAGTACAGCACCTACGTTATAGAGGCAAAAACCTCTGGAAACTGGCTCCCGTTCACCTCCCGTATGAGCGACGGACAAAAAACAATAATTTTCCTGGCTCTGGCACTCGGAATAAGCATGCTCACAAACAAGAAAGTCGGCTTCGTCATACTAGACGAGCCACTACCCAACGTAGACACACAGATCAAGATATCCTTCCTGAAAAACATTCTCCCCAGCCTAGGACTCAGACAAGCAATCATAACTACCCAAGCAGAAGACATAGCCGAAAAACTCGAAGAAGTCACACTCGTAAAACTAAAAAGGTAAGGGGCCTACACTAGGCCTGCACAGCCTCGGGAGCCTCCACGCCTAGAACAACATGGGGAGTATTCTCCTGGCACCTTGGACAATACAGATAAACCTTCTTAAACTCATAAAGATTAAAACCAAGATCCAGTACCCTTTCAGACGAGCACTTCTCACACCTCAGCTTCCACTTCGACATATCACAACCACACAAACAATCCACCACACACATATAAATAAATCTACAGGAGTCAGTGGCTGCTCACACGCTCACAACTCGCACCACTAAGCGTCATCATCCCAGGAACAAATGCCGAGAAACAAGTATTTTTACGTTACGCCCCAGTAAAATTAATATCTACTTGCAACCATTATTTCTTAGCCGGGGTGGCCGAGCGGACCAAGGCGGTGGACACCCCCAAAAGCCACACTCGAGATCCACTACCCCAAAAGGGTGCCCGGGTTCAAATCCCGGCCCCGGCGCCATTCTACCTCTCATACACGCAAGAGAGTTCCAACAATAAAATAGGCGCAACTACTCCAGAAACGAAAACAATCAGAAAAATAGCTAAATTAGATGATTTATTTCCAAGGACATTTAATATAGAAGCAGAAGGGCCTCGGCCGGGATTCGAACCCGGGACCACCGGCTCCACAGGCCGGCGTGCTTCCAAAGGCTACACCACCGAGGCCTATAATCAAAAATAAGAAAGTTTTGAGGGATATTAAATTTTTCGTGTAGAGGGGTAGGTTTTCCGCGAGCCTAGGTAGCCTTTAGAGCTTTTTTCTGTATTTTTGTGCTATTTGGTTGAGTGCATAGCGCCGTTCTGGATTGTTTTCGGCTAGTCTTAGGACGGATGTTTGATCTAATTCGACAAAATAGTACGGACCACGTTCCTGATACTGCCACATGCGCACTTTTGCCTGTAGGCCTATGTCTGCCAGGTCTTTTGTCAGCTTTTCTGCTTCGCCGAGGTCTTTGAATAGTGTTCTTGCACAAAATTCTTTGTAAAAATATACAAGCCAGAACGTGTGTCCTAGGAGTGTTGCATATTGGTTGCTTTCTAGGTTTAATCTTTTTCAGTGTTATCCATTTTTCGCTTTCTAGGAGGTCTAACAGTTTTCCGTAGCCTGTATAGTAAGCGGCTTGGAGTATTTCTGGGACAAGGTTTTTAGGCTTATATTCCTCGTCGTCTCCAACTGCATATAAGAGGTCGTGTTTGTGCGCGCGCCTCCGTTGCATGAATACTATATTTGAGGAGTTTAAATGTTTTATGAAAGGGAATGAGGTTGGATGATTCTGGTGGCGAGGGATAGTCTCATTGTGGTTCCATGTATTATGAGGTTTTTCTTTTTGTTCGCGTCAACATTTTTTATAGGTGGTTCTGATTGTTGTTTATAAAATGATGGTCTGGGGCTCTTGTGGCGCGTGGTATGCTTAGGGAGTATGTGTATGGATTGGCGGGTCTTGTTGAGGTGAAGAAGCGTCTTGGCCAGCATTTTTTGGTTGATGACTTAGTTGCTGAGAGGGTTGCGTCTCTGGTAGAGGACAGGGTTGTCTTTGAGGTTGGGAGTGGCTTGGGCAGTTTGACTCTCTATATGGCCAGAAAAGCGGAATATATCTATGGTTGTGAAGTTGACAGGGTATTTCTGGGGCTTTTGAAGCGTGAGCTGGAGAGGCGGGGTGTCGGCAATGTGGATCTTATGCTTTGTGATGCTACGTGTTTTGAGAATAGTTTGTCGAGGCATGTTGCAGTGTCGAACACTCCGTTTAACCTCTCGTCCGTTCTGATTGTTAGGCTGTGTTATGACCTTGGTCTGGAAGAGGCTTTTCTGGGGGTTCAAAAGGAGGTTGCTGACCGCGTTCTCGCTAGTGAGGGGTCGAGGAACTATGGCAGGCTCAGTGTTATAGCACGGCTGTGTTATGATGCCGAGAGGCTGTTTGATGTTTCCCCCTACTCTTTCTATCCTAGGCCCAAGGTTTACACGTCTTTTTTGAGGCTTGTGCCTAGGCGGGACAGAGACCTCAAAGAGGTGAGGGTTGTTGAGGAGTTTACTAGGAGGGTTTTTCCCTACATAAACAGGAAGATAGCCAGGGCGCTTGAATTTGGCCTGCAAGTGGACAGGAGGGCGACGGGGGAGCTTCTCGAAAATTGTAATATTTCAGAAGAGAAAAGGGTTAGGGAGCTGTCCCCGAGAGAAGTGGCCTGTCTAGCGAAAAAGTCTCTAGAGTCCCATTTGTTTTAGTTCTTCTGGTGTGAATGTTTTTCCAGCTTCTGTCTTTGGTAGCCAGGCCCCGCCAGCGAATTTGTAGCCGCATTTTTCGCAGTACCAGATGCCGACGCTGAGTCGCCTAACCGTGCCGACTGCTTGGCACCTTGGGCACCTGTGTTTGCCCCTCATTTTTCTCTCTATTGCTGCGACTTTTTTACGGAGTGTGGCTCCGTACCTTGCGCCAAAGCGTCCAGCTGGCCCGACGACTTTCGTGTGTTTACCCATGATTTACACCTTGGGGAGAGAAGGACATCATTAATATAAATTTAGCGGTAGTGCTACGCTTGCTGAGCTTGCTGAGGCATGTCTGCGAGGCCTACAGTTTTCTTGACGGCTTCAAAAAGTTGCTTCGAGGCATTTATCGCTAGGTCTCTTGCCTTGAGGACTTCTTCTGGCTTGAAGGATCCCTCGCCGCTCTTCTGTATTGCGCATATTTCTCCTTTCTCTGTTACTCCGAAGGTGATTTTTGCGTCGGCTGCAAGTTCTTCTTCGAGTGTAGGGTCGAGGATAAGGTATTCGTCTATCTTTGCGACGGTTACATAGATTACAAGATTGGTTACGGGTAGCGGTTCTTTTTCTTCTAAGACAGTTATCTTTCCACTGTCTACTGTGGTTTTTGGGACCTTTGTGTCTAGGAGTGCAAGGAGGGCAGCGAGGCCCGCCGCATCTATGATGTTTCCGTCGTGGTCTAAGGGGTATATGTCAATGTAGAGAGTCCAGACCTTCGTGCCCGGTATTATTACAAGTTTGGAGAGGTCTACGGTGCGGGCGCTTCGAAGGCCTCTGTCTATGACTCTTGCAAGCTCGATGTCTTCTTCGCCTGGGGGGCCCCACTCGAAGAGCGGGGACGCTAGGGGTGATAGCTCGGCGTTTACTATTTGGACTCCTTCATTTGGCGTGTCAGGGAAGGGGTTGCCTATAGATAGTTTTACACCGGCGATAACCTGTGTGGATCCTATGTATACCCTGGCGGAGCCCTCGGCTTTGCCCACTATGCCTTTTTCCAGCCTTATTTCGCGGTACTGGTCGAATTTTCTCCCGTCTAGTCTCTCGCCCTTTGCTAGTGAGGCAAGTATAACGTCCCGCTTTATGGAGGGTAGATATATCCTTTCCTCAGACATTTCACTCACTCTCTTTTATCGCTTCATACTTTGATTTTAATGCTCGCACCTGCTCGGCATATATCTTTTGGATTGCCTTTTGTGCGAGCTTGATTGCTTCCTCTATTTGTTGGGGCGTATATACTCCGTCTGCTTGGAGGAGTGTAATTTCTCCCCTGCTCGGCATCATGGCTATCGGCATGTCCCCGTCTCCGAACTGGTCTTCTAAGCCGTTTATGTCTAGGACTAGTATATCTCCTATTTTCCCGACGGCTATGGCGGCTACGAGGTCTCTCATCGAGATGCCTGCGTCTGCAAGTGCCACCGCCCCAGCTATTATGCTTGCTGTTCTTGTTCCGCCGTCTGCCTGGATAATGTTTATGTAGACCTCGATTGCTGTTCTCGGGTACTCCTGGAGGAAAATCGCCGGAGCAAGGGCCTCTCTAATAACTTTTGAAAGCTCCACCTCGCGTCTAGACGGCTGAGGACTCTTCCTTTCGTCCACCGAGAACGGCAACATAGTATACCTGCATCTGAAAACCGCGCGGTCAGGCAGTGCCTCGTGCCTTGGCACCACTTCTCTTGGGCCATATGCCGCGGCTATGACCTTGTTGTTGCCTAGCTCTACGTATGCCGAGCCGTCTGCGTTCTTGAGTACCCCGGCCTCTATGCGTAGCGGCCGCATCTCGTCTGGGAGTCGCCCATCGATTCTTCTTCCATTTTCATCTATTAGTCTTTCTGGTGGAGTCTTCTTCATGTTCTCAACCTCTCTTCTATAAACTTCTTAATACGATCCGTTAATCCAGTGGTATGAGCCTCCGACTCGATTTTTCTGATTGTTAACACGGCTAGTTCAACCTTGTATGGGTCTTCTCCAACTATAACTATTCTACCGTTCTGACCAACTATGAGCTCGACGCCGAGCATTTCTTTTATCATTGAGATCATTGAGCCTTTTTTCCCGATTATTCTCGGTATTTTCTGTGGAGGTATCTCGACGAGGACGCCACGTGGTATCTTGCCAAGCTTAGACTCCTTAATTGTGAGCACAGGGTCCTTGTTTAAATCAAACGAGACTATTTTCGCCAGTATCAGGTCTCCAACGTCAAGTATCTTGGAGAGGTCTGTCCTAGAGATTGTTACAGGCTTGCTTGTAACCTCGGAGACGGGTAAGACAGCTGTGTATGGAGAATTTATGTCAACGTCCCAGCTAGTGAAGCCAACGTCAATGATTTTTCCTATAACTGTGTGACCCTCGACAGGGAAATATTTTCCCTTCAGGGGTATTACTCTAAGAACCTTTGCGTCCTCGTTTATTGTTACGACTCCTAGCACCTTTGAATAGTATTTTTTCCCAATCCTGAAGACGTGTCCCTCTATCTTTATTTTTCCCTGTTCACCAATTGCTTCTCCTGGCACCACTATTTGTCTATCCTTAACATATATCGGCATAGTGACACCTATACGCTTTCTGTTTTAAGTAGTTTTACTTCGCCGTTTCCTTTTGTCAGGGCGGCGACTCTCTCTATTAGAGTTGTCTGCATCCCTGCGGGTATCTCTATTTCCAGCTGTAGTGAGCCGTCGCTAAGATAGTTCTCACGTAGAACCTTGCCCATTTTGCCAATGGTGCTGTAGGCTTTACCCACGTAGGTTGCTGGAATATGAACAGCCATTATGGCGCGCATCATCTTCATTGGTAATATCATTCTTAGGGCCTTCACGACGTCGGGGAGCTGTTGCTCCACGGGTTTGAATGGATCTATATTTACCCGCGCTTCCTCAAGTGCTAGCTCTATCCTTTTGACGGGGATGGGCGCGTTTGTCCTAGGGTCGACAGCGTTACGGGAAATAGCGTCGATGATCTGTCTCTTTTTTTGCTCAATTAGTTCTCGTCTCTGCTCAGTTGTGAGAAGCAGTTCACCGTTCTTTAGGATAGTCTCGGCGATAGCATATACGTCCTCTGTTCCAAAGATTTTCTTCAGCTCTGCCTCTGAAGCTTTAAGGCCCCTGTTTGCATCGTAATAGATGTGTTCTCCCTCTATTATTTCTTTAATATTGATATGTTCGCCGTTCTTGTATTTCCAGGCTTTTTCAACATCCACAAATATCTCGTACCGTTTTCCTCCCTTCTCAAGCCTTGCTATACTAAGCTTCTTCTTGCTCGACATGATTCACGCCTGAAAGAATAATTCAAAACCAATATTTAAAAAAACCGTAGATGGATAAGCTAACCCAAAACTTAGAGCTTTTTCATTAGCTCGGCGACTTCGTTAACGCTGAGTATTTTGAATTCCTTGCTATATACATCTATCTTAGCGAGCTCTATGTTTTCTGGAGAAAATCCCTCCTCCATAGAGTCTCTTAAAGCCTTTAGAGCCAGTATAAGCGCCTCGTCGACCTTGATGTCTTCGCGGTACTCCTTCATAAATAGGTCTGTTGCTTTCTGGGCACCTATACCGATTGCCCTCGCCTTGCACCTCAGGTAAGTGCCTCCAGGGTCCGTCTGTACAAGGTGTGGTCCAGCCCTATCGACGCCTGCAAATAGGAATGCTACACCGAACGGTCTAACTCCGCCGTGCTGGGTGTAGACCTGCTTTATGTCGCATATCCTCTTTACAAGTAGCTCGATGGGTATTGGCTCCCCATAAACGAGCCTGTGAGACTGTGCGTATATCCTAGCCTGGTCGATCAAGACGCGTGCATCGCCAAAGAGTCCTGCAAATGCTACTCCTACATGGGTATCTATTTTCTTGATTTTCTCGGTGCCCTCGATCAATGGGGAGGAGCTTCTCTTCTCGACTGCTAGAACGACGCCGTCTACGGCTTTTACTCCAAGCGCAGTCATTCCCCTCTTGACGGCTTCAAATGCATATTCAACTTGGTAGAGTCTGCCTTCAGGGCTGAAAATTGTTATAGCTCTATCGTATCCAGCCATAGGTGCAGCTGGGAACATTTATTTCACCTGTCTCTAAGAACGTCAAGCCACTTATTTAAGCTTTTTAGCATGTATTTGGCATGAGGGGTGTCACTTTTTTACTAAGATGCTTATGAAGAATCCAGGTGTATCGTGGAGATGGGGATCAAACTGGAGACCCGGGATGCCTAGGAGCGGTGTCTTGATGCTTGGAAAAGAGATTGGGACAGGCGTGAGCCCGAAATCGCTGAAAGCATGGACGACGTTGAGCTCGTTTTCCAGTGGAGAAAAAGTACAAGTGGTATAGAGTAGTTTTCCGCCTCTACGTAGAACATTGACTGCTTCTCTTATAAACTGTCTCTGGTAGTTTGCAAGCTTGACTATGTCCTGGTAGGAACGGTCATAGTAGAGTTTAGGTCTCACGCCAAGAGCACTACAAGGAGGGTCAAGTATCACGGCGTCTACACTCTCCTTCCCAAGAACCTCCGAGATATATCTGCTGTCATATACTACGCCCTTGATAATGTTTATCCCGAGCCTCTTCGCATTCTCCAGGACTATATCTACCTTGGACTTCGAACGATCGACGGCAATTATTTCTCCAGTGTTTTCCATTAATTGGGCTGCATGGGTGGACTTTCCTCCCGGAGCCGCGCACATGTCAAGAATTGTTTCTCCTGGCTTAGGGTCAAGTAGCCTCACAGCGACCATGCTGGGCAGCGACTGGTGATAGATATATCCAGCATGGAAATATGAAGTATCTCGGAGCGACTGGGCCTTGTATACAGACCTTGTCACTCGTACGGCCAGCCCCCTTCTCTTCGAAAAAATCTCGTCGGGCTCCATCTCGAGTATTCCCTCTGCTACAAGTATACCGTTAGGAGAAATAACCGATACGTAGTCCCCCTTTTCAGCATTCTCTACCTTGTAGACCCCTGGAGCAAAAACGTTGGCGCCCACGTAAACGCTTTCTGCAGTGTGTTTATCCACATATACAACCTTGTCTAGTCTTCTTATCTCGAAAGGGCCCTCCACGGGCACAAAGAGCGCTTCTGGAACATGTGCATGCTGATACACATTTACACCCTGACTACGTAGCTCATGCAACAGGTCTTCTGGCTTAGTCTTCAGTGTGTTGACCCTGAAAAAATAGCGGGCGCCAGGCGTAGTTACACTTTCAAGTAGCTTCTCAGCATATTTTCTGCCAAGATACCTGGCAAGATATGCTATGATATCTTCTCTGAAGACCGTGGACGACACTGTGCAAATATAGAATCAAAAAATATTTAAGCTGGTTAATTGACAACACGGTGGATGAGCGAGGAGTGAGCGATATGTCGAAAAAACCGTTTTATGTAAAGTTTGAAGTGCCTCCAGAGCTTGCTGAAAAAGCCTACCAAGCACTCCAAGTGGCAAGGGAAAAAGGAAAAATAAAGAAAGGAACAAATGAAACAACAAAAGCAGTCGAGAGGGGACAAGCACAACTCGTCCTAATAGCTACTGACGTTGACCCGCCAGAGGTTGTTGCCCACCTGCCCCTACTGTGCGAGGAGAAAAAGGTTCCCTACATCTATGTCCCAAGCAAGGAAAGGCTAGGAAAGGCAGCCGGAATAAACGTTGCCGCCGCCGCTGCGGCCATAATTGAGCCAGGAGAAGCAGCAAGTCTAGTAAACGAGATCATAAAGGAGCTATCAACACTAAAGATAAAACAGTAGATCTTAGGAAAAGAATACCTTCAATCAAAAACTTTTTATTTTGTTGTTTATTGGTGAATTCATATGAGTACGCATGGCTCTCAACCGGCGGATAAATTTAGCGACGCCTTCCCAGCAGAAGTAGTCCAGATTATAGGCAGGACTGGGATCACTGGAGAAGTCACGCAGGTAAGGGTCCGAGTACTAGAGGGCAGAGACAAGGGCAGGATACTAACAAGAAACGTCAGGGGCCCAGTCAGGATTGGCGACATTGTGTTGCTTAGGGAGACCGAGAGAGAAGCAAGAAAGATTAGTACGCGTTAGAATGTCTTTTGTCTTATCTTTGTATTACGTTTTTACTTTCACTGTTATCTAGTAGAAAACCTCAAAGAAACACAATTGCCTAATACTAAATGATGATAGATAAACTGGCGGGCACCCTGCTCTACTACGATGCAGAGGTAGATGTCGAAGTAGTACAAAACGACGTAGTTGTGCTTCCCGGCGGACTACAGATACAGCTCCAAAAGGGGACAAAAGTCAAATTGCCGTTCATCATTGCTAAGGAGCTCGAGGCAAAGGGCAGTGTAAAATATGACGAGGGGAAGCTACTCGACCTCTCAGCAGTGCGTAAGCAGACCTGGATCGAGGAAAAGTCTGAGGGTCTCTCTTCTCTGGACGACAATTTTTACCTGAAGCTTAAAATCTACTTTTATCTGCTAAAAAGAAAGGCGGCTTCGGGAGACACGGCCGCCCAAGGCATGCTGGAAAAGACACGCATCGCTTTTCTTGATCTCTTGAGGTTACGGCTCACAAAAATAGTTAGACTTGCTGCTTCGCATCCAGAGATAAGCAGAGAGTTTATGGAGTCCATGACGAAAGAGGAGCAGATACTCTACACGTCTCTATGCAAGTCTATAAATGAGTGGACCCAGTCGATGAAAATGTTCGTAATGGAGGATCAACATGTCTAGCCAAGTAGTTGTCCAAAGTCTTCCACTCGTTGAGAGGATAACAGAGTTCCTTAAGGGTTTCACGGTTAATAGCAGGGAAAAGTACAGGGAAGCTATCCGCAGGATGAGTATAGAGCGTAGTATTTCACTTGTTATTGATTTTGAGGATCTATTGTCGTTTGACAAGGAATTAGCTGATTATCTATTAGAAAAGCCCCACGAGTTTATTGAGGCCGCCTCAAAAGCTGTCCGCGAGGTTCTAGAAATAGAGGTTCCAGAGTACGCGAAAGAGGTAGAGACAGTCCACGCGAGGCTCTCAAAGCTTCCTGAGAATGTTCACGTCAAGATACGGGACGTGAGGGCGCGGCACCTAGGCAAGCTAATAGCTATTGAGGGGATAGTAACAAAGATTTCTCCTGTAAAACAGGAACTTATCGAGGGGGTTTTTAAATGTAAAACATGCGGAACCGAGATACGTGTTCCACAGGAGGGGGAGGGCCTCGTCAAACCAACTGTTTGCCCAGTATGCTCTGAAAATGGACAAAAGTCTGCGGGCTTTGTCCTTTTACCGGAGAAGAGCAAGTTCATTGATTTGCAGAAATTTGTGCTGCAGGAGAAGCCCGAGGAACTACCTCCGGGACAGCTCCCCCGTTCAATAGAGGTTCTAGTAAAGGAAGACCTAGTGGACCTAGTGAGGCCGGGCGACAGGGCGACTGTTATTGGCTTCCTAAAGATGGAGGAGGACAAGAAGCTAGTGAGAAATGCCCCGCCAATTTTCCACATGTATCTCGAGGCCAATTATATAGATATACGTGCAAAGGAGAACCTAGACGTAGAGATAACGCCTGAAGATGAAAAAATAATTCTAGAGCTTAGCAGGAGAAGCGACCTGGAGGACGTCATTGTCAATTCTATTGCACCATCTATATATGGCTATAGGGAGATAAAGACTGCAATAGCGCTTCTCCTGTTTGGAGGAGTCCCGAAGGTTCATCCCGACGGGATAAGGGTCAGAGGCGACATACATGTACTCTTGATTGGTGACCCGGGCACCGCTAAAAGCCAGTTGCTGAGGTATGTTTCGACGATAGCCCCTAGGGGGCTCTACACATCTGGAAAGGGTGCATCCGCGGCTGGTTTGACGGCTGCGGTTGTCAAAGAGAAGAGTAGCGGCGAGTTCTACCTTGAGGCTGGAGCTCTCGTCTTGGCCGATGGCGGTATCGCGTGTATAGACGAGTTCGACAAGATGGAGACCAAGGACAGGGTGAGCATACATGAAGCAATGGAGCAACAGACTGTCAGCATAGCTAAAGCTGGAATAGTCGCTACGCTAAATGCACGTACATCTATACTTGCAGCTGCGAACCCTGTGTTTGGTAGATATATTGCAGGTAGAAACATTTCTGAGAACATTGATCTACCAGTAACTATACTTTCGAGGTTTGACCTTATATTTGTCATACGTGATATTCCTAACGCCGACCGAGACAAGGAACTGGCCCAATACGTAGTGGATTTCCACGGAGAAACATATCCAGCAACGCTGGAAAATGTTCTCAATGCACAGCTTCTGAAGAAGTATATAGCCTATGCAAGGAAACATGTAAGACCAAAGCTCTCCCCCGAAGCAAAGAACAAGATTGTCGAGTACTATGTGAACATGAGGTCTAAAAGTGAGGACCCAAATTCTCCAATCGCTATCACGCCGCGTCAGCTGGAAGCACTTATCAGGCTGTCCGAGGCACATGCCAGGATGCATTTAAGGGAGGTTGTTACTGCAAAGGATGCCGAGGTAGCCATTAGTCTCATGGAATACTTTTTGAGAAACGTGGGCATCGATACTCAGACAAAGACAATAGACATCGACACAATTATGACTGGACAGCCAAAGTCCCAGCGCGAAAAGATGCTTGCAATAATAGATATAATTAAGAGCCTTGTCAGAGAAAACAATGGTGAACCCGTGAGTATTGAAGACGTTATTGTAGCCGCTAGTGAGAAGGGCATAGAGGAGAGTTTTGTGAGGAAGACAGTAGACAAGTTGCTAGAAAACGGAGAGATAATGATGCCTAAACAGGGCTATATAACTGTCGTGTCTCTCTAGCGGATCTGTGGTATTCATGGAGTATACGCCTGCACGTCAGGTTTTGTCGAAATATTTTTCCCAAGAGATTATTAGCAAGCTGGAAGAGGAGGGCGTAAAGTCCCTCTACCCCACACAGCTACTAGCGATAAAAAATGGTGTTCTAGACGGCGAAAATATCGTTCTAAGCGCGCCGACGGCCTCTGGCAAAACACTCGTGGCTGGGCTGGCTGCATTGAAGCACCTGGAGGAAGGAGGAAAGGTTCTATACCTGGTTCCCCTGAGGGCTTTGGCGTCTGAAAAATACAAAGAATTCAAAAAGTTTTTTGGAGCCTTCGGGTACAAGACCGTTCTCAGCACGGGGGATTATGACTCTGCCGATCCAGCACTGGGTAAGTACGACGTTATCGTTACCACTAACGAAAAAGCCGACAGTCTCATGCGTCACAGTGCTCCATGGTTTCCCAGCCTAACGCTTATAGTTGCCGACGAGATACACCTATTGGGAACAGAGAAGCGTGGAGCAACGCTAGAAGTGTTGCTGACACGTATACTCATGTCTGAGCATATACCGCAACTTCTGGGGCTTAGCGCGACAATTGGAAACCTAGAAGACGTAGCTAGATGGCTCCATGCCAAACCTGTGAAAGTAGACTGGCGGCCTGTTGTTCTGAGAGAAGGTGTATACTACGACGAAAACATTTTCTTCGCTGACGGCTCTACGCGGAGGATAGACAGCCTGGGAAACAGTGTCCTCAGTCTCACATATGACACATTGAGAGAGTCTGGACAAGTCTTGATTTTTTCTCCGACAAGGAGGGCGGCAGTTGCAGAGGCGAAAAAAGTTGCAAATATATCGAGAAAATTTGTAGCGGAAGGATCCAAAAGGGTCCTTCAAGAAGCGTCAAGAAAGCTAGTGTCGCTACATGCCGATAAACTTACACATGAGCTCGCAGAGTTGTTGCTCAGGGGTGTCGCTTTCCACCACGCGGGTTTATCGGGTGACGCGCGTGAAATAGTTGAGGATCTCTTTAGGGCTGGCCACATAAAGGCAGTTGTTGCAACTCCCACCCTTGCGGCAGGCGTGAATCTACCGGCGAGAAGAGTTGTCATCACCGATTACAGGAGATACAATGTTGAGCTGGGCTACCAAGAGAGTATCCCAGTTATGGAGTATAAGCAGATGGCTGGTAGGGCTGGTAGACCAAAGTTCGACAAAGAGGGTGAAGCCATACTTATAGCGAGGAGCTTCGAGGAGGTAGAATACTTGTTCAAGAAGTATATCTATGCTGAGCCAGAGAGCCTACAGTCACAGCTGGGCTCCGAGCCTGTCTTAAGGTCTCAGCTACTAGCGGTTATCTCCACTGATGAGAAAATAAGAAGCATGGATATGCTAGAGAAATTTCTAGGCAGAACATTTTTCGCACAGAGATACGGAACATTTGGTATCCTCCCGCTTGCAAGGAAAAACCTAGAGAAACTTATCGCCGGTGGACTTATAGAGGAAAAGAACGGAGTCTTTAATCCTACTTTTCTAGGGAAAAGGATTGCCGAGCTATACATTGATCCGGATACAGCCCTCGAAGGTATAAGACTCTTCAAAGAGCATGAAAGCCTGGAGGTGTTGGGCTACCTCTTCCTTATATCTAAAACTCCGGACATGACGACTATAGGTGTAAGGCGAAGTGACTATGAGTATCTAGAAGAAGTCCTTGAGGATAGAGGAAGAGAGATTCCATACCAGGTTCCTCAGGACGAGATAGAGTATGAGTTCTTCCTTTCATACCTCAAGACAGCCCTCTTGCTCGAGGACTGGATAAATGAGGTTCCAGAAGACAGCATCGTAGAGAAGTATGACGTGGGCCCAGGAGACATATACTCATTGACGCAAACAGCCGAATGGATATCTTTTTCTCTTTCCCAGATAGCGGAGATTCTAGGCATCCATGAGCACTCGGTGAAACTAAGCGTTTTAAGCAAGAGAATAGCCCACGGAGTAAAAGAGGAACTACTTGAACTCGTGGCACTGAAGGGCATAGGAAGGGTCAGGGCCAGGAAGCTGTACGAGCACGGCTATAGGTCGATATATGACCTAGCGGTTGCAGACGAGAAGGAGCTGTTGCGTATACCGGGCTTTGGGCCGGCACTCGTAAAGGCAATAAAACAGCAACTGAAGAGCCCAGTAGAGAACCAGGAAGAGGTGGAAGAGGAAAGACTAGAAGAAGCTGAACAGATAAACCTCGAGGAATATTTCGGTGTTTGAGAAAAATGTTTACTCAGGGGTACTCCTGCTCTTCATTTAGTGTCGGAAGGCGTTTTTTCATCATCGCCCTTGGAACGTTAGGGGTACTCTATTGAGCTACTAAGCCCCATTTTAAATCTTAACAGTTTCTTTAAATAGTTTCTCTCGTTTTCTGTAAGATACTTGTCATATTTTTCCAACAGTGTGTTTATCTGATCCAGAGGTATATCCGAGTAGAGATAGTCTCCCTCGTTGACTTGTCTCCCAACCATCGCTTTGCTTCTGATCGAGATGGCTACCTCTGCCCCCTCAGAGGCATATTCTAGCACGTTTTCATGTTCACGGATCTGCATTATCTCTCCTATCTCCTTGCCTGTTTTAGTTATAAGAGGGACGCCGCTACGGATACGCCCAGTAATTACTTTAACCCCTACTATTATGGGGTCTCTTCTCCTAAAAACGTAGCCCGGCAGTATCTGTACAACAGCTGGAGGCGTTAGTTTCTGGAACGCGGCTTTTATGGCTTGTTCTCTCTGGGCCTGGTGCCATGCCTGGAAATCTTCTACCAGTCTATACATTATATTTCCCCAAAAGATTGGTATACCGTTCATTGTGGCCTCTTCTTTGGCTTCGGGAAGAATCTTCACGTTGAAGGCGAGAATTGCGGCATAGAGCGGGTCTTTTTCCTTGACCATTAATGCATGCACCAAGTCGCGGCGAGCGACGGGGCCAATGTCTGCTACACGTATCGGTATATTGTTCTTCTTCAAGAATCCAATTAGTGCCTCCAGGGTCCCCAGCGTGTCAGCCTTTACAACAACGCCTACAACGTCTTTTTCGAACTTTACTCCTTTTATTTCTTCTTCTACGAGTTTGCTGAATTTCTCGATCTCAGACTCGTTTGTGACAACGTAGAGAGGTGCGCCTGCTATTGCTTCTTCAAGCCCCTCGGCTACAAGTTTGACACCGGCGGCGGCTACAACTTCTTTTACTTCTTGGAACTTGTCTTCTGGCGACCGCATTTCGTCAAGTGGCTTAGGCATTAAAAGGGATCTCACCCTTGTAACTATTGGACCATTTAGGCCGCCAGTTACAACTAGGTCTCCGCGCTTTATAACTCCGTCATATAGAATCAGTGTTGCAGTGGTGCCTAGCCCGACTTCTTCCTTTAGCTCGAGCAGTACGCCCCTGCCTGGACTAATCTTTGTCTCAAGTCTCTTTTTCAAGTATCTCTGGGCGAGCCCGGCTAAGACAAGCATCAAGTCAGGGACGCCTTCCCCAGTCAGGGCGCTGAGAGGCACTAGTGCGAGAACCTTTGTAAAGTCGCGGACACGGTCATACCTGTCTGCGCGGAAGCCAAGGGAATTAAACTGCTGTATAATGTAGCTTAGAAATTCCTCCAGCCTAAACTGTACAGAAGGCTCCTGTTTCTGGAAAGACTCTATGAAGGGTTTATCCGTAAAACTTTTCCAGCCAGGGATCCTGTCAATCTTGTTGACTGCTACAACGAATGGGACTTTCCGTTCGCGCAGAATATCTATTGCTTCGAATGTCTGTTGCTCTAGGCCACGTTGCACGTCAACAACCAGAATCGCTATGTCTGCAATGCTGCCCCCGCGCTTCCTAAGGTTCGAGAATGCCTCGTGCCCAGGCGTATCTATCACTAAGAAGCCAGGAATAATGATCTCTGCCTTGATCCTGTTTAGCAGGTCTCCACAAATACTTTCCAGCGCCTTCCATGGCAGAAAAGATGCTCCAATATGCTGTGTCATTGTCCCGGGCTCACGCTTTGCCACAGCTGTCCCCCTTATCTTGTCTAAAAGAGTAGTTTTCCCGGCGTCAACGTGTCCTAGGACAACCACGATCGGCGAACGAATAAAGGTTTGAGACTGTTGTTCGGATTTTGCCTCTGAATTTTGGATGCCAGCCTCGCTAGACATAACTTTTCCCTGTGCGAGTTTCGGTGCAGACGTTTATAACTATTATCGTGCCATAAGTCTACGACTGGCACAAGGTGGAAACTAGGTATAGAAACAGAGATGTGTAACAAAATTACATCTATTGGAGCTACAAGATGAAAGTTCTATGCCTGTGCCTTTGCTTTTCGTACCCAGGCTAGGCGTCTAGGGTTCCTATGGTACTTGACCGCGCTCTTGAAGCACTTGGAGGAACAGTAGCGCTCAACTGTGCCATCTAGCCTTACGTACATTATTCCTTGGCCCGGCTTTATTGGCTGTCCGCAAAATGTACACGTGACTACCCTAGGCATAGACACACCTCAGAAACTTACAATTTGAACCCTTTATAAACTTGGCGCCTATATGTTGCTCAGTGGAGGTGCGATGTCTTCACAGCATCCGATCAGGTCAGTGTCTTCATTGCTGAGATCTATTTGTAGCCACTGTCTTTAATTTTTTGTCACTGCTGTGCCTGGGCGCTTGGCTGGTTTTCTTGATGCACTGTGTCTTGGTTTTCCGTGTTTGAATTAGCGTTTTCTTGCTGGACAGGTGTCTCAGGCGAGCTTTCCGGCTTGACGGTCGAGAAAGTAGCGAGAACTGTGTTGTCCGGCTTCCTAATGATTTCCCCTATACGTACACCAATAAGTGTCTTCACTCCCTTTGTGTACGCGATGTCTACCAAGCGTTGAGTTATGATCCCGTCCAGCACGACGTGTGCAGCTTTATCTACCTCTTTTAGCTTGTTAACAAGATCCCTCACAGGAACCCTCTCAAGCATCTGCCAGTCATCGTCATAGATTATGGCTTCCAGGGTTCCCTTTAATTCGTCCATCTTCTGGTAAACCTCGAGGGGGACAACTACTTCTTGAGCCATATCGGGATTTTTCTTGATGGATTTAATAAGCTTCGTGGGTGGGACAATAACCTCGGCTTTTGTCTCCCTCTCTTTCTGCAGTTTCTTTTCTTTCTCAAGCTCTTCAAGGAAATCTTTAACTGGTACAGCATTCTGTAGGGACCTTGCAATTTCTTTTGCGGTGAGCTCCTCGACTTCTCTGCCCTGCGGAGCCCTGGCTATATAGTCGACCTTGAGAGAATTCACAACGTTCCTCGCTATCAGCTCGCCGCCCCTATCCCCGTCGACGAACAAGATAACTTTCTTGTTTGAAAGGAGTTCCCTTAAACTTGGGGGAATAGTGGCGCCTCCCAGTGCTAACACGTTCTTGTAGCCGTACCTCAGCAAGTTTAAGACGTCTGCCCTTCCCTCCACAAGTATAATGGTATCCGAGGTCTTTACGTCGGGTCCGCCTGGAAGTTTTTCCTCCCCGTATTCTACAAGTTCAGCAGACCGAACCCTGCGGAGAACTTCTTCGACTAATTCCTTAGACTCAGGTATACTTTCCTGCAACTTTTTGTAGAGCTCAACAGCTCTCTCTATAATTTTCTGCCTTTTTTCGGCCCTGGCGTCCTCTATAGATACTATCTCGCTCCTGGCAGGATAAGGACCCACCTTATCAATGGTCTCGATAGTCGCAGCTATTATCGCTGTCTCAGCCATGTCAAGGTTCGTCGGTATCTCCACCTCAGCCACAACGTTGCCGTCCTGTTGCTTCGTTTCAACCTCAATCCTGCCAATCCTCCCAAGCTTCTGGAGCTCTCTCAAGTCAAGCTCGTTTCCAATCAAGCCCTCAGCTTGTCCAAAAATCGCCCCTATTATATCGTGCTTCTCGACGTTACCCTTAACATCTATTCTAGCCCTTATAACATATTTAGGTGAAACAGGTAAACCACCCATATATACTACACCACTAAACTAGCAACAATATTCAGGTATTTTAATTTTACAACTAAAGGGTGGTCGTCCTCGGTGCGCTGTAGCCGCCAGGCAACACGCCTTTTCACAGCTACCGGCGGTACACCGCCTTTAGCTTGAAGCGCTCTCTACTGGCGGCTATGCCGCGCGCACCGCTCGGTTGAAAAATTCTTATTTGATATTTAAATACTTTCCTAAGAGAAAAATCATGTCGTTTAGGTGGAGGCTTTTTCCTAGTCTATGTATTTTTGACAATTATAGCAGTACCAGCGCTGGTACTGGGGTATCCATGTTGCTGGTTTTCCACAATAGGGGCAAATCTTTTGTTCGCTTTTCTTAAAGATTCCGAAACGAGGTTGCTGGGCAGGTTGTGCCGGTGTAGACTGTGGAGTTGCAACAGGCATGGCTGGTTGTACGAGGAGGTCTTCTGGAACCTGGAAGTCTGGTTTCAGCAAAACTATGTCTTTGGCTGCCGCTACACTGCTCCAGGGTATCTCGAGGGGTTTCCCGGAGGGGGTTCTCACCACGAAGAAGGGCGTGGTTTCGCCTATCTTGAAGCCGAAGTCAATAATTTCTCCGATTCGACGCGCGTCCTGGGTGTAAACGTTTTTGCCTTTAAGTTCTGAAAGTGTTATTCCCATAAATTTGATTTGCGAGTTGACATATAAAAGCTTATCTATGCTCAAGGGAAAAATCAAAAAATTCAAGGAAAATGAGGAAGTTCTTTAAGGTTCCTTAATTAAAAATCAATTGTAATTTTCTCATGGGAACCGGTGTACTGAAAAAGTAGCCAGGGAATCAGGTTTTATCCGAGAGGGCTAAGAGAAGGGTGGCAGTCCTACTCTACGCGACCTAGACAACTGTTTTACCATTTTCTTCATGTTTTTGTAGGCATCTAGAAGTTGTCTTACATCCCTGGGTGTAACTCC
>Ga0272449_1001862_pt1 | contig 20621 bp, 26 predicted proteins | sample YNPCB0241_FD_198679 | JGI IMG/M metagenome (GOLD analysis project Ga0272449, IMG submission 198679) | Hot spring sediment microbial communities from Yellowstone National Park, WY, United States - YNP-CB-024-1 | ecosystem: Environmental > Aquatic > Thermal springs > Hot (42-90C) > Sediment... | reverse complement strand
GATTTGTATAAAGATGCTTTCCTGAAGTAATTAAAATAGAAATAATTTTCAAAAATTACTATTTTAAGGAACTAATTAAGGAACTAAATTTTAAGGAACTATTATTGTTTCTACTCTAGGTAAATTGTTAAATTCTGTATAAAAGTTGTATGCTCCGGCATTCAAAAAAACTACTTTATCTCCAACCCTTTTTTCTTCATCAAAAAATACTCTGTATCTAAATATATCCATAGAATCTGGGGTAAATCCTTTTAATAAATATTTATATCTTCCAAACCTTTTTTCTCCCTCAACCAAAAGCTTTACATTCATTAATATTATGTCTATACAAGTATTATAAACAGAGCAATCCAGAATCAAATTATTTTCATATGAATTTATTACATTTGTTTCAAGCTTTACTGGAGGAGCAGCAATAAATCTTCCTGGCTCAATTGCAAGTTTTATTCCCAAATCATTAACAAAATCCTTAAACTCTTTTATTTGATTCAATATTGCATTTATGTTTGGTTTTGAATTTGCATACTCTACAGGAATTCCTCCACCCACATTTATTAAATCAATAGAATTTATTACATCTTCGCTTAAAACATCCAAAAATTCTTCTTTCAAAAACCATTCTCCAACGTTTTGGGTTTTTCTATGAAAATGTATCCCTAATGTTTTTATATTTTTATTTTTTCTTAATTCTGGAATAATCTCTTGTACTTTTTTCCAATGAAATCCATAAACATAATATTTTCCTGTATATACAGTATGCTCTCTTACCTTCATTCTAACTAATAAATTAATCTCTTCTTCCAAAGAAAGCAACCTTTTTAAATCATTCTCATTATCCACTATAAAATTATTTATTCCACTCATTATGGCAAACTTCAAAAATTCTTTATCATCGCCTTGAATAATATATATTATTCTTTTCTTATCTTCTATCTCATTCATACTATTTTGAGAACTTATTATTATTGGAGCTTCTGTTTCTTTTTCAATAATCTTCCCAACCTCTTTATTTGCCTTAAAATTATATCCTACAATATCTGCAAAATTTTTAAGAGTGTGATATTGTTCCAAAACCTTTTTCCTGCTTAAGATGAATCTTGCCATTTTACTCAACCTTTATTATCTTTTCATTATACAATTTTTCTAATGCATAGGATATTGCTAAAGGAAATAATATTGTTGCATCTCCTATTACTGTAATAGAGTCAGAATCATCCTTAACCTTTCCCCAGCTTTTAGCCTCTTTTGTTGTAGCTCCGCTCATGCTTCCAGATGTTGGCATAGAAGTTGTAATATAAACTGCATAATCAAAGCCTCCGCTAATTAATGCACCAAGCAAAGCGAAATGCTTTGATGTTCCTCCACCTAATGCAATTAATCCTTTCTTTTCATCATAGCTAAATGAAATTACAAAATTCTTAAAATCTTCAACAACATCTATAACAAAATTTTTATATTCCTCTTTTGCTAAAAATAGTTGAAAGCCAATAGAACCATCTGTAATTGCTGGACAATAAACAGGAATATCCTTTTTAGCTGCTTGATACAGAAAAGAATCCTCATCATTAAGCTCTTTTCCAATTCTATTTAAAAATTCTGTCCCGCTTATTACATTTTTTTCATTCAGAAGCTTTTTTAAAAAAATATTCATAAATCCTTCAAATCTTACATAAGAGTCATTTGTGATTATTAAATTTCCTACTCTGTTCATTCCTTTCTCATGCAACTCTATATCATCAGCATCAAATCTTGAGATCAAAAATTTCTCACCCTTGGCTTTCATTATATCCTCTTCAATTGCTCCTGCTGTTGTTACAATTGCATTAACCATATCCAATTTTATTAATTGAGCAAACAATCCTCTCAAACCAGAAGTTCCTAAATTTGAGCTAAATGTTAAAATAATCTTTGCCCCTTCTTTTTTCATTTTATATATAATCTCAGCTGCTTTAGCAAGCTCTATGCTTTGAAATCCAACAGATTTAAATTGCTCAACAATCTCAAATCCTTTTATTCCGGGCTTCCATTTAAAATCTTTCACATATTCCATAAAAGAAACTTCAAAATTAGATTTTTTATTTTTACTTCTTTCTTCTTCCTGTTCTTCTTGGTGAAATGCTCCCTACTTTCTTACCAGGAGGCATGTGTCTAGAAACAGTTCTCGGTTTTCCTGGAGATGTTTGTCCTCCAAATGGATGATAAACAGCTGATTTAGAGCTTGCGGAAACTATTGGATAATATTTTCCTTTAGCTTTCGTTGCATAGTATTTATTACCTGCTTTCATGAAAGGTCTATCTCTAAATCCTGATCCGCTCACTTCACCAATCATTGCCATGCATTTATTAGAAATATTTTTTAATGCTCCAGATCTTAGCATAATAGATGTTGTATTTTTATCATGAGATATAACAGTAGCAAATGTCCCTGGAGCTCTACAAAGCTTTCCTCCATCTCCTGGCTCTAACTCAATGTTGCAAATCTTTGCTCCTTCAGGAATATTTCCGACCTCTAGAATATTTCCGACCTTTGGCTCCCCGCCATAAACAATTTTGTCACCAGTTTTTATTCCAAAGGGTGCAATCAAATATTGCTTTTCTCCAGAAAAATCCACAACCATAACAGGACAATATCTAGATGGATCATGAATTATATCAATTACAACACCCTCTTTATCAGTAACTTTATATTTAGAATTTGTAATAAATTTATGGCTTCTTGCTCTATAAGTTGGACTTCCTTTTCCCCTTCTTTGTTGTCTTAATCTTTTTCCCATTATAACCAACTCATATTATTCCTAATCTTATTGCAATATCTCCTGCTGAATATTTTTTATTTATTTTTATAAATGCCTTTTTTTCATTTTTTCTTGTTATGAGTGTTCTAACCTTATCAACCTTAACATTGAACGCCTTTTCAAATGCCTTTTTTATCATAGGCTTATTAGCTCTTCTATCTACAATAAAAACAATTGTGTTTTCCTTTTCTATTAGACCAATGGATTTTTCAGATGTATGAGGAAATAGCAATATATCCCATGGACTTTCTTCTCCAATCTTTTCATTTTGATTCTTTTCTTCTGCCATTTTACTCACTTCACAAAATCTTTTCTAAAGATTCTATTACCTTTTTTTCTCCCATTATCTCTTTTATCTTATTTCTGTAAAATGAATTTATTTTTATTCCAAAACTTTGAAGATGTGAAACAAAAAGCTTATTCATCTCCTTTCCTTTTTCATCAAAATCAGTAAATATTGCAATTCTTAACTTCTTATTCTTTGATATTTCGAATATCTTACTTTCTATTTCTGCTAGGCTTAATGATGAGCATTTAATAATCTCTTTTTTAAAGCCAGCCTTTATTAAAGCCTTTCTATCTTTTTCTCCCTCAACTATAATTACATCAATCTCAGAATTCAATGAATTTATAATATTTTTAAGTTCGTTCGCTCTATCATTTTCTTTTTCTAAATAATTTCTAAAACTTCTCATAAATATTACCTCAATAAATTTGAAAGCTTTTGCAATGCTGATTTTGTAATTATTGTAAGTCTTCCTGCCATTGCTCCTGGAGCAAGCTCCTCTATGCTTTCTTTTATTTTTTCAGCTTCTATTACATCAACACCAGGAATCTTTCTTGCAGATTTTTTTAGATCACAATCCTCAGAAACTATAAACAAAATTCCTTTTTTCTTTTTGTATCTTCTTCCTCTCATTTTTCCTTTTCCACTTCTTATCTTTTTTATTTTGCATCTCTCTATTTCTTTTGCTAAACCAAGCTTATTTAAAATGTTTACAACCTCTTTTGTTTTTTTGACTTTTTCTATTTTATCATCAATTATTATAGGAAGTGTCATATTCTCTTCAAATTTATGCCCTCTTTTCTTCACCAAATTAACATTTCTTATTGCACTTAACGCAGATTTTACTGCAAGCAAAAGCTCCTTTTTATTTATCTTTTTAATCCAATTCTTCTCAGCTTTGGGTGGGTGAGCTCTCCTACCTTTAACAGCTTGAGGAACAAACCTTGCTCTCCATAAAAGATATCCTACCTTTCCATGAATCCTTGCCATTCTACTCATTCCTCTGCCCATCATGCTCCATCTTTCTCTTCTTCTTCGCCCATGATAATGAGCAGATGTTCTTTTTCCTGCTAGAGGATCTGCTCCATATGGCTGCCTTTTAGATGATTGTGAAAAAACTACTGCTTTTTTTATAACCTCTGGTCTATATTCAGTTCTTAAAAATTCCGGAACCTCTATTTCTTCTAAAACATTACCATCAATATCATAAACCTTTAGCTTCTCTTCCATCTTAATCACCTTTTAATATGGATATACTTTATTTCAACAGGCTCATATTTTTCAGTTCTTCTTGGTTTTGACAATATTATTAATCTCTTTCTTGGCCCAGGAACAGAACCTGAAATTAAAACAGCTATAGATTTTATAATCCCGTAACCTTTAAAACCACTTTTAGGATTTATTTTTTCTTTGTCTTTTTCTATTAGCAAAATCTTTTTATTATATTCTGTTCTTTGGAAAAATCCATATTGGCCTGGCATTGGAACTCTCCAGTCAATTTTTCTTGGTGTTGTAGGACCTATGCTTCCCGGATGTCTATGATGCTGCTCATCCTTTCTTCCCTGTATTTTAATTCCAAATCTTTTTACTGCACCAGTAAAACCATGGCCCTTTGTTATAGAAGTAACATCACAAAACTCTCCTGGCCTAAAAACATCTGTTATGTTTATTTCCTTTCCTAAAATGCTTTTTCCATATTTATATTGCTCTTCCAAGCTTCCAGATAAACCCATTTCAAAAATTTCTGGCTTTATTTTATGCATTCCAGATTTTGTTGGCTGTGTGCATACAATAATTCTTATTTCTTTTACTTTTTCCAAAATCTTTTCATCAAATTCTTTAAATTTTTTTCTCTTCCCAATCTTTCTTTCTATTCCCTTAGGAAGATTTTGAGTCCATAATTCAGTAAAAACCTTTAGCTCATTACTTTCTCCTTTTCCATAAAATCTCAAACCACAAACAAATAATGGCGGAACTTCTAAAATAGTTGCTGGTTCTACAATAAGCTTATTTTTGTGAAGATATTGAACATGCGTCATCCCAACCTTATACCCAGCAAATCCCAATGGTTTTGCTTCTTTGCTCTGAATTTTAATCCAATTTATTCGAGGATAAATTCTTCTAGCCCTTTTTCTTGGCCAATATTGAAGTGATCCTCTTCTAGGTCTTCTCAGAGTAGGCATTCTCCTCCCTCAGCTTATATCAATTTAGATTTTTACATTTTTAAGTAAATATTTAAAATATTCAATACGAATTAAAATCTTTATTTTAAATGCTTTTATATATCTTTAAGAGTTGATGATATGTCAGAGATATCAAAAGAAACATTAAGAAAATGGAGAAAATCTAAAGTTATTGAAAGGGTTGAAAAGCCTTTTAACATAAAAAGAGCTAGATCTCTGGGCTACAAAGCAAAACAAGGTTTTGTTGTTGTTAGAGTAAGAGTAAAGAAAGGTGGAAGAAGAAGACCAAAAGCAAAAGGAGGAAGAAAACCTAGCAAAGCTGGTTTGATTCATTTTACTCCTAAGAAAAGCTTAAGATTAATAGCTGAAGAAAAAGCTGCAAGAAAATATCCGAATTTAGAGGTTTTGAACAGCTATTTAGTTGCTGATGATGGGGTATATAAATATTTTGAAGTTATAATGGTTGATCCTCATCATCCTGTAATTCTTTCTGATAAAAACATTAACTGGATTGCTAAGCAAAGAGGAAGAGTTTTTAGAGGGCTAACAAGTGCTGGAAAAAAGATGCGCGGGCTTAAATAAAAGTGCTTAAAATATTATCAAGATAATTTTTTAATTATGAAATATTACGATCTGCACATAGAGTCTGAAAACTTAGAGGAAATAATAAAAATGGCTAAAATATTAGGATTTTCTGGAATATTTGTTAATGTTCAGAATATTGAAGAAAGAAGATTAAACGAAAACTTAAAACAGTTCCTAGGTCCTGAAAAAAATAACGAAATAGAATTGGTTAGCGGAGTTATAATAAAAGCAAAAAATAAAGAAGAGCTGAAAACACAAATAGAAAAATTTAGGAAAAGGGTTGAAATAATAGCTGTCTATGGAGGAGATTATGAAATAAATAGGCTTGCTTGCGAAGATAATAGAGTTGATATTTTGTATCATCCTGAGTTTGGAAGAAATGATTCTGGCTTAGATCATATATGCATAAAATCTGCTGCTGAAAATAATGTCGCAATAGAAATAAATTTTAATGAAATATTAAAATCTAAAAATAGACCAAAAATACTTTCATTTATGAGAAGAAATATAAAGCTCTGCAAAAAATATGATGCAAAAATTATAATAACAAGCGGAGCAACTGAAAAATGGGAAATGAGAGCACCAAGAGAATTAGCATCTATTGGATATGTTTTAGGCTTGGATTTGAAAACCGCAATAGATGCTGTTTCAATAAATCCAGAAACAAAGATAAATGAAAATAGAGAAAAACTAAAAGGAAATATAATTGGAAGTGTTAGAATTGTAGAAGAATTTTAGGTGAGTTTATGGAAAAACCAAAAACATTACCACCAACATTAAGAGAGAAACATAGGTATATTGTTTTTGAAATTATTTCAGAAGAGCCAATAGAATATGAAGACATTTCAAAATCTGTTTGGCTTGCTTGTTTGTCTTTTCTAGGAGAGCTTAAAACATCTGAGAGTGAAGTAAAAATAATAAAAAATCTTTTTAATCCAAGAACTCAACAAGGAGTAATAAGATGCAGAAATGATGCAACAGAACATGTAAGAGCAGCTTTATCTTTTATTACAAAAATTGGCGAAAAGAATGCAATAATAAAAGTTTTGGGAATTACAGGCACAATAAGCTCTGCAAAAAGAAAATATCTTGGTTTCACAGATCTTAGCAATTTTGAAAAATTTGGTGAAGAGCAATGATGTCTTATGAAGAAATGTTGAAAAGAGCTAGAAAAGAGATTCCTCAAGAAAGTAATTTATCAGATAGATTCAAAATTCCTGAATCAGAAATAGCTTATAGTGGAAAATTTACAATAATAAAAAATTTCTCTCAAATATGCGATATCCTAAGAAGAGATCCTCAGCATGTTGCAAAGTTTTTGTTTAAAGAGTTGGCAATACCGGGAAAAATAGAAGAAAATAAACTTATTTTACAAAAAAATTTTGGAAAGGAAAAGATAGATGAAAAAATAAGAGAATATTGCAAAGAGTATATATTTTGTAAGGAATGTGGAAAAGGTGATACTACACTTAAAAAAATAAACAACATATTCTATTTAAAATGTGAAGCTTGCGGAGCAGAGAGAAGTGTAAAAAAGATATGAGTGTTTAAAATGAAAGGGCAATGGTTTATAATATCTGCTATTATTGTTTCTGGTGCACTTCTAATAATTTCAAATCTTTTAAGAAGCTATACTCAAGATTATTCTTACATAGTTAAAATGGATGAAGATTTCATTCTTTTTAATATTGAAGAAGAGCTTAGCAAAACATTGCTTTTCTCAAGAGATTATGAAGACCTTGAAAATAATGTAAAACATTTTATAAATTTTGTGAAAGATAAAATGGGAAGATTAGGATATTATGTTGAAATAATAAATGAAACCATTTTGTCAATGCCCCCAACAAAAACAACATTCAGGATAAGCTTAGTAAGCAGCAATGTAAATATAACAAAGATTGTAGAATTACCTAAATAAATTTTAAAATCCTATTTTAAACCCTTACTTTAAATACTTTTATTGCATCTATCTCTTCTTTTGTGAAAAGAGATTTTGCCTTCTTACTTTTTTCTACAAGATATTTAAATATTGGAATATATTGAGCTGCTTTCTTTGAAGAACAGTGAGTCAAAGAACCTATTTTTAGGCAAACATCTTTAAGCTCTTTAGGAATCTTCTTTTCTTGATATATTGTCGGAGAGCTATAAGCTGTAAATCCTGGATATGATTCTTTTTTTGCTATACTTACAAATGCCATACTATCTAAAAAATATTTTTGCAATTCCCAGGATTGTCTTTTTATTATCATGCTTTGAAAAAAATCTGCCTTTGCTAAATATTCAAATCCTTTTGCCAAATCCTCCGGCTTTTTGTATTCTTTAATTAAATTTTCTTCTAACCACCAAAATATCTCTTCTGGTGTTTTTTCTGATTGTCTCGCAGCCAATAAGGCTGTGTTTATACTTTTTGTTTTGAATATCACCTTTAAAGTATCAAATATTGATTGCTCCACTTCTCTTGTAGATAATTTTTTTATACTCTCTTCAGTAATTTCATCTAAAGTTTCAAAATCAATAAGAGCTGCTCTTACATCTCCATTAGCCATTCTTGCTAATTGTGCTATTGCCTTTTCTTCATACTTCTTTCCTTCTTTTTTTGCAATTTTTTCTAAGAAAGCCTTTAGATTGTTTGAATGTATTTTGTCAAACTTTATCATTTCTGAAAATTTTCTTATAGTAGCTAAACTTTTTTCAAAAGGATTATTAGCAGTAAGCACAACAGGATAAGAAGAATTTTTTATTAATTCTAATATAGCCTTTTCCATTCCTTTGTCTTTTACCTCTACATCATCAATCAAAACTATTCTTCCTTTTCCAAATAAGCTTCTTTGCTTTCCTGCTTCAAATATCTTTTGTTTGATTGTATTATAATCCCTAAAATCAGATGGAGAAAGCTCAATTATTTCATAAGATAATTCCTTTGCTATTAGCTCTATACTTAAAGACTTTCCACATCCTGGCGGACCATACAAAAATAAAGCCTTTCCTTTCTTAAAGTTTTTTATAAAATTTAATGCATCTTCCATTTGCTTTCTATTACCTATTACCTCTGAAATTCTTTTTGGCTTATATTTTTCAAGAATGGATAGCATAATTTTATTAATATGTGATTTTATTTAAATGGGTTTGTGAGATATAAATTCATGAGCCGGAGTGGCGGAACCAGGTAACGCGCGTGGCTCGAGACCACGTGTCCTTTATGGACTTGCAGGTTCGAAATTTTTCGAAAATCCTGCCTCCGGCGTTTTTTGATTTTAGAAAGCTCTGATTGAAAAAAGAAAATCTCTAAACCCTTGAAATTATCAATACAATGAAAACTGCTAAAAGAATTAAGCTCATTATTACAGCGAATTTAACCATTCTAGGGTCGTTTCCAAATCCAAAAACTATTGGACCTATAAAACCTCCAAATCCAAAACTTGTTTTTTTAGATGATTCGCTAATTAAAGCTGCTATGGTAATTATCATTATTCCAATGATTATAAGAATTATTCCTGCTGTAATCAAGTTTCCTGTTTCTCCTATCATTTTTCTCACCTTTTTCCTATTAATAAAAATATCCTTCATAAATTAAAATATCATGCAATTTTTATTTTATTATTGGTATCCATGCAAGTAGAAAATAGAGAAGAAAAATATGTAAAAAATAGATGGATTGTTGAAAACTCTATTGAAAAGAGAAAATATCAAGAAGATATAGCAAATATTGCATCAAAAATAAACACACTTTGTGTTCTACCAACAGCAATGGGAAAAACAATAATAGCTTTGCTAACAGTAACAAAAATTTTGGATAAAGAGATGAATAAAAAGATATTGTTTCTTGCTCCTACAAGGCCTTTAGTAGAGCAACATAAAAAAACATTTGAGAAATTTTTGAAGGCTGGGTTAAATCTTGTTGCGATCACTGGAAAAATAAAAAGTGAAAAAAGAAAAGAATTATATAATTTTGGAGATATAATATTTTCAACTCCGCAATGCATCAAAAATGATATAAATTCTGGGATATTGAGCTTAGAAAACTTTTCTTTGCTTATTGTTGACGAGGCACAGCATTCTATAGGAAATTATGCTTATACATTTATAGCATCAAAATTTATGGAAGATACAAAACAAAAAGGAATAATTCTAGCTTTAACAGCTTCACCATCAGGAAAATATTCTAAGATCAAAGAAATAAAAGAGAATTTATTTATAAAGCATGTAGAAATTAGAAGTGAATATGATAAGGATGTAAAAGAATTTATAAAACCTATTGAAATAAAATGGATTGAAGTTTCTCTAACTCCTGAAATGGAGGAATTGAAAAGTATTTTAGAAGAAATGAGGAAGAATAACATACAAAGATTAATAAATCTAGGATTTCTTACGAAAAGCTCGATAAAAAGAAAGGACTTGCTTAGTTTACAAGAAGAGATATTAAAAAAGATAAAGGAAGATAATAACAAAATTTTGTTTGCAGCGTTATCAATAATAGCAGAAATAATAAAGATAGATTATCTTATAGAGCTACTAGAAACCCAAACAATAGAAGCCTTGAAAGAATATGTAAAAAAGATATTTGAAAATGCGAAGATAAAAAAAAGAGGGGCTGATTCAAGAATAGCAAAGAGCTTTATGGGAATTATTGAAAAGATAGAAAAAATTAAAACTCATCCAAAAATAGAAAAACTAAAAGAAATTGTTTCTGAAGAATTGAAAAATCCCGAAGCAAGAATAATAATATTTGCTCAATTTAGATCAACAGTAAAAAATATAAAGAATGAGATTGAAAAGATACCTGGTTGCAGGCCTGTAATATTAATAGGGCAGCGCGGAATAGACGGACTTAAACAAAAAGAGCAGATAGAGCTTATAAAGGCCTATGAATCTGGTGAATATAATACTCTCATTACCACATCTATTGGTGAGGAAGGAATTCATCTTGGTTCAGCAACTACTGCAATATTTTATGAGCCTGTTCCTAGTGAGATAAGAATGATACAAAGAAGGGGAAGAGTAGGAAGAGAAAGACCTGGAAAAATATTTATACTTATAACAAAAAATACAAGGGATCAATCTTATTATTGGGCTGCTTATCATAAGGAAAAGAAGATGAAAAAAATAATAGAAAGGATGAAAAAGCAGAGAGACTTAATTAATTTTTTAAATGAGGTTTAGAAATGGAAAAAGAAAATCTTAAAATAATATATGATATTAGAGAATCTAAATCACTTGTGATTGAAAATCTGAAAGAAAAATGCATATTAGAAGAAAAATTGCTTGATGCTGGAGATTATTTATTATCCGACAGAATATGCTGTGAAAGAAAAACAACCTTAGATTTTGCAAGAAGTATAATAGATGGAAGATTATTTTATCAAATCAAAGAAATGAAAAATTTTTTTGAAATCCCTTTACTTATTATTGAAGGTTTAAACCTTTATGAAGAAGAGAATATAAGACCAGAAGCTATACAAGGAGCAATAGCTGCTGTAACAATAGACCTAAAAACTCCTATCATATGGACTAAAACACCAAAAGAAACTGCTGAAATGTTGTTAATAATAGCAAAAAGAGAGCAATTAGAAAATAAAAGAAAATTAAAAATAAGATTTGAGAAAAAGCCTGATGACATAAAACAGCAACAAGAATATTTAATTGCGGGTTTGCCTTTTGTGGATAGAGAAAGAGCAAAAAATTTGTTAAAGCATTTTGGTTGTCCAGAATTTGTTTTTACTGCAAGTGAAAGAGAGCTTACAAAAGTAAAAGGAATTGGAAAAAATATAGCAAAAAAGATAAGAAGGATTTTAGAAACAGAATATAAATAGAGCTTAGAATAAAGTATTTAAATTTTAAATATAAACTCAATAGTAATTTGATGTAGTGATAAAAATGGCTGGAAAAGAACACCTTAATATAGTAACAATAGGTCACGTAGACCATGGAAAAAGTACACTAGTAGGAAGGCTACTTTACGATTCAGGAGCAATAAGGGAAGATGAACTCAGAAAACTTCAAGAAATGGCAAAAGAGTTGAAAAAAGAAACTTTTGAGTTTGCTTTCGTAATGGACAAGCTAAAAGAAGAGAGGGAAAGAGGTTTAACAATTGACATAGCTCACCAAAGATTTGATACACAAAAATATTATTTCACAATAATTGATTGTCCTGGACATAGAGACTTTGTTAAGAACATGATTACTGGTACAAGTGAGGCAGATGGAGCAATACTTGTAGTTTCTGCGAAAGAAGGAGTACAAGAGCAAACAAAAGAGCATATCTATCTTGCAAAGGTTCTTGGAGTAAATCAGATGATTGTAGCTATTAACAAGATGGACGCTGTTGAATACAAAGAAGAAGCCTTTAAAAATGTTGTAAACGACGTAAAAAAGCTTTTAGCAGCGGTTGGTTATAAAATTGATGAAAGGGCTTTCATACCAATCTCTGCCTACAAGGGAGACAATGTTGTAAAGAAATCTGAAAACATGCCTTGGTACAAGGGATTTACATTACTTGAAGCTCTAGATAACTTGTTTGTTGTGCCTCCAAGACCAATAGACAAACCATTAAGAATTCCAATACAAGATGTTTACTCAATAACTGGAGTAGGTACAGTTCCTGTAGGAAGAGTTGAAACAGGAATATTGCGAAAAGGTGATAGAGTAATCTTTATGCCTTCTAATGTTGCAGGAGAAGTAAAAAGTATTGAAATGCATCATGAAGAAATTCCAGAAGCTAAACCAGGAGATAATATAGGATTTAATGTAAGAGGGGTTAGCAAAGATCAGATAAAAAGAGGTGATGTGGCAGCTCATCCAGAATCTGCTCCTAAGCCAGTAAAGGAATTTATCGCACAGATAATAGTATTAAATCATCCAACAGTAATATCTAAAGGTTATACTCCTGTATTCCATTGCCACACAGCACAAGTTGCTTGCGTAATAACTGAAATATTGAAAAAGCTTGATCCGAGAACAGGAGAAGTTAAGGAAGAGAATCCAGACTTCATAAAAACAGGAGATGCGGCAATAATAAGAGTAAAGCCTACAAAGCCTTTAGTAATAGAGAAACAATCAGATTTTCCACAACTAGCAAGATTTGCAATTAGAGACATGGGACAAACAGTAGCAGCAGGGGTATGCATAGATACTGTTGTGTAAAGATTTTTATTCTTCTTTTTTAATTTTTAGAAGTTTTAATTCTCTATAACCTTTTTTTCAGAAGAATCTAACTTCTTCTTATCTTTAATTTAGAATATCATGAATCACGCTGGGGGTGGGATTTTCTTTTTTAAAAAATTCGAACCCACGGACCCAAAAAGGGAACAGGCTTAGCAGGCCTGCGCTTATTAATCCTCTTAACCGCTTGGCTACCCCAGCTTATCTAAGCTTATTAATATTCATATCAAAACTGAAGAATTTAATCTTTTTGAACTCGAAATTTAAAACTCATGGAGGTTAAAAAGAGATTTAAAGATATATTGAAATAATTTTTATTAGTGATTAAAAATGGATGATTTTCTTTTATGGCTTGGTACAGGAATTGTAATGATGATTGTCCTATTTATATTTTTTGGTGGCGCTCCTTTAACTTTTCCACCACAGCAACAATATCCACGATATCCTTATTCGTCAGAAATCTCTCCTACAACATTTCCGGAAAAATCAGAAAGTGGAGCTATTTTTGTTGGTGCTATAACTGAAGAGGTTTGGAGAAATATTGAATTCATAAATATATCAACTGTTTATAAAGCAGTAGACATATTGAAAAGCCTTAGCGATAAAAGATTGTATAATGGTCTTCTTTTTGGCTCGAACAAATTGGAAATAAATTTTGATGTTGATCCTGATAATACTATCTCAACCTACCTAAGCTTTTTTGTTTATGATACAAACAAATATGGAAACTTAGTAATAAAAATAAATGATTATGTTATACATGATAAAGTTTTAACAACAGGAAATTATATTTTCAATCTTAATAAAACATTATTGAAAGATAAAAATAAGGTGGAAATATCTACAAGAAGCTCTGGATGGAAGATCTGGGCTCCTTCTGTTTATATCTTAAAAAATATTAAGATAACATCTCAGGAAGTATATGCGAGAAAAAGTGAATATAAATTCAACATATCAGATGAAGAATATAACAGCTTATCAAAAAGACAAGGAAGAATAAGTTTAGATTTGAAAGAGCATGGCGGAAAATTGAGCATTATAATAAATGACAAAGAGGTTTTTTCTGGAGAAATGGAAAAAGCTGTAAAGGATATATATTTTGATCAAAATGTTTTGAAGAGATGGGAAAATAAAGTAGAGTTTATTGCTGAAGATGGAAATTTTGAAGGATATGGAAAATTAACATTCTATTACAATAAAATAAATTACAAAAAAGCAGAAAAAGAATTTGTTTTATCTTCCTATGATTATGATAATTTGCATAGAAGCCCGGGAAAGATAACATTTGAAATAGAGCGTGTTATAAACCCAGGAGGCTTTGCTGTTCTTATAGAAAATGAAAATAAGAAGATATATCAAGTAGCTTATGGAATAGTAGAAGAAAAGAAGTATGAATATAGTCTTTATCCTCATCTTTGCTTTGCAGGATATAATAAAGTTATTGTAAAATCTGTAGATAATTCAAGTTTTTATGTTAAGAATTTAAATATAATATTAAGGTGAAATAAAATTATGGTACCTAAATGCCCAATATGTGGAAGTAAAATGGAAAAGATAGGAGATTCTTGGGTTTGCCTTGTTTGTGAGCCTTTTGATGAATAATCTAATCGAAAATATTTTCTATTACTTTTTTAGGATCGAATTTTTCAATATCTTCATATTCTTGTCCTTTTCCGAGAAATAGGATGGGTTTCCTTATTGTATATACAGCTGAAATGATAGCGCCGCCTTTTTCATAAACATCTGTCTTTGTAAAAATTATTCCATCAACATCTACAGCATTATCAAACCTTTTAGCTTGCTCTACAACATCATTTCCCGTCAATGCATCAAGAACCAAAACCTTTAGATCTGGTTTTATTACTCTGCAAATCTTTTTTAGCTCATCCATTAAATTTATATTTGCATGACTTCTTCCTGCTGTATCTGCTAGTACAACATCTATTTTATTAGCTTTCGCATGCTCTACAGCATCATAAATTACTGCAGTTGAATCTGCTCCATACTTTTGTTTTATTAAATTTATTCCCAGTCTGTTTGCATGCTCTTGTATTTGTTCTATAGATGCAGCTCTAAAAGTATCTCCTGCAGCAAAAACAACAGAAAATCCCTTTTTCTTTAACATATATCCAATTTTTGCTAATGTTGTGGTTTTTCCACTTCCATTAAAACCAAGAAAAACTATTACACTAACTTTTCCGTTTTCTTTATTTTTTCTTATTATTTCCTCTATGTCAATTTCTTGAAGATTTAATAAATTGAAAATTGTTTCTTTAAAGGCTTCTTTTATATTCTCTTCAACTTTAGTAATTTTAACTTTCTTTCCTATTACTAATCTTTTGAAATCTTCAAATATCTTTTCAGCAACATCTAAAGCCACATCAGCCTGTATTAAATCAAATATTATGTCATTCCTAAATTTTTCAATATCACTCTCTTTTATCTCTTTTTCAAATATTGGAATAAAACCCCTTTTCTCCTTTTCCTTTTTCAATATTTCTTCAAATTCCTTTTCCTCTATCTTTTTCTCTATTTTAGCTTTCTTTTCTTCTTCAAGTATTTTCTTCGCCTTTTCTATTTCTTTTTTAATTTCTTTCTTTTCTTCTATTAATTCTTCCTTCTTTTCTATTTCTTGTTTTTCTTCTGGTTTTTCTTCCTCTTTTTTTTCATGTTCTTTTATAAATTCCTTCTCTTCTTTATGCTTTTCCTCTTCTGCTAATTTTTTTTCTTCTTTTTTTTGCACTTCTTCTATTCTTTCTAATTCTTTTTCTTCCTCTTTAGGAGCCTCTTTTATCTTTTCAGAAACCTTTTTAATTGCCTCTTCTATCTTCTTTTTTAGTATCTTAAAAATATATATCACCAAGACCAAAGATTAAAATTATAAGTTTAAATAAATATTGAACTATTTATTTTTTCAATCTTTACATTAAAGTGAAGGATATGGAAGAAGAAGTAATTAAAGAAAATGAAGAATGGGTTCCGAAAACAAAGCTTGGTAAAGATGTTTTAGAAGGAAAAATAAAATCTATTGATGAAATATTTGAAGCTGGAACAAAAATAAAAGAGCCTGAAATAGTTGATAAGCTTCTTAATCTAAAAACAGATATTATATGGATAGGCGGTTCTCCTGGAAAAGGTGGAGGAATAAAAAGAACTCCTACAAGAAGAACTGCAAGGATGCATAGGTCTGGGAGAAGATATAAAATTTCAGCTTTAGTAGTTATTGGAAATGAAGATGGGTATGTTGGTGTTGGAAAGTCTAGCGGAACAACGCATCAAATAGCAATAGAAAAAGCTACACAAAAAGCAAAACTTAACATAATACCTGTAATGAGGGGCTGCGGTTCTTGGAAATGTAGATGCAGAGAACCTCATTCAATTATAAGAAAAACAGAAGGAAAAGAAGGATCTGTAAAGGTTATATTGTTGCCTGCTCCAAGAGGAGCTGGAATTGTGGCTTCGGATGAATTGAAAAAGCTATTTAGGCTTGCTGGAATAAATGATATATGGACACGATCATTCGGAAAAACAAAAACTAGGATGAATCATGTATTAGCTGCTTTTAATGCTTTAAAAAATTTGAATTCAAGTAAATAAATATGATATTCCCAATTAGATGCTTTTCTTGTGGCAAACCAATAGGCCATTTATGGAAAAGATATAAGGAAGAGATAGAAAAAGGTAGAAATGCAAAAGATGTATTAGATGAACTTGGAGTAGAAAGATATTGTTGCAGAACGATATTTTTGACTCATGTGGATTTATTAAAAGATATAGCAAAATTCAAGATATAAAGGTAAATATGAATACTCTTTTACATTTTTTAATCTCGTTTATAATAATAGATATTATATTTGGGAATGCGAAAGGTTATATCCTTCCAATAATCTTATTCTCAATGCTTATAGACCTTGATCATCTTCCTTATTTAATAAATGTTAAAAAGAATGTTTTCAAAAGAAAATTTGGAGCAGAATCGAGAAGCTTTCTTCATGAACTTCTAGGCTTGTCTATATTTTCTTCAATTATTTGCATCTTATTCTTTTTTCTTTCTCTTAGATTATTACAAATTATATCTCTTTGCCTCTTGCTTCACTTTTCTCTCGATTTTTTGTTCGGAATTACTAGACCATTATATCCATTTACTAATAAAAAGATTTATCTTGGAATTGTGAAAAAGGAATTTGTTTATATTCTTGAAACCTTTCTTACTTTTATATTATTAATTTTGTTTTTAGTGTTTTTCTATGGATAAGCCAAAAAGATCCTTCCTTGGAAAATTTTCACAAAATTTTATTCAAAAAATTACAAAAAATCTTTATCTACCAAAAATAAATCCAAATAAAATTTCAGCTTTATCTGTAATATTTAGCATTTTATTCATTATCTTTTTCAATTATTCTAGGATTGTATCACTCTTTGTTCTACTTTTGGTTCTTTTATTTGATTTTTTAGATGGGGCAATAGCAAAAAGATATTATAAAGAAAAGATTGATGGCTATATTATTGATGTCACCTGCGATAGAATATCAGAAGGTATAATCTTTTCAATATTCTTTTTTCCTTGGTTCTTTTTGTTTTCAATCAATTTATGGCTTACAATCTGGAGCTTTTATAGTAAAAAACATATAGTTCTTCCTCTTAGACACATCTTCATTTTTTACTTAATAATTAAAATTCTTTAAATTCTGTAGAAACATTTTATATTAGGTATGAAAAGGTTTTTTATATTAATTTTATTGATGTTTTCTTTAGCGAATGCTGCAATAATAGATAAAGAAAGAGTTAGCATAGATTTAAAAGATGATGGAACTGCAGATTTTGAAATAAATATTGAATATCCTGAAGAGATAGAAAATTCAGATTATTTTATTCGTGCTCAAGTTTCTAATGTTATTGTAAAAGGAGGCTCTGGCAAAATATTAGATTGCGAAATAGAAGAAATGGATATAGGAACATCTATAATATGCAGAAATATTAAAGAAAAAAGCGTTACCTATAAGTTTATTGCATATAACCTAATTCAAAAAGGTAAGAAAATGAATATATTTTCTCATCAATTCTCTATAACTGATGTAAAAAAGGTTTTAGAAATTATGGTGAAAATTCCTATGGGAACGGCATTAGTTGAAGAGGAAAGATTAGAATTTAGTGGATTAAAACCATTTTATCCTGAAAATGGAATTGAGGGAAGTGATGGAAGAAGAATATTTATAAAATGGATATTTGAAAACCCAAAATTAGGAGAAAATATAAATGTAATTATAGTTTATGAGCAAATAGTTTCTTTAGAATATAACATTATATTCTATGCATTACTTATCATATTTTTTGCAACTATTTTTGTCTTTATCTTTTTTTGGAGGTATAGAAATAAAGCAAAAAGCATATTGCCTATTCTTACAGAATCTGAAAGAGAAGTGATGAAAATCGTACTAAATTCAAAAAATGTTATTGATCAAAGAAAGATTGTTAAAGAAACCGGATTTTCTAAATCTAAGGTTTCGAGAATATTAAAAAATTTGGAAGAGAGAGGAATAATAAAAAGAGAAAAGATTGGAAGATCAACAAAGGTAAAATTTGTATTTGGAAAGAAAAAATCAGAAGAAGTCGGATAAAGAATTTTTCATCTTTTTATTTTCTATAATTTTTAAAGAATTCAAATCTATTTGCATAAAATCTTTTGCAGCTATTGTTTTTACATTTGTTTTTTCTTCAATTATTTTGGCTTGTTTATAAACATTATTCTTTAACATCCAAAAGGAAAAATGCTGAATTATTATAAGCTCTGGTTTTTTGTTTAAACCATTAACAAATTTTATTGCACCTTCTATGCTCATATGCTTTTTTTCCTTTTCCTTTTTTCCATATGGTACAAGAATATTCATTATAATTAAATTGCATTCTTCAAATTGCTTTTCTATATTTTCAAAATAACTTCCATCACTTACATAACCTATTGTTCTGCTTCCCACTATCTTAAAACCAACTGTTGGGGCATAATGGTTTGATTTTGTAACAAAAATCTTGATATTGCTATCTGGAATATTTATTTCTTCTCCTCCACTTACCTTGTAAACCAACCTTGATTTTTCTATATGATATTTGCTTATGCAAGGATAATACTCTGAAATCTCAACACAATGCTTTTCAGCTATTATTATTGGTTCTTTCATCCCATCTATATAAACATTAGCATCTGTAGAATGATCTTGATGAAGATGTGAAAGAAGTAATATGTCAGGTTCTTTTAATTTCATTTTTCTAAACCAAACTATGCTTCCTGGTCCAGGGTCTATAATAAATACTTTGTCATCCAAAACCAAATGCATTCCTCCGCTAGCTCTAGCTTGCGAATATACTACACTTCCTCCCCCACCAGTGCCTAAAAATGTGAGTACATTTTCAATATTTTTTATCATTTATAAATCACTATAAACAAAAGCAAAATATATGCTATTTTTGAATTCAAAAAAATAAAAGTTTGTTTGATATGAAAAAATTTTTTTATAAGTTTGAAGATGAAATTTTAGAATTTGTTGTTTTTGATGGAGTTTATTATCCTAGAGAAGATTCTGTATTCTTTGCAGATAGCTTAAGAGATTTTCTTAATAAAAACAAAAAGAGTAAAAAAATATTAGAGATTGGTTGTGGCTGTGGATTTTTATCAATTATTGCTTATAAAACACTTGAAAAGATTTCCTCTCCAAAAGAGTTAAGAAAAATTAAAGTTACTTGCAGCGATATTGATAAAAAAGCTTTAGAAAATACAAAAAAGAATGCAAAGATTTATAACATAAAATTAAAAACAATCAGATCAAACCTATTTGAAAAAATAAAAGAAAAATTTGATTTAATAATATTTAATTCTCCTTATATTCCTGTTAAAAATGGGAAATATGAAGAAAAACATTGGTCTCTTTTCCAAGATGGAAAAAATATAATAAATGAATTTTTAGCTAAAGCAAAAAATCATATGAAAAAGAATTCAACAATTCTTTTACTTGTTTCTTCATTAACACCTTTTAGCAAAAAATTGATTGATAAAAATGGAATGAGATCTGAAATCATTTACAGAAAGAAGATTGATTGGGAAGAACTTAGAATTTACAGAATTAAAATAAAGGATTAATCTTAAAAATTATCCTTTAACTACGCCAATCGGTACCAACCTAGCAACAATTTTACTTATTCCTGCCTTTTCTGTAGCCTTTACAACTTCATCAACATCTTTATAAGCATCCGGAGCCTCTTCAGCCATTACCCTCCAGCTTGCTGCCTTGGAAAGAATTCCTTTTTTCTCAAGCTCTCTTGCAATTTCCTTACCATCAACACTTTTTAGCATGCTTGTTCTTGATGATACTCTACCTGCTCCATGAGCTGTTGAATAAAATGTATCTTTTGCTGTATCTGCTCCTATCAAAATATAACTTGCAGTTCCCATACTACCTGGAATTAAAACAGGTTGACCAACCTTTTTGTAATCCTCTGGTATCTCTTCGCTTCCCGGAGGAAATGCTCTTGTAGCGCCCTTTCTATGCACATATACCTTTTTTCCTTCATGAATCTCAATTTTCGCAATATTATGAGCAACATCATATATCAATTCCAATC
>Ga0272449_1001861_pt1 | contig 20632 bp, 23 predicted proteins | sample YNPCB0241_FD_198679 | JGI IMG/M metagenome (GOLD analysis project Ga0272449, IMG submission 198679) | Hot spring sediment microbial communities from Yellowstone National Park, WY, United States - YNP-CB-024-1 | ecosystem: Environmental > Aquatic > Thermal springs > Hot (42-90C) > Sediment... | reverse complement strand
GAGTCCCCTCTCAGCCATCTCGAAAACCGTTTGGATTTCCTCGCATGCGGAGCGGTTACAATTATTCGTTCATGTCCAAGGGCTAACAATGCGGCGGCACCCAATCCTAAAAGGGCGGATTTCCCCCTTCCCCGGTCCGAGATGAAAACAATTATGCCCCTCTTCTTTCCAGCTAAAAGCTCGAAAGTCCTTAAGGCTTCCATTTGCTCGCGGGTTAACGCAAGCCTGAAAATTTGCTCAGGAATTTTACTTTTCCTTGGTGGAGCTGATTTTTCCCTCTTAGCCCTAGAGGGGTTTAGAAGCTTTCCTTTTACTATTCTCCATCCTTCAAGAATCCAGACACTTGGGTTCTCAAGCTTCCTAACAAAAAACCTTTCAAACCTGTTCTTCAAGTCGCTTTCAGCATATGGTGGAGAAGCCAGTTTTCTGTGAACACTTGTATTCCAAGGCTTTTCAGCCTTCAAGTCGAGGTTGTAAAGGATCGCCAAGCCTCCACCCTTAACGGTTTCTATAAGCCGCCCTATGTCGTTAGGCCTAGCACCTTTGCCCATGTCCAAGATTAGGATGTCGTTGGTTGTCCCCATAATTCGATGTGTGTCCTCATACGTGTAGTGTCTAACATTACCTATTGGATAGGCTTCTTCCCCAAGCTTTTCAATAAGCTTATTATAGGCAGTTTCATCTTCGCCCCAATCCACAAAAACAACTTTTTCGTCGCCTCCTCCCTTAAGCACATAATGCCTCAAAATAACATAGGCGATTACATCCAAGGCCTCCCTGCCAAAAACAACAAGAAGCCTCCTGTGAAAGGCTCGGATAGCCTCCTTAATCAAATTCGCAAGTGCACGCTCAACGCCTAACTTTCCCTCGGCATCCACTAACCTCACCCCAACATCACAACAACGCAAATTAGGAAAACTTTTCCAGCAGTAAAATACTATTGCAAACATGTTAAAAGGATTCTCGCACAAAATTGTCCTTAACCGTAAAACTTTCATAATACTACAACAACTTCTATCAACCGTAGAATGCATAAAATGAAGTCAAAGGGGCCCGTAGCTCAGCTAGGTTAGAGCGACAGGCTCATAACCACATTAATAATATTGATTGGAATGGTTTCAGAAGATTTCTAGAAGCTTCTAATGGTTCAAAGAGGTATGTGAAAGATAAGATTAGAGCAGCTAGGAAGTATGCTTATTGCCTTTTCAACGGTGATTTTTCAGAGCTTCAATTTATGTCGGAGAGTAAGCTGAACCTTGTAATGTGTTCTCTTTCAAGTTTAGCGAAATATTTGGGTATCTATGAGCAGTTTCAAGGTTTGGTTAAGGCTTATGGCTTGAAATGGAAAAACGTGAAGGCTGAGGATTTGCTGCTTTCAAGAATGATTAATGCAGAGAAAAATGGGAATGTTTTGGAATGGGTTGAACAAGTGAAGGCTAAGATTCCACAGCTAAGCTTTTTCATGGATTTCATAGTGCTTAGCGGGTTAAGGTTTGAGGAAACTGTGAACAGTTACAATTTGATTATTGATTTAGCGAGGGAAGGAAGGTTAAGCGAGTATTACAATGAGGAGAATGAGGCTTTGGAACATTATCGGTTTAGAGGCTTGTTTATCCGTAGAACCAAAAAGGCGTTTGTAAGCTTCATCCCTAAAAGCCTTGTTGAAGCAATAAGCAGAGAAGAAAAACTAACAATTTACAAGGTTTGGAATTTGGTAAAGAGGAAGGGTTTGAAGTGTCGTTTTCCAGATATCAGAGAATATTTTGCTACAGTCATGACTCGATGGCTTAGCCCTGCAGAGATAGACTTCCTTCAGGGAAGGATTAGCGGAAGCGTGTTTATGCGAAACTATTTTAACCCTGCTTTGATAACGGATTTGCGTGAAAGGGTTTTCAAAGGCTTAACGGAAATTCAAAAAGCTAGATAAAGGGCGCGCGCGCTTTAGATTCGCTTTTGTTTCCTCTTTTTTATTCGTTTTAGAAGGGCTTAAAATATGTTTTAGAATGGCTTTTAGAAATGGTTTTTTAGCCTCGATTTTGGGGATACCCCCTCTCAACCGTGAAGGAGAGGGGGTTTGAAAAAATAGGCTTGAAAATTCCAATGGCTGGAACGTTCAAAAAATGCAAGTTTCAACATTAAATTCTGCTAGAAAAGTTTGTGAGAGAAGGCTGTTTTAAGCTTTTTATGGAGAAAGAGGCTTAAAAAAGGCTTTTCAAGGGGGGCACCCCCCTATAAGATTAAAAATTAGGCATATGCTTGTTTTATCGGGCTTGAAAAAGGGCCCTATAAAACAACGTTGTTTTAACGTTTTATAGGCTTCTTTGGGGTTATACAAAAAGGGGGAGGAGGGTGGGAAGGCTTTGGTTTCATTAGCCTAGCAGCTTTGCTCGCAGTTTTTTGAGGCGTTTTGGGTTCAGTAAGACGCTTGATTCGATTTTTTCCTCGAGGATTGCCTCGCGTTTAGCTTTTTGGACTGCTTGCCTCGTGGCCCATTGCTCATATCGCGTTGGGAAAACCATGTTGGAAAGTTCAATAGCCCTTTCCAAGGCCTCGGTAAGGCTTACGGTTTCGTTTACTGCACTATCCCAAAGGCTTTGGGCCTTAGCCCTTTCCTCGATTTCGTTTTCAAGGGCTTTTAAATTTTTGAGAAGGCTTAAGCGTTCTTTGATTTTTTCGATTCGCCCTTGCAATTCTAAGAATCTGCTTTCATTTAGGATTTGCAACTCCTCTTTGATTTTCTCTAAAGTTTCGATTAGCTGCTTTCTTTTATCTTCGCTGAAGGGAACGCTTATGAATAGGCCTTGTTCGGCTGCAAGTTTCCGATGTGCCTCATTGTATGCGTTCAACCGTGTTATTTGTTGGCCTGAATCATCAATGAATATGGCTGCTTGAAGGCCCCCTCTCGCCATAAGCTGGTTTGCCGGATGCGATGATGGCAAATCGCAAAGCCTAGCCCACTTTCGCGGTTCAAGCTCAACCCAAACGTCGCCACCGTAAATTAGCATTGCATGCTTGTCCTCTGTAGGCCCATAGATAACTTCAACATACCTCACGGTTTTCACCTCCTAGCTTGTTTAAAATCCAAATTCGATGGGGATTGGATTGGAACCTTGCGCTACAGCCTTAACGATTTGGATAACAACGTCCGCATTTATGCCGTAATCTGTTGGTTTGTCAATGGGTTTTATTTCGTAGCCTAGCATTCTAACGAGGCCATACTTGTTCATGTGCACTTTTTGAGTTACCTCGTAAATCTTCAAGTCTTCGCCTATGGCCCTAACGGTGACGGTTGTAACGCTTGTTTTGTTGTCAAAGTTTGGCGGTAAGTTTTGCAGAACATAGAAGGCTTGCTCGTTCACCATTATGGCCGGTGTGAACCTTGCGTTTGCCATTAGCCTCAAGTTTTCACGCCATTTCTGGGCTAGGGGCTTAAGCTCGTCTGGAACCGTTGTTTCCTCTGGTTTTTTAGCTTCAACGGGCTTTTCGGAAACGTTTTGAGGGGCCTCGGAATCCTCGTTTTGATGGTTAAGCCCTCGCATAATCGCCAACTGCATTTCTGTAGGCTTGGCTATTTGGAATTTCGCGGTTTTCTTAAACATGGCTGTTTTCACCTCCTTCATGGTTTAATCTGAAAGTGTAACCGTCACGGGAAGGTTTCAAGAAATACCGTTTAAGCACAGTCTCAATCTTATGTCCGCTATACACGTCTATGATTGCCTTCAGAAGCATGGCCTTGCCATCGTAGCCCTCAGTTATCGGGTAACATTTCTCCTCTGACTCGAACCATTGCTGGAGAATCCAAAGCAAATGTTCAATCCGTAAGGGCTCCCTGTTTGCTGTTAAAAGCACAACTTTGTCATAGGGGCCCTTTTTGCCTTGAACAATTTCAAGCTTCATTGGTTTCACCTTCCGTTAAACGTTCATAGTGAAGCTTAAGCCCGCTTGCCTTCATTTTCTCGAGGCAGCTGCTGCAACGTTTAAGCCATTGCCCTCCAAAGTAAACTTTGTATTCAACAGCCCGTGAACCGCAAACCTCGCATTTCTCAGCACTTTCAGAAGGACTTAAAGGCATAAGGAACCCATCGGATGGCTCTGGCTCTCCATGAGAAATATGTGCAGAGGGGTGAGAGTAAACTGATGGACTTTTACCCGCACCCCCTTGCACATATTTTTCCGGTTTATCTTCACTTTGCACACAACTTTCCGGAATTTCCTTCTTTTCTAAGATATATGGTGAGGGGGTGCATAGAGTAGAAGGGTTATGGTTGTTTACTCTCACCCTCAAACACATATATCTGTTCTTGCGTCTATCTTTGGAGTCGGGCTCCTCTGTTAGAAGGCCAGCCCCCTCGAGGTTTGTAAGTATCCGTTTGGCTTTGTCGTAGCCTATGGGCTTGTGGAAAACCTTCATGTAAAGTTGCTGGAATTCCGTTATTGTGTAACCATCTTCTTTTCCATCCGCCTCAACAGCCTTGTAAACTTCTAGCAGTTCAGGGGCCACACCTAACTCGTTTGCCTCCGCCACGTTCTGGTAAAGTTTGAAGCCGGCCTCCACGTCTTCCATGTTTGCGATTATCGTGTCGCCTTGCCTTTCCCTATGCCAAAGGTTAAGCAAAGCGTTGGCCTTGATAAGCCCTAGCAGCCTTGAAACATCCCTTAAATGTCGGGGCTGAAGCCATTTCCGGCCTTCCATGAACCTTTTGAGAATCTCTTTTCGTAAATCCTCGGGGATGACTATGTGCTTTACGTTTGCGCTTTTAATAGCTTGCACGCGGGCCCTTAGGAAGCATCTTGAAGGCTCCGATTCCATAAAACGATTAAAGGCTTGCCTATCGCTTTCCCTTTCCAATCTCAACAGCAAAGCTTCCCAAAGCTTTTCTTGTGTCTTCTCAGGGCTGAGTAGAAGCATCCTAGTTTGTTCTTGCTCGTTTAAGCCCTCGTTGGCGCTGCAGAAAACAACAGTTGGGTAGCCCTTAACAGTCACCCTTTTCGTTTTCATGCCATGCTTTTGCGTTCTGTCCGTGATTCTAACCTCGATTTCTCGTTCATCATGGCTTAATAGGGGCCTTAAACGTTCAAGCAGCCCCGGATGAGGCATGTCGAGGAATATTAGAATCTTGTTGGCTAAGTCTACGAAAATTTTAGCTTCTTTTAGCCCCTCAAAGCTTTCCAAAGTTTGGATTCGGCCCCAATCATGGAAAAAGGCTGTAGGGCTAGCGTAACCTAGTTTCATTACGTCTTCAGATGGGAAATACCATGCAATCTCTAGCGGTATGTAGCTTTTACCCGTGCTTGACTCTGCAAGGAAACCGAGGTTAAGCTGTTCACAGTCCGTATATGTTAAAAGCATGCCTAAAAACGTGATAACTTTGTTAGCTGTATCGCTTTTGATTGTTGAATCTAAGATTTTTGCAGTTCCTCAATTGTAAGCGGTTTCTCGAGGGCCTTCAGCTTTTCCGCAAGCTCTGTTTTAGTGGATGCTAAACCCATTGCCTCGATTTCAATCCTCTGAAGCTCGCTAGAAATCATCCCAATAATGCCTCCGACATCGCTGTTTGAGTTTGGGGCTTAGGTGAAACAGTTGCAGAACCTCGTTCTCGCCTAAGCGTTCTTCTTTGCTTCTGAAAAGCTGTGGCGACGTTTTCAAAGCATCTTTGGCCCCGCAATCTCTACATTTGAGGTTAAAGATTATCCGGCCTTGATTATCGATAAGCACAGCGGTAATATCACAGAGCCCATGCCACTCTGCATTTCTGCATGGTTTATGCCAGAAGTCAAAGTAATCTGTGCCTATCCATCGAGGCTCAAACTGTTCAGTGCAAAGCCCATGATGTAGTAGCCAGTGAATGCGTAAACTTTTTAAAGAGTTTTTTGCTTTACTATGTATTGGGCTTATCGAATCTTGCGCTGATGCTTGATGCATATGACGCGCACACTCCATAGTTTTGTAAGCATGATTATTGTTCTTGTTCAAGCAGTTTTCTCAATGCTGTTCTAATTACATCGGTGATGGTGGCGTAGTTTCCAGCTTCCACCTCCCCTTTGACTTTTTCGTATAGTTTTTCCGGCAGTGCTATTTCAACTCTTTTTTGCACTTTAAACACCTCCGTTTTTCTTTTCTCCAGTTTGCCGTTCCATGCTTGGGCCCTGGAGAATAGCCCTAGCATGGGCCACCGTAAAATGGTGACTGCAAAGAGTTTCTAACCCCTAGCCTAATCTTACGCTAGAGGGGGAACCGTGCATGGCTTCATCGTCGCATTCCGCGCTAGCCGCTTCGCTATGCATGTATAACCCATGCATAACTGCATCATTTTCTCCAGAAATTCTCTGAAGCGGTTAAAGTGTATATAAATGTTTGTTATAAACTTCCCCCCGCAAAAAGAGGGCTTTTCTCCCCATAAATAATTCCAAATTTCAACATCAGCCGAGCATACCTTCATCATTGCCGGAAAAGCTCAGAAACGCCCGCATCCTCATCAGCTTTAGAAGGGGTTATGCTGCAGCCCACATTTTGGGCAAACGTAAACTACGCCATACGGGGTTTTCATTTTTATCATGCTTGTGAGGCATCTTGCGCAAACCATCCCTTTCACCACTTTACCATTATACCGTTAAGTATTTAAACTTTATGGTATAACGGTAAAAGTTAAATACTTCCAGCCCTAAACAATAAAGTGAGGTGAAAAGGCATGCCTCAAAAAGTTAAGAAAACAAGCATAAACATAGATGCAGCCCTCTGGAAAGAATGGCTTCTATTCGTGGTTGAAAAGTATGGAACAAGCAGAAAAGTAAGCGTAGCCCTAGCAGACGCAATCCGCGAATACATGGAAAAACATAAAGAGGGCTGAAAATGCAAGTTCAAAATTACTCGAGTAGTTTGGCCCAAACCACTCGAGTGAAAAGGCATAGAAAAACTCCTCGAAAAACGGTTGGAATAACCCTTCCGCCAAAACTAATAGAGGAAGCAAGAAAACACAAGCTAAACATAAGCAGAATATGCGAAGAAGCCCTAAAAAGCGTTCTAGATTACCTTCCATCACAAAACGAAAACGAAAACTCTAAATATTTTCTTGATAAACCCTTTTTCCCGAATGGCCAGAGGGCCCGTAGCTCAGCTAGGTTAGAGCGACAGGCTCATAACCTGTTGGTCGCCGGTTCAAATCCGGCCGGGCCCATTTTCGTAGCATAAATTCAAGTTTTTAATTTTTTAACTAGGGCGGCTGTTCTTTTTCCAAGTTCACGACAGATTTTAAGCTCCTCTTTTTCCGGGGTTTCAACGGCTGCTGCGCCGTAGTGTTTGTCGTCTGATCTTCCTTGAACTATCATTCCGTGGATTAGCATGGCGCCAAGTATGGATAGGAGGGTTGTTTCTGCACCGGTGGCTGTTCCGCCGGAACTCGTGAAAGCTGCACCCACCTTACCTTCAAGTTTGCCGTGAATTTTCACAGATTCATCTATTAACGCTTTAAGTTCGGCGGACATCTGCCCATAATATGTTGGAGAGCCCATGATGATTCCATCAGCAGCCAGCAAGTCTTCAAGGCTTGTTTTTTCAACCCTTTTAACAACAACTTCAATGCCTTCCACTTGTTTTGCGCCTTCAGCCACAGCAAAAGCCATCTTCTCGGTGTTCCCAGTTTTAGAATCATAAACAATAAGGATTTTTGCCATATGCACACCAGCCAATCGCAGCAAACTCTCATTTGAAAAGGCTTCAGCTTTAAATTTTACCATTCAATGGCAAATAGAAGATTCTTCCATAAGCTATAAGAAGCTAAAACGCTAAATTTCTGGGGAGAATGGTGGAGCCTTTTTAGAGGGGAGAAAGGAGAGAAGGGAGAAAATCAGAACTCCACCATTCTCCCCATCATCTTCCCATGCGTATCTCTGACGTTGCTTTTAAACTTTTCCTTTCATTTCGAATTAAACCCGTATTCCGTTAGAAGGTTCCTTGCGCTGCTTGCCTTATTCTCAGCCTTTTCTACCCATCTCTTTTATAATTTCGTCCACAGTCATTATTTTTGCGTTGTAAACATATTCCAAATACCGCAAGCCCTGCTCATGATCTTCCTGTGTGAAGGCTTCTACGCCGTCCTTTGCAACAATTATTTTGTAGCCTCTGAAGAAGGCGTCAGCAGCCGTATGCCTAACGCATATATGTGTGTGCAAACCGCCCAAAACAACGGTTTTCACGCCTTCGCCGTTGTATAGGCTTCTTAAAAGCGGGTCCAAGCCAGTCTCATAAAAGCCGCTGTAGGTTCGCTTCTCCACAACAAAATCCTTTTCTGCGGGCTTAAGCTCCGGAATAACCTCAGCGCCCTTAGTGCCCTTTATGGCATGGGCTCCCCAACGGTGGACAACCTCAAAATCGTTGGGATAATGCGCATCATTACTGTAAATAACTGGGATGCCGTGCCTGTGGGCAGCCTCAACAAGCCTCTTAAGATTCGGAATGATGTTCTTAGCCCTTTCACACTTCAAATCGCCGGTGACAAAATCATTAAGCATATCAATTATTATAACACACATTCTCATTGATATACCCAACAATTTTGGCTTCGTTGATTCATATATCATTTTCTTTTGCGGTATATGTGAACTCCATCAATGGTGTTCACATATTCAAAGCCAACCTCTATCAGCCTACATGCCTCTTCAACGGTTCTTGCCGTGGCAACATGAAACTCCTCGTTGGTGTTTTGGAATAATGCGTTTTCAATGTTTACATAGATGAGGGTGTTCTGAATGTTTTTATGTCCAAGAAGCCTTTGAACATGCAGTATATCCTTGGTTTTATGGTATTCCACTGTTCCTTTCCAATGGCGGAAGGAATGAAAGCCTATTTCCAACAACCTTGGATTCTGCAACTTCATGGCAAGCTGTTTCCGTCTTCGGAAATACCTGTTTGAACAACGTTTCTTGAAGAGAAGATTTTCTCGCCTTTTATTTGAAGCTTTCACTAAAATATTCTCTAAGTATACTTATGGATAAACGTGAACCAACGTCATAATTAGGGCGGCTGAAGATTGATTCTAAATGGCGAACTGTGAGCTTCCCTCCCATACCTGCAAGCCCTCTGACATTCCATACACATCAAGTGGGAATTCTCGGTTAAGGTAGGCGTGTAAAACCTAAACCTTTCCTCAGCCTCCGGAGACAAGCCCTTCCATAGACGTAACCCCAAAATGCACTTTTCCGCGTCAATCTTGTATGGAGTTAAAGCCCCAAAGGGGCAAGCCCTAACACACTCTTCACAGTCGCCACACAAGTCTGCTTGAAAAGGCTTGTCAGCTACAAGCTCAGCATCCGTTAAAACTGCGTCAAAGCGAATCCACGGACCGTAAACTGGATTAATTATTAGCGTGTTTTTACCCATACATCCAAAACCAGCAAGCTGGGCTAAACGCTTATAGGACAAGCCTTCAGCAGCTGGAACCGCCTTAAATCCCCGACTTTCGAGAAAGTATTTCACGGTTTGTGTCGCCGTTTCTAGGGGGATGTATCCTGGGTAAAACCATTTCTCACCTTTTCTTATGGCTAGTTCAAGCATGTCGTCCCAAACATGATAGCCCAAAACCACCACGAATTTGGCTTCAGGCAAAATCTCCATAGCCTTCTTCGAATAGGCTTGGATCTTCCAACCCATCCAAACCCTAGGCAACGCATCATATGTCTCAACAGAAACAACCCCAACAAGGTCTACGCCGGACTGAAGAGCTAAACGCTTAATCTCCCCTGTAAAATTCTCGGTCGAGCTAAAGCTTGCGTTTTCAACCATTTCCGTCAACCATCTAAACCATTGTTGGCTGTATAAACAACCCCAAAGATTTAATTAAAAACGTTGTGCTCTGCATTTATTCGAAGCCTTTTAAGTATGGCAATTGCCTTATCGCCTATTGTAAGATTTGAAGCAAGCTTCCTTTTTCTGGCATAATCCTTACATTTTACTTTCAAAGTCTAAACAGTAGGTTTTGGTGGCTTTTTTAGCAGGGATGCCAAATAATTTATTGAAATGTTCGCTCCAGTGACGATTACTGCAACTTTTTCTTTGGGTTTAGGCTTATACCTGAAAAGGAGAGCGGCTGTAGAAGCTGCTCCTGAAGGTTCAGCCAACACGTGTACCAAATTTAGAAGAGTCAGCACAGCTTTACCTATTTCTTTATCACTTACCAATAAAATTTTGTCTACATATCGTTTAATTATCTTAAAGGTTAATTCGAGGGGTTTTTTCGCGACTAAACCGTCCGCAACAGTTTTTATAGAGTTTACCTCAACTATTTTCCCCGCTTTCCAAGACAAGTAGACGGCTGGAGCCCCTTCAGGTTGAACTCCAACGATTTTTATGTTGGGTTTCAATGTTTTTGCAGCGATAGACACCCCAGAGATAAGGCCTCCGCCGCCTACAGGCACAATAATAGTATCTACATCTGAATGTCTTCAAGCAATTCTAACCCGATTGTTCCCTGCCCAGCTATTATAAAAGGATCGTTAAAAGGATGCACAAAGGTTCCTCCACTTTCTTTCTGTATCTCGAGTGCTTTGACATATGCTTCATCGTAGTTTCTGCCGTATTTTATCACTTCGGCGCCGTAACCTTTTATGGCCCTAATCTTCTCTTCAACAGCGTTTTCGGGAACAACAATGGTCGCTTTAACTCCATGAAGTTTGGCTGCGTAAGCAACCGCTAATCCATGATTTCCAGAGGAAGCCGTAACCAAACCTTTTCTTAACTCGGACTTAGAAAGACTGCGAATCTTGTTGATTGCTCCCCTTATCTTGAAGGCTCCGGTGAGCTGGAAGCATTCAAGCTTTAGGTAAGTTTCCACGCCTATCCTCTTACTAACGGCAACCGAATGGTATAGAGGGGTTCTAAAAACTGAGCTCTTTATTCTCTTATTTGCTTCAAGTACGTCATGAAAACTCACATCTTCTTTCATAGCTATACCAAGCTCGGTAGAAACTTTTTGTAAGTAGATATAACTTTTGTTTCTCAACATAATGTTTAACACTGCAAGAATATTTAAAGAAGTTTATCTCATCACCCAGTTTCTAGATTGTACCAGCCGTCCGTGAATTTTTCTGAGCCATGCTCTTTTACAAGCACGGCGTCTTCTATGCGGATTCCGCCAAAACCTACAATGTATATGCCCGGCTCAACGGTCACCACATTGCCAACTGCCAGCCTATCCCTGCTTTGTTGTCCAAGGGTTGGGGGTTCATGCACTTCTAAACCTACGCCATGCCCTAGGCTATGGACAAAATATTCGCCGTATCCAGCCTCCTCAATAATTTTTCTTGCTTTTGCATCTATGTCCTTTGCTTTTACCTTGGGTTTTATTGCTTGGATGGCACTTCGCTGGGCTGTTTTCACTATTTCGTAGAGGTGTTTCTGTTTTTCTAACAGCTTTCCAACCACAAGCGTTCTTGTCATGTCTGAACGGTAAAAGCGGTAAGAGGCACCTATATCCACAACAACCAAGTCGCCTTCGCGGATTTCCCTATCCGTGCAGCCTCCATGGGGATAGGCTGAGCGCACACCAGAAGCCACTATAGTGTCGAAGGCTGTTCCCCATGAGCCTTTTCTTCGCATGGCATACTCTATTTCTGCTGCAGCCTCATACTCGCGTATGCCTGGTTTTATTATTTCGTAGGCTGTTTTCATTCCTTCGCATGTTAGTTCTCCGGCTTTTCGCATAAACTCAATTTCTTCGGCGTCTTTCACTTTGCGGAGTTCCCAAACAAGCTTGCCTTGGGGTTCAAGCTTAGCCTTGCCCCGTAGAAACTTTGCAAAGCCCCGGTAATTCTCAATTGAAAGCGTGTCGAAGGCGAGCTTTTTTATGCCGAATTCCTTTATTTTTGCGGCAACTTTTGCTGCTAGGTTTTCGTCGCGTTTGACGAGCTCTATTTGGAAGTCTTTTCCCTCGGCTTTTGCCTGTTCATAATTTACTCCATAAACATAAAGCATGTTTTCGCCGTCTCTTGGGAATAGAAGGCATGCTGCTCCTGGAAAGCCTGCAAAATAGAGCATGTTAGCCTCGTTTGTTATTAGGAATCCGTCTAAGCCTTTTTCTTCGAAGGCTTTTTGTTTTAGGGCTTTTATTCTCTTCAAAGTTTTCACCCTTTGAAGGGAATATTGGCTATGCTATACTTTTGCTTATAAAATATTTCACAATCTGCAACTTTAAGGTGTGAGGGCTGACTTGTTTTAGCCGCCGCTCACCATTGACATTAGAATTATGTGGTCTCCGTGTTTGAGTTTTGTTTCCACGCCGTTGCTTAGCTGGTTTAGAAGGTAGCCGTTAACTGTGATTATGAAGCTTTGTTTGACGTCGGAGCTTCCGGGTTCGTAAACGGCTTTCTTGAAGGGTTCTCCGTATTTTTCTGAAAGCATGACTAGTAAATCGGCGAGGGAGGCTCCTTCTGTGATTTCTAGTTCTTCTTCTCTCCCGCTGCGGATTATCTCTTTAATGTATCCTATGTACTCGACTTTAACCTTCAATTTGTTTCCTCAGCCCCTTTCAATTAATTAAGAGTGAGAAAGGTCTTATATCGTTTTAGCTTTGAAATGTCAATTTTGCGCGCGCAAAGCTCCCTCAAATAACGGTTAAAACGCCCACTCATAGCAAACTCAAACTCAGAATCCAAAACCTACTCTAAACAATAATATAGTCATGAAAAACTACATAATAAAACTAACCCTAAACAGGCTTCTAGAAGAAAACTCTAAAAATAAAAATTGGGAGTAACAGTGAAACTATGTCGGCGGCGCCACTTTCAAGGCTTCTTGGAAAAGCTTCTTAGTAGCCGTTATACGAGCTTTCTGAGCTAAAACATCCGCAGTAACAAGGTCTAAGGCCTCTTCTGGGCACCACTTAACACACTGGGGACCGTCAGGCTTATCCTTGCACAAGTCGCAGACAAAAACAACCTTCTTCTCCGGATGAAGCGAAATAGCCCCGTAGTCGCATGCCTCAATGCACCATCCGCACCCGTTACATTTGTCCTCATCCACAATTATTGTGCCATTCTCCTCAGACTGGGTTAAGGCGTCTCTGGGGCAGGCGGCAACACAGGGCGGATCCTCGCAAAGCCTACAAGTTATGGAAATATTAACCAGAGGGTTAAGCCTAACAACCCTAATCCGAGACTTCAGCGGGTTAAAAGCCTTCTCCTTAGTCCAAGCGCAGATGTACTCGCAGACCTGGCAGCCAACACACTTGTCAGGGTCAGCTGAAACAAATTTTCTCTCATGAATCTTAACCATTCAAAATGCCTCCATTCTAAGCTTTCCGGATTTTCGCCTCCACTATTGGAATTAGGTCGTCCATGCCCAGGGCCTTCAGCTTTTCTGGAGTTGGTATGCCATCCCTAGTCCAACCCCTAACCTCATAATAATCGTCCAACATCATGTCAAGCTCTTCTTGAGTTACATATGCGCCTTTCGACGGACCCTCATCTGGAATAGGCATGTGCATAACCTTATAGGGCAAATGGTCATCCTTTCTGCCCAAGCCTTCTCGGACGTTAATGACCCTTGCAAGATTGTTAATCCGCTCGCCTTTGAGGCGCATCTCATCAGGCGTTGTCTCCCAACCAATCACAAGCGTATAAAGCTTAGCCAAATCTTCAAACTCCTTGTAGTAGGTGCCCCTAGAAAACTTGCAGATAATCAGCGAATCAATAATTGTGTAAACGTCCTCAATGTCTTTAACGGCTTTCGCCCTGCCCTTCTCGTACTTTAGCCTGTTAAACTTGCCCTTCACGTCGAAAGCGTAAGCTCCATGCCTATTGTGGTCTGCTCCACGGAAGGAAACAGCAAAGCCCAAGGCCGCCGTCTTTAGACATCGCAAGTCGTAGCCAGTTACTTCAACACCCTTAATGTGCTGGGCGAGTTTCTCAGCACCCTTGCCGATTTTCTCAGCTGCAAACTTCACGCCTTCGGCTAGGATGTCACCGATGCCTTCGCGTTTGCCCATTTTCTCTAAAAGCTTCACTAGAGCTTCATGGTTTCCAAAGCGGGCTTCAATGCCGTCCATGTCCTTCGCAGTTAAAATGCCATTCTCAAAGCAGTCCATAGCAAAACCAACAATTACGCCAGCGCTGATGGAGTCCATCCCATAATAGTTGCAGAGTTCACTGCCCTTAATTACGGCGTCTAGGCGGTCAATCCCACAGTAGGGTCCAAGAGCCCACAAAGGTTCATATTCAACCCTAGCCATGGCCCCCTTATACGGACCTTCTGTGACAACGCATATGTGCTCACACCTCATGGCGCATGAACTGCAGCCAATGATTTTCGCCACATACCTCTCGTTCAAGTATTCGCCGCTAACTTTTTCGGCAGCCTCGAAATGCGCATTATTATAGTTTCGTGTGGGCATGCAGTGCAAAGCGTTGTGGACCAAAACGTTTTCTGGAGTTCCCAAAGTCCTATACTTCTTTGTGGCTGGACCCTTCATTCTTTCATGGAACTCTTTGACAAATTCCAGAAACTCGTCGGGCTTTGCAACCGTCACATCGCGGGTTCCGCGAACAGCAATAGCCTTCAAATTCTTTGAACCCATAACAGCGCCCATGCCGCATCTGCCAGCAGCCCTAGTCTTCTCGTTGATTATGCAAGCTATCCGAACAAGCTTCTCCCCGGCCGGTCCAATCGCAGCCACGCGGATGTAATAGTCGCCAAGCTCCTCCTTAATCACGTCTTCTGTTTCAGCCGGCGACTTCCCCCACAAGTGGGAGGCATCCAAAATCTGCACAGAGTCGTCGTCAATCCAAACGTAGACGGGCTTTTCAGCCTTACCATGAAAGATTACAGCGTCATAACCAGCCCTCTTAAGCTCTGTGCCAAAACTGCCGTGAGACTTGGACTCGCCAATGCCATAGCTTTGCGGAGACTTAGCCACAAAAGCATGACCGTTCCCACCAGTAGGCCAAACAGTGCCCGAAGTTGGACCTGTCGCCAGAACGAGGGGGTTTTCCGGACTGAAGGGGTCAACCCCAGCCTTCGAATTATCAAGCCATAAACGCATTCCAAGGCCTATTCCGCCAATGTATTTTTTGGCGTAATCCTCGTTTAATGGCTCCGTATAGGTTTTCCCAGTTGTCAAGTCCACGTGGAGAATTCTGCCAGCATAGCCATACAACCCAATTTTCCTCCATACTTCAGTTATTTTTAGCGAGAATAAAATAACTCTATGTGATTTATATATTAAGGTATCTGTTCACACCAACCAATTGTCTCGTACATTACGGGCTTTAATAGTGGGAAAAGCCATTTTAAGGCGGAATAATAGTATACTCCATGATAAACATGGAAAAAGCATATAGAAGCCTCAAAACAAAATATGAAAGATTCTTAAGGGATGGAGCCCAAGACCCTCTGGCTTTGAAGGCAGACATCGAAAAACTTTTAGCTGAAGCCAGAGCCAAAGGCAACCACACTCTCGTCGAAGAACTTGAAGAAATTCTCATAGACCTAACTTTTTCAGCCGAAGAGATGAAATGCAACTGTCCCATGTCAAAGAAATGCCAATGCTAAACAAAAGACGGTTCGAAAAAGGAATCAAAGAGCAATTTTCTTCATCATTTTACGTTGCTTATCCGTTTCGGCACCTCGTATAAGACACCTTCTTCTGACAGTATTAAGACATTTCCACACTTTGACACCTGAAATATTTGTTTGTTCCTTTTTCACATTTCTGCCTTCCCAAGTTCCATTTTATTATGGGAACATTTACGTTCTTCTGATTTCTGACCTTGCATAATAATACTCACTATTCAGGTAGATAATGGGATATCATGTTATTCTTTTTGGAGCTCTGGCAGTATTTTTTCGAAGTAGTCTAATGACTCCGGATTTGCTAGGGCATCTTTGTTAGTTACGGGTCTGCCGTGTATTATGTTAGTGACGGCAATCTCTACTTTCTTCATGTTAAATGTGTATGGGATGTCAGGAACTTCGATAATTTTCGCAGGAACATGCCTGGGAGAAGCGTTTTCTCGAAGGGCCTTTCTTATTTCATCCTTTAATTCTTCTGTTAGTTTATAGCCTGGGTTTAATTTAACAAATAGTATGATGCGTTGATCGCCCTTCCAGTTTTGTCCAACGGCTAGGCTGTCGGCCACTTCAGGTAGCTTTTCGACTATGTTATAAATTTCAGCCGTACCTATACCTACCCCTGAAGGTTTTAGGACGGCATCTGAACGTCCGAGGAATGTTATTCCGCCTGTATCGCTGTGGATTATGATCCAATCGCCATGCCTCCAAACGTTTTTACCAACACACTTATAGAAGTCAAAATAAGTCTCTCTATACTTTATTGCATCCGGATCGTTCCAAAAGTAGAGTGGCATGGAAGGCGCTGGTGCTTTGCAAACAAGCTCACCCATCTGATCAACAACCGGGTTTCCTTTATCGTCATATGCTTTCACTTTCATACCCAAAGCTGGAGCTTGTAACTCGCCAGCATGCACGGGCAGCGTGGGGCTCCCTGCGGCAAAGCATCCGTTTATGTCTGTTTCGCCTGAAATGGAGTTGAAGTGAAGATCCTCTTTAACTTCGCGGTAAACCCACTCAAACCCTTCAGCTGAAAGCGGTGAACCTGTTTGCGATATTTCTCGAAGAGATGATAAGTCATAAAGCTTTTTAGGCTGGGCGCCTACACCTCTAAGATAGTTAATATAGCTTGCACTGCACCCGAAAATGGTTACATTCTCCTCCTGAATTAACCTCCACATGGTTTCCCAATTCGGGTAGTTGGGATTGCCATCATACAGTACGATTGTCGACCCAACGGCAAGAGAGCTCATGAGCCAATTCCACATCATCCAGCTGGGCGAAGTTATATAGGTAATTCTGTCCTCGCGCTTGAGATCCGTGTGAAGAATCAACTCTTTTAAATGATTTACCAAAACCCCAGCGGTTCCCTGCACCATACATTTTGGTTTTCCAGTAGTTCCTGATGAGAACATTATGTATACTGGATTGTCTGAGGGAAATTTTTCGAAGCTTATTTTAGGTTTTTCCCTTGGCGAAATGAGATTGTCGTAGTGTATGGATTTAGGTACAACGCTAATGTTCGGTTTTTCCTCGATATATGAAACCACTATTACTTTTTCGAGGGTAGGAATACCTTTAACCACCTTCTCAACATTGGGTAGCAAATCAAAATATCTTCCTTTATAGGGGTAACCGTCAACTGTGATCAAAATTTTCGGTTCAATTTGTCCGAAGCGATCTATCACCGCAAAAGGTCCCAGCTCAGTCCCGCAGGATGACCATGTAGCGCCTAAGCAGGTCGTAGCTAACATAGCAACAGCGGTTTGAATAATGTTTGGCATATAAGCAACCACACGATCGCCTACAGAAACTCTAAACTCCTGTAACACCTTAACCAAGCGGGCAACCTCATAATAAAGCTCCGAATAAGTCATTTTAGCAGTTCGTCCATCTTCGCCCCTAAAAATAAAAGCCAAATGCTCATCCCTAAACCTTAAAAGGTTTTCCGCGAAGTTTAAGCCAGCACCAACAAACCATCTCGCACCAGGAAACTTGCCCAGGTCGTCAACCACGCTCACATATTTTGGAGAAGCAATCACTCCTCCAAATTCCCACAGCGCAGCCCAGAAATCTGGTATACTTTCAATGGACCAATCATATAATTCAAAGTAAGATTCAATATTAAGCCCAAACTTTCCATTAACAAAATCGATAAACCTTGTTATATTAGCATGCTTTACACGCTCTTCGGCGGGCCTCCAAAGCAGCTTTCCCAACATCATTACCTCTTTTTCTTTGATTTATTTATTAATAATACTATTTTTATCTAAACTGATTTTCGTATAACCACAAGGAGACGCGCGATTATCGTGGTTATAAAACAGTATTATTGATAAAATGACTTATTTAGAGCTACGACGTGTGTAGGCGCTAAAATTTTGATCACAGTTGACGTATATTGTGAATGTGCTCCATCATAAGAAAAAGTCATTACCTCTTTTTCTTATGATGGAGAGGTTATGCTTAGGACTTAATCACAAAGCAGAATGAGGTCATAATAGCCTCGATACGACAGATAGATATTAGCCTGTACCTTGAGGGCTTAACGCATTTTTCATAGAATCTCATTAAGTATTTCTAGGATGTCTTTGACGGCTATTTTGCCTTCAACTTCCAAAACTTTTATGGCGTCCTCCAATGTGGTTACGCAGAAGGGACAAGCCACAGCAATGACGTCTACTCCAAGCTCTAAGGCTTCTCTAACACGGTTTACACATGGCCTTTTCTCTAGTTCGGCTTCCTCTGTCCAGACACGTCCGGCGCCGCCGCCGCAGCAGAAGCTGCTTTCCCGGGTTCTTCGCATTTCAACAAGCTCCAGCCCGTTTATTGATTGGAGAATTCGCCTCGGCTCGTTGTAGATTTGGTTGCGTTTGCCCAAGAAGCATGGGTCGTGGTAGGCAACCCGCTTATTATAGGATTTTGTGGGTTTAAGCTTGCCCTTTTCTATGATTTCAGCCAAGAACTGGGTGTAGTGCTGAACATTCAGCCCCAAATCTTTGTAGGGCTTGTCATTTTTGAAGGTGTTGTAGCAGTGGGGTGAAACAGTGACTATGCGTTCCGCATTAAACTTTTGAAAAACAGCCACATTGTGTTCAGCAAGCATATCAAACAAGCCCTTCTCGCCCATGCGCAGTATGTGGTCTCCGCAGCACCATTCTTCCTCGCCTAAAGTTGCATAATCAAAGCCAAGCCTATCCATTATCGTCGCCATGGTTCTGGCTATTTCCCTATTTCTAATATCGTAAGCTGTTGAACAGCAGACAAAGAACAGAACATCCGCCTTTGTCACGTTTGGAAAAGTTTTAACGTTTAAGCCTTCAGCCCAAGCCATCCGCCTACTCTGATGCGTTCCCATTGGATTGTGGTATTTCATAACACTTTCTAGAACATCCTTAACAGTTCTCGGGATGGCTCCCATCTCCACTAGGAGGCTGCGGTCCTCAACCACAGAATCTGAGCAATTAACAAGTTTCGGACAGAAGAGCGTGCATGAATTGCATGATGTGCATAGCCAAACGTTGTCAGCCATGGGCTTAAGCCTTTCATCTAAGCCTTCATCCCTCGGATCGGCGATAAACCTATAATTGGCTGTTAAAGCCGAAGGTCCGAGAAATCTTTCGTCTATGGCTGCTGGACAAGCAGAGTAGCAGATCGAACATTTGGTGCAGAGCGTCAAATCCCAATATTTTTTGAGGTCTTCTGGTGACTGGGTGAACTCTTCAGGCTTTTTGAAGGCCTCAGGAGGCTTAATCAACACAGTCCTAATTTTTCTAAAGTTTTGGAAGAAGGGTTGGATGTCAACCACCAAATCCTTTATGACTGGAAGATTCGAGAGGGGCTCAATGGTTACTGTGTCGGCGTTAAGGTCCAAAACTTGTGTATAGCAAGCCAGCATTGGCTTTCCGTTAATGTTCACTGCGCAGCTTCCACAAATGCCCATTCGGCAAGAATGCCTAAAAGTCAGCGTCTCATCAAAATTCTCCTTAATATAGTTAAGCACGTCAAGGATTGTTGTTCCGCGGCGTATTGGCACCTTAAACGTGGACATATAACTCCTTTTCGTGTCGGGGTCGTATCTGCGAATTCTGAATTCAACAACTTTAACAACTTCACCATTCATGTGCCTAGCCTCCCTAATACTTTCTGGCGGCGGGCTGCCACTTCGTTATCGTAACAGGGATATACTCAAGCCTTGGGCCGTCCACGGTGTAATATGCCAGTGTGTGCACAAGCCACTTCTCGTCGTCACGGTTTGGATAGTCAAGCCTTGAATGGGCGCCCCGCGATTCTGTTCTGGCAAGCGCGCTGATGATAGTGACTTCAGCCAAGTCCAGCATAAAGTCAAGCTGTAAAGCAGCCGTAAATCCAGTGTTGAAGGTTTTGCCCTTATCCTCAACCTTTATATGCTTAAACCTCTCCTTAAGGGTTCGAATCTCTTTTAAGGCACTTTTCAGCTCTTCGCCTGTTCTGAAAATCCAAACCTTAGTATTCATAAGCCTCCTCATCTCGTCTCTAAGCTGGGGAACTCCCTCTTCGCCCTCGCTTCCAAGGATTCCATCGAAAACCCGCTTTTCCTCGGCTAATGCTTTCTCCTCTGGGAATTCGTGGAAACTGGCAGACATGGCATATTTTGCTGCTTCTTCACCGGCAACGGCCCCGAAGACTAGGCATTCAGCCGTTGAGTTTGTTCCAAGCCTATTGGCGCCGTGAAGGCTTAAGCACGAGCATTCGCCAGCAGCATACAATCCCCTGATAGGCGTTTCAGTCCTAATGTTGGCTTTAATCCCGCCCATGGAATAGTGGGCTGCCGGGCGAATTGGTATCGGCTCCTTAACGGGGTCAACTCCGCCAAGTTTTATGGCAACATCCCTTATCAGTGGCAATCTCTCGTTAATTTTTTCTTCACCTAGGTGCCTAAGGTCTAAAGCGATGTAGGGACCATAAGGACCGGTGAAGGCTCTTCCCTCAAGGATTTCTGTTTGCTCAGCCCTCGAAACCACGTCTCGGGGAGCCAGTTCCATCTTTTCTGGGGCGTAGCGTTTCATGAAGCGTTCTCCAAGGGCATTAAACAAG
>Ga0272449_1001860_pt1 | contig 20637 bp, 20 predicted proteins | sample YNPCB0241_FD_198679 | JGI IMG/M metagenome (GOLD analysis project Ga0272449, IMG submission 198679) | Hot spring sediment microbial communities from Yellowstone National Park, WY, United States - YNP-CB-024-1 | ecosystem: Environmental > Aquatic > Thermal springs > Hot (42-90C) > Sediment... | reverse complement strand
GAAGATTGTCCTGCAGGAAATACATGTGAAGATTTTGGTAAGATTTGTTGTCCTATTTCAAATGATGCAGACGAATATGGATGCACCTCAAAGAAAAACTTAAGTCAAGGAGAAGAGTGTTATTGTGATTCGCAATGTAATGCGAGCATGCTTTGCACAAGCAATCATTGCTGTCCTGTAAATAGCTTTTGGAATGGTACAGGATGCAGTAATAGGACAGATGTTTTAATAGTTGCATTAAAAACAACTATGAAAAAGGTTTATTCAGATTCTCAAATAAAACAACTCGAAGAAAAAGTAAAAGAATTTATAGAGACTTTAAACAAATATGATAAGCTAGGTGCATTGTTTCTTTATTTAGATGAAGATAAAACAAGCGATATAATTGGAAGCAAAGTCACTCAACCAAATAACTGGAACAATATCGATGGGATTTTAAATCAGCTTATTCAAAAATTGAAAGCAAAATATTTGATAATTTTGGGTGGATATGATAGGTTTGTCCAATCACCACATGGAACAAAATTTCCGATTTATGATCCAAGAATAAGTATGGAACCAAGCGGCTCTGATGCACCATATGGAGATATAACCGGAGATTATCTTCTTGATATTCCTGTAGGAAGGATACCTGACCCGAATAATGGTGATCTAGATGTAATTTTAAGAACCTTAGATACTTCTATAAAACTTCATAAAAATGGTGGAATATCTTTGAAAAGCTATATAGCACCTATAATGGGTTGCGGAGGTTATGACAGTAGGCCATGGAATAGTGGAAAATGTTTTTGCTCTTATGTGTTTGGTAGTTCTTGCCAAGCATGTGGAAGTTGTTGCGGCTGCATTGAACCTAGTAAAACAAGTGGAAAGGATTTTGTAGTTGTGTTAGCTCATGGTCCTGGACAAGAAAAATGTGATATTCTTATTGGTGGTTGTTTTGTAAGCGGAACAGGAAATTGTTTAGGACGTAGATCTTTTGGTCCGAATGATATGTTTTCTTTAGATGTCTCGGATTCTATGTGGATGTCAATGGCTTGTGGAGGAGGCCATCTCAAATTAAAATCATCTACTTCTGACTCTATTACAATGAGTTTTTTAAAGAATGGGGGAGCAGTTTTTATAGGAAGTACAAATTTGAATTTTGGAGGTTTGGGAGGTTGTGGATCTATTCCTGGAGGAGACGGTTGTATAGGAACTTTGTATGCTTTGATTGCAAAGAAATTTGCTATTGATAAAAGATTAGGAGATATATATAAAGAAGGTAAAAACGAATACTATTCTAAATATTCATGTGAGTATGGCGGTAACACATATCATTATTACATCAATTGTTTTTATGGAGATCCAACATTGAAGATAAAAGAGATTGGGTGGTGATTGTTGAGAAGATTGTGAAAAATAATAATTAAAGCTTCGATGATGCTAAAATGAAAAACTTTTATACTCTCGGAAATCATATAAATAATATGAAGATTTTCTTTAAGCAGCAATATCCTCCAAGTGAATATAATCCAGATGATGAATACAAAAGAATTGAGTTAGAGGATTTGAAAGAAAAGAGTAATAAAAAAATTTTTATTGTTATAGGGCTGATAATTATATTTGTTATTTCCTTGTTTTTTGTTTTTTCTAAGCCGTCTAAAATTCAACCAAATCAAACAACAAATCAAACCATTTGCGGAAATAGAATTTGCGAAATTGGAGAGAATTGCTTTAATTGTGCCCCAGATTGCAAATGTAATGAAGGAGAATATTGTTCACAAGAAAAACAAGCTTGTGTAAAACCAATATGTGGAAATAATGTATGCGAAATATTTGAATCTTATGAAAATTGTTGTATAGATTGCGGATGTCCTTTTGATTATGAGATATGCAACCCACAAACAAAGACATGCGAAGCTCCGAAAATGAATATAACAGAAAGCGAAGCACTTCAAGTGCTTTTAAATTATCTTCAAAGTCAAGGGAAAAATGTTTCAGAATCAGAAATATTTGGAATAGGCCGATGTGAAAATAAATTATGCATTTTTATTAGAGTAAAGATTGAAGGTGATGAATGGTATAGAATGTTTGGAGTTGATGAAGAGCGTAATGTGAATGAAATACCGCTTCTTTAAAATTTAGTTAGACTTTTATTATTCTTTTTGAATATATTTTTATATGGTTAATGGTATTACTATTAAAAATTTCAAAAATAGCAAAATTTATTTTTGTGGTGCTTTATTCTTGTTTTTCTTAGTTTTTATTTCAGAAGGAGAATGCCTACAAATTATTTCTTATTTGCCATCAAATGGAACATATATATCAGGAGGTAGAGCATATAATTTTTCTATTAATGTTTCTTTATTGGTTTCAAATTTTTCCTCTTTTGAAAACCTTTCTGCTCTCTTACATTTTGGTTCTCAAGATGTCTGGCCAGGAAATAGAAGCGTTTACAACATGTCATGCTCTTTAATAAATTCTACCACAGCAAATTGTTTTAGAGAAATTGAAATAGTCGCAGCAGAATCCGGAACAAAAGAATACTATTATTTTGAGGTTTCTGATAGAAATGAAACAACATTTTTAGGAAATGAAACAAATCCTTTAGCTGTAATAATAGATAGGCAACCTCCTATTGTCAATGTCTTAAATTTTGTTAACGGCTCTTTTATTTCCTCTAATAAAATCATAGAGCTTTCTATAATTGATTTACTTTCGGGTTTAGACAATTCTTCTGTATTAGCTTACTATGTGAAAGACAATGCAACATTTCTTGCAAACATAACTCAAAACATTACATGGAAGATGAAAATAAACACGAGCGAATTCCAAAATAATGATTCTATTTTAATTTATGTAAATGCGAGTGATATCTTAGGAAATAAAAATACAACATTTTTAGGAATTGCTTTTATTGATAATGAAATTCCTGAAATTAATAATATTTCTTTGAGCGAAGGTGAAGAAATAAGGGGATTAGTGAACATAACCTTAAGAATAAAAGAGAGATATTCTGGTATAGATTATTCTGAGATGAAGATAAATAATAACAAATATACAATGGAATGCAAAAATGTTTCAGAAGACGATTATTTATGTTCATTTATTTTCAATACCACAATATTTTCAGACGGGAATTACTACATTTATTTTTTAGCTTCTGATAAAGCAAACAACACAATAAGAACAACCTTAAGTATAAAAATAAATAACCAAAGACCTTTTGTACAAATTATTTCTCCAAGTCATGCAAAAGGTATTGTAACAATAAATGCTACATTAAGTGGAAGAAGAGATATAATAGAAGAGGTTATTCTAAAGTTTATGGAAAAGGATTATAAGATGAATTGTTATAATGAATTTTCTTATTGCAGTCACTTATTAAAAACAACAAACATAAGTGATGGTGCATATATAATTAAAGTTATTGTTAAAAATTCATTAAATTATTCTGTTATTGATGAAAAATCTATTATAATAGATAATACTCCTCCATCAGTTTTAACAACAGCAGATTATTCTCAGATATATCTAAAAGGAAATCATTCCGCTGTAGTATATTATGTAGACGAATGGGGTTTAAAAGAAGATAGCTTTTTCATAAAAGTTTTGAATAAAGAAATTAAAATGGATTGCATTTCTGTTCTTCAGGGAAGAAGATTTTCTTGTACTGGAAATTTAGATACTACAACATTAGGTGATGGAGAAAACGAAATATTTTTTGTCGGAGAGGATTTGGCAGGAAATGTTGCAAATAGAAGTGTTAAAATAAGAGTAGATAATAAGCCACCAGAATTAATTTCATTTTATGTTTATCCTACATATTCCTCTTCCCCAAGAGTTTTCAATTTTACCGCTATCATGAAAGATGATGGAAGTGACATTAGCTTTGTACAAATTTTAATAAAAGGTGAAAAAAATTATACATTGAACTTAAAAAAAGGTTCTGACTGGCATGGAGAATTGTATATTGATTCCAATGGTTCATATCGGATAGATATAACTTCTGGTGATATCAACAACAATACAAAAACAATTAAAGATGTTGGCTATTTTTATATAGGAAAATTAATCTGTGGAAATAAAATATGTGAAAATGAAGAAAATTATTGTTTATGCAAAGATGATTGTCCTATACCAAAATGTAAAGAAAATGAAATTATAGATTGCAGCTCAGGCATTCCTAAATGCGTGATTAAAAATATTTGTGGAAATGGAATTTGTGAAGAAAATGAAAATTGTGAAAGCTGTGAAAAGGATTGCGGAAGATGCATAAAGGAAAGAACAGAAATCACAACAACATTAATAATTACAAATTCAACAACCTTACAAACAATACTTCAAACAGAAAATGAAAATATTATGGAAAAGATTTCTTCTTTTGTTTCGACATTTTTATCAGATAATGCAATAATAATTTTTGCAATAATTATAATTGTAATAATTTTTGCAATAATTATAAGCTTAAGAAAAAGGAAAAGATATGTTCCAATTTTCTATGTTAAAGGTTCTTAAATAAAAAATAAATAAAAATAAAAACAATTTTTAAGTATGGAAATAGATTTTGTTGTTGGTATTGCAATATTCATTTTTATGATTGGGTTTGCTTTACTTTATATAACTTACTATTTTTCTTCTTTACAAGTAAGTACTGCAGAGTTTAGGGATAAGGCAATAGAAATTTTTAACAATATATTTTCAAGTTATGAGGAGGAATATTCTGAGCATGAGATTGGAGTATTAAAACCTATAAAAAGAATCCCAATCATTATAAGCGAAACTACTGGATATAATTTAAAAAATGAGCCAATTCCGATAAATATAACTTTTGATAATCTTTGTAAAAAAGAAGCATGGAATTCTACTATAAGAGTTTACGATGAAAATTTTACAGAGATTCCAAATAAAATTTCTTATAGTAATCTATGTTTTGATCAATATCTGAATTTCAGTTTAATAACAATATTTGCAAATCTTTCGGCAAATTCTAATAAAAAATTATATATATACTTTTCAAACGATAGCGATGTTATACCAAAAAGCTATCTTTCCAATCTTTCTCTTTATTATAAGTTTGATGAATCAGAGAATATTTCTATAGATTATTCTGGAAATGAAAAGACCGGGATATTAAAAAACGGTACAGCAAACTGTTATAACGAAGATTGCCCAACTTGGACAACAGGAAAATTTTTCGGTGCATTATATTTTGATGGGATTAATGATTATGTTGATTGTGGAGATGTTGGAGAAAATATAAAAACAATTGAATTTTGGATTAAGACTAATAATATTAATCAGAAGATTCTTCAGCTAAATTCTTCTGCTGGCGTGTTATTACAAGAAGGAAATGTAACCACTTATGATATTTCTTCACCAACAATTTATGTGAATGGTATTATCAGCCCAACCATTAATCAAAATGAGTGGAACTATGTTGTCATTATTACAAATAATGGAATAAAGGCTGATTTATGCAAAATAGGAAGCTTTGGAAATGAATACTTTAATGGCTCAATAGATGAAATTAGATTTTGGAAAGATGTTAAGGATGAAAATTATATACTCTCTAGAAACATTTCATTACCAGATATAAAAATATATCCAGAAGAAGAAATAAAAATAATCTCATTTTCTAAAATGCTTCAAATGAAAAATTTATCTTATGAGTTTGTAAAAGGGTTAATAGAAGAGGGATATAAGTTTAGAATAGAAATATATAAATGAGGTGTTGAGCATTTTTATTTTTGCAGTTAGTTTAAAACCAAAAGAAGAATTAAAATCTGAAAAAACAAAGAACAAAGGTTTTACAAAGATCATAGAAGCTGCTATCGCCATCATTTTATTAATAAGTATAATATCCATCCTTTTATCTAAAAAGTTAACAGTTTCAGAGTATTCTATAGCTAATTATAAATTACAGATTTTTAATGAAATAAGCACTTTAGATGAAATAGGTAATCTTAGAAAATTGGTTTTAGAGAACAATACAGAAAAGATAAAAGAAGCTATATCTTCGTGTTATAAAATAAATTGCAAAATTGTATTATTTAATGAAACCTCAAACATCACCGAAGATTTGACATCAGACGAATTAAAAGAGAATGTTGCTTCTGTTTCATATATAATTTCTGGAGATGTTGGAAATTATGTGCCAAGAGAGATAAGGGTTTATATTTGGGGTATGATGAAATGAAAGATAAAGGACAAATGTTTTTGATAGCAGCTGCGATAATAATAACAAGCTTAGTAATTCTTATATCGACTGTAAATTTTATCTCACCGAATATTCAAAAAAGATATATAGAAAATTCTTTGGAAAATAAAATTTTTGAAAATTTGAAAAAAGAAATAGCAAAAGTTCCTATATATTCTTTTTATAGCGAAATAAATGAAAATGTTCTTAATTTTTCGCAATTTTTAGAAAAATATTTATCCTCAAAGGGCTTTGATTTTAATGCCTTTTACATGAGCATAAATTATTCTGGAGGTGATAAAACAAATATTTCTATAATTAATTTCTTCGATAATGAAATAAATGTTACAATTGTTTTGAATTCTTCCCCTGAGCAACTAGAAAGCTTTATAGCTGAAAAGAATACAATTTATAATGTGACCTTTTCAGTTACTCCAAACAGTAATTATAATTTAAATATTAAATATGAAGAAAATGAGAAAAACATAACCTTTAATACAAGCAAACCTTCATATAAATATTTTTTTGATTTGGTTTTTGCATCTAACTTAGGAATAAGAAGATGGAAAGAAATGAGAGAATTAGATTTAAGCTGATTAAAATGAAAGCACTAAGCCCACTAATATCAATGATTATGGTGATAGCCTTTAGTGTTATAGCAATAATTATTGTAATGAACTCTTTAGCACCCACGATAGAAAAAGCTAGAGTATCTGCAATAATTTCAGAAGCTACTCAAAATTTGCAATTGCTAAACTCATTAATAAAAGAGGTTGCATCTGAGTCAAAAGGATCAAAAAGAACTATATCGATTTCAATAACAGATGGAATTTACTATATTGATGATGATAAAAATTATTTATATTTTGAGTTTAAGCCATCTGAGCAAATTAAATTAGGAGGTAAAAAAGGTGATATTGATATTGTTACTGGGCTAAATTTCTCAGAATATTTTAATAATTATGTTGAAGGTAGTAATGCAAGCTCAACATGGAATATCTTAAGTGGAAATTGGAGCATAAGTAGTGGAAGATATAAAGGGGTTAATGGATTAGCATATAAAAGTATTGGAACGCTTGAAAACTTTCATTTAAGCGGAGAAATTTATGGAGAAGGTGATGTTATAGGAGAGATATTTATTTTACCGAAAAATCCGAATAATTTGATAGGATATTGGACCTTTGATGAAAGTACTGGAAATATAACATACGATTTTTCTTTCAACAGTAATAATGGAACTTTATATGACGATTATCATGAAAATTCAGATGGTAATACATTACCAAAAAGAGTAGAAGGAAAATTCTCAAATGCTTTAGAATTTGATGGAACAGATGATTATGTAGATTTTACTAACAATTCAATCTTTGATTTAGGATTAGGAAGCTTTACAATATCGTTTTGGATAAAGCCATATATACAAGCAAGCGAAAACCCAAGAATTTTAGAGTATGGAGGATATTTGTCAAATGGTTGGAGCATTCAAATCTCGAATTCAACAAAAACAATAGTATTTTATTATTGCTCTTATGATGGCTATAGTGGAGAGTTTGCACCTCAAATATCATATACAGAAAATGATTGGAACTATATAGCGGTTTCTGTTAATACTAGTTCAGGAAAAGGAAGGAGCTATAAAAATGGCATATTTATAGCAGAAAAATTAATTCCAACATACTACTCAAACAATTCAGCAAAACTTTTGTTAGGGAAGCCTGGGTATTTTAATGGAACTATTGACGAAATTAAAATATATAACACAGCATTAAACGATAATGAAATATTTCAGGATTACATTCTAGGACTTAAAAAGTTGAATGAAAGTAAAACAATAAAAATAGAAAACCAAACAAATGTATTTCTTGCTCTTTCATCACCAAAAACAACATATTTTGATAATATAAAAATTTCAAGAGAAGAAAGAACTATAAGAATGATAATACCTTATACAAAAATTGATTTATTTTCTTTTGAAAGAATTTCTAAAGGTACTCATAATATTGTTATAGAAAATCTTGGATTAAATTCTACTACAAACAAAATAATGATAAAAATAAAAGTAGAATAATATTAACAAAGTTCTTCTAATTCGAAGCAATAATGTATTTTAGTAAAATCTTTTCTAAAATTTCTTACATCTTCTTTTACTTCTTTCGCAGATATGTTATCAATCAAAATCTTTTTAAAAAATCTTGCTATTTCTTTCATCTCCTCTTCTTTCATACCAAATCTTGTCATCTCTTGCACACCAATTCTTATTCCAGATGGATTTTTTGTTGCATCATGAGGAGAATCCTCTGGTAAAGACATTTTGTTGCATATTATGTTCGCTTCTTCTAATTTTTTCGCAACCTTTTCTCCACCACCAAATCTTCTCACATTTATAATAACTTGGTGAGTTTCTGTAAATCCTATATCTGAACATAAAACATCAAATCCGATATTATATAAACTTTCAGCTAAACATTTTGCATTTTTTATTGTTTGTTTAGCATATTCTTTTCCAAATACATTCATCTCTATTGCTGTTATTGCAAGAGAAGGTAATCTGTGAATATGATGGTTTGATATTAATCCTGGAAATATAGCTTTTTGTATTTTTTTCCAAAAATCTTCGGAGATATGATCATTGCCTATTATAATACCTCCTTGGGGTCCTTGAAATGTTTTATGAGTTGAAGAAGTTAAAATTTCTGCCCCTTCTTTCAAAGGATTTTGAAATTCTCCCGCATAAATCAAACCAAAAACATGTGCAGCATCGTAAACAAAAATTATTTCTTCTAAACTTTTTTTTAATTCTTTTATTGGCTGAGGAAATAATATCATTGATCCACCTAAGACAACAAGTTTTGGATTTTTCTCTTTTAATATTTTTACTGTTTCTTCAACATCAATATTCATTCTTTTATGATCAAAAGCCATTTCAATATGTTTTAAACCTCTTACCCCAGCCATACCCCATTTTGTTGCTGAGACGTGAGCACCATTCTGTATTCCTAAGCAAGCTATTAAATCTCCAGGAGTTGTGAAAGCTGTATATATGGCAAGATTTGCAATAGCTCCGGATATAGGTCTTGTATCTACATATCTTGTGCAAAATCTTTCCATAAATATTTTGTTGCAAAAATTTTCTATTTCTGTAGAATATTTTGTTCCACAATAATGTTCTATTTCATCACGCTCGTTATACCTTCCTTCAAAATCTGAAATGTAAAACTTTTCAGCTAAAGGGGACAAAACACTCTCAGAAGCTATTAGGTTTATGCATTCTTTTCTTCTCCATCTATTTTCATTTTCCACAATTTCTTTAACCTTCTTTATTTCTTCTTTCATTTCTTTAACCTTTCTCAACAATAGGATTTTCTTTTTCTAAAATCCTTTCGCTAATACCAATTGCAGCAGAAATTTCTTTTAAAACTTTTATTGCAGCTAATATTGAAAAATAACTGAATGTTATGCCTGCTGCAATTATAAGTCTTTCTATCATGGTTAGAGGTATTGCGGTTATCCATGCTTCTTTTGGAATATTAAGAAAATAAAGAAATAATATAGAGCCAATACTATGATCAACAAAAGCTGTTCCTAGAGAGTAGATATAAGTTTTTATTAAGTTATTTTTGACATAATTTGATATTATTCTTTCTCCAAAAGAAATTGTTATAGGTATTAACCAAAAAAGAGAGTAAAACCATACCTCTCTTCCAATAGGATGCAAAATGAACGCAATTATTGAGATTAAAGGGAAAAGAATTATTTTCTTTTCACTCTTAAATATTTTTGCAAAATATATTCCTGCGAATATTATTGGAGCAAAGGTAAAGAAGCTTAATAAAGATTTTATCTTATATATTCCAAAAATTATTCCGAATATATGAGCTCCTATAATCGAGCCTGACCCAAAACCTATCCCAATAAATTTAGAAATTACTGGACCAAACATTACAGAAGCTGAGAATTTTGATTCTGTTCCTATAATTGGGGTAATCTTAACCTTTGTCAAAACTATAAACAACGAAGCAAATAATATAGCAAAGAATGTTTTTAGAATCAAAATCTTTTTTTCAAGCTTTTTAAACTTAGAAATATTTTTGTCTTTTTCAAAAATCTTCATAAAGTTTTTCTTGTTTTATATTTTTAAATTTTTTAATTAGTTTTACAAAAAAACATATTTTTAATTCATTATTTTCAAATATATTTAGTATAAAACCAAAAAGCTTATTAAAAAACGGAGAAATTTTTAAGTGTAAAAATTAAAAGATAAATAAAATTTTTAGGTATTTGTCCATGAAAAAAATTTTAGAGTGTGTGGATGTTAAGTTGTTAGATTACTCTCCCAAATATCTTGATTTCGGACCAGATAGTGTTATTGCAGCAAGCGGCTTTTTGACAGCAAAAATCGAAAATTTTTCAGATTTTTTGTCAAGCTTGAATAAAAAATCTCTAGAAGTTTTTCACAAAGAATCTACTAGAAGAGGTCATGCATCTCTAACAACTTCGATAAACTTTTATTTTTGGTTAGAGGGTAGCAAAATCTCTGATTTTTATTTTTCAAACTTTCCTTTTGGTTCTTATATAATATGTAGTACTAGAAGGATTAAATTCACAGAGGATTTGATAACTATTCCAGAATCTATTATTGAATGTGGATTTGAAAAAGAATATCAAAATGTTTGTAAAAAATTGTTAGATACATATCAAATACTTTTTGAAAAATATGGAGTAGATATTGCAAGAAAACTTTTACCGCTTTCTATAAAAACCTTTGGATTTTTCAGCTTTCCTTTACAAACAATTATAGGAATAATAAAAGATTGTGAAAAAATCGATATATATCCAAAAGAAATAATAGAGATTGGAAAAAGGATAAAAAACTTTGCGTTAGAAAAAGCTCCTTTAACAACAAATGCTGCTGAAAAATTAATTTATGACAACTCTTTTTCAAAACCAAATATTTTTAATGGTGATCTTTTAAGTGAAAACTACAACCTTAAAAAATTGTACTCTGAAAAAGAGTTTGAAGAATTAGTTAAACAACATTATGAAAAAATTGAAAAATTAAAGACAACAAAAGAGAAAGCGGAAGAATGGAAAAGGTTTGTAACAAAAATAAAGGATTTGGTTCTATTTTCTTTCACAGATAAAATTTCTTTGGCCTGTTTCACAGACCTTAAAAGACATAGAACAATGAAACAAAATGTAGAAAATATATATAATGCAATTGATAGAGCGATTAATGAAAATATAAAAGAAAACTTTTTCATACCATCATATTTAACAAAAGAGGTTGAAAATAAAGTGGAAGAATCTTATTCTTCTGCTATACAATTATATGAAAAAATGGTTGAGAATGGTGTACCTAAAACAGAGGCTGTATATACAATACCTCTAGGATTAAAAATAAAATATAAAATTTATTTAGACGGATATCATATCTTCGATCCATTTGGATTTATAGGAGTTAGAAGCTGTATAACAGCGGATAATGAAATAGTTGCAATTATGAACAAAATTATTTCAGAGCTTGTAAACTTTGGTATTCCTTATGATCTTCTTGGACCTAAATGTAAGATAGGTTTTTGTCCAGAAAGAAAATTCTGTAGCATAATAAAAAGGTTTGTCCAGGAATATGATGAAAATATTCATAACTCAATACAAAAGTCATAAAGATTTTTTAGTAAAAGGAAAAAGTTATTTAATTATCAAAATATAACTATATTTTTTATGACAAGAATAAACAGAATAGTACTTCACGGATTTAAATCTTTTGCAGATAAAGTAGCTATACCTTTTCCTTCTGGATTTACAGTGATTTGTGGACCAAATGGAAGTGGAAAATCTAACATATGCGACGCAATAATGTTCGGTTTGGGAATATCTTCAGCAAAAGTTATAAGAGCTGAAAGATTGTCAGATGTTATATTTCGCGGTAGTAAGAAAAGAAAACCTGCAAAGTATTGTACTGTATCTATATATTTAGATAATAAAGATAGAAAGCTTCCTTACGATGATGAAATAAAAATAACTAGAAAGATAAATGAAAAAGGCTTGAGCATTATAAGAATAAACGGTAAAGTTGTTACACGAAGTAAGATGTTAGATTTACTTTCTAATCTGAACATCTCGCCTTATGGTCATAATATAATAATGCAAGGTGACATAACAAAGGTGATTGAAACTTCTCCGAAAGAAAGAAGAGAACTTATAGATCAAATTTCAGGAATAGCTGAGTTTGATGAAAAGAAAAGAAAATCTGAATTAGAATTGGAAAAAGTTGAAAAGCATATAAATGAAATGAAAATAGTTTTAATAGAAAAAGAAAAATTGTTAGAAAGACTAAAAAAAGAAAAAGAATATGCAGAAAAAAGCATATTTCTAAATGAAGAAATAAAAAAGATAAGATACTCTATCGCACTAAAGTCGAAAGAAAATCTTCAAAAAGATATAGACAAAATTAATGAAAAAATAGAAAAACTAAAAGAGAAATTGGAAGAGTTGGACAAAAAATATTCCGAAAAGCAAAACGAGTTAGAAAAAAGTAGTGAGGAGACGAAAAAGTTAAATGAAATAATAATACAAAAAGCTAGAAATATAGAGCTTCTTAGAAAAATCGATCAAATAAATATGGAAATAATAAGAAAAAAAGATAAGATAGATTTAAACGAAGCTTTGCTCTCAAAAGAAAAATCTGAAAACATATTAAGATACATTTCTAATATAGATGGAGTTATAGGAACTTTGCAACAATTAATAGAAATACCAAAAGAATATTCGGTAGCTATTAAAGTTGCTATAGGGAATCACTTAAATGATATTGTTGTTGAAAATGAAAATGTTGCAATAGAGTGTATAAAATTTTTAAAAGAGAAGAAAATAGGAAGAGCTCGCTTTTTACCATTAGATAAAATAAAAACAGATAAAAGAGAAGAAAAGATTTCTGGAGAAATAATAGATAAAGCAATAAATCTAGTTAAATTTGACCCAAAGTATAGAGATGTCATAGAATATGTTTTAGGAGATACTGTAATAATAGAAAATATTGAAAAAAAGATAGACCGTAGAATAAGGGCTGTTACTTTAGATGGAGATTTGATAGAACCTTATGGAGCGATAGTTGGAGGATATAATAAGAGAGCAGAATTCGAAAAAAGAATATTAGAAGAAAATGAAAGGTTGTTAAAAGAGATAGAAAAATTGGAAGGAGAATTAAAAAAACTAAGGGAAGAACAAAAAAAAGAAGAAGAAAATCTAAAAAGACTTGAAGAAGAGAGATCAAAATTCGAAATAGATATTGACAAAATTAGAAAAGAGTTGAACATCCTATTAAACGAAAGACTTCAATTAACGAGCGAATTAAATAAGCTAACAGTAAACCTTGCTAAGAAAGAGACTGAACTTGAAAACATAGAAAGGGAAATAAAAAACTTTAAAACAGAATCTTATTATGATTATGAAATCAATAAACTAAAATCCTTACTTTCTCAGTACATTAATGAGTTAAATTCTTTGGGACTAGTAAATATGCGTGCAGCAGAAGAGTTCGAAATAATAAGAGTAGAATACGAAGAACTTAAAAAAAGGTTGGAAAAACTTATTGAAGAAAAAGATTCGATACTAAAAGCTATACAGGAGATAGAAAGTAAAAAGAAGGAAAAATTTATGGAAACGTTGAAGATAGTTTCAGAAAACTTTGCAAACATATATAAAGATCTTGTGGGAGGGGAAGGGAGGCTTAGATTGGAAGATGAAAATGATATAAATTCTGGATTAATTATAGAAGCTTCGACAACCACGAGAGTACCTATAACCATAGACGCTATGTCAGGAGGTGAAAAAACAATGACAGCAATAGCATTTCTTTTTGCAATTCAACAGTACTATGCATGTCCATTTTACATATTAGATGAAATAGATGCAGCACTAGATAAAGTTAATACAAAAAAAGCAGTAGAATTCTTAAAAAAATATTCTGAAAAAACTCAACTTATAGCAATAACACATAATGATTTAACAATACAAGAAGCCGATCATGTTTTTGGAGTATCTATGGAAGACGGTGTTTCTAAAGTATTTTCGATAAAAATGCCAAAAGGTGATTAATATTCAAGAAAAAGTCGAAGTCGATGAAAGTAAACTAATAAAAACTATAGTGATTGCGAGCGATTGGGAAGAGGTTATAACAAATATAATAGAGGAAGAAGGTATAAACCCATCAGATATAGATATTGTAAGGCTTGTTGATGCATTTTTAGAGTATCTTAAAAATTTAAAAAAGTTTGACTTTAGAATTCCGGCAAGATTTATATTGATAGCGGCTATTCTTTTGAGAATGAAATGTGAAGTTTTAAAGATAAATGAGCCTAAAGAAGAAACTTTAAAACCTAATATAGATATAAACGTTCCCTTAATAGATCTTCCTATAATAAGAACTCCTAAAAGAAAGGTCACATTAACAGAACTTATAAATGCATTACAAAAGGTTATAGAATTTGAGGAAAAGAAAAAGTTGAAAAAACTAAGACTTAGAAAAAATGTCGAAAACCTTATCGGAGAATATGAAGACATAGAAATTAGAATTGAAAAAATATACGAAAGAATAAAAAGAGAAAATATAAAAAACTTTTCTAGCCTAGTAGGAGAATGGAATAGAGAAAACATAGTTTATAATTTCATACCTCTTCTTCATTTGGTTATGAATGATAAAATAGTTTGTTTCCAACAAGAAATTTTTGGAGAAATATTTATAGAGTTGAAAGAAGTTTTTGAAAACCAAACAAACCAAACAAATTAAGATTTACTGCTTTCTACTCTCCTTTTTTCTTTCCTCTTTCTACCAAAATTATTTCTACGTTTGTTGATTTTAAATTAGAACCAAATTCTGCCTTTCTTCTAGCTCTTCTTATTGTCGGCCCTTTGCAAGATGATGCATAAACAAACAACTTCTCTTTATCTAAACCTAAATTTTCTGCATTTTTTTCGCAGCTTTCTATTAACTTTTTTATTTCAGAAACTGCTTTTGTATAATATTTACCTTTTAAACTTCTTCTTCTTTTTAAAAGATCTTCTAGTAATCTTTTTACTGTTTTTAGTTTTTTTCTTCTAATAACTCTACAAATCTTTAAAGCATCTTTTCGTGATATGTTTAGCCAAGATCTCGCTTTTGCATGTCTTTCTTTTGGTTCAAATGTATATGGCATATTCATCAGTTATAAAAATAAAATTTAAATATCATGAGTAATACCCATAAAAATATTGTAAAAAATATTAAAAATGAAAGCGTTTTAATACCCTTTTTCCACTTTCTGTGACGAGAAGCTACAAATAAGCCAGCAAATAAGCCAGCAAAATGACCGATATACGAGATGTTACCGATATTAAAAATAAAACCTATTATATTATAAATTGTATACAGTATTCCAACAAGACCTAATGGAATTATATAGAAAGGAGGATATAAGCTAATATCTAACGGTCTAATAATCATGCCAAACCCTATGAGAGCAAAAATTCCAGCAGAAGCACCGATAGATATTGTTTCAGGAGAATAGAAAAATAATGAAAAAATGTCTCCAAAAAATGCTCCATAAAAAAATATTAATAACATCTTTTTGGCTCCAATCTCATCTTCAACAGCAATACCAAAAAATATTAGAGCTATTAAATTTGAAATGAGATGATCTAAACTTCCATGAATAAAGATCGACGTAATTAATACATACGGCCTCTTAAAAAAATTATTAAAGGAAAATCCGAAATTTTTTACAATATTTTCAAAGGAAACCAAAGAAAAATAATCTAATAAGTATATTAAAATGTAAGATAGTAATATTAAACTTGTCAAAATGAATGTTGCTTTCATACAAAATAAGAATTTGTCGCAAATAAATTTAAGGGTCAGAATGATAATAGTAGATACAAATATTCTAATAGATTGTAAAAATCTTATGGAAGAAATTAAAAAATTTTCTGAATTCGGAGAACCAGTAATTTTAGATACTACTATAAAAGAATTGGAAAAAATGAGAAACAGGAAAGGAAAGCTTGCATTAGAGCTTATAAAACATTATAAAATAAAGATAATAAAAACAGAAGAAAAAAGTACTGATAAGGGTATACTTAATATTGCAAGCAAAAATGATATAGTAGCTACAAACGATGTAAATCTTATAAAAAAATTAAAATTAAAAGGTATTGGTATCTTAAGATTAAGACAAAAAAAATATTTAACTCTTGAAAGATAAGTAATGTATGGTGCTTAAGGATGTATAAAATAATGACAATAAAAGATGATGTAAGTGTACATCCGAGTTTATTAAGCTTAGGTATAGAAGAGGCTGTTAAACAAAGTTTAAGCAATAAGATAGAAGGTAAAATAGAGCCTGATATCGGCGTAATACTCTCAATAATTAATGTTACAGAGATAAAGGAAGGTAAAATATTACCAGAAGATCCAAATGTACATTGCACCACAACATTTGAAGCACTCGTCTTTCAACCAGAAACACATGAAATAGTTTATGGGGTTGTTGCTGATAATACTGACATTGGAGCCTTTATAAGAATAGGTCCCATCGACGGCTTTGTACATGTTTCGCAGATAATGAATGATAAAGTAGTGTTTGATCAGAAAAACTCTGTTCTATTAGGCAAAAAAACTAAAAAGAAATTACAAGAAGGTGACATTGTTAGGGCAAGAATAATTTCTGTATCCTTAGGAAAAGATAAAACAAAAATAGGATTAACAATGAGACAACCTATGCTTGGTTCTTTAAAATGGATTGAAAGTGAGAAAAAGAAGGCTAAAAAGAAAGGCTAAAAAGGAATGTTCATAGAAGCTATCGCTTTTTTTATTATTTCGCAAGCCAAAAATCCTGTTTTTGATAAAATTTTATCATCATTAATCTCTGTTACATCCATTCCTACTATTTTATATTTTTTGAAAATATCCTCTATCAAATCGAAAAAAATATTTGGCGAGAGAGCCTTTTCTGGTTTATCAAAAACGGGAAGAGCGACATCCACATATTCTGGACTAAAAACATCCATATCTATTGTTATATACGCAGTTTTTTCAACTTTCTTTTCTTTTTTATTTTTTTTCATCAAAATCTTTTCTTCCTTTGAATAAGACCTTACACCATATCTTATTATTTTGGATACTTTTGACGCATGATAAGCCCAAGTAGCATGAGAGTACTTTTCTCCTAAATAATCTCTTCTCATATCGGCATGAGCATCAAACTGTATTACAATATCTGGCTTCAAAAATTCTATTATAGGAAGAGATATTAGGTGCTCACCTCCAATAATTATAAGAAATGCTTCTTTGTTTATAGACTTTATTTCTTTTAATGTTTCTTTTATTCTTTTTCTAGTAAGAAAATAATTTCCTGGTACTACTTCTATATTTCCTAAATCACAAAACTTAAACTTTGAAAATATATCTATTCCATTCTTATCATCAGAAAACCCTTCTATAAGCTTCATACACTCCCTTATAATTGTCGGTCCAAACATACTTTTCTCTGAGATCGATGTTGAAGAAAAGGGTATTCCTAAAAAAATTATATCGGCTTCTTCTAAAGGATGATTAAATGTAAATGAATTAGAGACATACAAAAATCTTTCTGAAATACTCATTTTGATCATACTAAATTTTGTTTAAAGCTTTTAAATCTTTTTAATAGTTATAACTTTATAGTGGTTATCATGAATATATATGAAAAGTTCGCACTTATATTGAATCTGTGTCTCCTAATCTTTATTATATTGAGACTAATGATTATCTGGTCTCTAGCATTTTCTTTCTTATTAGTAATGTTAATCATTTCACTTTATAAAATAAGTTTTGATCAAAAGATAGAGAAAATAGAAAATAAACTCTATATAATTGAAAAAATTTCTAATGGGTTAGAAAATATTATGGAAAGTATTTTGAAGCTAAGAGATGACTTTATGATTTCGGTATTTAGAATAGAAAAAAAGGTTGAAAATAATAGAAAAGAGATTGAAGAAGAGATTGAGAACAGACATAGAGAAATGGCAAAAAAAGTTATAGAAATAGAAAATAAGATGAATGAAATAAAAAAATCTTTAGCTGGTTATATATCTTATGTTGAAGATTCCTTAAAATCGGATGAAAAAAAGCCTTAAAAATTTTAAAGAGACATCAAATATATAACCCGGTCGAACTACCTTTCAGGTAGGAGGGTAAAAATGAAAATAGAAGAAGCTTTAAAAGCATTAAAAGAATGTAAAAGAAACTTTAAACAAAGAATTGATTTAATAATAAACTTAAAGAATATTGACCTTAAAAAGCCTGAGAATAGAATAAAAAAAGAGATCGTACTTCCTTACGGAAGAGGAAAACCTGCAAAGGTTTGTATTATTTCTGAAGAATATGGATTTACAAAGGAAAAGATTGAAGCTTTGGGGCAATCAAAAAAGGATGCTAAAAAGTTTGCTAAGAGTTATGATTTCTTCTTAGCTTCTCCAAACCTTATGCCAATCATAGGTAAATTCCTAGGTAAATATCTTGCTCCATTAGATAAAATGCCTCAACCTCTACCACCAAATGCTACAAAAGAAGTTATTGAAAATATTATAAAAACAAAAGAAAAAAGTGTTAAATTTGCTCTGAAATCTGGATTGAATATTCAATTAGCTGTCGGAATCGAAGATATGAAAGAGGAAGAGATCACTGAAAATATAAAAACAGTAATTAGAGAGGTTGAAAAGGCCTTACCAAAAGGCTCTGCACAAATAAAAAATGTTATGATAAAAAAGACTATGTCAAAACCAATAAAAATAGATTGGAAGTGAGTAAAATGCTAAAAAAATATAAACCAAAATTAGTTGAAGAGGTATCACATATAGCAAAAAATTACTCAACAATAGGTTTACTTAACATATATAAACTTCCATCTAAGCAGTTTCAAAGCATTAGAAATAAGATAAAGGATAAAGCTCTCATAAAAGTTTTACCGAAAAATATAATAAAGCGTGTTTTAGACAATATAAACAAAAGTGAATTAAAAAAATATCTTACCGGACAACCTGCATTAATAATGTCTAATCTAAATCCTTTCGAGATTTACAAAATACTTGAAAAAACAAAGTCCAATGCTCCAGCAAAGGTCGGAGACATTGCTCCAAAAGATATCATAGTAAATGCTGGAAAAACGGATTTGTCTCCCGGACCAGCAATTACAACACTGCAAAAAGTAAAACTCAAAACAAAAGTAGAAGGAGGAAAAATAGCAATATTAGAGGATCAGTTAATATGCAAAAAGGGTGAAGTTATAACGGAAGATATTGCAGCAGTACTTAACCTACTTAAAATAGAGCCGATAGAAATTGGAATTGATCTAGTAGCAGCTATTGAAAATAACATAATATATCCAAAAGATGTTCTCCATATAGATGAGGAAAAGATTATGGAAGAAATAACAAAAGCTGTTGGGAATATGATAAATATTTCCTTAGAAATTAACTACCCAACAAAAGAAAGTATTGAAATTATGATAATAAAGGCATATCTCGAAATGAAATCTCTTGGTATAAATGCAAAAATACTCGAAAAAGAAATGATAGAAGATCTGATAGCTGTTGCAAGTTCTGAGGCATTGGCTCTAGAAAGTAAAATATCTTAATAACAAAAGAAATTTTAATTTTATTCTTAAATATTAATTCTTAGATGCGTCGATAGTCTAGTGGTAGGACACCAGCCTTCCAAGCTGGTGACCCGGGTTCGAATTTTAAAAGAAATTCCCGGTCGACGCATCTTTTTTTATTTTTAATAAAATCTTCGAAGGAAAATAAAAAGATGAAAATAATGCAAAAGAAGATAAGGAGAATAGCCCTAGAAAGAATAAGAATTCTTTTTAAAGAGGCTGAAAAAGCGGCTAAAAAAGATAGATTAGATTTATCAAAAAAATATGTAGAATATGCAAGAAGAATAGGAATGAAATGCAATGTAAAAATTCCCAAAGATCTAAGATTAAAATTTTGTAAAAATTGTAAATCTTTTCTTTTTCCAGGAAAAAATGCGAAAGTTAGAATTGATAGTGAAAAAAAGGTTATAAGAATAAAATGCCTTGCATGCGGAAAATATAAGATATATAAATATAAGGAGAAAATTTAAATAAATCTCGGTTTCATTATGAGATAGATTATTATTGTTTAGAAAAATTATATGGTGGAAAAATGGAAATAGATATTTCAGATTTTCAGAAAATAGATCTGAAGGTAGGAAAGATAGAAAGCTCTGAAAAAATAAAAAATAGTGAAAAGTTGGTTAAATTAATAGTGGATATAGGAGATAAAAAAATACAGCTTGTTGCAGGGATAGCATTGTCTTATAAACCAGAAGAATTGATTGGCAAAAAAATAATAGTTTTGACTAACCTTAAACCGAGAAAAATTTTTGGAATAGAATCTCAAGGAATGCTTCTTGCTGCTCA
>Ga0272449_1001858_pt1 | contig 20643 bp, 22 predicted proteins | sample YNPCB0241_FD_198679 | JGI IMG/M metagenome (GOLD analysis project Ga0272449, IMG submission 198679) | Hot spring sediment microbial communities from Yellowstone National Park, WY, United States - YNP-CB-024-1 | ecosystem: Environmental > Aquatic > Thermal springs > Hot (42-90C) > Sediment... | reverse complement strand
AAGCGTAAAATTCCTTTTTGTTTAGCTAAACCAAGGTCTCCCTGTAATGATAGAAAATCTTCATAGGATATTACTTCTGCTTTGATAAATCCCCTTTGAATGTCTGAATGAATTTTACCTGCGGCTTCTACAGCCTTTGTTCCTTTGTGAATACTCCAGGCTCTTACTTCTTGAGAAATTATTGTAAAGAATGTTATGTAATTTAAAATTTCATAGACTTTTTTTATAATTTTTTTACTAACTGGTTCATCTACTCCCATAGCATCCAGAAAATTATATACTTCATCATATGGAAGTTGAGAAATTTCGCTTTCAAGGCTTCCACAAATCGTTATAAAATCTAAGTCTTTGTATTTACCGGAATTGAAGGTTTTCTCATCTACATTTGTTACTGCTAAAAGAGGTTTCAAAGTTAAAAAATTCAGATGTCTTATTTCAATAAATTGTTCATCTGATATTTGGGCTGTTCTTAAAGGTTTTCCATTTTCAAGATGTTCTTGCAAAAAAATTAAAACCTCCCTTTCTCTTTCATTTATTTTTTGTCCTTTCTTTTTTTGTTCGTCCATTCTTTCAATTCGTTTAGTGACCAAATCTAAATCAATGATTAAAAATTCATACTCAAGTTCTGAAAAATCTCTTAAAGGATCTATTGAATCAAACTGATAGGGAATAGATAAATCCTCAAATCCCCTTAAAACATATATTAAAGCATCTGCTTCTGTTATATTTTTTATTATCTTTGAATTATGAACTGGATTGTTTTTTAAAAGTCCAGCAGTATCAATGCATTCAACTGTTGCAAAGGTTGTCTTCTTTGGTTTAACAAGTTCGCTAATATTTTTTAATCTTGAATCTTCGACCTGTATTATACCTTTGTGAATTACATCAGGAGGAGTTATTGAAGGTGATGTATCAATTTTTTGATGGGTAATTGCATTAAAAAGAGTTGTTTTGCCAGAGTTAGAAAAACCAATGAGAGCTATTTTCATATTCTACCTTCAAGGAAATTTTTTAATACCACCATAGCTTGAGCAATTCGCTGAAGTTTCATATTTCTCTGTCTGATTTGAAAGGCATCGTTGAAGGGAAACGGTTCTGCTCGAATTTGTCTTTCCTTTTTTATTAATGCTTCCTGAAGTTCTTTAAGCTCTCTTTCTTTAAATTTTTTTAAAAAAATTGGATTTACTATAACAAATCCTTCAGCAATATCAGAGGCAATTGCCTGTAAAGACTTAGTTCTGCCCTCCATTATCTTGCCCCTTCTTTTTATTTAATATAATTGAAACCCAGATACCAAATTCATATAAAATAATCATTGGAACAGCCATCAATGTTTGATTGAAAGCGTCGGGAGTGGGAGTAATAATTGCAGCAACAACAAAAGCAAGAATCACTGCAAGCTTTCTGTATTTTTTCAGTGTCTGTGGAGTTATCAAACCCATTCTGGTAGTAATAACAATAAGAATAGGTAGTTCAAATACAAAACCGAAGGCAAGTAAAAACTTTAAGAGAAAATCTATATAAAGTCCCACAGAAAGCATGGGCATGAGAAAATCTCCTACCTTATAATTAAGGAGAAAACTCATTGCAAATGGAAGCACTATTAAATAACAAAAGGTTACTCCAACAAGAAAAAGACCCGAGGCACTTAAAACAAAGGGAATAATATATTTTTTTTCATGTTGATAAAGCCCTGGGGAAATAAACTTCCAAAGCTGATAAAAAACTATAGGAATTATAAGAATAAAACCACTTACAAGGGCTATCTTCATATTCATCCAAAAAGCTTCTGCAGGTCCCAAAAATACAAGCTTTGTATTTTGAAGCTTCTGATCAGGAACAAAAACTAATCCTTCCTTCAATGAAAGTTGAGGGGAATAATTAAGAGGAAAAAGTAAAAGCTTAAATATATATTCAGAAAAACTAAAGGTAATCAAAAAGGCAATTAACAGAGCAACAAGGCATACAACAATTCTTTTCCTTAACTCTGAAAGATGTTCTATTAAAGACATCTTTTGTTCTTCCATCCATTCTTACTCCTTCTTTTCAATCTCTCTTTTGGCAATGTTTTCAATATGTTTATCAATTCTTAAATCAGAAAGGTTTGGCATATCTTTGAAAAGTTCATCTTTTAATTGTAGAGGATCTTTTATATCTTTTTTTGCTTCTTCAACGGTTTCTTTAACCTCTTCGATTTCCTTTTCCATTTCTGTTTTTGCAGACTGAAAAGCCTTTTTAACTTCATTAAGTGCTTTTCCTAATGAATAGCCAAGTTCTGGAAGTCTCTTAGGACCAAAAACTAATAATGCCACTATGAATATAACAATTAACTCCTGAATTCCTAAATCAAACATGAATTTATTATAACATTAATGAACATCATCTACAATTTTCTTTAACTTTTTCTTTTCTTGGGGGAAAAGAACAGTTACACCAAAAAGTAATCTAACATCTGGAGTTCTGTTTTTTATATCAAAACCAATACCTACAGAAGTATATGAAAAATCTGTTACCCTGACTCTATAACCAAGCCGCCATTCAAGGAGGTCTATTTTATTTTTATTAATAGCTTTTCTGCCAATTATTTCAAATAAAATCTTTGAATTGTAACTTATCTTCAACTCTGAACCAAGATTAATATTCCATGATTCATTTAATCCTTCTTTCTCGGGATTGAAATAAATTATGTTTCCATGGGCTTTAACAGGACCTATCTTTTTGGTTATAACAAAACCTGCACCTAATCCACCGCCTGTTGAAAAATCTTCATGCCCGATATCACCTGATAAATAAAGCATATAAGCAAAGGCTGGCAAAAAAGTTGTTTCATCAATAAATCTATGTTTAAATCCAAAATTTAGGTCTTCTGCTCCATTGTCATTGAAGGAATTTTTATAAGAAATGTTATAGGGAAGATTGGTGATAATTTCAACTCTATCTGTTAATCCATAAGAAAGATTTAGATTCAATCTTTTTATAGCTGGCTCTCTTGTAAAATCAAAATTAAGGTCAATGGCAACCTGATTTCTGTTCGGAGATTCTGCAGAAAAGGTTGAAAAAACTGCAAAGGGAGCTGTTGGTGAAAATCCCTTTCTGTCAAATGAAAACGCAGGTGAACTAAAAACAATTATAATCAAAAACGAAATAAATAACTTCTTCATTTAGGTAAGCATATCAAAATTTTTAAAATCTGTCAATTTATGTTTGAAAATTTTAGTTGATGAAAGATTGATTCTATTATTTTCCTTCAAGAACTTCTCTGATTTTTCTTGAAAGGACTTCTATACTGAAGGACTTTTGAATGTTGAAATATAACATTATCTGCATATCCTATAGGGGGGATAAATACACCCCCCCTCCCTATAAAAATTTTTTAACAGCCTTCTACTGCTTTCTTTTTCTTTGGTGCTGTCCCTTCTTTAGCCTTTTCCTTTGGTACTTCCTGCTTGATTGTTATTTTGTCACCAACTTTAAGTTCAACAGTAACTTCTTTTCCATCTGCTTTCTTAACGGTTATCTTGTTTCCGTCAATATTGGTTATGGTTCCGCTAATATTGGCTGCATAGGAAGAGACAACAAAACCAAATACAAAGGTTAACATTACTACTATTGCTAATATTTTTTTCATTCCCTTTCACCTCCTTTCTTTTTAGGATTTGGTTAGATTATATCAATAAAATGAAAGTTTTGTTAACTGCCCAGCATAAACTATTGCTGCTCTTAAAATCAATGTTCCTGTAAGTACTAATATAGCTGCAAAATTCATTCTAAAAATTTGAGCACGGGTAAATTCACCATGAAAACCATCTTCAAACTCTTTTAATTCTCCAAGTTTAATTCTTAACGCTAAAGGAAGCAAAAGAAATATAGAAATAAGGGCAATAGTAAATATGAAATGTTCACTTGTTAGTGAGAAAAAGGGTTCAATTGCCCTTTTATATGGAGCAGTCGATGTATATAATCCATAGAAAAACAAAGCTATCACAACAAGTTCTGCAACAATTAACCATATATCAATTTTTGTAAAGAGAAATTTAATCTCTGCTTTTTTAGCAATAATAACAATCATTGCAGCACCTGAAGAAAGAGCTGAAACAAGAAATAAAATTGACAGTGTAGCATTGTTCCAAAGAGGGATTGCTGCAAAGGAACTAAGTAGAACACCAGTGTATATTCCAAGAAATATTCCCATAGCGAAATTTAACTTTGCAATTGGTCTCATTTTAGGTACAAGTTTCTCAGAAATTTTTATAAGAAATGGAAATCTTAGACGATGTCTCTGCTCATTAGGAATAACTGCTAAAATGTAAAGTGCATTTGCAAATAAAACAGCAGGGACTCCCCAGGTACCCCAAGACATAAGAGAAAGAGGCTGAAAAGTTAAATAACCCCAGTAAAGGTTGAAAGGTGCACCGAGATCAAGGATTATAAATTGGGCACCCACAGAAAGTATTATAAAGGCAATAAAGGGCGCTCTAACACATTGAGCAAGCTCTTCAACAGGTTGTTTAGGAATCCTCAAATTTGCAATTGAACACATGACAAGCATTCCAGCTGAAAGACCTCCTAAGAATAAGTAAATTACAATTCTCCAATCCCAAACTTCAAGATGGGGAAAGGTAATAGCATTTGTTCCTGTAATACTAAGCTCTATCATTATAGACCTCCTGCAAATTTTTTGTTAATGTAAAAGACTCTTGGACGGGTTCCCGCGAATTCAAGTCTCACTGAAGCATCGTATTTTTTAATAAGCTGTGATACTTCACTGTTTGGATCATCTAAATCACCAAATATCCTTGAATGTCCAAGACATGTTTCAACACAAGCAGGACTTTTGCCTTCTTTGAGTCTGTGTTCACAAAAGCTACATTTATCAGCAACACCTTCTGGTGTAGAATACCTTGCATCATAGGGGCAGGCTAAAATACAGGCTTTACACCCAATGCATTTTTTCTTTTCAATCTGAACTGTTCCATCTTTTGCTCTATGAGAAGCTCTTGTTGGACAGGCATCAATACAGGGTGCTATTTCACAGTGATTACAAAGCTCTGACCTTTGTTCCATTCTCAAATATGGAAATTCACCTCTTACTTCTTCAACAACTCTTGTTCTAAAATATCCATCAGCAACTCCATTCTCTTTTTTACAAGCAATAACGCATGCCATACATCCAATACATCTTTCAACATCTATGACCATAACATATCTTGGCATATCAGACCTCCTTGGCAATCTTTACAAAATTAACTCTCATTCCAACAGTTCCTGCAATTGGGTCAATGTCATATCTTGTTATAAGTTGCTGGTCATCGGCACCTCTTAAATAAGCTTTTCTTAAAAGTTTTGAAGTTGATGAAAAACCATGGACAAGATATATGCAGTCTGGTCTAATTCTCTCTGTTATTTTTATTCTTACTTTATTTGATTTAACTCCATCCTGATTTATAAGTACAATATATTCACCATTTTTAAGCCCCTTTCTTTTTGCAACCTTTGCATTGACCCATGCTGTATTTTCTTCCATCAATTCCCACAAAGAAGGATTATTGGTTGTCCTCGAAAATGTATGCACTGGAGATCTACCATAGATAAGTCTAAACCACCCTTCAGGAGGTTGTTCATGTCTTGTGTATTTTGGAACAGGATCAAATCCTTTATCTTTAAGTTCTTTACTGTAAAGCTCAATTTTTCCTGAAGGTGTTTTAAATTTTGGCTCATTATCAGCTGATATGTAAGGTTTTTCACTTTCTGGAAAACTAATATAACCCTTTTTTGTAAGCTCGCTGTAATCTATTCCCCATGTTTCACACTTCATTTTTAAGAAATCTTCAAAAGTATTCCATGGAAAGTGATCTTCAAGTCCGAGTCTTTTACCAAGTTCCTTTGCTATCCACCATCCTGGTTTTGTATCATACATTGGCTGGACAACAGGCTGACGGATTGATATTCCAAAGGCTCTCTCTTTCACTGTAAATAAATCATCGTGGCGCTCAAGATAGGTGCATTCTGGAAGTACCACATCGGCAAGTATTACACCATCATAGGGCATCATATCCACTGCAACAAGTAGCTCAAGTTTTTGAATAGCCTTTAAAGTATCTCTCTGATTAGGCATTGCCTTAATTATGTTTATTCCTGTGGTAAACCAGCCCTTTATAGGATAGGGTTGCTCTGTTAATGTAGTTTTAACAATTGCATGAGTTAAACCTTCTTCACCTGCAAAGGGATAATTACCCTTATGGATCTCTGGTTTTTGGTGGTCAGGATAATCTTTATCTGAAAGAAATACAGGTTCAAGCTTTTTCTTTGGATTAAGATAAATTCCACCTGGTCTTCCATAGGCACCTAAAAGGGCTGTAAGTATGGCAACAGCACGCTGACGTTGTACATTATCTGAATACCATGCGGTATGTCTTCCTGGATGGATTAAAACACTGGGTTTATTTTTCCCCATTAAGCGAGCTGTCTCAATAATTAAACTTGCTGGGATATCTGTTTCTTTTTCAGCCCATTCTGGAGTATATTCCTTTACTGCACTTGCAACTTCATTAAATCCAACAGTATATTTTGCAACATATTCTTTATCATAAAGTCCTTCATTTATTATTACATTAATCCATGAAAGCAAAAGTGCAAGGTCAGTGGCTGGTTTTATAGGCAGCCAATATTTTGCTTTTCCTGCAGCTGTTGAAAATCTTGGGTCAACAACAATTACAATAGCTCCCTTACCTACTGCCTCTGCAAACTCCTGACACTGAGAATTATGGGCATTCTCCCCAAGATGACTACCTATAAGAACAATTACTTTACTATTCTGAATATCAACTCTTTCTGGATTACCAACTGCTTCACCAAAAGTTATTTCAAAGGCAGTATCACGAGCACCTCTACATAATGCAAAGGAAGGAAATGCAAAATTTGGTGAGCCAAAGGCTTGAAGAAGATGGATAAAATAGGTTGAAATTGTTCCATGTGTAAGAAGAGCTATTGATTCTGCACCGTATTTTTCTTTAATTTTTTCCATTTTATCTGCCACATAACCCAAAGCTTCATCCCATGAAACCTTCTTAAACTTTCCTTCTCCTCGACTACCAGTATTAATAAGAGGCGTTTTTAATCTATCAGGATCATAAAGAAGCCCAATTCCTCCATGCCCTCTTGCACATAATTTTCCACGAGAGTTTGGATGAATAGGATTCCCATCAAGCTTTACAACCTTTCCATCAACAACCTTTGCAATTACACCACATCGCCAGAAACACATCTCACAGGTTGTAGGAACATATTGGGGTAATGAAACAGGTTTTTTACCAAGGGCTAAAACTGACTTTACTACTGGTGTTCCAGCAACTGCAACGCCACCAGTTACTGCTGCAATTTTTAAAAAATCTCGTCGGGTAATACTCATACCCTCACCCCCTTGCTTTTGTTATACTATATATAAATGGTATCTAAAAAAAATTTTTTTGTCAATATATTTTCACAATAGGATATGGGGGTATGAAAAATATTGATTTTAAAGACAATCAGTTACATAACTCAAGAAGAAGGCTTTTTTTAAAAAAAGTTATAAATTTATTTTTTATTATAGCAAGTTTTGTTTTTGTTCTCTCAATTTTAATTTTTTTAAAGCCTAAAAAACCGAAAAACAAGCCCTACAATTTTTTTGAAATCTCCAATGACAAAATTCCAAAAGAAGGAGTTAAAAAAGTTGATATAGCCATTGATGAGGAAAGGACTATAAAAATATTTCTTGTAAAATATAACAATTCAATATTTGCTCTATCGCCTGTATGCACCCATCTTGGATGTTTTGTAAATTTTGATATAAACATAAATGAGTTCATATGCCCCTGTCATGCAGGCAGATACAATATTGAAGGAAAGGTAATTGAAGGTCCGCCAAAGGAAAATCTTATAAGATTTCCAGTTAAAATAGAAAATAACAGGATTTTTATTGGAATAAAAATATGAATCTCATTGATTGGTTTCTTGATAGATTCAGATTAAAATCAGCTCACAGAGGAATTTTTGAAAGAGAGATTCCAGAAGGAATTAACTATTTTTACTGTTTTGGCGGAATTGCCTTTACAGCCTTTTTATTATGTTTAATATCCGGACTTTTTCTATCCCTTCATTATGTACCTTCCGAAAAAGAAGCCTATTTGAGCATTCAAAGAATTCATGAAGAAGTATATCTGGGTAAATTAATAAGAGGAATTCACAAATGGTCTGCCAATGTTTTAATCATAAGCATTATTATTCACTCCATAAGGGTTTTCATCACAAAAAGTTACAGACCTCCAAGAGAGTTAAATTGGATTGTTGGAGTTATTATATTTTTTATTGTTATGTTAGAGGGTTTTACAGGATATCTTCTTCCATGGGATCAAAAAGCCTATTGGGCAACTGTAGTAGGAACAAATATTATTGGGTCTATTCCTTTTATTGGTGAAAGTTTGTTATTAATTATTAGGGGCGGATATGAGGTAACTGGTGTAACTCTTGCCAGATTTTATAGTTTCCATGTACTTTGGTTTCCATTAATCTTAGCAATTCTTTTATGGGCACATTTTCATATGATAAAAAAACTTGGTATATCAAAACCATTATGAAAAAAAAGTTTTATCCTGATTACTTAATTGAAATTTTATTTTTTGCAATTGTTACATTTGAGATAATCCTTTTGCTTGCTTTTTTATTTCCTCCTGTGATTGGCAGAGAAATAGATTTTACTTCAGCCTATCAGCCAAGACCGGAATGGTATTATCTATGGATTTTTTGGTTATTGAGATTTTTCTCAACTGATATGGTTTTTATTGGAGGAATTGTCATTCCTTTGTTTATTGTTGGATTTCTTATATTCATTCCATGGATTGAAAGATACATTGGCTGGAAATTGACTGCTTTATTAGGACTTCTGTTTTTTTTAATATTTCTAATCGGTACCCTTGTTGAAGTTTTTTATCAATAGATTAGGGTTAATAATTATCTTGGGTGAAGGAAGAGATGGATAAAGTCAAAGGGCAAAATATTTATTTGCTTAAATGTAAATTTTAATGTTAAATTAAAGGAAAAATTATCAGAAAGGAGTAAACTAATGAAGTTTCTTAAATTTCTTGCATTTTTTATAGTTGTTTTATTTATCTTTTCCTGCAGTCAACAAAAGGATGAAGTTATTGTAAAAGCTGGTTCATCAAAACTTACTAAAAAAGACCTTGAGGAGGATATAAAAAGCCTTCCGCCTCAAACAAAGGTATTTCTTGCAACTCCAGAGGGTGTTAATCGACTAAAAGATGAACTAATTAAAAGGGAAGTTTTATATGAAGAAGCTAAGAAAAAAGATTTAGCCAAATCAGAGGAATTTAAAAGAAGACTTGAAGAATTTAAGAAAATTACCCTCATTAACATGTTGATTGAACAGGAACTAAAAAATATTCAACAGGTAACAGAAAAGGAAGCAAAAGATTATTATGATAAGAATAAAGAACAATTTATAAATCCAACAGAGGTTAGATTAAGCCAGATTGTTGTAAAAAATGAAGAAGAAGCTAAAAAAGTCTATGAAAGAGTTGACAAAGGAGAAGATTTTGCCAAGATTGCAAAGGAACTTTCCAAAGATGAAAAAACAAAAGCCTCTGGTGGAGATATGGGATTTTTCAAAAAGGGACAACTTGCTCCACAAATTGAAAATGTTGCATTCAGTCTTAAAAAAGGTCAAGTAAGCATGCCTATGAACTTAAAAGGAGACCTCTACATATTTAAAGTTACTGATGTCAAAGGAACCCCAGTTGATTTTGAGCAAATAAAAACTCAACTAATGGAACAACTAAAAGCCAAAAAACAGCAAGACTGGTTTAATAGTTATATTGAAGAACTTAAAAAGAAACATAAAGTCGAAGTTAATGAAAAGGTTTTACAGGAAATGCTCAATCAGGCTTTAATTGGAAGCAAAATTATGGAGCCACAGCAAAATAAATAACTATTTACCAATACAAAATTCACTGAAGATTAAATTTAATATCTCTTCAGTGGTTACAACACCAACAATCTGACCAAGGAAATTTAGAGCCTCTCTGAGAAACATAGCAGTAATCTCAAGGGGCTCTCTTTTTTTGAAACTTTCATAGGCATTATTTAATGATTCAAAGGCTTTTTCAAGAGAAAGTTTATGTCTTAACTTTGTAACTACTATACCTTCCTTCTCATATTTACCAGAAATTGTTGTATTGAAAATAAGCTCCTTTAAATCTTCTATGCCTTCTGCATTTAAAGCTGAAATTTCAACTGCTGGTTTATCTTTTAAAGATTCAGGCAAATGAAATTCTGTGCTTTTTATATCTTTTTTGTTTATTACAACAATAACCTTCTTATGAATTACCTTGTTTATTATCTCTTCATCAAGCCTGTCAATACTTCGGCTACTGTCAATGACTAAAAGGACAAGTTCAGCTGATTCCACTGCCTTCAAGCTTCTTTTTATTCCTTCTGCTTCTACCAAGTCATGGGCTTCACGAATACCGGCAGTATCAACAATTTTAAGAGGTATTCCTTTAATATTTACATATTCTTCAATAATATCCCTTGTAGTTCCTGGAATTTCTGTTACTATTGCTCTGTCTTTCATTAACAAAGCATTTAAAAGAGAGGATTTGCCAACATTAGGCTTGCCTACAATAGCAGTTGTAAGTCCTTCCCTATAAATTTTTCCTTCTTCATATCCTTCAATGAGTTTTTTTATCTCCTCTTTTAAGCAATTTATTTGTTGTGTTATCTCTTCTTCTGTGAGACCATCTATATCCTCTTCAGGAAAATCAATATATGCTTCCACATGGGCACAAACTCTCATAAGTGAGTCTCTCAATTCATTAATTTTTTCAGACAGTCTACCACTTAAATGCTCTAAAGCAATCTTTTGAGCCTGGTCAGTTTTAGCCCTGATAAGGTCAATTACTGATTCAGCCTGACTTAAATCAATTCGACCTCTTAAAAATGCTCTTTTTGTAAACTCACCGGGTTCAGCAAGACGGGCACCTTGAGATAAAACAAGTTCGAGAATTCTTTTTAAGGTTAAATATCCTCCATGACAGTTAATCTCAACAACATCCTCTCTTGTATATGTATTTGGTGCACGCATAACAGTAACTAAAACCTCATCAATTCTCTGTCTGGTTAAAGGATCAACTATAAAGCCATAATGAATAGTGTGAGTTTTTACATCTGAGAGATTCACTCCTTTAGGAGATTTAAAAATTTTATTTACAATCGAAATTGCTTCTTTTCCACTTAAACGGATTATTCCTATTCCGCCTTCTCCTAAAGGAGTACTTATGGCAGCAATTGTGTCAAACTCTGAAAAAATCACTTAGCCTTTTTAATTTTCTGATTTATGTAGAACTGTTGAGCTATACCAAATATATTATTTATAAGCCAGTAAAGAACAAGTCCTGAAGGGAAAGTAAGAAACAAAAATGTGAAAACTACTGGCAAAATAAGCATTATTTTCTGTTGAGTTGGATCTGCTGTAGAAGGAGTCATTTTTTGTTGAATCAACATTGTAGCACCCATTAAAATTGGGAGAATATAGTAAGGATCCTTTGCTGAAAGATCTTGTATCCATAACATAAAAGGAGCCTGTCTTAGTTCTATTGCTAATGTAAGAATTTGATAGAGAGCAAAAAATACAGGAATTTGAAGCAATATTGGGAGGCATCCACTCATTGGATTGATTTTGTATTTTCTATAAAGTTCCATCATCTCCTTTTGAAGTCTTTGAGGATCATTTTTATACTGTTCTTTTAATTTTAATAACTTTGGTTGAAGTTCGCTTAGTTTCTGCATTGACTTCTGCCCACGATTAACTATAGGAATAAAGGGAATTCTTACAATTATGGTAAGAATTATTATGGCAACACCATAATTACCAACAAAACTGTGTAGAAGCTTTAAAAACCAAAAAAGTGGGAGGGCTATAATTGAGAAAAATCCAAAGTCAACTATATGTTCAAGTCCCAAATTAAACTTTTTAAGATAATCATAGTCCTTAGGGGATGCAAAAACTTTGTAATGATTTATTCCATCCTGAAATTCCACTGCAGTAAGGGCATCTCCATTATAGGGCAATACAAAAAATTGATTTGCTTTGCTAACAGGAACAATTGCAGAGAAAAAGTATTTGTCTTCCTGAGCAATCCATTTTACATCACCCATGTATGATACAGGCTCCTTTATTTTTGATGGATTAAGCTCTATTCGATCAGCTTCTTTCAATATTACAGGACCCCAATGTGGTGCATTCTCCTTGTCAAAAATTCCAAAATTCAAACCGAGGGTTACATAGTAAATACCTATACCACTTATTTCTTCTTTCACATCTATTAAATAATCGGTTTTATTAAAAGAGAAAATCCTTTTAATTGAAACATTTTCATCACTGTAGTTAAATACTACAATGGCTTCCTTTGAATCTTTAAAGGATGCCTTTGAATCATCAACATTAAAAATAATTTTTGTGTAATCAAATTTGCCATCCTTAATAATTGAAATTGCTGGGATTTGACCAGAAGATAAATGAATTGGATTTCCCTTTGAATCTTTATATTTTTTAAGTTCAACGGATTTTATAGTTGCTCCTTCATTTGAAAGCACGACTTTAAAAACTTCATTTTCTACAGTTACTTCTTTATATTTCGTATCTTTAACTACTGGTTTTGCTTCTTCCTTCTTAGCAGATGGAATTTGAAGGATTGGTGATGGAGATAGTTTTTCCTCCTTTTTTGTCTCTTCGGTCTGTTGAACGGGTTGTGTCTGTGGTTGATAATATTTTGTATATAAATACTGGCTCCCAAATAAAATAGCCATACTTAAAAGGACTGCTAAAAATGCTCTTAATCCTTGATTTTCCATATTTTCACCTTAATGGATCATATCCCCCAGGATGAAAGGGATGACATTTAAGTATTCTTTTAATAGTAAGTAAGATCCCCTTTGCTCCATATTTTTTAATTGCCTGGTCAGCATACTCTGAACAGGTCGGATAAAATCTACAACAAGGAGGCATAATCGGAGATATAAACCTCCTGTAAATTTTTATTAAAATTAAAGAAAATTTAGATATTAAGGAGTTAATCTCCATCTACCCTTTGCTCTTCTTCTTTTTATAACTCTTCTTCCACCCGGTGTGCTCATTCTTTTGAGAAAACCGTGTGTTCTTTTCTTTTTAAGCTTATGAGGATGATAGGTTGTATAGGCTCCCAATTTTTAACCTCCCGATTAAAATTTATAAGGAATCATTGCTTTTATTGACTTATACTGAGTTTCATGAACTACGGCAGACTGTCTTAATTTTCTTGTCCTCTTTGAAGGTTTACCTGTGAGCAAATGACTTTTATTTGCTCTTCTACGTATAATTTTACCAGTGCCAGTAACTTTAAATCTTTTAGCTGATCCTTTGTGTGTTTTTAGTTTTGGCATAAACAGTATCCTCCTACCTAAGTTTAGACAAATATTTTAATAAAATTCTGATGAAATTATCAATCTTTTCCAGGAGCTATAATCATGCTCATATTATTTCCTTCAAGACGAGGTTCTTGCTCAATTTTATGAGAAAAACCTGCAAGAAGAGCTTTAATTTTATCAAAAACTTTCATACCAAGCTCAGGATGAACAATCTCTCGTCCTCTGAAAAATAAAGTAACCCTTGTTTTATCTCCATCCTCTAAAAATCTTTTAATATGCTTTACTTTTAGTTGAAGGTCATGGTCTGAAATTTGTGGTCTTATTTTTATCTCTTTTACTGTGGCTGTCTTTTTAGAAGAAGTTTTTTTCTCAAGTTGATACTTGTATTTTCCATAATCCATTATTCTACATACAGGGGGATTTGCATTAGGAGCAACTTCTACAAGGTCATAACCTCTTTCTCTTGCTATTGCTATTGCTTCTTTAATACTTAATACACCAAGTTGTTTTCCATTTTCATCAACTAATCTTACTTCCTTTGCCTTAATGGCTTCATTTACTCTAATGTCTTTTGTTGCTATTGTACCACCTCCAAAATTTGTTTTTTTGTTTTTATTTCTTTGGTTATAAAGTCAATAAACTTTTCAATGTCTATAAGTTCAAAATTTTCACCATTTCTTCTTCTAACAGTAATCTTATTTTTTTCAGCTTCTTTATCACCCAATATAAGCATATAAGGTACTTTTTCAATGGTTGACTGCCTTATCTTATAACCTATTTTTTCATTCTCTATATTCAATTTTGCCCTAATTCCTCTCTCTATAAGAATATCATAAATTTTTCTTGCATAACCTACATGTTTTTCTGATATAGACATTACTTCAACTTGAACAGGTGCGAGCCAGGTGGGAAAAGCTCCTGCATAATGCTCAATTAATACTCCAATAAATCTCTCCAGTGATCCCATTAATGCCCTATGTATCATTATAGGTCTGTGTTCATGTCCATCTTTCCCTCGATAAATTATATCAAATCTCTCTGGAATGTTAAAATCAACCTGAATTGTGCTACACTGCCATGCTCTGTTTAATACATCCTTTATTTTTATATCAATTTTCGGACCATAGAAAACTCCTTCTCCAGGATCAATCTGATAGGGTAGATTTCTCATTTTTAAAGCCTGTTGCAAAGCAAAGGTTGCTTTTTCCCAGTTTTCAAGAGTTCCTACATATTTTTCAGGTCTTGTTGAAATATATATTTCGTAGTTGTCAAAGCCAAAGGTTGATAAAATAAATACTGTGAAATCAAGAACCTTCTGAATCTCTTCCTCAAGTTGTTCTTCTGTACAGAATATATGAGCATCATCCTGAGTAAATCCTCTAACCCGTAAAAGTCCGTGTAATACTCCTGATCTTTCATATCTGTAAACTGTTCCGAGTTCAGCAAATCTTAATGGAAGATCTCTGTAACTGCGAAGTTCAGACTTATATACCTGAATATGAAAAGGACAATTCATTGGTTTAAGTTGATATGCAACTTCATCAATTTGCATAGGCGAAAACATGTTTTCTCTGTAGAAATCAAGATGTCCACTTTTACTCCAAAGATCAAGTTTTGCAATATGTGGCGTATAAAGCAGTTGATATCCTGCCTTTAGATGTTCATCTTTCCAAAAGTCTTCTATTATCTTTCTAACCATTGCTCCATTTGGTAACCAAATAATAAGTCCAGGTCCTACTTCTTCACTTATATCAAAAAGCCTAAGTTGCTTACCAAGTCTTCTGTGATCTCTTTTTTTAACTTCTTCGAGAAATTTTAAGTATTCATCGAGTTCTTGTTTTGTTGGGAAAGCAGTACCGTAAATTCTCTGTAACATCTTATTTCTTTCATCACCACGCCAATAGGCACCAGCAATGCTTAAAAGCTTAAAAGCTTTAACCATACCTGTATGAGGTATATGAGGTCCTCTACAAAGATCAATAAAACCACCCTCTTCATATATAGAAACTTTGTCATCCTCTATTTCTTTTAAAATTTCTATTTTATATGTTTCACCAAGAGATTCAAAAAGTTTAACCGCCTCATCCTTTGAGATTTCCCTTCTTATAAATGGTTTTCTTGATTTTATGATTTCCTGCATTTTCTTTTCTATTTTTTGAAGATCTTCCTCTGTAAAAGGTGTTTCTTTATCAAAATCGTAGTAAAAACCTTCTTCAATTGCTGGACCAATTGTAACTTTTACCTCTGGGAATAATTCTTTCACAGCATGAGCCATTATGTGGGCAGTACTATGCCTGAGGATTTCAAGACCTTCTTTAGAGTTAATATGAATTATCTCAATTTCATCATTAGAATTTAATGAATATATTACTGATAAATCTTTAAGATCCCCATTAACTTTTATAGCTAATGCCTGATTATCTATCAAAAATTTTTTCAAGTCATCAGAACTAATTTCTATTACTTTATCTTCTTTCTTAAGTTTAATCCTAAACCTCCAAAAAAATTTCTTACCAAGATATATTAATCTAAATCATTATCCATAATCAACTATTACCCTGAAATTTCTATCGGCAATTTTAGGTTTATCCTGAAATTGCCGATAGGCATATAAAAAAGTGAGCCTCCTTTTTATAGGATTTTAATTTTAAGGGTGATATAAAATATCCCCCAATAGATTAAATAAATAAAAAAAGGCTCATCGATATGATAAAACAAACTATACTTTCTTTCAAGTTATCCCACACAAAAGATGAAATAACGGTAAGAGCAGGCTTAGCAGTTTATGATGAAACTCTCAAAGGGGCTTTGCACCTTTGTATCCCAAGATGATGAGTTTGAATTCACTGAGATTGAAAAGAAGTTAATAAAATTGCAACTTGATATTAAAAGAATTTTAATTAATAGTGGCAAAACACCAGAAGAAGCTGAAAAAAATCATCAGGGAGTTTCATTCAAATAATATATGTAGAATATGAAAACGAAACTGAGGTAGAACTTTATAATTAGAGGCAATTATAAAAAAGCTCACTAATTTTTTCTTATTCAAAGCAAATCCATCCTTTAGGCACTAAAAATTGATAATTTATTAAGTATGCCTTACTTAATGATATCTTCATATTAGTTTACTTTTAATATATTCCCATGATAAAATTTAAAAATTTATGATTGATGCTATTTTTAATCCAAATTCAATAGCTGTAATTGGTGCCTCTGCAGAAGAAAAAAAAGTAGGACATGCTGTCTTAAAAAATCTATTGCAAGGCTTTGTAGGTAAAATATATCCAATAAATCCGAGCAAGAATGAGATTTTATCTCTTCCCTGTTATCCTTCTGTTTCAGTAGTACCAGATAAGATTGACCTCGCTATAATAGTTATCCCTGCTAAAGCTGTTGCAGATGCATTAATGGATTGTAGTAAAGCTGGAGTAAAAGGCGTAGTTGTTATAACCGCTGGATTTAAGGAAGTTGGCGGAGAGGGTGTTGACAGAGAAAGGGAAATTATTTCTATTGTAAGAAACTCGGGGATGAGAATGGTTGGACCAAACTGTCTTGGTGTAATGAATACAAAAATAAAAATGAATGCTTCCTTTGCAGCTGAGATGCCACCAGAAGGAAGAGTAGCCTTTTTCTCTCAATCTGGTGCATTAGGAGTAGCAATAATAGACTGGGCATTGGAGAATAACTTTGGTTTTTCTAAGTTCGTAAGTTTTGGCAACAAAGCTGACCTTAATGAAACTGACTTTTTAGAATACTTTGCAAAGGATTCTGATACAGATGTAATTTTAGGATATATTGAAGATATTGTTGATGGAAAGAAATTTTTAAATATTGCCAAAGAAGTTACAAAAATAAAACCTGTTATTTTGATAAAATCAGGTGCAACTGAAGCAGGAGCAAGAGCAGCTTCGTCTCATACAGGAGCATTAGCAGGTTCTGATAGAGCCTTTACAGAGGCTTTCAGGAAAACAGGAATAATAAGAGTTAATGGGATTCAAGAACTTTTTGATACAGCAGAAATGTTTATTTCTAAAAAACAACCTAAGGGTAAAAGACTTTTGATTATTACAAACGCAGGTGGTCCTGGAATTATTGCTGCAGATACAGCAGATAAACTTGGAATAAAATTAGATCCGATGAGTAGAGCATCCATAGATACAATAGCTGAAAAACTTCCTTCAAGTGCTTCTCTGTATAATCCTGTTGATGTTATAGGAGATGCCACTTCTGATAGATATAAGGTAGTTTTAGAACAGGCTATAAAAGATGAAGTAGTACAGGGAATATGCGTTATACTAACTCCACAAGCAATGACAGATGTTGACAATGTAGCTGATGTTGTTATTGCTACATCAAATAAGACAGATAAACCGATTTTTACTACCTTTATTGGAGGTCAGAGGATAAAAAATTCAATAAAAAAACTTAAAGAAAACAGAATACCTAATTTTACTGATCCTTCTGTTGCCATAAATGCATATAGTAAATTAATTAACTTTGTTGAACTTAAAAACAAAAAAATATCAGAAGAACACCCATTACCAATACCTCAAGAAAATATTTTAAAAGTAGAAAAAATTATCAAAAAAATGCAAGAAAGCGGAATTTCAGAAATAGGAGGAGAAGAAGCTTTAGAAATTTTATCATTATACGGTTTTACTTTCCCTGAAAGAGCTCTTGCAAAAACACCAATGGAAGCAGTTGCAATAGCAGAAAGAATCGGATATCCGGTGGTCATGAAAATCTCATCTCCTCACATACTTCATAAAACCGATGTAGGAGGTGTTAAATTAAACTTAAACAATGAAAAGGCAGTATATAATGCCTTTATTGAAATTACTACTAATGTTAAAAGATTTATGCCAGATGCTTTTATTGAAGGAGTTATGGTTTACGAAATGGTTACAGGAGGTAAAGAAGTTATTTTAGGTGTTAGTTATGATAGAACTTTTGGTCATATGATTATGTTTGGATTAGGTGGCATTTATGTAGAAGTATTGAAAGATGTTTCTTTTAGAATTGTCCCCATTACAGAGGAAGAGGCTTTTGATATGATAAATGAAATTAAAGGAAGCAGGATTCTTGATGGAGTAAGAGGTGAAAAACCCTATGACAAAAAGGATATAGCAAATTGTTTAAGAAGGCTTTCCAGATTAGTTGAAGACTTTCCAATAATAAAGGAAGTTGATATTAATCCTTATCTCGTTATGAATAATGGTGGTATAGGATTAGATGCAAGAATAATTATTTAGGGTATAGGGAGGACAAAATGATACCCGTTTTTATAATATCAAACAGAGCATTTACAGGGAAAAATTTATTTGCCTTAGGATTAGCAATGACTTTAAAAGAAAAAGGTTACAATGTGGGATATATGAGACCTCTTGGTAGAATACCATTTAAAAAAGGACAAGAGGTTTATGATGAAGAGGCATTTTTTATAAAAGAAATGCTCGGGCTTGAAGACCCTTTAAATATCATTTCTCCCTTTGTATTTACCTATGAAACTCAATACAGATTACTTAATGGTGAAGATTTAAGAATCAAAGAAAAAGTTAAAGAAGCTATTTCAGAACAAAACAACAAAGATTTTTTGATTATTGTGGGAGCAAATAATATTTTTGAAGGATACTGTCTTGGGATTGATGCAATAAATCTTGTAAAAGATACAAATGGAAAAGTTATAGCAATTCAACATTGGGATAGCGAATTTGCAATGGATGATATATTTGGCATAAAAGATTTAAGCGGTGAAAGATTTATAGGTGCTGTGATAAATAAAGTTCCTGTAGAGCAGTACCATCATGTCAAAGAAAAAGTAGTTCCCTTTATGGAAGGAAGAGGCATAAAGGTCTTAGGAATATTTAAAAAAGATAAAATTCTCGAAGCAGTAACAGTAAGAAGACTTATGGAAGCAATCAATGGAGGTCTTGTTTGTTGTGAGGATAAATTAGATGAATTTGTTGAAAATCTCTCAATTGGAGCTATGGATCCTGAAACAGCTTTGTCTTATTTTCTACGGATACCCAATAAGGCTGTAATAACTGGAATTCATAGAACAGACATTCAATTAGTTGCCATGGAAACATCTACAAAGTGCCTTATACTTACAGGCGGTATGCATGTAAGTGAAACTGTTACAGGCATAGCAAGAGCAAAGGGAATTCCTATCATTGTTACCGCATTAGATACTTTTACTGCTGTAGACAGAATGGAGAAATTAATGGGTAAAGCTGTAATTAGAGAAAAAAACAAAGCTATGAAAGCTAAGGATTTAGTAAGTACTGAGTTTGATTTAGAAGAATTTCTTAGACGTGTGAAACAATGAGTGAATCTGAAAAAGAATTACTAGAAAAGGCAAATACTCTTATTGAAGCCCTTCCTTACATAAGAAAGTTCTACGGAAAAACTTTTGTAATTAAATATGGTGGAGCTGCTCAAAAGGAACCAGAACTTAAAAATTGTTTTGCCCAAGATATAGTCTTATTGAACTTCATAGGAATAAGAACAATTGTAGTTCATGGTGGCGGTCCTAAAATAAGTGAATTGATGAAAAGACTTGGAAAAGAACCTCAATTCATACATGGGCATAGAGTTACTGATAAAGAAACCATGGAAATAGTAGAAATGGTTCTTGGAGGTGTAATAAACAAAGAAATTGTCCAGTTAATTAATGCCCATGGAGGTAAAGCCATAGGACTTACAGGAAAAGACGGAAATCTCTTAAAGACAAGTAAAAAAAATATAAAAATAAATGAAAAAAATGTAGATCTTGGTTATGTAGGAGAAATTGAGCATGTTTCAATAGATATTCTGGAAAGTCTTCACAAAGATGGATTTATCCCAGTTATTGCTCCAATTGGCTTTGATAAACAGGGAAACAGTTACAATATAAATGCAGATACAGTTGCATCAAGTATTGCTGTTGCTATTGGTGCTGAGAAATTAATACTGCTTACTGATGTTAAAGGTATTTCTGATAACGCAGGTAATCATATTCCTACCTTAAAAATAGATGAATCTTTAAAGTTTATTGAAGAAAAAATTATTACTGGGGGTATGATTCCAAAAGTTTATGCCTGTTTGAATGCATTAACAGGAGGAGTAAAAAAAGCCCACATAATTGATGGTAGAGTTCCTCACAGTCTTCTTCTTGAAATCTTTACAAAAAAAGGTGTAGGTACA
>Ga0272449_1001857_pt1 | contig 20648 bp, 19 predicted proteins | sample YNPCB0241_FD_198679 | JGI IMG/M metagenome (GOLD analysis project Ga0272449, IMG submission 198679) | Hot spring sediment microbial communities from Yellowstone National Park, WY, United States - YNP-CB-024-1 | ecosystem: Environmental > Aquatic > Thermal springs > Hot (42-90C) > Sediment... | reverse complement strand
TCCTACAAGCGCAAGATATTGGGGCTCCACCAGTTTTTTTAAACTTAGAGAAATATCTGAATGCAGTTCGAACGGGACGAATACCATTTTGAGGTCGCCAAGATTTAGACCTATTATTTCTGTTTTCGCTGTGTATCTTTTCTTTGAAATGATTGGATAAAGTTTGTTTAAAGCTTCTATTCCTTCTCTAAGCGACTCGCTTCTACGTGTTCCGTCTTTCCATGTAGGCATGGATAGCTTGCGTATTTCCTCCTCGGTATATTCTTTGAAAGAAACAGTTATTTCTTTGGACACTATTCGAAGATTTTCCACATTGTGGAGCCTAAATTTGGATGCCAAAACTTGGCGTGCAAATTCATTGCCGACTCTTTCGGCTTCACTGAATGTTTGTGCTCTCCTGGTAAACCTTGTTGAAATGTTGCCTGCCGCACCATTTAGGAAGAGGCCTATATTTGTTTTAAGGACAGAATAAAGTCCTTTGAGAATATATTCAATGAGATCCTTAGTTATAAGTAAATTGTCGGGTCCTAATACTGTAGGGTGGACTGCGTAATTTACAAGGAAACCCTTAGTTTCCCCCTTCGAGGCAAAAGTTAGCAGAAGTGCCTCGTTGTCTATAGGGTTTCGTGGATCGTTTCTGTCTGTGGCTATATCTCTTATCTTTATTTTATAGATATATGTCTCAGTTGGTTCGAGGTTATTAGCTATGTTTGAAAAAGTCTTCTCGGTTTGTTTCACAAAATAATCGAAGTAGTCCTTTCGGAAAACATTGTCTCCAAAAGTAAGCAAGAGGTTTGTAAACAGAGTTGCTGGGGCTGAGTGAGTATGTGTAGCAGTAACTATAACATTGACATTTCCAATTGTCTTTTCTGCTACTCTTTGAATTGTTTCCTTGATATGTGTGTCTACCCCTAAAAGGTCGAGATTAACAAGCAAGACCGCTGACTCGTCTTCAATAAGTAGTGCTCGGAGTTCTATATCGTCATGTACTCCCTGCGATTTTCCTCTCCTGGCTATGTAGCCAGCCAGCTCGTGTCCTTGAGCCGGCTGAGGAGTTATAGTTGTCTTTGCAAAGGCTGACTCTAACAAGTTGTACACCCTACTGTGTAACGGCTTTTACTAGGTGCCTAGGAGTATCTATGGGCCTGTTTAGTTTTTCGCCTAGTCTATAGGCGAGGAGCTGGAGAGGGACAGCCAGCGATATTGGTGCAAGGTGCCTCTCAGTATCTACGGCTCGTATTTTAGTTACGCCGTCTTGTGAAAGCTCAAGCAACTTCTGATTGTTCTCAGAGCCTATCACTATCACGGTTGCACCTGTTTGTCTGGCCATCTCTATCAATGGATATGTGGCCTCTGCAGAAACCTTTTCAACAGGCATAATAAATATCGTGGCGAAACCTTGCTCTACAAGAACGAATGGGCCGTGCTTGAATTCTCCTGCTTCGACACCCTCGGCGTGGAAATACGAGGCCTCTTTTAGTTTTAGTGCTCCTTCTAGTGCAAGGGGATACGTTAATCCTCTTGAAACTACATAGCCTGACCTGCAAAGAGATATTTTTTCCGCGGCTTTCGTTGCTTCACTATCCATGAATGCGAGCCTTTCATCAAGGCTTTGTGCAAGCTTCTTGATAGCTTCAAGCCTCGCTTTTTGCTCGGATTCCTCTATTTTGCCTTTTTGTCTTGATGAGCTTAGGGCTACGAGGTAGAGAACTTGAAGGGTTGAGGTGAATGTCTTTGTAGCTGGAACGGCTAGTTCTGGACCTGCGGCAATTGGTAAGTAGAGATTCGAGAGCCTAGCGAGCCTCGAGCCGACATAGTTGGTTATTCCGAGAATCGTGGCTCCTCTAAGCTTTGCATCGTATAGAGAAGATAACACATCTCCAGTTTCTCCAGACTGGGAAATAGCAATGACGAGGGTTCCTGGCCCGACGTTTTCCAGGTAGTATAGTGGGAACTCGGCCGCACTTGTCACTATTGGGCTTATGCCGGCGAGTTCGGAGAAGTAGTAGGAGGCTATCATGCCTGCGTGTAGGCTTGTACCGTTTGCTATGATGTAGATATTGTCGGCTCCTGTTACTAGTCTTCCCGCGAGGTTCAAATATCTCTTTTGCACAGAACTGAGTGTTCTTAGGAGAGCTTCTGGCACTTCGTTTATTTCCCTAAGCATGTGATGTTTATAGCCGCCTTTCTCGACGAGTATGGGATCGAGTTGGAGCGGTAAAGACCGTACCTGCTTCGACAAGCCTTCTGAGGTGTAAATGGTGGGACCATCTTTTGAAAGGATGATTAGTTCGCCTGGAGAGAGCTCGCCGTATTGGTCTGCGAAGCCGTGCAGGGCGTATTGGCTATTGGAAAGGAGAACGTATTTGTCTGACAGCCCGTAGAAAAGTTTGGGCCCATTTGTTGTCGCGATTATTCTTTGTTTTTCTGCCTCTAGAACTGCAAATGAGAAGTATCCTTCCATTTTCGAGTAAATCTCCTCCAGGAACTCTGACGACCGATATTCTTTGTTGAGAAGAGACTCAAATATATGTGCAACTACCTCAAAGTCTGATCTCGAAATAATCTTGTGGCCCTCCATCAGCAGTTTGTCTCTTAAATCTTCATAGTTTGACAGTGCGCCGTCTCCGACGACAGCAATCCTTCTTCCACAGTCGGTGTGGGGATGAGCATTTTCAACTGTGGGTCGTCCATGTGTGGCGAAGCGTGTGTGCCCTAAGACCACGCTTGAGGATATGTTTTCTAGTCCGAGTTTCGCTGAAACTGCCTCTATTGATCCCACTTCCTTGAAAATCTCTATGCGTCCGTCTAGAAGAACAGCTATTCCCGAGTTGTCTGCACCCCTGTATTTAAGCCTTCTAAGGCCTTCTATTACTATGGGAACAGTGTTTTCAGATATTTTTGAAATAGCAGCGAATATTCCTCCCATTTTTTATCCCTCGTAGACAAGCTCTCCGTTTATAATCGTCTTCTTTACATTTAATTTTTCATCTAGAATAATGAGGTCGGCCTTGTATCCGGGCTTTAAGTAACCTATTTTTTCCCGTGTCAATGCCTCGATGCTCTTAGAGGGTGTATAGCTAGCCATTGCAAGTGCCTCTAGAAGGCCTGCTCCGGCCTTTATCATATTTTTGACTGCATTGTCCATTGTCAAGGTGCTTCCGGCCAGGGCCCCGCTTTCACTCAGCCTTGAAACGCCATTTTTAACGGTTATCTTGAGACCTCCCAGTACATACTCGCCATCGGGCAAGCCAGCCGCACTAACTGCATCTGTTATGAGGACTGTTCGGAGGGGTCCTGCCAGTTTGAATACGAGTTGAACAGTGGCTGGATGGAGATGTATGAAATCTACAATCATCTCGATAAATGTGTTAGGGTTTAGGAGTAGAGCAAATGGGAGACCTGGTTCCCTGTGGTGAAATTGCCTCATCTGGTTGAAAATGTGGTTGGCGACTGTAGCTCCCGCCTCTATTCCTCTAAGGGTCTCGTCATACGTTGCCTGGGAATGCCCCAAACTGACCGTTATACCTCTGCTCTTTACGGCTTTGATGAAATCTATGGCTCCCTCGAGCTCAGGCGCGACAGTTATTTTTCTGAGAAGTCCCTTCGAAGCAAGGTAGTATTCTTCAAACTCTTTTAGGCTTGGCTTTCTCAGATATGCTTCATTCATGGCACCCTTCATGGAGGGATTTAGATAGGGGCCCTCTAGATGGGGTCCAAGAATTCTAGCACCTTTAGAGGGAGACCACGATTCAGTAGCCTTTGTAATGTTTCTACAGGCTTGGACAAGTTTCTCGTGGGGTGCAGCGACTGTTGAAGCCAAGAATGCCGTCACTCCACGTCCTGCAAGTTTTTGTGACATTTCTAGTATTTCTTCTGGCGAAGCCTCCGTAACATCTATGCCTGCATAGCCGTGTATGTGGGTATCGATGTATCCTGGGGCGACATACTGTCTTTCAGCATCTATTATTTTGTCCGGTGTTCCCTGGACATTGAAACTCTCAATTACACCATCCCTTATAGTGATATTAACCACGCCGATATCTTCTAGCGGAGTCAAAACATGCGCATTCCTAACTTGAATTCTCAAGCGTCAACCCTGAATACAGTTGTGTATTTAGGAATATAAACATTAGTTTTTCGCATTAGTTTTTAAAAACATTTTATATCCTTTTGATGATAGAAGATTGGGTAAAAGAATGAGTAGTTTACCGAGGAACAGTGAGACGAGGTATAGAGGCCTAATCGTGTCTCCTGGGGTGGTTATTGGAAGGATTTTTGTCCTGAAGGAGAAAGATGTATTAGAAAGCATTTCTGAATCGAAATCCAATGATGTGAATAAAGAAACAAAGCTTCTAAATGAGGCAAGTCTAGTAGTGAAAAAAAGACTTGAAGACTTAAAGAGAATTCTCCCGAAAGCAGAACAAGAAATTATTGATGCACAGTTACTTATGCTTGATTCCCTTGTGTCAGAGGCTGAAGAACTTATTCGGAACCTCTCTCTCAGCGCCGCTTCGGCTGTAAAGAGGGTTTACGAGAAATATTCAGAGTTGCTTAAGAGTGGTAGTGAGCTTTTTGCTCTTAGGTCTAAGGATCTGCATGACATTTCAGCCCGCCTGGTTTCAAGCATTATTGGAGCGGCTAAGACAGATGTTAGTTGGAGAGATAGAATTCTTGTAGCGGAAGAAATTGACCCCATTAGGTTTTTGGAGGCTGTTGAGGGTGGGCTAGCGGGCCTAGTTACTCGTAGAGGTGGATTGACGGCGCATGTGTCTATATTGGCTAGGTTGAAGGGTGTGCCTTATTTGATTTCTCAAGAGGTTGACTTAAACAGTTTGAGAAATGACGTTACCGCTGTGCTTGATTGTGCGAATGGCTATTTAGTTGTTGACGTCTCCCCAACATTAATTGATAATTACAAGTCTCTAGTCGCCGAGTATAAGGAAACAGTATCTCTGTATGCAAGAGAGGAAAAAATCGAGCCCATAACAGTTGACGGGGTAAAAGTAGCTGTTATGTGTAATACTGGTAGCCTAGAGGAAGTCCGCGTAGCTCCGAGCTATGGTTGCGGGGGAGTTGGGTTGTTTAGGATTGAGTTTGCGTACATGGCTAGGGATGTAGCCCCCAGTGAGGAGGAATTATTTACTCTCTTTAAGAAGAGCTTAGAGTTCCTAGGGGGCAGTCCTCTAACTGTGCGTGCCCCAGACATTGGTGGAGATAAGCCCGTAAGGTTTTTAGAGGTGCCGAGGGAGGCAAATCCCCAGTTGGGTTTTAGGGGGACGCGTCTTTTGTTAAAGTATCGTGACTTGATGCTTAGGCCTCTGGTTCGTGCGGCTTTGAGGGCGGCGGTATATGGTGACTTGAGACTTATGTTTCCCATGATCTCCACAGTTGAGGAGGTTGAGGAGCTTAGGAGATTCATTGAAGAAGAAAAGGAAAAGCTAGAGAATGAGGGACAAAACGTTAAGATCCCTCTTTTGGGCGTCATGATAGAGGTGCCTTCTGCAACTTTGCTAATAAGAGAACTCATAGAGAAGGGCAAATTGAGCTTTGTTAGCTTTGGTACGAATGATTTAACCCAGTATGTTTTAGCGGCAGATAGAACAAGTACATATGTAAGCAATGTTTACGATGAACTTAATCCAGCTGTTTTGAGGCTTATGGCGTACGCCCTTGACCATATTCGTGAGGGGGTTGAGACGGAGGTATGTGGAGAAATGGCTAGTAGAGGTATTGCTATACCTGTTCTTGTCGGTCTAGGTATTAAGGGACTAAGTGTAGCTCCTGGCTTTGTTGGGAAAGTTAAATATGTTATTAGAAGGCTTAACTTCGCAGAGTTGGCTGAGGAAACTAGAGAAATAATTGAGAAGGCTGATTCCTCTCGAGATATAAAAGAGTGGTCTCAGAATTATTTGAAGAAAAAGGATGTCAAGGTTTTCGAATGAATTTGATGAAACTATTGATCTATTGATGGGAGGTATTCAAGCAGAAGTTTGCTCAACTCGTTTATTGCTTGTTCTTCGTCGGGACCTTCAGCCTGGATTTCTATTTCGTCTCCCATGTCTATGCCTAGGGATAATACTTGAAGAATGTTTTTTGAGTCCGCAGTTTTTTCGCCCTTCTTTACGATTATTTTTGACATGAATTTTTTTGCTGTCTGGACAAAGACGGCTGCAGGTCTCGCATGTAGTCCGCTCTTATTTTTAACTATGAGGACGATGGTTTTCATAGCGAGTTTGAACATCTAAAAATATATTTATGTTGTGAAACATGAAGAATGATAAAAATGGTTTCCGATATTTATTCGGAGTTTTTGACTGGAATAATCAGTCTCCAGGAGAGGATAGTGCGTGAAGAAAAATGGAACATGGAGAGAGCTGTAGAAATCTTTGTCCAAGTTCTTAGGAATGATGGTTTCATCTATGTTTTTGGTACGGGGCACTCGATGATGATGGCTCTTGAGACGTTTTATCGGGCAGGAGGCTTGGTGCGTGTTTACCCTGTTTTTGATTTGAGTATTTCGGGTTTTAATGGTGCCTTTAAGAGTACTATGCTTGAGAGGCTTTCTGGTTATGCCAGGGTTTTGCTCGAGTCAATTAAGCCTGTCCCCAATTCTGTGCTTGTAATTGTGAGTAACTCTGGCAAGAACGCTGTTCCTGTTGAGATGGCGGCAGAGGCTAAAAGCAGGGGGTTGAAGGTTGTCGCTATTACTTCTGTTGAGTATAGCAAGAGGGTGCCCCCAAGCAATCCTTTGGGGAAGAAGCTTTTCGAGCTTGCAGATGTTGTTATCGATAATAAGGTTCCTGAGGGTGATGCTTACCTTAAAATCGAGGGCTTAGAGCAGAAGGTGGCGCCGGTCTCCACCATAATTAATTCGTTTATACTACAGCTTCTTGTCGCGAGAACCGTTCAGAAGTTGTTATCTATGGGGGTTAAACCTGAAGTGTGGATGAGTGCAAATGTACCCGGGGGCGACGAGGCAAATAAACAGTATCTCGAGAAGTATCTCAGTAAAATTAAGTTCTTATGATTTACCGTGTGCCTATGTCTCAACTTTTAGTTTCTTTGGAAAATTGTGAATAAGGAATAAATATCTGCGCGAAGCAAGTACACATAATGAAGGCTGCAGTTTTGGTTGAAGACTTGTTTGACGAGAGGGAGCTCATTTACCCACTTTATAGGCTTATGGAGCTTGGCTTTGAGGTAGACTTTGTAGGACCTGAAGCAAGAGAATACAAAGGAAAGAGCGGGCTAACCATAAGGGCGAACAAGGATGCAAGAAGTGCATTAGCTGAGGATTATGTTGTCATATGGATACCTGGCGGCTAAGCTCCCGACAGGCTGAGAAGAAGCAGGGAAATTCTTGAACTTGTTGAGAGAGTAGCCGAAAAAGGAGTAGTGGCGGCGGTTTGTCACGGTTCCTGGGTCTTGGTTTCTGCTGGCCTCGCCAAGGGTAGGAAGCTAACGGGATTTTTCTCGATACATGATGACCTCCGCAACGCTGGAGCAATAGTGCTTGACGAAAAGTTTGTCCGCGACGGGAACATCATTACTGGCACAGATCCAGAAGCTATGCCCGGTATGTTCAAGCTTCTTTTGGACGTTATTCGCGAGAAGGGATGACTCATCTAGCCTTCGGTGACTCTTTAAAATGTGTTAATTCTTTACAGGAAAAAGTATTCTTTTATTTCCCAGTCTGTAATCTCTTGCGGGTCGTGGATTCCAGGTATTCTGGAGTATGTGTCCCATTCCTTTGTTTTCAGTTCTACCATTTTCTCTGTTAGTTTTTTTAGGTCTGTGAGGAGACTTAATCTTTTTTGTGCAATGTTTATTGCTTCTCCCAGGCTTTGGGGGACTCTTGGTAGACCATTTTTTTCGAAAACATTTTCTCTACTTTCTGGTGGCGGGGTTAGATTTTCTTCTAGTCCTTTCACGGTTGAGTATAGGACAGAGAGTATCTTGAGATAAGTGTTCCCAGCGGGGTCTGGCAGACGGTACTCGATTGTGCCCGAGAGCCCCTTTAGCCCCACGGGTAGCCGGATCATTGTAGACCTGTTTCCTCTCCCCCAAGAAATATAGACTGGAGCCTCGAATCCAGGGGCCAGCCTCTTATAGGAGTTAACAGTGGGGTTAGTGAATAGAGCGAACGTGGAAGAATAAGAGAGCAGACCCCCTACAACCCTCTTTCCTGTTTCAGTAATTTCGCCATCTTCTATTGCAATATTTCTTTCTCCGTTATGAACGGAGACGTGAATGTGTAGACCGTTACCTGGCAAACCTTTAAAGGGTTTAGGCATAAAGGTTGCCTGCAAGCCTTTCTCGTAAGCTGTTTCCCATAAGAGCTTCTTTAGAAATACAACTTCGTCTGCCAGCTCGAGAGGTGTTCGCGCCTTTGGGAGAACCTCGTATTGGCTGGGTCCCACTTCGTGGTGTGTAGCAGAGATTGCTACGCCGGCTTCTTCTGCTCGGTTGATTACCTCGGCCAAAAAGTCTGAATTGTTTGAGTAGGGGGAGAGATACATGTATGAGCCGTCGTCTATTGGTCTATGGTTTTTTGTCAGGTAGAATTCAAGCTCGGCTCCCATCAAGACCTTGTAGTTTTTCGATTGGGAAAACTCTCTGAGTAGAGTCCTCGGATAAATGTCTAATGGTTTGCCGTCTTTGTAGAGATCTCCAATGAGGAAAGCTGCAAACCCCATTCTTGTCCTGTAGACTTTGAGTGTTGTAGGGTCGGGAACAAGCATCGCGTCTGAATCTTCTATAGGTAAGAAGCCTATGCTGTATGCATCTACGCGGTATCCCTTCAGGACGTCTTCAGGTTTTTCTGGCTTTAGTATGCGGCCACGTATGTGTCCATATAGGTCTTGCACAGCTACTTCGTAGAATTTTACGCCCTTGTTTCTCAACTCGTTAAATTGTTTTTTGAATTCCTCGATTGTTTCTTCTCTGTGCATATAGGGTTTCAAGTCTGTAAAATAATATGTTTTTCTTTTAAAAAAGAGAAAAGAATTCAGAAATATCTAGGAATTTTTTGTATAAATTCTATTATATTGGGAAGAGGATCGGTATAAAGCCTGCTAGTAGAGAGATTATGGCTGAAATAATTACTGCTACTTTGAGCCCTCTATCTTCTGAGAGTTTTGGACTTCCTGGCTCGAAGTATATGGCTTTTATTATCCTAGCGTAGTAAGCGGCGGCGATTCCAGTGTTGATGAGGGCTAGAGCGGTTAGCCATGTAGCTGGCCCCACGACAGAAAAGAATAGGAACAATTTGCCCCAGAAACCTACGAGTGGGGGCATACCCATTAGGCTTAGGACGAGTATTAATGAAGAAGCGGCTAGAGAACCATCTACCCTTGATAGGCCGTTTAGTTGTTCAAGTTTAAGCGGGGGACTTTCTTTTTGTCTAATTAGTTTTGCTAGCAGAAAGAGGCCTGTCTTGGCGAAGGAGTAGGTTACTAGTTGCATGAGTAGTCCTAGCATGGCGAGGTACCGTAGATGCGGATCCGGTAAGGACAGCGCCGCGATACCTATTAGGATGTATCCTGCATGTGCTATGCTACTATAGGCAAGGATGCCCTGGAAGCCTTTCTGTAGGAGGGCAGTTATGTTTCCATAAGTCATTGTGAGGACAGAGAGTATTCCGAGGAGCGTTAGCCAATGGGACGAAACGATAGGGGCTATCAGTATTGCGAGTTTGTAGAATGCAAGTATTACTGCGGCTTTTGAGATTGCGGCCACCACTGATACTGGGTAGGGGTCTGATATGCCATAGGTGTCTGGTAGCCAGGCGTGGAAGGGGAATATTCCGGCTTTAAAGCCAAAAGCGGCCGCGGAAAAAGCTAGGGTAGCCACCGCCACTATTATGGGTGGAGAACTTAACGGAGTGATTGAGAGGTTTTGGTTCTGTGTTGTTACGAAGGTCAGTGATAATAGGAGGAGCATTGAAGAGGCTAGGCTCATTAACCCGTATTTTGTTGCTCCAGATGCTGAGTACTTGTCTTTCATGAGTGCAATCATAGCGTAGCTTGTCACTGAGACAAGTATCCATGAGACGAGGAGCATGAGTGTTGTTCCTGCATGGGAGAGGCCTATGAGGCCAGTTATGCCTAATAGTAGTGTCGCTATAAAGGATGGGCCCTCGGGGGACTGGTTGAGGGCTTGGAATGATGAAGCTACTACGACGAGGACGTCTGCGAGGACAATGGTTAGTATGAGGGAGGTAAACCAGTCGGTGGCCATTTCTCCTGTGGCTATTGTGCCTGATAATGATTCCTCTAGGCTTACGAGTAAGGTGAAAGCTAGGGCGAGTGATGCTAAGACATAGAGTATCTTCGGCTGTTTCCTTAAATACGGGGCTATTATTGCGGTTAGTACTAGTAGAGCTATATCGAGGTATAGGGCTTCCAACATCATGGGAACCACCCTAAAATGTACATGGATACCAGGATTAGGGACAATCCTAGCCAGAGATAGAGTAAGTAGCTTGACACCTTGCCAGTTTGCAGTTGCTTGAATATCCTCCATAAGCCTTTGAAGCCCTCTACGAGGTAGTGGTGCAGGATAAGGTCCCATGTGTGTTCTATGTATATTGAAGTCACATTGACTAGTTTCTGGAATAATTTAGGTATGGCTTTGTGGTAGAAGTTGTCGACTATGAGTGTATCGAAGTATTTGTAGAGGGCCTTGGATGTTTCCTTGAATCCATCAACTATAGTCGTATAGTACAGTGCATTGATATACCACCTGTCAAAGAGGAAGCTGTGAAGCTTCATTAGAGTGGGGCTCTTAGAGATGTAACTGTAGGGCTGTTTCTTTGCTATGCTGTAGATGTAGAATACTGAGAGAAATAGGAGGAGGACAAGGATAATTGTGGCTTCAAATGTTCCAGGTATGTGGCCTTCAAGCATGTGGACAGAGTTTTCACCTCCCAGGGTGTGTTCAAGCATTTTTTCAAAGCTACCCGAAATCGAGGGCCATATTGCTCCGATTCCTATGCTTGCTAGACCCAAGACGAGGTACGGGGTAAACATTACTGGGCTGACTTCGTGTGCTTTGTGGTGGGAATGGCCAAAGAATACTCTTGAAATCATTCGGGCTGTATAGGACGCTGTTATCCAGGCAGTTATTACTGCAAGGATCGTGGGTACTATGAGGCCTGTCTCTGAAGACAGGTGTATTATCTCGTCCTTCGTCCAGAATCCAAGGAAGGGTGGTACACCTGTAAGGCTCAGGGAAGCTAGCACAAATGCTGTGGCTGTAATGGGCATCTCTTTGGCTAATCCACCCATGTCGTCAATAAACCTAGAGTGGACAGCGTGAATCACTGCTCCGGCGCCCAGAAATAGGGCCGCCTTGAACACAGCATGACTCATTAGGTGTGACATACCTGCATAGAGACCCCCAACGGCTCCCCCGGCCAGTGTCCCCACGGCAACGCCGAGGAACATGTAGCCAAGCTGGCTGGCTGTAGAGAAGGCTAGTACGAGTTTGAGCTCTCTGCTGGCGATTGCCATTGTAGCCATCATGAAGGCTGTGAATGCGCCTATCACTGCAAGGCCAACGAGGAACTCTTCAATTATTGTGGAGCCGATGCCACCCTGGAGCAGGATGTATGCGGCTACAAGGAAGGGTGAAAACCTGAGCGCAAAGTATACACCAGCCTTCACCATTGTTGCAGCGTGTATCAGTGCGCTTACCGACGTTGGGCCAGTCATTGCTGTGACGAGCCATTCGTGGAACGGGAACTGTGCACTTTTCGCTAGGGCTCCGAGGAAAAGTAGCCAGAGAAACACGGGTAACACGCCTTTGCTTAGTAGCTGTGTTGCCCATTGGGCGTCAAGGAGTCCAGACAATAGAGTGGTCCCGGCCAATGTGTGCAGGGTCGCTATTCCTATGACCATTCCAACGTCTCCTAGCCTTGTAAAAACTATTGCTCTGAGGCTTGAGTGGCTTGGTTCAGACCACATTGGGACGCCAAGTGCTCTTCTGCCGGGTTCGCCGACCCATCTTTCTTCTTCGTCTGTAAACCAGTGCCCGATGAGGGCGTAGCTTGCAAGCCCTGTTCCCTCCCAGCCTATAAACATGCTTATCATGTTGTCTGAGAGTACGAGTAGCATCATGCTTCCAACAAAGAATGTGAAGAAGAGCCAGTACCGTGTTCCGCCTACTTCTCCCTTCATGTATTCGTAGCTGTAGACAGCTATCAGGAAGCTTAGCCATGAAACCACTAAGGCCATAACTGTAGAGAGACCGTCAAAGAATGCTCCCAGAGAAACGTTGAGGCTTTTCACCCAGGGATAACTTATGTGTATGGATTCTCCCTCAGTTAGGAATAGATAAGCGGCATAGCTAGATACGAGTGCAGAGACAAGGATGGATAGTATGCCTAGGAGTGATTTTATCCTCCAGGAGGCGCTCTTAAATAATAGTATAAGGAGGGTTCCAATGAATGGTGAAAGCCAAGCAAGCAGTAGCAGGCTCTCCATGTTTATGCACCCAGCGGGAACGTTTTCAGGAAGCTTAAGAGGGGATCTATGAGAAGAGAGGCAAATAGGAAGAAGAGTATGCCGAGGAGTGCGAAGACTAGTAATGGTCCCCACAGCGATGCGTTGGCTTCTCTAGCTTCCTGGACTTTGAGTGGGCCATAGAAGATTCTTCTCATTGTTACAAATGCATATGCAGTTGATAGGCCTATTGCTATGAGGAGCCCTACTGCTAGAAGGATATACCATGTTGAGCCGTTTTGTAGTGCTTGGGCTACTGCTCCTCTAACTATTAGGTATTCGCTCCAGATGCCTAGGGTCGGCGGTATTCCGGTGATGTGCATGAAGCCTAGTAATGCAAGTGAAGCTGTATAGGGCATTTTTGCGGCTAGTCCACCCATCTTTGTAATGTCTCTTAGACCGTGGTATGTTGCTATTAGGATGCCTGCCACAGCGAAGAGGATTGCTTTTCCGTAAGCGTGAACCATGTAGTGGAGGAATGTTCCAGCTATGCCGTAGGCGTTTACAGAGGCTAGTCCAAGTAGGAGGTATCCCATTTGCGAGATACTGCTGTAGGCGAGCAACCTCTTGAAGTCTGTCTGGCTGAGCGCCATGAGTCCACCATAAATCATTGTCATGACGGCCCACGCTGTAAGTATTGGGGAGGCTGATGCAAACATTTGCGGGAATAAGGTATATACGATCCTAAACATCATTGCTCCTCCTAGACCAATCAGGTTGGGGCTTAGAAGTGCAGATATCGGTGTGGGTGCTTCGGCGTGGGCATATGGTAGCCACATGTGGACGCCGACGGCCGCAAGCTTAACTGAGAGACCCAGAATCATTAGCCAGAAGGCGTATTCTAGTCCCACAAGGTTGTTTGCAGCACCTATTCTAAAGCCTCCCTGTGTAATGAAGTCGAAGCCTATCTTTTGTCCAACGCTTAGTGCACCAATGAGGAATAGTAGGGCACCTACATGTGTCCATAAAAGATACATGATGGCTATTTTTAGTCTCTCTCCGTAGCCATAAAAGGCTATCAGTAGGAAGCTTGGTATAAGTGTGAGCTCTAGGAATATATAGAACTCGACTATGTTTGTTGACATCACGGTGCCCATCATTGCTAGGGCGAACAATGTATAGAGGAAGTAATAGGAGCCCCAGCCGGGCGCAGATACCCCCTCATGGTGCAGTTCTTCAAACCTGTGATCCATGTATGGCAGGCTGTACAGAGCTATAACTGAAGTTGTAACCGCTATACTGAATGCTACCAGGAAGACCGTGGGGTCAATTACGAGTGCAAATGTTCCGAGACCGCCTATGCTGAAACTAACTGGATCTATCCATGTTGTGCCTTTGCTGGTATAGAGATAGAGAAGAACAATTGCGGAAAAACCTAGTGCCGCTGAATTTAGAATGGCAAGGCTCTTCTTTTCCTTGATGAATAGAGACAAAATGGATGCTAAAAGTGGAGCCAACAGTGTTGCCCATAATAATGGTATTTCACTCATTTTTACTCACCCAAACCAACTATTTCATAAACATCCAGACTTTTACTCCTCCTATACAGGAGGATAAATACAGAAATAAGAAGCCCCACCTCTACAGAGCTCAAAGCGATCGCATAGAGGGCCAGGATGCTTCCGCCCAGAGGATTAAAGTATTTAGAAAGAGTTAATAGCGCCAGTAGGACTCCGTTGAACATTATCTCTAAAGAAATCATCACTCTGACCGCACTTCTATGGATGACAGCACCTACCAGACCTATGCTGAAGAGCATTGAGGAGACTACTAGAAAAATCAAGTCATTCATTTGTCTCACCCCTAGCTATTGATATGCCAGCTAACAAGAGAGCAAGAAGCGCGAGAGACAAGTAGAAGAATGCAAGCAAATTCTCTGAGAAAACTTTCAATAGCCCTTCTAGACTGAGGGCAGTATTCACAGTAGTTACCTGCTGAGCAAGTGGCGAGACTAGTATTTGTAGCACCGAGAAAAATACCAGGACAGCTACTAGGACGCCTGGAAGAGCCATTTTCTTCTCCGAAACCATCCCTCTACCAATAAAAACGACACCCATAATCACAAACATGACAGTTGCCCCTACATATACCAGTGCCTGGAATATCCCGACATATGGGAAGCCCAAAAGCGCAATTAAAGATGCTATAGCTAGGCCCACGATTCCAAGCAGGATTGCTGAGTAGAAGTCTTCCCGTGCTTTTACAGATAGAATCGCTGCTATTACCGCTACCGTGCCGGCGGCTAGAACATACACAAGGCTGAATTCAGGCAGACTCATGCCTCAACCCCCTCTCTTCATCAAATACAGGTTTAACCTTTTTAGCCCCCATCTTTAGTGCTGGGGAAACAGGCTCAAGAGCCATTTTCTCTGGCGGGAAGACAAGATCCTCAAACTTTTCAAATGCAACGTCATGGATCTTTGTCATTTCGAGTGCGTCCTGTGGACAAATGTCAACGCAGAAGCCACAGAATATGCATCTCTGGTAGTTCACTCCTGGTCTTCCCTTCTTTTCTCCCTTTTTAACGTACATCTTCATTGCGCCTGCTGGGCAAACCATTGCGCATAGACCGCATTGTATACATTTGTCTGGATAGTACCTTATTAACCCCCTGTAGCCTTCTGGAGGCTCAACAAAGTATTCAGGATAGTATACAGTCATTCTGTTGGGCTTTACGAGGTACTTTAGCCCTGTCCATATAGCTTCGATATGCCTGGGGAAATTCTTAACTGAATTAGACATTTAGGATCACCCTTAACCCCAACGAAAGTATGAGGGAAACAATAGACAGCACAAAGTATACACGCCAACCTATCTTCAACGCTTGGTCAAGCCTATATCTCCCGTATACAGATCTTAGAAACACTATGAAGAGCATTAGGAGGAATGCCTTCACAAAGAGGAATATGCCTGCTATGCCTGGATAGATATCATAGAGTAGCTTGGGCAGAGGCTCCCAGCCTGACAAAAAGATTATTGTGTAGATCAATGACAGGGCGTAGAGCTTTAGGTATGCTAGACCCATCCCTATCCCAAAAATTATGCCCGTATACTCAACGTAGGGACCTGCTACGATCTCTTGTTCTCCCTCAACTATGTCGAAAGGCAGTTTGCCTGCACTCATAATCATGCTTACTAGAAAAGTAAAGGCCGCTATCGGGTTAAGAATGAGCCCCGGGATAAATTGCTTAGTCACCATTTCTTCTAGGCTCATTGTCCCATACAGAATAGACATAGAGATAGCGGAAATAAAGAGCGGGACCTCGTATCCTAGAGACATAAAAGCCTCTCTTACGGCTCCCTGTATAGAGAACTTGTTATTAGAAGCCCATCCCATTAGCAAAACAGAGATTGGTATCGCAGAGATGACAGCTAGAACCGCGGGCAATGTTAGTGGCGAAGATATAGGGGAGAACCCAGGAGCTGAGGGTATAAATGCAAATGGAAGTATTGCCAAGGTCAATGCTAGGATTGGTGCAACAATAAATGGTATCCTGTCCGCTGTTTCGGGTACAATGAATTCTTGGAACATGTACCTTGTTCCATCGGCAAGCATCTGGAGCACTCCTCCCAGGTGGCGGGTCACATATAAGGGCCCTACACGCATCTGTATCCTGGCAGCGATTTTCCTCTCGGCCCAGATTATTATCAGTAGGACAACGAGGGCTGTAAGGAGACCTGGAAACACTATGGGCGCAAATACCTGGGGGGACAAAAACAACTTGACTATAAAACCAACTATATCCATAGTTCTCACCTATCTGCTTCTGGTGGGAAGTAATCCAGACTCCCATATATAGCTGGGAAATCCATAAACCTGTGCCCGGGCGGCAGGTAGCGGAAAAGTACCACGTTTCTAAACGATGGCGTGACAACCCTCAAGCGATAGGGCTTTGTAGAGCCGTCGCTTACTATGTGGTAGAATATTTCTCCGTGGCCCATCTCTGCCCTGGCGACTGCTTCTCCAGCTGGCAATTTTAGGGATGCAAAAATCCCTGGGAGTTTTACGTGGCCGGTTTTGAGAACTTGTTCACGTGTCTTTGGCGGCAGGAGCTTCAGGTATTTCTCTGCAAATATGGGTCCACTTGGCATCTTTTCGAGAACCTGCCTGATAATGGATAGGCTCTGCTTGATCTCTTCTACTCTTACGAGCATCCTAGCCATACAGTCGCCTTCCTCCCTTACTGGCACCTCGAATTCTAGTTCCTTGTATGCCCCATAGTCGTCTGCGAGCCTCGCGTCGTACTTGACACCGCTTGCCCTGAGGTTGGGGCCTACTATGCTAAGTCTTCGTGCCTCGCTCTTCTTTAGGATTCCGACTCCTTCGTACCTGGACGCGATCTGGGGGTTGAGGAGAAATATTTTCATATAGTCCTGCAACCTCTTCTCCATGTAGCGCGCCGCCTTTTCGAATTTCTCTTTGAAACCCTGTGGAAGATCTCTTCTTACTCCCCCCGGTATGCTATACGTGTGCGTGAGCCTTGCGCCAGTCAGCTCTTCTGCCAGCTGTATCCAGACCTCACGGTCTCCAAACGCCCACATGAACATTGTCGAGTGGTTTAGCATTATCCCTGCTATTCCCATTCCATAGAGGTGGCTTGCAATACGATTTATCTCTGAGAGGAGAGTTCTCAAGTAGAGAGCTCTGGGAGGTGGCTCTGCGTCGAGCAGTCTCTCGAGGGCAGTTACCAGGGCAACGGTAACATTATGTGAGTCGATTATAGTGAGCCTTTCCAGTAGGGGTATAGCTTTGATTGCTTCCCGTCCCTCTGCTAGCTTCTCCATCGTCCTGTGGACATAGCCTATGTCGGGGTCTACCGAGACGATTATGTCCCCTTTAAGCCTCACAATGAACCTCATGTGTCCAGAGGCTGGGTGCTGTGGACCAATGAAGAGCTCGTATGTGCTCTCGTCGCCCTCCTTGAAGAGTAGCCTTGAAGAGACAAACTCGCTACTCATACTCAACATATATACCCTCCTCTACTACCCTGTAGTCTTTTCTTAGAGGTGGGGGGCCAGACCAGTCGGGAGGCAAGAGAAGCCTACGGAGGTCTGGGTTCCCCTCAAATACAACTCCAAACATTTCCCATGTTTCACGCTCCAGGAGCAGAGCGTTTGGCCACAGGTCTACAAGTGAGGGGAGCTTAGGATTCTCCCGGCTTGTGGCAGTTTTTAACTCGATGAGGGTGCCTCTTTTTTCTGGCTCGTAGCTCTCGGCGAAATAGATAACTTCAATGGTTCCCTTTGTGGACCAATCAACGCCGCTTATGGATGCCAAATGGTCATAGCCATATTGAATGAGTATCTTGGCGGCTTCCCGTAGAGATTCAGGGGCAACTTCCATTTTCAATACATTCTTGGCCTCGTCGAGCCTTATTCCTAGCTCTGAAAGCTTTGAAACGATTTCTATAAGCCAGCTAGGCTTTTCTCCATTCACCCTTCCTCACCTTTTCCTGTAACATTATTATTGCCTGTGCTACTGCTTCGGGTCTCGGTGGGCAACCAGGGATATAATATTCTACTGGGAGGATATCTTTAGGTCTCACTATATTATAGCTATTATAGAAGAGGCCCCCGTCAATTGCACATGCTCCCATAGCTATCACAAACTTGGGCCAGGGCATCTGGTCATATACGATCTTGGCCGCTTCACCCATTTTCTTTGTTAATGTTCCCTCGACTACCAGAAGATTTGTTTGTCTAGGCGAGTTGAATGGCAAAAAGCCGAATCTCTCAGCGTCGTATCTTGGAGCCGAGGCGGCAGCAAATTCTGCACCGCAACAAGACGTAGTGAAGTGGACTGGCCATAAACTGAACGTTATTGCCCAGTCCCTTAGAGACCTTATAGGTGTTTTTTCGACAAGCCACTTGGTAGCTTTTCTTGCTGATTCTTCAAGCCTGCCAACCATTACAAAGCCAAAGGGACAGCTCATATTTCCCACCTATGGATTTCTTCAGCTGATTTGAGCCCCCAAGCTAAAACGGGGAGGAACACTGCGAGAATAATTATTAGCACAATAGCGGATCTAGTTAGTGTCTCCAATGGCATATATGAGTACAGAAATAGGAATGCCACGAGCGGCTCGAGCGACAGATAAAGCAGGAGATAACCATAGTACTGGAAGGGGAGCCTTGTTTTTGCTTCTCCCTTAGGGGGGTTTCCCGCCTCGTATCTTTTTCTTTTAAATGTTCCCTCTGGGCCTTTTTCTAAGAGAAACGCCAAGACTATAACTAGCGTCCCGGCTATAATTCCCAGGAGGAGGGTTAGAGCAATTGTTCCTGAATCCGAGAGCATAAGACCCTCTTAATATCTGTTAAAGAATGCTTAAAAGATTTTGCATGATAAAATTATATCTGAGATTCTATATATATAAAAAGCCTATTTGTCTTATGACGAAACCTTGTTAGACTTTTTATGCAATAGTTATCCAAGAAAGCTTGACAAGTTCTGATAGAAAAAGAACAAAGCCACGCTAGACAGTACTAAGAGAATTATTGATAGTTTCGATAAGGGGAATTTTCTCTTAGAGGTTATACTTGTTTGTGTTTGAGGGGTCGATTTGATGCTTAGATTGTATATAAGTGCAAAGTAGTAGCCAAAGGATGTTATTATTGCCAATGCTAGGAGAATGGCTAGGATCCATGAGGCCTGTGATAGACCAACAATAAGGTATAGTTCGCTCCAGAACGTCAGCGTGGGCGGTGCGCCTGTTAAGCCTAGAGCCGCGAGTATAAATATCGTTTTTAGGAGGGGCCTAGAACTAAGTGAGCCTTGTAGTAAGTCAAGCCTTCTTGTTCCGCTCTCGGCTAGTAGGAGCCCTGAGAGAATAAACAGGCCAGCCTTAAGGAATCCATGGGCAGCTACGTGTAGAACGGCAAAGCATTGTGCCAGTTTGTTCATCGAGAAAAGCCCCAGCATTATGTAGCTTACATTTGCTATAGAGCTGTAGGCCAGTAACCTCTTCATGTCTACTTGTCTATAAGCACTGAAATTCCCAACAAATGCGCCCACAACTGCTAGGGGTATGACTATGCCAGCAATGGTTGGATCTCTTCCTAGCAACCTGTATACAAGCAAGCATGCTGTTTCTATGGCGATTCCAGAAAGAACAGCGCTTCCTGGAGAAGGTGCCGCCATGTGCGCATCGGGTAGCCAAAAGTGAAGTGGAAAGAGCGCTGCTTCTGCTCCAAAGCCGATCAGGATGAGGATTTTTGCTAGTAAACTGGCTTCCGCAACTTTCCCGGCGACAAGACTGCCTGTTTCAAAGTAGACTAGGCTTATACCGAGAAGGGCAATGAGAGATGCCACTCCGCAGAGCGTTAGATATTTGAGTGCAGCTTCAGAGCTTTCCTCGTCCCTGTGGAAGGCCGTGAGAAGAACGATAGAAATGCTTATTGTTTCCCAAGCAATAAACATCCTTACCAAGTCATCGCTCAGAAGCAGGATTGGAAGCAGGGATGCGATTGAAACAATTAATGCATCGTGTAGAGAGATGTTTTCCTCTACAAGCTCATGGGCGGAAAGTATGCTTGCTATCCCGATAGTTGATGAGACGAGTCCTACGATGCCAGCTATCCCCTTTGCTTCGATACTGATGATAGACACTACAAGTAAAGTACCTATGGATAGTAGTGTTGAAAGATAGCGGGATACTTTCCGAGGTGCAAAACCTGTGAGTAGTACTGCAAATACTCCGTAAAATGAGTACTGGATTAATTGTTCCTCCATTTTACATCACCCCTAAGATAAATATGAGTAGGATAAGAAGCAGACTTATAAGCCAAAGAGTATTGACTGATGAGTTCCCTGTTTGTAGGCTTGTAGATAGCTCCGACAATATGTTCAGGGCTTTCTTTGCTATAAACGTGTATAGCCTATCTATATAGAGTGCTTGGTCAGCTATTCTGCCTAAGGGCTTTAGGGAGACTCTTAGCATAGCCAATTTATTCGTGAACCACACGAGGTAGGCTATCAAGAGCCCTAAGAAGGTTCCAGTTTGCGCATAGAGGTTGACTTTGAGTTCTCCTATGTTTAGACCAATAATGCTAGAAATTGGGTAAACAAGGACTGTTGCCATCAGTGTCAATAGGATGAGGACGCTTACAGCTACAACCATAGTGTCTATGTTCTCATGTAGATGC
>Ga0272449_1001856_pt1 | contig 20651 bp, 16 predicted proteins | sample YNPCB0241_FD_198679 | JGI IMG/M metagenome (GOLD analysis project Ga0272449, IMG submission 198679) | Hot spring sediment microbial communities from Yellowstone National Park, WY, United States - YNP-CB-024-1 | ecosystem: Environmental > Aquatic > Thermal springs > Hot (42-90C) > Sediment... | reverse complement strand
CGATCGAACCGGAAGAGCTCGGCATCGCCGTATGCGGTGGGAAGGGCAAGGCCTCCAAGCGAACCCCCGAGGAAATAGAAAAGCTCGCCGACGTATTTTCCATCCCTTCCGCCCAAGTCGAAAGGCTGAAATACGCTAGCCGAATGGCCGCGAAGGTGGACAACGCTTGCCTACAGGATGGCTATCAGCTTTATCATCATTGTTTCGTGGTCAGCGAGGATGGAGGTTGGGTAGTGGTGCAACAAGGGATGCACGACAGGTTGGCGAGGCGCTATCATTGGCTATCGGATGATGTAAGGAGCTTCGTTGAGGAGCCCCACCACGGGATCGTGGGAGATCGGCGGGAACAAGTCGTGCTCGATATGACGGCGAGCGAGAGCGAGGAGGCAAGGCGGACAAGCGTGGATTTAGTTCGGGATAATCCGCGCCATTTACTGAGATATGTTCGAGAAGTTGAGCAACGCTCGCTAGATGAGTACCTCCAGCGGTCCCCGCAGGTGTTAAAACTAGTCATGCCCACACGGCATGTGATAACTAGGTTGACCGAGCAGACCATGGCGGCGCTCAAGCGGGCTTACGAGATCCAACCGGAGAACTATGAGGAACTCGTGGCCATCCGGGGCATCGGACCTAAGGCGATCAGGGCTCTCGCGCTGGTCTCGGATCTGATATACGGAAAAGCCCCGTCTTGGAGTGACCCCATCCGGTTCAGCTTTGCACATGGGGGTAAAGATGGTGTACCGTACCCAGTGGATAAGCCCACATATCGAAAGACGGTCGAAGTTTTGGAAGAGGCCATAAAAGAGGCCGAGATCGGGCGAAGGGACAAAATGAACGCCATAAGGAGGCTGCATGAGTTCCTGGTTCCCCAAGAGACGCAAACTAGGTCTTGAGGCTCGTATCTAAATGAGAACTTTTAGGACTACCAGATAAGTTTCATAAGACTTTAAAGGAGCTCCCCTCAAAATTAACATGGGTCCCGCGGTAACTCAGCCTGGTTAGAGTGGCCGGCTGTACGCCCAGAGGCGGGCCAAAGACCCAGCCACGTTGAAACCGGCATGTCGGGAGTTCAAAGGCGGGGCGACGCTGGAATTCTCCCCCGCGGGACCACGTCAATGTTTTTATTTTTGAAAGGGTGAAGAATATTGGCTGGCGGCCATAGCGGCGGGGAAACACCCGGTCTCGTCAGATCCCGGAAGTTAAGCCCGCCAGCGATTCGGGTTGTACTACGGTGCGCGAGCCCGTGGGAAGCCCGAGACGCTGCCAGCCCTCCTTGTTTTTCCCCTAATCAATCATGGTAACGTTTATTATTTGTTCGATTAATCTAATGTTTGGGCCCTGGTGGTGTAGACCGGACTATCATGTGGCCCTGTCGAGGCCGCGACCCGGGTTCAAATCCCGGCCAAGGGATCGACCCCGCCGATGGGCGCCATTTTTGAGCCCGGGAGGCTCGCCTCCGGGCCCGTTTTTAAAACTAGAAAGCCTTAAATGTGGCTACCACAATTTTTAAACATACGGTATGATAAGTTTTGGCCGTGTTTCCTCGTTCTGGTGGGGCCCGTGGCGCAGTCTGGCTAGCGCACCGGCCTTTTAAGCCGGGAGTCGAGGGTTCGAATCCCTCCGGGCCCGTGTGAGGAGACGGCTTCTGGAGGCGGGCGGATGGTGGAGTTCGACGTAAGGAAACACGTGCTCGTGCCGAAGCACGAGGTGCTATCGCCGGAGGAGGCGCGCCAAGTGCTCGAAAAGTTTAAAGTAGCGCCGCACCAGCTTCCCCTCATTAAGGCCTCCGATCCAGCCGCTAAGGCAGTCGGCGCGAAGCCGGGGGACATCCTCAAGATCACGCGGGATAGTCCCACGGCTGGGAAGGCAATAGTTTATAGATATGTGATCGAAGGTTAGGGGGTGGCAACTTGGAGATGAAATGGGATACTTGGCCGCTGGTTGAAGCCTTTTTCGAGGAGAAGGGGCTTGTTAGACAACATTTGGATTCCTATAACGATTTCATCGAGCACAAGCTTCAGCAGGTTATCGACGAGATAGGCGGCATCCAGCTTGAGATAGAGGGGTTAGATATCAAATTCGGCCGCATAAGGCTGGGAAAGCCGTCCGTGAAGGAAGCCGATGGCTCCCGACCGCAGATATTGCCCAATGAGGCCAGGTTGCGCAACCTAACCTACTCGGCCCCCATATACTTGGAGATGATCCCCGTCGTGAGGGGTCACGAACGTGAGCCGGTTGAAGTTCACATAGGCGAGATGCCAGTGATGCTAAAATCGAAGATATGCCCCTTGAGCAAAATGAGCAGGGAGGAGTTAATCGCAGCGGGCGAGGACCCGCTCGATCCCGGCGGATATTTCATAATAAACGGTTCGGAGCGAGTAATAGTTACGCAGGAGGATCTAGCCTCCAATCAGATTTTAGTCGAACGAGACGAGCGCATGGCGACGGAGGTGGCGAAGGTATTTTCAACCCATCGCGGATTTAGGGCGCTTGTCATAGTGGAGCGCAAGAAGGATGGTTTGCTACGGGTTTCCTTCCCAGGCATGCCGGGGCATGTGCCATTCGTGGTGCTGATGCGAGCTCTTGGCCTGGAGAGCGATAAGGAGATAGTCGACGCGGTTTCGGACGATCCCGAGATAGCCAAGGAGCTTCTGGAGAACCTCCAAGAAGCCGTCGAGGTAAAAACTAAGGAAGAGGCCCTGGATTTAATTGGCCGCAGGGTCGCGATAGGGCAGACCAAGGAATATAGGTTACAGCGCGCGCAGGAGGTTTTGGACAGATATCTATTGCCGCACATAGGCTCGCGTCCGGCGGACCGGATCCAAAAGGCCTATTACCTCGGTCGCATGGCTGAGCGGGTCATAGAGCTGGCTTTGGGGAGGCGTGATGTGGACGATAAAGATCACTACGCCAACAAGCGCCTAAAGTTGGCGGGCGATCTGCTCGAAAACGTGTTTAGGCTTGCGTTCATCAACCTGACCCGCGACATAAAGTATCAACTCGAGCGCGCTCACGCCCGCGGTCGGGAGCCAAACGTCAGAACTGCAGCAAGAGCGGACGTGCTGACCGAGCGGATCAGGCATGCTCTGGCAACGGGCAACTGGCCAGGGGGGCGAACTGGGGTCAGTCAACTCTTGGACAGGACAAACTACATCGCCACCGTATCGCACCTCCGTAGGGTGGTTTCGCCGCTGAGCCGTAGCCAGCCGCACTTCGAGGCGCGAGATCTACATCCCACGCATTGGGGTAAGATTTGCCCGTCGGAGACGCCCGAGGGTCCCAACTGCGGCCTGGTGAAGAACCTCGCGTTGCTCGCCGAGATCTCGACCGGCACCGATGAGGAAAAAGTTGAGCACTTATTGTACAGGCTCGGCGTGATCAAGGTACAGAAGGGCAGTGAGCGGCGGGGTAAGGCCGCAGTTTACATAAATGGGCGCTTGGTGGGAGTGACCGAAAACGGCCAGATGTTGGCCGCAGAGTTAAGACAGCATCGCCGTAGAGGGAACTTGGACGAGCAGGTAAACATCGCCTACAGAGAGGACACGAACGAGGTGATAATAAATACCGATTCCGGCAGGGTCCGGAGGCCATTGATAGTGGTCGCCGGCGGAAAGCCGCTTTTGACACAGGAGCACATTAGGAAGATCAAGACGCGGGAGCTAAAATGGTCGGATCTGATCCGCAGCGGAATAATCGAATATTTAGATGCGGAGGAGGAGGAAAACGCATATATTGCAGTATCCTTGGATTCCTTAACCCCGGAGCACACACACCTGGAGCTTCACCCGCTTTCCATCCTAGGGATCAGTGCGGCCTTGATCCCATATGCAGAACACAACCAGTCGCCGCGCAACACATACGGTGCGAACATGGCGAAGCAGGCATTGGGTGTACCGGTCACCAACATTCAAAAGCGAGTGGACACGCGCGCGCATTTCCTACATTACCCACAGACTCCCTTGGTCAAAACGAAGGTAATGGACATCGTGGGGTTCGACGCCCGACCGGCCGGGCAGAACATGGTCGTGGCGATCATGTCGTACGGCGGCTACAACATGGAGGACGCCGTCATCATCAATAAAAGTTCCATCGACCGCGGGTTAGGCCGCTCCACATTTTTCAGACTATACGAAGCGGAAGAGGGACGCTATCCAGGGGGGCAGGAGGATAAGTTCGAGATCCCAAGCGAGGAAATAAGGGGCTACGCTGATGCGAGCTCGTACCGAAACCTCGGGGAGGACGGGATAATTGAAGTCGAGTCCTTGGTCCGCGGCGAAGATGTATTGATCGGGAGGACGAGCCCACCGAGGTTCCTCGAGGAGGTGGATGAGTTCGGCATCGCGGTTGAACACGGCCGTAGGGAGAGTTCGGTAAGGGTAAGGCCCAGCGAGGAGGGTATCGTCGACATGGTCCTCTTGACCGAAACAATGGATGGCAACAGGCTGGCGCGGGTCCGCGTTCGTGACCTAAGAGTCCCCGAGTTGGGGGATAAGTTCGCGTCGAGGCACGGTCAGAAAGGTGTGATAGGCCTCGTGCTCGAGGGGGCGGACATGCCGTTCACCGAAGATGGGATAGTTCCGGACCTGATAATTAATCCACATGCGATACCCTCTCGCATGTCCGTTGGGCAATTGCTGGAGATGATAGCGGGGAAGGTTGGCGCCCTGATCGGTGAAAGAATAGATGGGACCACCTTTGAGGGCACGCCGGAACAGCAGCTCCGTGAGATACTACATAGATGCGGGTTCAAGCACACGGGAAAGGAGGTAATGTATAACGGTATGACGGGCGAGATAATTCCAGCTGACATCTTCGTGGGGATTTGCTACTATCAAAAACTCCACCACATGGCTGCGGACAAGCTTCACGCGCGCTCTCGGGGCCCCATGCAGGTTTTGACGCGGCAGCCAACGGAGGGCCGCGCACGCGAGGGCGGGCTCCGCTTTGGTGAGATGGAGCGCGATTGTCTCATCGGTCATGGAGCGGCAATGTTATTGAAAGAACGTCTTTTGGACGGTTCGGATAAGTACGTCGGCTTGGTGTGTGGCAAGTGCGGCAGCTTCGCCGTCCACGACAGGCGCAGGGATCGAGTGTATTGTCCGATATGTGACGAGGACTCCGAGATATATAGAGTGGAGATGTCGTATGCATTCAAATTGCTGATCGATGAACTGCGGTCCATGTGTCTATCGCCACGCTTGCGGTTAATAGATAGGGCCTAGGTGTTAAGGATGATGCACATCCCGAAACTGATCGACAGCATAGAATTCGGCTTGTTATCGCCGGACGAGATAAGGAAGATGTCGGTGACCAGAATAGTTACAGCGGACACCTACGATGAAGACGGATACCCGATAGAGCGAGGGCTCATGGATCCGCGACTTGGCGTAGTCGACCCGGGGCTAAGGTGCAGGACCTGCGGCGCGCGAGCCGGGCAGTGTCCGGGTCATTTCGGACATGTGGAACTGGCGCGCCCGGTAATTCACGTCGGATATGTTGAGACCATCTACGACTGCCTTCGAGCCACTTGTAGGGCCTGCGGTAGGATATTGTTAGAAGAGGGAAAGCTTGAGGAATATCGAAAGCTGATAGAGGAGGCCAAAAAGAACGATCGCAGGTGGTGGGAGATCTCAAACGAGGTCGTTCGGCTGGCTTCCGCCGCGAACAAATGTCCTCATTGTGGGGAGGAGCAACAACAGCTGAAGTTCGAAAAACCGACTACTTTCATCGAGGGCAAAAATAGGCTCACGCCCAGCGATGTGAGGGAGAGGTTAGAGCGCATAACCGATGACGATGCAATGTTGTTGGGAATAGATCCAAAGGTGGCGAGGCCAGAGTGGATGGTATTGACGGTTTTGCCCGTGCCGCCCGTCACAGTGAGGCCGAGCATAACTCTTGAATCCGGCGTGCGATCGGAGGACGACCTCACCCATAAGCTCGTGGACATCATAAGGATAAACCAACGTTTGGGCGAGAACATAGAGGCTGGCGCGCCGCACTTGATCGTGGAAGATCTTTGGGAGCTATTACAATATCACGTTACCACCTATTTCACGAACGAGGTTTCCGGGGTGCCGCCGGCTAGGCACAGGTCAGGCCGGATCCTCCGCACGCTTGCTCAACGATTGAAGGGCAAGGAAGGCAGATTTCGAGGGAATCTTTCGGGCAAGCGTGTAGACTTTTCTGCACGCACCGTCATATCTCCCGATCCGTGCATAGGCATAAATGAAATAGGGGTACCCGAATACGTCGCCAAAACTTTGACCGTACCCGTTCGCGTGACGGTTCACAACGTGGAGCAGCTACGTGATTTTGTCCGGAGGGGCCCCGATGTACACCCCGGCGCAAACTGCGTGATAAGTCCAGACGGCAAGAGGTATGATTTGCGCTATGCCGACCGCGAAGAATTAGCGAGGGCATTGGGTCCCGGCTATATCGTCGAACGCCACCTCATCGATGGCGACATAGTGCTTTTCAATAGGCAGCCATCGCTACACAGGATGTCGATAATGGCGCATGAAGTAAAGGTCATGCCTGGGCGAACCTTTAGGTTAAACCTTTGCGTGTGCCCGCCCTACAATGCGGACTTCGACGGCGACGAGATGAACCTACATGTGCCGCAGACGGAGGAGGCGCAGGCGGAGGCCAGAATACTGATGAAGGTTCAAGAGCAGATACTTTCCCCCCGCTTTGGTGGCCCCATAATAGGCGGCATCCAGGACCACATAACGGGCGCATACCTATTGACGCGAAAGGATACTCTATTGACCCGCGAACAGGCCCAACAATTGCTTGCGGCGGCCGGGTTGCCGATGGCGTTACCGAAGCCCGCGGTGAAGAAGGAGGGGGTCGAGTATTGGACCGGGAAACAGATATTCAGCGTGCTCCTGCCGAAGGATTTGAACCTCACTTACAAGGCCAAGATCTGCCAGGGCTGTGCCCGATGCAAGGAGGAGGAATGCGAGATCGATGCATACGTAGTAATACGCAATGGACAACTGTTACACGGCGTCATGGATGCCTACAGCTACAAGGCTTTGGATAAATGCGAGGTTTTGGACAGGATAGCTAAGGACTACGGCACGGAGGCTGCAAGGGGGTTCCTGGATCGTGTGACGAGGTTGTCCATAGCGGCAGCGATGATGTTCGGCTTCACCACGGGCATAGATGATGAGGACATACCTCCCGAGGCAAAGGAGTACATAGACGAGGTGCTAGACGAGGCAAGGAAGAAAGTGGAGAAGCTCATCGAGATTTACAAGCAGGGTGAGATGGAGCCATTGCCTGGGCGTTCCCTGCGCGAGACGCTGGAGATGAGGATAATGGAAGTGCTCGCCGAAAGCAGGGACAAAGCAGGTGAGATCGCCGAGAAGTACCTAGGGTTGAACAATTGTGCTGTCATCATGGCTAGGACGGGCGCGCGAGGCAGCATGCTAAACCTTACCCAGATGGCGGCCTGCGTCGGCCAACAATCGGTAAGGGGTGAACGCCTGAGCCGAGGGTACCGGGGGCGCACGCTTCCTCACTACAAGCCCGGGGATTTGGGCGCTGAGGCCAGGGGATTCATAAGCTCAAGCTACAAGCGGGGTCTCAACCCCTTGGAGTTCTTCTTCCACTCGATGGGCGGACGCGAGGGACTGGTCGACACCGCCGTGAGGACCGCGCAAAGCGGATATATGCAGCGCCGCTTGATCAACGCACTCCAAGATCTCCGCATCGAGTACGATGGTACGGTGCGCGATGACCGGGGAGCTATAGTCCAATTCGTGTATGGCGAGGACGGGGTCGATCCCGCGCGAAGCGATAGGGGTAAGGCCGTGAACGTCGAAAAGATAATAGAACGAATAATAGGCGCGACCGGGTGATGGGATGGCTGGCGTCTCAGCGGACACCATAAAGGAGGAAGTTCGCAAACTAGAGGGCATATTACCGCTGGCTCTAGTCAAGGAGTTAGAAAGCAATCTACTTCGGGTGAGCAAGGAAAGGGCACTTTTGCGGAAACAGCTCGACGAAATAATCGAAAAGGTCAAACAAACGTATCTAAATGCGATGGCCGAGCCAGGTGAGGCTGTCGGTACGGTAGCTGCGCAGTCGATAGGGGAACCTGGCACCCAGATGACGCTGCGGACATTTCACTACGCGGGTGTAGCGGAGCTCAACGTCACGCTAGGCCTACCACGGTTAATCGAAATTCTGGATGCTAGGAAGACACCATCCACGTCCCTTATGACGATATATTTGAACGAGAAGTACGCGAAAAACAAAGAAAAAGCACGTGAGTTCGCCCAAGATATCGAGATGACATCGGTCGAGGATGTGGCCTCGCAGACCGAGACGGACCTTATAAATATGGAGTTCGTGGTGACGCTCGATCGCGCCCGTCTGCAGCAGAAAGGGCTAACCCCATCGAAGGTAGCATCGGCGGTGAAGGAGGCGTTGAAAACCGAAGTGATAATAGATGGTTACAAACTACGAGTAAAGCCAAGCACCCCGACGCTCTCGGAATTACGTAGGATTGCCCTCAAGACGAAGGGGGTTCCCCTCAGGGGCATCAAAGGCATAAACAGGGTTGTGGTCAAGCGCGTCGACGATGAGTATGTGGTATATACGGAAGGTTCGAATTTCGCCGAGATCCTTAGGAGACCCGAAGTCGATCAAAGTCGAACCATCACCAACAACATACATGAGATAGAGGAGGTGCTGGGTATAGAGGCGGCGCGCAATGCGATAATAAACGAGGCCGTCAAGACGCTGGAGGAACAGGGTTTGGACGTGGACGTGAGGCATATAATGCTTGTTGCGGACATGATGACGAGCAGCGGGGAGGTAAGGCAAATAGGTAGACATGGTGTAAGCGGCGAGAAGGCGAGTGTGCTCGCTCGTGCCTCCTTTGAGACCACCGTTAAACATTTGTTGGATGCATGCATTCACGGTGAAGTTGATAGGCTCGATGGAATAATCGAAAACGTCATCGCCGGACAACCTATCCCGCTCGGCACCGGTTCGGTGGAGCTTGTGATGCGAAGGGGTGAAGTAGGTGGACGTGAATAAAGAGATCCGCCAAGCGGTGTCGACGGGTAAGGTGATCTTGGGCGCCGATAAGTCCATAAAAGCCTTGAAGCTCGGTCGAGCAAAGTTGGTCATACTTTCATCGACCTGTCAGAAAGCCGTCAAGGATGACATCGAGCATTATGCCAAGCTAGCGAACGTTCCTATCTACCGGTATCCCGGAGACGGTGCGGAGCTAGGGCTCGCATGCGGCAAGCCCTTTTTTGTGAACGTGATGGTGATCTTGGAGCCGGGAAACTCCAACATCTTAAACATCGGGGTTGCATAGATGGGCATAAAGTTAGGCTCCGACGAGATGCGTTACATTGCGTTATTTGAAAGCTTGACTGGCGCCTCCGTGCTTGATTGTGTTATATTCGAAAAAGAAGGTAAGCTTGTGTTCGTGGTGAAGGAGGGAGATATGGGCCTCGCCATAGGCAAGGGAGGGAGCAAGGTTCAAAGGGCTAAACAGATCATGGGCAAGAGCATAGAGGTTGTCGAGTACTCCGATGATCCGGTGCGGTTCATAAAAAATGCTCTATCCCCCGCAAAGGTAATGGGAGTCAACATCGTGGAGCGCGAGGGTAAAAAGTTCGCCCACGTCGAGGTCGAGGATAAAGACAAGGGGTTAGCGGTGGGTCGGGGGGGTAGAAATATCCAACGCGCGAAGGTGCTCGCCCTTCGTCATCACGGGATCGAAGATATTTTCCTGATATGAGCTTTTAAGTCCGCAGGTCAAAACTTGATTAGAGTGATGGTGGTTGCGATGAGCATGGGTGCTAGGGGCGAGTTCGCTGCCAGGAAAGTGAGCCGCGATCGGCGAAGGTTTAGGTGGAAGGACGCCGATTACAAGCGGCGCATGCTGCGGCTAGATGAGAAAGCCGACCCTTTGGAGGGCGCTCCTCAAGCTAGGGGCATCGTTTTGGAGAAAGTTGGGATCGAAGCCAAGCAGCCGAACTCGGCGATAAGGAAATGCGTTAGGGTCCAGTTGATCAAGAACGGAAGGCAGGTGACGGCCTTTGCTCCGGGCGATGGTGCGATAAACTTCATAGATGAGCACGACGAGGTGATCATCGAAGGCATAGGCGGTGCAAAGGGCGGCGCGAAGGGAGATATCCCTGGCGTGCGGTATAAGGTTGTGAAGGTGAACGGTGTTTCGCTTAAAGAATTGGTGAAGGGTCGAAAGGAAAAACCGACACGGTGATGATGTGGAATTTAAGTATTTCGGAAAGTGGGGGGTCAGTGATATCCAAATAAAGGACAAGGGCTTGGAGCGGTATATCCGACTACAGCCCAACTTGACCATACATTCGGGCGGTAGGCACGCCAGCAGGCAATTTGGCAAGGCCGAGGTCCCGATAGTCGAGCGTTTGATAAATAAGGTGATGCGTTCTGGTCCGGGAGTTAGGAAGCTGGGTGGGAGGTTCATCCGCGGTGCCGGGGCATGCGGCAAGAAACATAAAGCCTACAATATCGTGCGGAGGGCCTTCGAGATCATCGAGCAACGAACGAAGAAGAATCCGATTCAAGTACTAGTGGACGCGATACAGAACGCAGCTCCCAGGGAAGAGACGACCAGGGTTAGTTACGGTGGCATTACCTATCACATAGCCGTAGATTCTGCTCCGCAAAGGAGGCTGGACATCGCGCTTAAAAATTTGGCGGCAGGGGCATTCGCGGCATCCTTTAACAACAAGAAACCCATCGAGGAATGCCTCGCGGATGAGCTCATACTCGCCGCGAACTATGACATGAAGAGCTTTGCCATAGCGAGGAAGGAGGAGACGGAGCGAATCGCGAAGGGAGCAAGGTAGAGTCCCGAAATGCTTTTTAATAACCCTATTGAGTTATATTGAACGACTAATGGAGGAGATATACGATGGCAAAGCCGCATTTAAACTTGGTCGTGATAGGCCACGTGGATCACGGCAAGTCTACCCTACTGGGCCGAATGCTTTACGAAAAGGGCTTGGTCGACGAAGCCATGATCAAGAAATTCGAGGAGATGGGCGACAAGGGGAAGACCTTCAAGTTTGCTTGGGTGATGGACTCCCTCAAGGAGGAACGAGAGCGAGGTCTGACGATAGATCTAGCCCACCAGAAATTCGAGACGGACAAGTATTATTTCACCATCATCGACGCCCCCGGCCACAGGGACTTCGTCAAGAACATGATAACCGGCGCCAGCCAGGCGGACGCGGCGGTGCTCGTCGTCGCGGCCGACGACGGCATAATGCCCCAAACGCGGGAGCACGCGGCGCTGGCCTTCACGCTGGGGGTGGGGCAGCTCGTGGTGGCGATAAACAAGATGGACTTGGTAGGGTACAGGCATGACGTCTTCGAGAAGCTGAGGTCCGAAGTTATAGATCTGCTCAAGGGGATAGGCTACAGGAACCCAGAGAAGTTCGTCTTCGTGCCCACGGCGGCGTTCCACGGCGACAACGTGACGAAGCGGAGCGAGAAGATGGGCTGGTACACCGGCCCCACGTTCATCGAGTCGCTCGACACCTTCACGGTGCCAGAGAAACCCATCGACAAGCCACTGCGCATCCCCGTGCAGGACGTATATTCGATAACCGGAGTAGGAACAGTTCCGGTCGGCAGGGTTGAGACCGGCGTGCTAAAGGTCGGCGATACCGTCGTCTTCGAGCCGGCTGGCGTGAGCGGTGAGGTCAAGTCCATAGAGATGCACCATGAGCCCATACCTCAGGCCATACCCGGAGACAACATAGGTTTTAACGTCAGGGGTATAGAAAAGACGGCGATAAGGCGGGGCGACGTCGCGGGACACCCAAAGGCACCCCCGACGGTCGTCAGGGAGTTCACGGCTCGCATAGCCGTCCTTCAGCATCCCACGGCCATAGCAGCGGGTTACACGCCCGTCTTCCACGCGCACACGGCGCAGGTGGCCTGCACAATAAGCGAGATTACCCAAAAGCTCGACCCGAAGACCGGACAGGTCCTGGAGGAGAGGCCGGAATTTATCAGGAAGGGCGATATGGCGACGATCAAGGTCACGCCGACTAAGCCCATGGTGATAGAGAAGGCGACCGAGATCCCGCAGCTGAGCCGCTTCGCGATCCGCGATATGGGCATGACCATCGCAGCTGGGGTCTGCATCGACCTAGTGCCGGCGAAATAGTCCACTGAAAAACTTTTATCCTGCACCCCCACCGTAATGGTGGGGGTATCATGCAAAAGGCTAGGATACGATTATCCAGTACCGACCCGAAGAAGCTGGACGAGGTATGCAGGCAGATCTCCGCGATAGCCGAGCGAACCGGAGTAAACATGTCGGGCCCCGTGCCGCTTCCGACGAGGAGGATAGTCATCCCCACCAAGAAAGCCCCTGACGGTGAAGGCACCATAACGTGGGACAAGTGGGAGCTGCGGATCCACAAGCGCCTTATCGACATGGAGGCGGACGAGCGAGCGATGCGCCAGATCATTCGCGTTCAGGTGCCGGAAGAGGTCAAAATTGAGATCGAATTTAAATCCTGACATTTCTGCGCGCATTTTTTCGATAAGACTTCAAGTTGTCAACGGCAGAAAGGGCATATACCTGTGAAGTGGAGGGTATTTTGGTGCCGGGGTAGCCAAGCCAGGTAAGGCGTCGGATTTGAGATCCGATGGCCCTTCGGGCCTCCTGGGTTCAAATCCCAGCCCCGGCGCCTTGAGAAAGTGGTCAAATGGGGATCGGATTCATCACGGTCTCCTCGGCTTTACCCGGCCAACTTGAGGTCGGGAGAAGATTGATGCTGTGGGCATCTGGCCTCTTGAAAGAGCTCGAAAGTGATCTGGAGGTATCGGATTTAATAACAAATCCGGTGGCCGCCGAAGCCATCGCCAGGGACCTCGAGGGCAGGATATCCGGCGCGATCGTCGCCGTTGCCACGGGAGGGACGGAGAGGTCGGTGGAGGCGATCGCGGCCAACCTGGAGGTTCCGGTTTTGATCCTAGCAAACCCATTCAACAATTCGTTGGCATCCTCGCTAGAGGCATATGCCGTCCTGCGCGAGCGGGGGGCGGCTGTCAAACTTTTTTACTCGCCGCTGGACCCAAGCATCGTTCCAGCCATCAAGTCGTTCGTTCAAGTTTGCAAAACCATCCACAAGCTTAGGGAAAGCAGGCTGGGCCAGGTCGGCGAACCCTCGCCTTGGATATTGACGAGCAAGGACGGTGGCCTCATCAAGGAGAGGATCGGCCCAGAGGTCATTCGCCTGGAGGTGGCGGAGCTATTGGCCCTAGCCAAGGAAGTCAACCCAAGCGAGGCCAGGAAGCTCGCCGAGGAATTGAAAGGAAAGTTCGGGGTGGTGGTGGAACCTTCGATGGAGGATTTGGTGAACGCTGCGAGGGTTTATTTGGCGATGAGGGAGATCCTCTCGAGGCATGATCTCTCAGCGATCACCGTCAGGTGTTTCGATTTGATCGATCATGGCTTGACGGGTTGCATCGGCATAAGTTTGTGCAACGACCTTGGTATAGTGGCCGGCTGCGAAGCGGACCTGGATGCGGTGCTTACCATGATGATCATCTCCTCGCTCACGGGTGAACCCTGCTGGATGGCGAACGTCGTAAGGGTAGACGAGCAGGCGAACACGGTGACGTTGGCCCATTGTACGATCGCCACCAAAATGCTTGCCGACGTCAGGAAGTCCACCCTAAGAAGTCACTTCGAATCCGGAAAGTGCGTGAGCATTCAAGGACCCTTAAAGGGTGCGGACGTGACGATAGCGAGGCTGGGTGGCGGAAATCTAGAAAGGATGACCATCGCCACCGGAAAGATCATCGGGTGCGACGTGGCGGATCCTGGTCTATGCCGAACCCAAACCGAGATCAAGCTGGAGGGTAGAGTTGAGGACCTGGTGGCCAAGGCCCTCGGCAACCATCAGGTTTTGGCATACGGAAAGTTAAAACCCGCGCTCCTGGACTTCTGCAGGTTCAAGGGCATAGAGCCCATAGTTATATGAGCCTGCTTCGCGGCGGCACCAACATCATCCTTCGAACTATTTGGCCCAGGTCCACGCCTATTTCCTTCCCATCCCTCAGTTGGTTGACCATGAGCAAGGTATCCAAGCCGATCTCGATCATGTCGCGTTCCATCCTCTTTTTGTCCTCCTTGCTCACCGCCACCGCCTCCACCTCGGGCGCGGAGGCTATCACCGCCAAGAGGTTGCCGACCATCACGCGGTCGTCCCTTCGCCCCTCGTAGAAATCGCGCATGATGCAGTACACCGAGAACTCCATCTCGCTGGCGAGCACGCCCATTCGCCTGTAGGAGGCCAGCTTCGCGGTCATGAGCTCCCTCGAGGGCGAGAACTGGGGCGTCTCCACGAAGTAAAGGTCGTCCTTGGCGTGGATTATCCCCACCCAAAGCTTCTCGCCCAGCCTGTAGCCGTGCCCCTCCGCCGCCGCGACCATCACCGGCAACAGCGCAGGATCGGCGACCGCGGGGTATTCGGGCCCCACTGCCGCGCGAGTGGCCATCTCGTCCCTCACCACGCCGGAGCTTATCACCATGTGCCCCACCTTCACAAAGGGCTGAAGGCTGCCAGAGGTGCCAAGCCGCAACATGGTGATCGGGCCCTCAGCGGCCTCGATCGCCTCCGGCAGGACCACGGCCGTGCTCGCCGGCCCCATGCCCGTGGCGAACGCCGACACGGGCAGCCCCTTGTACGTTCCGTTCACGACCGTCATCTTCCTGTCGCCCTCGATCACCTCCACGTCTTCGAGGTACTCGGCTACCTTGAGCACCCGCCCGGGGGAGCCCGCGGTGAGGATGTTGGGGTTGAGGCGGTCAATTTCCAGGTGGTAGGCTTTGCCGTCCGCGGTTCGGAACGTGATCCTCTCGTATCCCATAGGTCACCCTCCTGCCACTAGGTCTTTCCCCCTTTAAAGTTTTGATACCCAGAACCGCAAGCTTAAAGGATTCGCCGGGCAAAAAAATTGTGGTGGACCGCCTGAAGCCTGCGAGCGGGGAGAAGAGGCGCGCGCTCGGAAAGCCCAAGATCGGGGAGGTCTTGGTCAGGGCGGAGGGCATCTGCAAGGGTTTCCCAGGCATCTGGGAGCACCTCATTTTAGACCACATAGACTTCGACGTGAGGGCCGGAGAGGTGCACGCCCTCTTGGGGGAGAACGGTGCGGGAAAGACGGTACTCGCCAACATCCTCTCCGGGTTCTATTCCTTAACGGAGGGTAAGATCTACGTCAGGGGAAAGCCCGTCGTCTTCAAATCGCCCAGGGACGCCCTCAGGCACGGGATCGGCATGGTCCACCAGGAGTTCACCCTGGCCAGGCCCCTGACGGTGGCGGAGAACGTCGCGCTTGGACTTTCAGCGTCCAACTTTTCGCTCCCCCTCCGCCAAGTGGAGAGGAGGGTCAGGGAGCTCTCCGAGAGATATGGCCTGAAGGTGGATCCTAAGGCGAGGATAGAGGAGCTTTCGGCGGGGGAGCAGCAGCGCGTGGAGATACTCAAGGTCCTCTACTATGAGCCCCAGGTCATCATCCTTGACGAGCCAACCTCCGTGCTCACCCCCGCGGAAGCTAAGAGCCTGTTTTCCGTCCTTCGCTCCATGGCCGAGGAGGGGCGGGGCATAGTGTTCATCACCCACAAGCTGGAGGAGGTGCTCGAGGTCAGCGACCGCGTCACCGTGCTCAGGCTGGGGAAGCTGATCGGGACCAAAAGGACCTCGGAGACGAATAGGCGAGAACTGGTGAGGATGATGATGGGGGAGGAGGTCACGTTCCGCCCCAAGAGGAAACCCGTCAAGCCGGGCAGGGTGGCGCTGGAGGTCAAGGACCTTCACGCACGCAACGAGAAGGGACTTTTAGCAGTCAAGGGGGTCTCCTTGACCGTGAGGGAAGGGGAAATCTTGGGCATCGCCGGCGTGGCGGGCAACGGGCAGAGCGAGTTGGTTGAGGCCATCACCGGCCTTCGGAGGGTGGAGAGGGGCAAGGTTTTCGTGTTCGGGAGGGATGTGACCAACAGCCATCCGTACGAGCTGATAAAAGCTGGGGTGGCCCACATCCCAGAGGAGCGCAGGCGGGTGGGGGTGGCGGAGGGCATGACCTCGGCGGAGAATTTCATCATGAAGGATTATCGAAAATCGCCCTTCTCGAGGTGGATGTTCCTTAACCTCTCGCACATCACCAAGCATGCCGAGAGGTTGGTTTCGGAGTACGATATCATGGTACCCGACCTCTGGCGGACGGAGACGAGGATACTTTCGGGTGGCAACATCCAGAGGTTGATCCTCGCCAGGGAGACCTGGTGGGAGCCACGGTTGATAATAGCCGTTCACCCCACCTACGGCCTGGACCTTAAGGCCATAAAACATACCCATGACCTGTTTTTGAGATTGAAGGAGAAGGGAACCGCGATCCTTCTTGTGTCGGAGGACTTGGACGAGGTGATATCGCTCAGCGATCGCATCGCGGTGATATTCGAAGGGAGGATAGTCGGGGAGGTAAAAGCGGAGGAGGCCAAGGTGGAGGAAATAGGCCTGATGATGGCCGGCTCTGTAAGAAAATAAAACCTTATTAATGCCCACATATGAAACAAAAACGGGGTGATTGGATAGGTAAGTTTTTGGAGGAAAGGGCAATTACCAAAGCCGCAGCGATTTCTATAGCGATAATCGTGATCGTCGTAGTTGGTATAGGCGCATATATTCTTACGAGGCCACCCGCAAAGCCCAAGTTCAAGATTGCTGTGGTCTCGGACATAGGCGGGAGAGGGGACCTGAGCTTCAACGACATGGCGTACAAGGGCGGCGACGAGGCGGAGAGGGACTTCGGCGTTAAGATGGTCGAGCTCATAAGCAAGGTGGAGGCCGACTACGTCCCCAACCTGAGGACAGCGGCGGCGGACCCGGATGTCCAGCTCATCGTGGGGGTAGGGTTCCTGCTGAGCGATGCCCTCGCGACGGTGGCCAAGGAGTTCCCCGACAAGAACTTCGCGGGCATCGACACCTACGCCCAATCGTTGGCAGTCGAGAAGTATGGGGCCCCCCTACCCAACTTAATGGACATCGTGTTCGAGGAACATAAGGGAAGCGCTTTAGTGGGGGCGCTCGGCGGCTTGCTCGCGGCCTACTATGACAAGCCCTACATCGGTGGGGTCTTCGGCATAGAGATCCCGGTGCTCTGGAAGTTCGAGATCGGCTACAAGTGGGGATGCGACTGGGCGATGAGCTGGATAGAGAACAACAAGCCGGACATGAAGAAGGGCATCTACAACACGCCTAGAAACAAGAGGGTGCTCTGGACCTACACGGGCACGTTCAGCGACATCACCAAGGGATACGAGGCGGCCAAGCCCATGTACGCCCAAGGAGCGGTGGCCGTCTACAACATCGCTGGCCCGTTGGGCTTGGGGATAAACCAAGCCGTGGCCGAGATAGCCGAGGCACAAGGTCTGACCAAGGGACCGCCGTTCTGGATAGGCGTCGACGCCAACCAGGACTGGATCAACCCGGGCTTCGTCATAGCGAGCATGATGAAGCGGGTCGACAAGGGAGTTTACTACGCGACCAAGCTGGTCTTGGACAACAAGTTCAGGAGCATTGCGGCGAGCGAGGGAGGAGTACTCACGCTGGGCATAGGCACGAAGGTTGCCGGAGAGCTAATGGAGGGTATATCCATGAGCCAGCTCAAGGACCTCGATGAGTTCATAGAGATGGGAGTAACCGCGGAGAAATTGACTGGCAAGAAGGTACTCCCCGCGACGCCCGAGGAAATCCGTGCAAAGGTCGAAGACATGAGGAAATCGCAGCCAAGCTGGATTTGGGATGCCGTAGCGGAGCTGGAGGCCAAGATCCGGAGCGGCGAAGTGCAAGTTCCGTGTGCCACCACGCAAGAGCTCGTGAACCAATGGCGAGCCATCCTGGGCTAAATCTAAATTTTTTTCTTTTTTCTTCCATCTTCAATTTTTTATAGTCAATCAACCGCACAAGATACGGGGTGATGATTTTCAAAGCGGAAAAGATGGTTGAAAACTTAAAGGCAATTTCGGTGCCGCTTTCCCGCTCGGGCCTAGCCGTCGTCGTCGGGCTATTAATAGGGGCTCTCTTGATGCTGATCTACGGTTACGACCCTATAATGGGATATTATTGGCTATTCAAGGGCGCCTTCGGCAGCGTATCGGAATTCATGGAAACCCTAGCGTTCGCAACGCCGCTGATGCTCACCGCCATCACCTTCGCGGTGGGCGTGAAAGCTGGGCTGTTTAACATAGGCGCCGAGGGACAAATGTACATGGGCGCCATAGGCGCGGTCGCGATCGGGGGCGCCATCGCCCTACCGGCGGGCATCCATGTCGCCGCGGCAACGGCCTTTGCCATGCTGTTGGGAGCCCTATGGGCCCTACCCGCCGCCCTTTTAAAGCTATGGAGGGGGGTCCACGAGGTCATCTCGACGATAATGTTGAACTGGATTAGTTTCTGGTTGGTCACATATCTCGCGATATACCATTTGGCTGAGCCAGGCAGAGCGGAGAGGACCGTACCGGCGCTGCCCACGGCTCGTTACCCTGTTTTAGGGGCGACCCTGACGGCGGTGATATTTGTCAGCATAGGACTTTGCATCGTCGTGTACATCCTCCTTTGGCGCACCAAGCTCGGCTACGAGCTCAGGCTCGTCGGGACTAACCCGGAAGCCGCCAGGTACGCCGGGATAAGCTCGTGGAAGCCTGTGCTCACGAGCTTCATCATCGGCGGGATCGCCGCCGGGTTGGCCGGGGCAAGCCAGATAATAGGAAGGCCACCGGCCTGGTCCCTCTACGCTACCTTGGGCAACGTCGCCACCTTGGGATTTGATGGGATAGGGATTGCCCTCATAGGAAGAAATCACCCGATAGGTGGGATATTCGCAGCAATCTTTTACGGTGGGCTGTTGCACGGAGGTAGGTTCATGGAATACCATGTAGGGGTCTGCTCGGAGCTCGTTCGCGCGATCAACGGCATAATAATCATCACCTTAGCGATTCCGGAGCTCTTACCCATCATTAGAAAGTTTCTGAAGAGGGGGGTAAAATGAGGCGTCCGCGTTCCTCACGTGCGAGGAGAGCGGTGTGGATTTCCGTATCCCTGGCCGCAATAGCGATTTTTCTGTATGTGCTGGAATACGTCGGCTTACAACCGATCAAGCTCGTCGAGACGGGGTTATTGGCTATGACCCCCTTGGCTCTCGCGGCAGTGGGGGAATGCATTAACGAGAAGGCGGGCACCGTCAACATCGGCATGGAGGGCATCCTTCTCATCACTTGCGTGGCGGGCGTCTACGGCGCCGAGATCTTCGATAGCGGGGCCATAGGGCTTTTGATAGGGGCGCTGGCCGGGGCCCTGATAGGGTTCCTCTTCGCGGTGATATGCGTCTATGGCCTCGCGAATCAAGTGGTGGCGGGCATGGGGCTCAACGTTTTCGCCATAGGATTCGTGCCATTTTTGCTCATGGCGATATGGGCCTTCCCGGGAATCCATGTTTTCCCGAGGAAACTCATGGTCTCCACGATTTCAACGCCCATCGGTCGCGTAAGCCCTGTGACGATAGCAGCGATAGCGATTGCGATCTTGGCCCAGCTATTTCTGTATAAAACACTGCTGGGGCTGAGGATAAGGGCCGCGGGGGAGAAGCCAGAGGCCGTGGATGTGGCTGGTGCTAGGGTTGACTATCTCAGGATTTTCGCTTGCACGCTGGGAGGTGCCCTCTGTGGTCTGGGGGGCGCCTTTATGGCACTTGGCTGGTTTGGGGGCATAGTGAAGGAGATATCCGCTGGTAGGGGATACATCGCCTTGGCCTGCGTGGTTTTTTCCGGTCTCGAGCCCCTCCTCGCGCTCGCGGCGGCCTTCATCTTCGGCTTCGTTGAGGGCCTCGCCCATTGGGTCGCGATAGTCCCCGGCGTAAAGGAGGTGGTTCCATTTTACTTTGTGAACATGGCCCCGTACATCGTAACCCTCCTCGTCGTGGCGGGGGTGATAGGTAAAAGGAGGTTCCCGAGCGCATCGGGTAAACCCTATATAAGGGAATAGGTGGCGATGGGTGCCGGGAGGGAGGCGAAGAGCACGTTGAGCGAAATGTTCGGTTTGGAGAAGCCCATCATAGGCGTGATCCACCTCCTTCCCTTGCCAGGGTCTCCAAGGTATGATGGCAAGCTAGATCTCGTGCTAGAGCGCGCGATGCGCGATGCTGGAGCCCTGCGGGAGGGCGGCGTGGACGGCCTCATCATCGAGAACTTCGGGGATGCACCATATCTAAAAGCGAACGTCGGACCCGAGACGGTGACGGCCATGGCGGCGATAGCCAAGGAAGTCGTCGACGCGGTGGATGTGCCGGTGGGCATCAACGTTTTGAGGAACGATGCCAAGGCCGCGCTGGCGATAGCGATCGCCGCCGGCGGTAGGTTCATACGGGTGAACGTCTTAACCGAGGCGATAGTCGGCGACCAGGGCATCATCGAGGCATGTGCGCCTGAGCTGATCAGGTACCGCCGGCGCTTGGGTGCGGAGGGGATCAAGATCTTCGCTGACGTCCACGTCAAGCATGGGGCGCTCCTGAGTCCCAGGCCGATAGAGGAGTCGGCTAAGGATGCCGCTTACAGGGGGCTT
>Ga0272449_1001854_pt1 | contig 20695 bp, 21 predicted proteins | sample YNPCB0241_FD_198679 | JGI IMG/M metagenome (GOLD analysis project Ga0272449, IMG submission 198679) | Hot spring sediment microbial communities from Yellowstone National Park, WY, United States - YNP-CB-024-1 | ecosystem: Environmental > Aquatic > Thermal springs > Hot (42-90C) > Sediment... | reverse complement strand
TGGATCATTAATTAGAGGAAATTTTAGAGATGATAGTGATATTGATATTGCTATTCATTTAAATAAGGATTTGGATTTTCTTGAAATAGGAGATATGGTTTCCCGATTAGAGACTAAATTAGAAAGGGACATAGATATAGTTATACTAAATAAACTTTATTATGAAGATCCTATTTTAGCTTTTGAGATCATATCAAAAGGCCTTCCTGTTTATGTTATAGATAGAAAGAAATTTATTGATTTTAAATATAAAACATTTATAGAATATATGGATACAGAATACTTGAGAAGAATATTAGAAAGAGATTTAAAAGAAAGAATAAAAAATAGAAGATTTGGAATAAAGGAATGCTTAAAGAAAAAATAAAAAGATTAGAGGAAAATTTAGTAACATTAGAAGAATTTAGAAAAAATATTCCCTTAGATAATCTATTAAGAGATAAAATTAAACAATGGGCTCTTAGATATGGAATATTAGAATGTATTCAAGAAATTATAGATATATCCTGTGCTTTAGTAAGTAGTAATAATTTAGGAAATCCTAAAAATTATAGAGAGTGTATAGAGATTTTAATAAAAAATGGATATATCTCTGAGGAGTTGGGAAAAAGATTAATTAGTATAGTAGGTTTAAGAAACTTACTCGTACACGAATATATAAAGATTGACCTCTCTCGCCTATATGAATTTTTAAATAATTTAAATGATTTTAAAGAATTTATTTATTATATAGGTTTAAAAAATGAATCGGACTAAGAATATTAAAAATTGGGGGTTTGAAAAATGAGTTTTAAATCAATATCTGTAGTAGGATTAGGTTATGTGGGTCTTCCTTTAGCCTTGGAATTTGCAAAAGCAGGAATTGTTGTATATGGAATTGATCAAAATCCTAAAAAAGTAGAGATGGTAAATAAAGGGGAGTCATATATAGATGATGTAAAAAGTGAGGATTTATTACATGTTGTAAAAAGTGGTAATTTAAAAGCTTATGTTGATTTTGAACCTGTAAAAAATTCTGATGCAGTAATTATATGTGTACCTACTCCTCTTGGAGCTCACAAGGAGCCAGACATTTCTTACATAATAAATGTGGCTAACGAGATATCTAAAAATTTAAAAAAGGGACAATTAATTGTTTTAGAGAGTACTACTTATCCTGGCACTACAGAAGAAGTTTTAGTACCAATATTGGAAAAAAGTGGATTAAAGGCAGGAGAAGATTTTTATGTGGCTTTCTCTCCTGAAAGAGTAGATCCTGGAAATAAGCAATTTACTACAAAAGATATACCCAAAGTGGTGGGAGGGATTAATCAAATTTCTACCGATAAAGCGGGAGAACTATATTCCCTTATAGTTTCAAAGGTTTTTAAAGTCTCTTCTCCAAAAGTTGCTGAGATGGAAAAACTCCTTGAAAATATCTTTCGCCTTGTAAATATATCTTTTATAAATGAACTTGCCATTTTATGTAATAAAATGGGAATTGATATATGGGAGGTTATCCAAGCTGCATCTACAAAGCCTTATGGATTTATGCCTTTTTATCCTGGACCAGGGCTGGGGGGCCATTGCATAGAAGGTTCCGAAATAGTCTGGGTAAAAGATAGATCAAAGTCTCAGATAATTTCTTTACATGATCTATTTGAAAAAGAAGCCATTAAGAATGGTATTCGTAAGATTGGAGATGTGGAGGTAATTAAAACTAAAAATCTATTTGTTAAGTCTTTAGACACTAATGAATTAAAGCCTATATGGAAACCAATCACATATTTATTTAGAAGAAATTATACTGGTAAGATTGTAAAAATAATTACGGATGATAATAGATATTTAAGAAGTAGATATAAGTTGGAGGATGAGAAGATTAATTCATTTTTTAACGAAATTTTATGTAAGTTAACTATAAATTTGTTAAATTATAAGAAAACATTATATAATGTATAAAATATTTTTTCTGATAAAATTTCATAATTGAAAATAGAGGAATAAAAGAGAATAAATATATTTCAACCTATTTGTATAATTGATTATAGGGAGGTAATATGAAAGGAGTAATTTTAGCAGGGGGAACAGGTTCAAGATTAAGGCCCTTAACACAAGTAACAAATAAACATCTTCTTCCAGTAGGAAGATATCCAATGATTTTTTATCCTATATACAAACTAAAGAAAGCAGGGATAAATGAGATATTGATAGTTACAGGAAGAGAACATATGGGAGATGTAATAGAACTACTGGGAAGTGGTAAAGATTTTGGGGTTGAATTCACATATAAAGTACAAGATGAAGCAGGAGGAATAGCCCAAGCATTAGGACTTGCAAGACACTTTGTAAATGGAGATAAATGTGTAGTAATATTGGGAGACAATATATTTGAGGATGATATCACCCCTTATGTAAAGGAATTTGAAGAACAAAAAGAAGGAGCAAAAATACTACTTAAAGAAGTTCCAGACCCACAAAGATTTGGGGTACCTGAATTCAAAGATGGAAAAATAATTGCCATAGAAGAAAAGCCCAAAGAGCCCAAAAGCAATCTTGCAGTAACAGGAATATACATGTATGACTCAGAAGTATTTGAAATAATAAAAACATTAAAGCCATCATGGAGAGGGGAGCTTGAAATAACAGATGTAAACAATGCATACATAAAGAAGGGCACACTAACATATAACATTCTAAAAGGATGGTGGACTGATGCAGGAACCCCAGAATCCCTATTTAGAGCAAATGAACTTTGCAAAAATATAATATTGGACTTTTGAAAATATGGGAAAATTTAAAATAATAGAAACACCAATAAAAGACCTAATAATAATAGAGACAAAAATATTTAAAGATGAAAGAGGATATTTCATGGAAACATACAATGAAAAAGAGTTTGAAGAAATTGGCTTAAAAATGAAATTTGTACAAGATAATCTATCAAAATCAAAAAAGGGAGTATTAAGGGGATTACATTTCCAAATAAAATACCCACAAGGAAAACTAATAAGAGTTATAAAAGGGAGAGTATATGATGTAGCAGTAGACCTAAGGCTAAACTCACCAACCTTTGGAAAGTGGTTTGGAATAGAATTAAAAGAAGGAGATGGACTTTCCTTTTACATACCAGAAGGTTTTGCACATGGATTTCTAACCTTAGAAGATGAAACTTACTTCTTCTATAAATGTACCCAAATTTACTATCCAGAATATGACAGTGGAATAAAATGGAATGATCCATATATAAATATAAAGTGGCCAAAAGAAGAAATAAAAGAAATAATAATCTCAGAAAAAGATAGAAATCTCCCATCTTTAGAAGAAATAATACCCATATTAAAAGAAGAAGGAAATTGGATAAAGATATGAAGATAATCATATTAGGAGGGAAGGGACAATTAGGAAAAGAATTTGAAAATTTTCTAAAAGATAAAGCAGAAATTTATTCCTTTTCTCACTTAGAACTTGATGTATTAAACCAAGAATTACTAATTAAAAAAATACAAGAAATAAAACCAGAGGTAGTAATAAACTGCTCAGCATACACAAAAGTGGACAAAGCAGAAGAAGAAAAAGAAGAATGCATAAAAGTAAACGCAATAGGGGCAAAAAATGTATCCTATGCCTCATATAAAGTAGGAGCAAAGGTAATATATTTCAGTACAGATTATATATTTGATGGAGAAAAAGAAAGCCCATATACAGAATTAGACAGTCCAAATCCTATTTCTACATATGGAAGCTCAAAACTCTTAGGAGAGATATATACAAGTAAACACAATCCAAACCATTTAATACTAAGGATCTCATGGCTATATGGGATAAATGGAAGAAACTTTGTAAAAACAATAACAAAAAAAGCTAAAGAAGAAAAAGAGCTAAAAATAGTAAGTGACCAAAAAGGATCTCCCACATATACTTTGGATGTAGTAAAACAAACATGGGAATTAATAAAAAAAGATAAAGTAGGAATATATCACTCTGCCAATCAAGGAGAAACATCATGGTATGAATTTGCAAAGAAAATAATTGAAAAGCTAAAAATAAATGTAAAAATATCACCAATAAAGACAGGTGAATATCCAGCCTTAGTTAAAAGACCAAAATATTCTGTTCTTGATAACTATCTTTTAAAATTAGAAGGAATAAACATAATGAGAGATTGGGAAACAGCCCTTAATGAATTTCTTGATACTTATGGCACATTACTTCTTGAAGGAGAAAAATAAATATGGATAAGAAAGTTGTACTTATTACAGGTGGAGCAGGATTTATAGGTTCAAACTTCATACATTACATGATGAAAAAACATCCTGAATATGAGATCGTAAATCTTGATAAATTAACATATGCAGGAAACTTAGAAAACTTAAAAGGTATAGATGATAAACCAAACTACCATTTTGTAAAAGGGGACATAGCAAATAGAGAACTTGTAGAGTACATATTTGAAAGATTTAGGCCAAAATATGTAGTAAACTTTGCAGCAGAATCTCATGTAGATAGAAGTATAGAAGGGCCAGAGATATTTATAAAAACAAATGTATATGGAACTCATGTACTTCTTGATGTAGCAAAAGAAAATTGGCAGAAAAATGGAATGTTTGATAATGCGAGATTTCTCCAAATAAGTACTGATGAAGTATATGGTTCTTTACCATTAGAAAGTGATGAGAAATTTACAGAAGAATCACCTTTAAAACCCAATAGTCCCTATTCAGCATCAAAAGCAGGAGCGGATCTTCTTTGTAGAGCATATTTTATTACCTATGGCATGCCCATATTAATAACAAGATCATCAAACAATTTTGGGCCAAGACAATATCCAGAGAAGTTAATACCATTAACAATAAAAAGAGCATTAGAAGGAAAACCCATTCCAGTATATGGAGATGGACAAAATATAAGGGATTGGCTATATGTAGAAGATAACTGTGAAGCGATAGATTTGGTATTACATAAAGGGAAAGTAGGAGAGATATATAACATAGGTGGAGGAAATGAGTGGAAGAACATAGATCTTGTAAATTTAATATGTGAAATATTATCAGAATTGACAGGGAGGCCAGCTGAGGAGTATAAAAAGCTAATAACATTTGTAAAGGATAGACCAGGACATGATAGAAGATATGCATTAAGTATTGAGAAAATTAAAAGGGAGCTTGGATGGATGCCAAGAAGTAATTTTAAGGAATTTTTAAGAGAGACAATAAGGTGTTATAATTCGAAATGATGGAAAATATGAATATAATTGACTATATTATTGTAGGGGCTGGTTTTTCGGGAAGTGTAGTTGCAGAGAGAATAGCAAATGTACTAAATCGAAGAGTTTTAATAATTGAAAAGCGAAATCATGTAGGGGGTAACTGTTATGATTATTTTAATGAAAATGGGATATTAATTCATAAATATGGACCTCATATATTTCATACAAATCTTAAGCATGTATGGGATTATATTTCATAATTTAAATAATGATATTTCGATATGTTATATGAATCAAAAAAGTATAATTATTAATCAGAATATATATATATTAGGAAGGATTTTTGATGAATAGTAATATATTTAGTAAAATGTAAAATTTTGATATTGTTTTTTGATTTAAGATTTATTTTATAACATTTTAGGAGGTAAGATAAGATATTTTTAATTATATATAAATGGAGGGAATGTATGATAGATATATGTTTGGTTATTAAAATATTTATTACATATCTTACCAATATTAAAACTGGAGTATTTGGAATATTACATGAATTTGCATTTAATTTTATAAATGATTTAATTTCTGAATATGCTTTCTAATAATAAATTAAAGCCAAAAATAATGAAAATAAATCTTGATTTATTAATATTTATTATTTTAATTTTAAATACTGTTAATATTTTTCCATTACCTCAATTTTTTATTCTTTTTAGTTTTTTTGTTATTTTTTTAAAAATTATTGTTAAAAATAAGATTAGATTATCTCTTTTGATATTAATATACACATTATATTTAATAGTGCAACTTTTATCTTTCTGGGGGTTAAATATTAGTTCTAATGTAAAATCTTTTTTTTCTTATTATTTTGTATCTTTTTGTAGTTATCTGCTTATAATAATAATATTAAATATAAATGTTAAAAATATAAATTTACAAAGGTCTATGGTTTTAGCATCTAATATAATAAGTATTACCACTATTTATAATACATATATGCTTATTAAGAGAGGAGTGGATATTATAAAAATTATAATGTATCGTCTAGTTGAAAGTTATATTGGAGCTACTAATTATATAGCTATTATTCTTGGAATTATTTTACCATATGGGGTTAGTTTATTGTTTTCTGATAAAGTCTTAGATAAAATACTTTCAATTTTATCTATAATATTATCTTCAATAGTGATAGTTTTAACTCTATCAAGAAATGGAATAATTGTTTTTTTGATGTCTTTAATCTTATCAATATTTTTAGAGAGTCGCTATAATTTAAAAAATAAAAAAATATTGGTGAAAATATTTTTAATAATTTTAATACTATCTATTATTTTTATTTTATTTATAAATATGCCGTTACTCTATGAAAATTTTCTAATTAGATGGAAAAATTTAGGTACTCTTTCGGGTAGAGAAATAATTTGGAGGGAAAGTATATATACTTTTCAGCATTCTAACAAGATTTTGGGCATAGGTTTAGGACAATTAGTAGGAGAAACTTATCCTTCATTTCCTCATAATATTTTCTTACAAATTTTAGTATGGAATGGAATTTTGGGGTTATTAATTTTTATGGCAATTATGTTAGTTTTTTTGCTTAAGGCATTAATAGTGATTAAATATATAAATTTTGTTGATAATAAGATAAGACTAGTACTTATAGCATCTATGGTTTCTGTTTTTGTTGGAATAATTTCATCATTTTTTGAGATAACAATAAATTCTCCTTTTTTTGATATATATTTTTGGAGTAGTATGGCTATTTTTGAAAAATATAGTTTATATATAAAGATTAATAAAAGGAGTTAAGTATATGGATAATATGGTATCTATTATAATTGTTACAAGAAATAGCGAAAAATATATAAAATCAAATATAGAATCAATAATAGAAGCTACAAAGGAAATTAATGCAGAGATTGTTGTTATTGACAATGATTCTAGCGATAGAACTTTAGATGTGATAAGAGAAAATTTTCCAGAAGTAAAGATTTTTAAATGCGATAAAAATAATGGTTTTGGATATGCTAATAATATAGGTTGGAGATATAGTAAAGGTAATTATTTATTGTTTTTAAATCCAGATACTATAATAGATAAAGATAGTTTAAAAAATGCTATTGAAAGGATGAAAAAAAATAGAGAGATTGGATTATTAGGGGCTAAAGTCTATAATTCAAATGGAAAATTGCAAATTCCGTGTACTACTACATTAAGAGGTTTATGGGCTGAATTTTGTGTACAATTTTATTTATATCGCCTGTTCCCAAATAATAATGTCTTTGCCTCATATACTAGAACGTATGATAAACATGATTCTTTTCAATATGTAGATGCGGTTGCTGGATGTTTTATGTTTTTTAGGCGAGAAGCTTTTGAAGATATAAATGGATTTGATGAGAATATTTTTTTATATTGTGAAGAAGAGGATATAGGATATAGACTTAAGAAAAAAGGTTGGAAAGTATGCTTTGATCCTAAGGTTAAATTAACTCATTATGGGGGACATATAATGGGAACAAGAAGTAGTGACTTGTGGTTAATAATTTCTCAGGATTATGTTGCAAGGAAGCAACATTCATATTATAAATACATTTTGATAAGACTTTTGAGAATTGTGGGATATTTATTAAGAATTATCTTTTTGTTATTTTCTAAAAGTTTTTGGTTAGAAAAATCTAATAGAAAAAAGTTAAATTATTATTTCTATGGTTTAAAAATAAATCTTTTAGGACATATAAATTATGAAAATAAAATAAAATAAAATTCTAAAATTAAGGAGGTTATAAAATATTAATGCATAAAAATAAAACTGTTTTATTTATTATACCTTCTTACATGCCTGATATAAGAAACTCTAAATTTATAAAATCCTTTTATGAAAAAGGGTTTAACGTGTATGTTTTAGCATATGAATTCAGAGATTTTAAAATATATAAACATATTTTAGATGGTGTCAATAATGTGAAAGTATATAAAATTAAAAGTATTTTCCCGACAGTGAATATACCTTTTAATCTTTTCAGAGATCAGAAAATTAAGAATTATCTAAATCAGATAAAACCTGATATTGTTTTGTGTAGAGATATATTTTTAAGTACGTTTTTGACTAAGAATTTTAAGAAGAAAAATCCAAAAACTAAATTTATTTTAGATATTTGCGATAATTATCCAGAGGTTGTGGAAAATATTTATGGTGGAATTAAAGGTAAGTTTTTGGGAATTGTTTTAAATATTGTTGAAAAAAGAGCTTTAAAACTTTTCGATTATATAAATTTTGTATCTGAATACTCATTTAATTATATAATAGGGAAACACAAAATAAATGGTTTAAACCATACGGTAATATTAAATGTACCTTTAAAACCAAATTTGAAATTTAATTCTACAAATAGGAATGGAATGGTTTATATAGGTACAATAGATAAAGGTATTCGAGATATAGACACAATTCTTAAAGCAATAAAATATCTAAAAGAAAATGATGAGATTTATGAAAGGTTAGATATATATTATTTTCAATCTGATATAAATCTTATAGAAGAATATAAAAGTTTAAGTTTAAAATATGGGATAGAGGAATTAATAAATTTTTATGAGGCTGTAGAAAGGACTAAATTAGATGAAATTCTTGTAAAATATAAAATTGGGATTGTCCCACATTGTAGAAATAAAGCTACAGATTTTACAATTCCTAATAAACTGTTTGATTATATATCAAACGGATTAGCAGTTCTTGCAAGTGATAATCCTGCTATGATGGATATTATAAATAAATATGATATAGGAATGGTATATGAGGGTGGTAATTATATAGATTGTGCTTTTAAAATGAAGAGGTTATTAAGTGAATATTATGATAAAAAATATTTTAATAAAGGCCCTATGATTATACAAAAAGAATTGAATTGGGAATATTGTTTTGAAAATTTTTATAATTTTTTATTAAGGGGTGAAATAAATTATTAAAATAGCTCTTTTTTGGGATCTATTATACCCTTTAAGGGGAGATATTATAAAAGTTCCGTTTAGTTTTTTTGAGGATATTGATTTTAGTGTGGGGAATTTAGAATCTCCTATTATTTATGATTATAAAGATTATAATTATGATTTATTAGATAAAGAAATAAATCTTTTTTCTACTTATGATATTAAGTTTTTAATTAACAAGTTTAAAATACGGGTTTTAAGTTTAGCTAATAATCATATATTTGATTTTGGAGTTAGGGGATTTGTAGATACTATTAATTTCTTAAAAGAACAAAATATTTGTTATTGTGGAGCTGGATTGAATTTTTTTGAGGCTTCCAAACCTTGTATTATGAAAATAGATAAATTTAAAATAGGTATAGTATCCTTTGGTTGGGATTTGATACAATGTATTCCTGCTTCAAAAAAATCCCCTGGGGTTAATCCATTAAAATTTAAAAATATATATTATCAAATAGAAGGTATAAGAAATAAGGTAGATATATTAATGTCTTTTGTACATTGGGGTTATGAATTTGAGATTTTTCCATTGCCGGTTCATAGAGAGTTAACTCGAAAAATGATTGATTGGGGGTTGATATTGTTGTTGGTTCACATCCTCATGTTGTTCAAGGTTTTGAAAAATATAAAAATAGATTCATATTTTATAGTTTAGGAAATTTCTTTTTTCCTGATACTTATTATAGAAATAAAAAGGTTGATTTTAGAAAAAAAACAAGAGAATATGGAATTCCATTTGAAGGATTAGTTGTTAAATTGGTTATTGATAATAGTTTTGATAATGTAAAATATGAGTTTTTTAAAGTGGAATATAAGACAGATAATGATGGCTTTTATTCCATAGAGTTAAATAATTTTGATGAAAATTTTACAGTCTTTTGGCAAAAAATAAACGAACCATTAATGCTTGACAATAAAGATTATATAATATTTTTTACAAAAAAAAGATTATTGAGAAAAAAGTGCTTACCAATATTTAAAGGTAATAATATAGATATATTTAGATTATTATTATTTAGATTTAGAGAAATAGTTATCAGATTTAGGAATAAAATCAGAAAATTTAAAAGTCAAGTATAATAAGGAGGTTTTGATATATGAGAGAAAAAAGTTTTTTACATAAGATATATAAATTTTTACCATCATTACCTGCTTTTTATAATACTTATTTTTTCTTAAAAAATCACAAGAATGGGATTATCAAAAGCTTAGTGAATATCAATTTATTAAATTAAAACAATTATTATTATTTTGTAAAAAATACGTGCCATTTTATCAGAAAAGATGGTCTGAGTATGGGATAGATATAGATTTAATAAAAGATTTTAATGATTTTAGTAAATTACCATATACTACGAAGGAAGATATAATAAGATTTTCTAAAGAAATGATTCCTACTATATACGACATTAAGAATTTAATATTAGCTAGTACTGGAGGAACAACTGATTCTAAAGCTTTTTTTTATAAAACAAAAGAAGCTATTGGAAAAGAATATGCGTTTTTTTTAAGGTATTGGTTTTGGCATAAATATAATTTTTTTATTGATGATTGTGTAATATTCAGGGGTTCATGGAATAGACCTCAAAAACCCATTAATAAATTTTATAATTTGCATTATTTTTCATCTTTTGATATAGATTATCAAAGAATAGAAGAATATATTAATCATATTTATAAGTACAAAATAAAATTTATACAAGCCTACCCATCATTTGCATATTTACTTTTTAAATTTGCTTATGATAATAAAATGATTGATAAATTACTCCATATTAAGGCTGTCTTTTGTTCTTCTGAGGCAATTTATAAATATCAAAAAGATTTTATAGAAAATAATTTTGGTATTAAAGTATTTACTCATTATGGACATGGTGAAATGGGAGCTTTATTTCAGCAATGTGAATATAATGATGCATATCATATAATACAGGAATATGGTTATACTGAGTTTGCCCCTGTTAACAATAGCGAGTATTATGAAATAATAACAACTGGATTCAATAATTTAGGTACTCCTTTGATAAGGTATAGGACTAAAGACTATGTTAAATTAAAAGAAGATGAAAAATGTTTATGTGGCTTGAATTATCCTAAAATAGTAAAAGAGATTGAAGGGAGATCAGGTGATTTTATTATTACAAAAAAAGGTAAATTAATTGGGCCGAGCCATTTAGAATTTTTCTTAAAAGGTGAAATGACATCATTTTTAGATATACAATTTATACAAGATTCTATTGATCATTTAACTATCTTTATAGTACCAAGTTCTACTTATAAAGAAGACGATAAGAAAATACTTTATGAACGTGTAATATGGAGAATAGGCGAAAATATAAATATAGATATTTATGTTGTGGATAAAATAGAAAGACCTATTAATCAAAAGAAAAGATTAATTATTTCGAAAATAAATATGTAAAGGAGGAGATAAGAATGTCATTACAAACAATCACAATTATAGGGAGTGGCCATGGAGGTTGTGCTGCAGCTGCTGTTTTGTCCCTTAAGGGATATAAAGTAAAATTATGTAAAGTTGGTAATACTTTACATATAGAAAATTTTAGAAAAATTCAAGAGAATGGTGGAATTTATTTAAAAGGGATTGAAGGAGATACTTTTACTAAGATAGATGTAATTACGACTGATATTAAAGAGGCATTAAAGGATGCTCAATTAATTTGTATTTTTTACGTTAGTACATACCATGAATTTCTAGCGGAGAAAATTATTCCTTTTTTAGAAGATGGACAAATGCTTTTTATTAATCCAGGATACATGGGTAGTTTAGTTTTTAGTAAAAAGCTAAAAGAATATAATATGGTTAAAGATATAATATTTATAGAGGGAGAGACTTTGCCATTTACTTCACGTATAAAAGAACCTAGGATTATAGAAATCACATCAAGAAATGTCATTCATCCAGTAGCCACATTTCCAGGTAATAAATCAGAAAAAGTAGTTAATATCCTAAATAATGTTTTCCCTGGATGCATACCTAGGAAAAACATTATAGAAGTTGCTTTACATAATCCTAATCTTATTATTCATACAGTAGGTACTATAATGAATATAGGAAGAATAGAATTTTCAAAAGGAGAGTTTTATATGTATAGAGAGGGTTTTACACCTTCTATATGGAATATTGTCAAAGATTTGGATAAAGAAAAAATGGAAGTGATGGAAAGATATGAAATTCCACCAACTTCATACTTTGACGAATTTAGAATAAGGACATTTGGGGATACCTCTATAGATCCTTTTAAGGGATTTAAAAAATATGCAGATGAGTCTCCTAAAGGTCCAGAAAGTTCTAAAAGTAGATATATTACAGAAGATGTTCCTATTGGCTTAGGTCTTCTTCATTCATTAGGGAGAAAGGCCGGAGTAAACACTCCAATTTGTGATTCTTTAATTAATATTGCTTCATCTATTAATCAGACTAATTATTGGGAACAAGCTAGAACCCTAGAAAAGTTAGGTATATCTAATTTAAATGTAAGAGAAATTATAGAATATCTAGAACTTGGAGGAAATTAAAGTGAATAAATATAAAAATATTATTATTATGGGTCTTGGTTATATTGGTCTTCCTACAGCAGCATTCATCGCGAGTAAGAAAATATATGTTCATGGAGTAGATATTAATCCTAAAGTGGTTGATACTATAAATCAAGGTAAAATACATATTATTGAACCAGATTTAGAAGGGCTTGTAAAATATGTAGTAGAAAAGGGATATTTAATAGCTGATACAAAGCCTAAAGAAGCAGATGTCTATGTTATAGCTGTCCCAACTCCTTTCAAAGAAAATCACGAACCAGATATATCATACGTAGAATCAGCAATTAGAATGATAATTCCTTATCTAAGAGAAAATAATCTTGTTATTATAGAATCAACAAGTCCTGTTGGTACCACAGAAAAAATGGCAGAGTTAATATTTAATGAAAGACCAGAATTAAAAGGTAAATTATATATAGCTTATTGTCCCGAGAGAGTTCTACCTGGAAAGATTTTGTATGAACTTGAGCATAATGATAGGGTTATTGGAGGATTAGATGAAAAATCAACTGAAAAAGCTATAGAGTTTTACTCTCTTTTTGTAAAAGGTAATTTGCATAAAACTAATTCAAAGACTGCTGAAATGTGTAAGTTAGTTGAGAATGCGTATAGAGATTTAAATATAGCTTTTGCTAATGAACTTTCTATAATTTGTGATAAACTTGGAATAGATGTGTGGGAATTGATAGAACTTGCTAACAAGCATCCAAGAGTGAATATATTAAAGCCTGGTGTAGGGGTTGGGGGACATTGCATTGCTGTAGATCCTTGGTTTATTGTATCTCAATTTCCTAATGAGGCGAAACTTATTAAGACAGCAAGAGAAGTAAATGATTCTAAGCCTTTATGGGTTGTACAAAAAATAGAGGAACAAATTAAAGAATTTAGGAAGAGAAATAATAAAGAGCCAATAATAGGATGTTTAGGATTGACGTATAAACCAGATATAGATGATTTAAGAGAGAGTCCTGCTTTAGAAGTTGTAGAAATACTTATAAATAAAGGATATAAAATTATGGCTAATGAACCAAATATACAGAGTGAAATCATTGGAAGTAATATTAAAAACTATTCTATTGATGAAGTATTGAGTTCTTCAGATTTGATATTTTTATTGGTGCCCCATAAGGTTTATAAGAATTATATACAAAATTTAAATAATATTTATTATTTTTCAAAATGAAAAGGAGTAGATATTAATGAGACAATTGGTACAAAATTTAAAAACAGGTGAAATAGAATTAGTAGAAGTCCCTATTCCAAAAGTTTCGTCTAACTCTGTTCTTATAAAAACTACTCATAGTCTTATCTCCGTAGGAACAGAGAAAATGCTTGTAGAATTTGGGAAAGCATCTTTATGGGATAAAGCTAAAAGTCAGCCTGAAAGAGTAAAAGAAATATTGCAGAAAATTAAAACTGATGGACTTCTTACTACAATAGATGCTGTAATGGCAAGATTAGATGAACCATTGCCATTAGGTTATTCCAATGTTGGAATTGTAATTGATATAGGAAAAAATGTGGAAGAGTTTTCTGTGGGGGATAGAGTAGTATCTAATGGAAGCCATTCCGAAATAGTTAATATATCTAAAAATCTTGTAGCCAAAATTCCAGATAATGTTGATAATGAGACCGCTGTTTTTACAATATTAGGATCAATAGCATTGGAAGGAATAAGACTGCTTAGTCCATCTTTGGGAGAGTATATTGTGGTAATTGGTTTAGGTTTGATTGGACAACTAACTGTGCAGTTATTGATTGCTGCAGGTTGTAAAGTCTTAGGTATGGATATAGATGAAAATAGGGTTAATATAGCAAAGTCTTTTGGTGCTGATGGGCTTGTAATAAACTCAAAAAATTCTCCTATAGAAGGAGCATTAGCTTTTTCTAAAGGGAAAGGAGTGGATGGTGTAATTATTACAGCGTCCACTCAAAGTAATGAACCTATAGAATATTCTGCAGATATGTGCAGAAAACGAGGAAGAATTGTTTTAATAGGTGTAACAAAAATAGATATACCAAGAGATAAATTCTATAAAAAGGAGTTAAGTTTTCAAGTATCGTGTTCGTATGGACCAGGAAGATATGATAGAATATATGAAGAAAAAGGTATAGATTATCCCTTTGATTATGTAAGATGGACTGCCAAAAGAAATTTTGAGGCAGTTCTTGATATGATGTCTATGGGAAAAATAAATGTAAAACCATTAATAACCCATAGATTTTCTTTTGATGACGCTATAAAGGCTTATGATATTCTCTTAAAAGATAAGCCTTTGGGTATTATACTTCAATATGGAAATGATATAAATGAAGTAAATTATAAAGATAAAAAAATAGTTAAGTTACAAAATGAAAAAAAAGGAACTCACAAAAATAGAGCTTGTGTTGGAGTTTTAGGAATTGGTAATTTTGCTAAAATGATTTTATTACCAGCTTTAAAAAAAACAAATGCACGTCTTAAATATATTGCAAGTTCTGGAGGAATTAATAGTATATTTGCTGGAAGAAAGTTTGGTTTTGAATATGCTTTATCAGATTATAATAAAGTATTGGAGGATGAGGAAGTTAATACAATTTTTATAACAACAAGACATGCCTCTCACGCCTATTTAGTTATTGAAGGGCTTAAAAAAGGAAAAAATGTATTTGTAGAGAAGCCTCTTGCTTTGAGTATAAATGAACTTAAAGATATAATATCTGCCTATAAAAATTCTGATAATATATTGATGGTTGGTTTTAATAGGAGATTTTCTCCTTTTGTTAAGAAACTAAAAGATGTTTTATCTTACAGAAAAGATCCACTTTGTTTAAATATAGTAATAAATGCTGGAATGATACCTTATGATAATTGGCAGTATGATCCTGAAGTAGGGGGCGGAAGAATTGTAGGAGAGGCTTGCCATTTTATAGATCTTTCAAGATATATTGTTGGAAAGAAAATTGATGAAATTTATGCTGTTACTACGAAAGGACATAGTGGATATGATCATGATAAAATGATAATAAATATTAAGTTTGAAGATGGTTCTATTGGTGTTATCAATTATTTTGCAAATGGTAATAAAGCTTATCCTAAAGAGAGAGTTGAAGTTTTTAATGAGGGAAAGGTATTGGTTATAGATAATTTTAGGTTTTTGGTGGGATATGGGATAAATATTAAATTAAAGTCATTAAAGCAGAATAAAGGACATGAAGAAGAAATTAAAGAATTCATTAGGGCGGTATCGGATGGTGATATATCTCCTATTCCTTTTGATGAGTTAATAGAAGTTACTTTGGCATCTTTTTGTGCTGTAGAATCTGCGAAAAAAGGAGTCCCTATAAAATTAATTGAATATTATAAAGAAATTATAGAATGAACTTAAAAGAAATAAAAAATTTATATGAAGAAATAAAATTATTAGGATTTAAAGGAACATTATTTAGAATTTATTATGAATTTTCTTTGAGATCTGGACTTAAAGAGTTATTTTCATTTATAAAGCCTAGAGTTAATATTAGGATTACTATAGAAGAATGGAGAAAAAATAGACCTAAATGTTTTTTACCAACAATAGAAGAGGCTAAGAAGGTTCTAAATGAAATATTGAGAGATGAAGATAAAGATAAGATTATAAAAATAGCAGACGATATATTAAAGAGTGATATAATTTGTTTTTCCAAATGGATTGGTAACTATAAAAATCCTATAGATTGGCATTATAATCCTAAAAAACAAACTTCATGGCCTAAAAATATACATTGGTCGAAAGTTGCTAAGTTTGAGAAGTATTGTGGTGATATTAAATTATCATGGGAAATTAATAGATTTCCTCATGTATATTATCTTGTAAGAGCATATATCATAACTGGAGATAGTAAATATGTTAAATTATTTACTGAACATTTGAAATCATGGGAGGAAAATAATCCATACGATTATGGTATTAATTGGAATAGTGGTCAAGAATTATCTATTAGAATAATCTCTTGGATTTATGCGCTTTATATGATGGGAAATGATAATTATTTTAAAAATGATGATTTTCAAAGACTTGTGAGATTAATATATTATCATGCTAAACATATTGAAAAAAATATTAATTATGCTTATTATGCTGTTCATAATAATCACTTAATTGGAGAGGCGTTAGGATTATATATAGTTGGGGTTCTTTTTCCATATTTTAAAGAATCTAAAAGATGGAGAAAGAAAGGAAAAAAAATTCTTGAAGGTAGTAAATGTATAAAACAGTTTTATGAAGATGGGGGTTATTGTCAGTTATCTTTTAATTATCAAAGGTTAGCTCTTCATTATTATTTATGGGCTTTAAGAATTGCAGATGTAAATGGAGATGTTTTTAGTGAAGATATATTAAAAATATTAGATAGATCTGCAAGATTTTTATATTCATTTATTAATCTAGAAGATGGAAGACTTCCTAATTGGGGAGCTAATGATGGGGCATTATTGAATCCTTGGACATCTTGTGATTTTAGTGATTTTAGGCCTATTATTAATGCATTAAGTTATATTACTAGGAAGAAAAGAGTTTTTGCTTCTGGATTGTGGGATGAAGAATTATTTTGGTTCTTTGGAACTGATGCTCTTAAAGCACAAATACATCCATACAAATTAAAATCTTATAGCTTTCCTTATACAGGTATACATGTCTTAAGAAAGGATGGAAAAAATTTTGTATCATTTAGATGTGGAAGTGTTATTGACAGATTTGGTCAAGCAGATCAATTACATGTAGATTTATGGTGGAAGGGTTTAAATATAGCAATAGATGGTGGTTCTTATCTTTATAATGATGAACTTCAATATCATAGATATTTTATGGGAACAAGATCTCATAATACAGTAATAGTTGATGATGAAGATCAGATGTTATTACATAGAAGGTTTAAGTGGTTATATTGGACAAAAGCCAAACTTTTACATTTTTCTTATGATTGTGCTGAAGGAGAACATTATGGGTATTTAAGGCTAAAAGGGAAAGTTATTCATAGAAGAAAAATTAAAATTTTAGAAAAAGATGTTTTTATAATAGAAGACAAAATTTTTCAAAATTATGATGTTTATCATTCTTATGATCTTCATTGGCTGATTAATGATTTTAAATATAGTGTAGATAATTTGGGTAATAATATTTATAAGATAACTTTAGAAACACCAAAAGGGGAGTATTATATTTTTTTAAAGAGTAGTAAAGAAGCAAAAATAATTATAAATAGAGCTAAAGAAGATAATAAAAACCCGGACGGATGGCAATCGAGATATTATGGTGAAAAAATATCTGCTTTAAGCATACATTTGAAATGTATATCTAATAATGGGTGTGATTTTATTACTATATTTACTCCTGAAAAAAACTATAAAATAAGTTGAGAGGATAATAACTATGCACATACTTTTGATTCATGAAATATTTGTTACTCCCGATGAGGGCGGAGGAACTCGACATTATGAATTAGCAAAATACCTTGTAGAAATGGGAAATAAAGTAACTGTTATAGCAAGTAATGTGGATTATCTTTCGGGTAAGAAGAGATATAAAAGAAGAGAAATTAGAGAGGGAATAGAGATAATATATTCTTCAACGTTATTTTCTGTGCATAAAAATTTTATTTATAGGGCTTTATCTTTTTTATCTTTTTCTATTACTTCTTTCTTTGATGCTTTAAGAATTAAAAATGTTGATATTGTATGGGGTACATCTCCCCCATTATTTCAAGCTATAACAGCTATGATTGTTGCTTTTTTGAAACGGAGACCTTTTATATATGAGGTTAGAGATTTATGGATTGATTTTGCGAAAGAATTAAATATTGTTAATAATTCGTTGATATTAAATATTTTAAAAATATTTGAAGGTTTACTTTATAAAAGAGCAAAAAAAGTAATTGTAAATTCGCCAGGCTTTATTCCATTTATTGAGAGTAAAATTAAAAAAGACAAAATAATACTTATTCCAAATGGAGTTATATCTAAGGACTTTGAAGTAGAAGATAAAAAGGTAATAGATTTTAGAAAAAATTTAGGATTGAATGATAAATTTGTTGTAATGTATACAGGAAATATAGGAGTGGCAAATGATATAGAATGTATAATTAAATCTGCTGATCTTTTAAGAAATTATAAGGATATAATTTTCTTATTAATAGGTGGTGGTATTAAAAAAAGTGAGTATGTAAAATATGTAAAAGAAAATAATATAGATAATATAATTTTTTTAGATTCTTTTCCTAAAAAAGAGATGCCCATAGTCATATCATCCGCAGATGTTTGTATAGCAACTTTAAAAGATATACCATTATTTAGGACAGTATATCCTAATAAAGTTTTTGATTATATGGCCTCTGGAAAACCCACAATATTATCTATTGATGGTGTTATAAGAGAAGTTATAGAAAAAGCTGAAGGTGGTATTTTTGTTCCTCCAAGTAATAGTAAAAAGTTAGCAGAAGCTATTTTGTTTTATTATAATAATAGAGATAAAATAAGTATTCATGGTAAAAATGCAAGGAATTATGTTAAAAAGTATTTTGAAAGAGAAAAAATAGCAAAAGCACTTGAAATATACTTAAAAGAGATTATAGATAAATGAAAAATCAAAAAATTAAACGATTAATAGATATAATAGGTTCTCTTATAGGACTTACAATAAGTAGCCCTATAATAGTTATTATTTCAATCATAATATACTTTACTATGGGAAGACCAATATTTTTTAAACAGGTTCGCCCAGGATTAAAAGGGAAACCTTTTGTTATTTATAAATTTAGGACTATGTTAGATTTAAGAGACGAAAATGGTAATCTTTTACCAGACGAAAAAAGACTTACTACTATAGGAAGGTTTTTAAGAAGTACAACTTTGGATGAGCTCCCCGAATTTTGGAATGTGCTAAAAGGGGATATGAGTTTAGTTGGTCCAAGGCCACTTCTTATGGAGTATTTAGATAGATATAATCCAGAACAGGCAAGAAGACATGAAGTAAAGCCTGGAATGACTGGTTGGGCTCAGATTAATGGAAGAAATACTATTTCATGGGAAGAAAAGTTTAAATTGGATGTATGGTATGTTGATAATTGGAATATTTTGCTTGATTTAAAGATAATTTTTCTTACTATTTTAAAAGTAGTGAAACGAGAGGGAATAAGTGCTGAAGGTCATGTTACAATGCCTGAGTTTAAGGGGATAAAAAGTGAGTAGTAGAGATATTATTATCATTGGTGCAGGAGGGCATGCTAAAGTTGTTATTTCAACTCTTTTCGAATTAAATTTTAAAATTGTAGGTATTCTGGATGATGATCCCAATAAATGGAATCAGAAAGTTTTTAATATACCTATAATTGGTCCTATCGAACTTTTGAAAACTGGAAATTATGAACTTGGGATTGTTGCTATTGGAGATAATAGAATTCGTAATGAAATAGTGAATAAATATGGGAATTTTTGTAAATGGGTAAGTATTATTCATCCTTTTTCTTATGTTCATCCAAGTGTACAGATTGGAGAAGGAAGTGTTATTTTTGCAGGAGTAGTTATACAACCAGATGTTATTATTGGTAAGCATGTGATAGTAAATACATCTGCGAGTATAGATCATGATTGTAATATAGAAGATTTTGTTCATATAGCTCCTGGTTGTCATTTAGCAGGTGGAGTTTATGTTGGTAAAGGAAGTCTTATTGGAATTGGTAGTTCAATTATACCTTATAAAAGAGTGGGTAAGTGGAGTATAATAGGGGCTGGAAGTGTTGTAATTAATGATATTCCTGACTATGTTACTGTTGTTGGAGTTCCAGCAAGAATTATAAAAAATAATTATTAGTTTTATTTTGAGGTGAAATCATGGAGAGAATTCCTATGTCAGCTCCTGATTTGGATGAAAGTGATATACAGGCGGTTTTAGAAGTGTTAAGGTCAGGACGTCTTGCTTTAGGTCCAAAGGCAAAAGA